>Ga0335395_10002104_pt1 | contig 12325 bp, 13 predicted proteins | sample MAT02_FD_205744 | JGI IMG/M metagenome (GOLD analysis project Ga0335395, IMG submission 205744) | Freshwater microbial communities from Lake Fryxell liftoff mats and glacier meltwater in Antarctica - MAT-02 (spades assembly) (version 2) ...
ATACGAAAGTATCCTTTTTTTATTTGTTATATTTATCAAGTCACCCGATTATAATTTGTAAATAATCCTCATCGTTACACCCAAAAAAAAACAAAAAATCAATGATTGGTTTTAGAAAAGTGTTTGTCGGATTTATTTTTACAATCACCTTCTTATTTTTCAATATCCATTTAACTGCCCAGGTAAAGTGGACTAATATTAATTCAGAATATGGGGCTCTTCCCGATGGTTTCCTTGTTTTTAAAACTACCGATTCATTGGATGGCAAACCTTTTAAAGCCGTGTATGCGATTGCCGATTTAAAAAATAAATACCTAAACTTCATAACAGACACTACGCTAAAAAGACGATTGACACCATTAGCATTTTTTGATAAAAATAGTCAGCCATTACTCGTTGTAAACACTACCTTTTTTTCGTTTGCCACCAATCAAAATCTGAATATTGTATTGAAGAATGGCCGGCTGGTTTCCTACAATATACATGCAGTAGCGGGCATAGGAAAAGATACGCTTACCTACCGGCATCCTTTAGGTGGCGCATTGGGGATTTCAAAAAAACGTGAGGCAGATGTTGCCTGGCTATTTACCGACTCGTCCAAAAAATTCGCCTATGCTACACAGGAAGTTATGCCTGCATGGAGCAATGAAGCAAGCCAGCCGACTATGAAAGACATGCAGCAAAATAATTCTGTAGGCGGAAAGCGTACGGATTTTAAAAAATGGAAGATGCAAACAGCGGTAGGTGGTGGCCCGGTGTTGGTTCAAAACGGACAAATAAAAATCACCAATAATGAGGAACTAAAATTTACGGGTAGAGCCATCAATGATCTTCATCCCCGCACACTGATGGGATATACAAAAAACAATCAACTCATCATCATGGTGGTAGAAGGCCGTAATCCGGGTATAGCAGATGGTACCAGCTTAGTGCAGTCTGCTCAGTTAATGATTGACATTGGATGTGTAGAGGCACTCAATTTAGATGGTGGTGGAAGCAGTTGCATGCTCATCAATGGAAAGGAAACAATCAAGCCTAGTGATAAAGGTTTAGAGCGTCCGGTGCCTGCGGTATTTATCATACAAGAAAAGGTGAAATAGAAGCGTTAATGGTGAATGGTGAATTGTGAATGGTTGAATGATGAAATTGATCATTTACAAATTGAACCATCATTTTATTCTTTACATAATACCACCATTTTTTTATTGAAAAATCAAATCGATTTTTCTGGAATGTGCAATGGCTTCCCCACTATGAGTAAATTGCAAAACCGGAATGTTTCTTCCCTCAATAATTTTTCAAATTTATTCGGTGGCCATCTGGCAGAGTACGGCACAACTTTTATGATATATACGGCAGCAATGTGGTTTCCATATTTTTGTATGAGCATTTCATAAATAAACGGATCGTCATGAAAATTACTAACAAACAACACCCTATCATGTGTGTCCAAACCCCGGTATAATTTTAGTACTCTTTTTTTTGCCATAACGAAAATCAACAATTAAAACAACCAGTATGTTATCAAGCAACTATGTGCAAAATTTACTTTTTATTGTAAACCCCTTTTCAGGCAACAACAGCACTGACTGGAACGAATTGATAATAACCCATTTCAAAGAAAAACCGGTAAAGGCGATTGTACACATATTATCTAAAAACTGCCCCCTTCACGAATTGAAAGCAACCATTCAATCTTTACAGCCAGAAAAGGTGATAGCTGTAGGTGGTGATGGTACGGTGAAAATGGTGGCAGAGGCATTGATGAATACCACTATACCTTTGGGTATTTTCCCGGCCGGGTCTGCCAATGGCATGGCAAAAGAATTTGACATCCCTGCTGATTATACAAAAGCATTTGAAATTATAGAACAGGGTGAACAAATAAAAATTCACCTGGTAAAAGTGAATGATGAAATATGTATCCACTTGAGCGATATTGGCTTTAATGCCTTTGTCGTAAAGAAATTTGAAGAAGAAAATACGAGGGGAATGTGGGGTTATTTTAAATCCGCATGGAAAGTACTTTGGCAGCATAGCAGAATTGATGTCAAGATAAAGTCGGACAATGTTTTCATTAAAAGAGATGCCGCAATGGTGGTAATTGCCAATGGTACCAAATACGGAAATGGCGTTGTAATCAATCCACTAGGTACATTGCATGACCGCCTTTTTGAAGTAGTAATTATCCGTAAGATTTCTATCACTGAAATTTTTAAAATGCGCTTTTTTAGCCACCGGCTCAATAATGAAAAAACAGAATTGTTGCAAACGGCTCATCTTATTTTGAGTTCCAAACGGGCAATGCACTTTCAGGTAGATGGTGAGTATTTAGGGAAAACAAAAAGGTTGGTAGCTGAGGTTATTCCGGAAGCAATTAGTGTGTTGGTTCCTGCTATTGAACCAATAGTAAGTTAGGTAAAGCATGAAGCAACTTTCCGGATGAAATGCTAAAGGGAGACTATGAGCCGCCAGCAGTTTAGGAAGCAGCGAATAATTCTGTCCGTATTAGCGGTTAAAAATTCAATATGTCATCAAAGCCTTTGAAGCCAGTAAATATTCCGGCTGACAATAACTTACCATTAAGTAAAAATTAACCTTATAAAATAGTCACCGTTGCCGGACTGGGTATTCAGACTACTCCACTTTTTTGCAAACTTTGGCAAAGCAAAAAATTAACCTTTTTACAAATTGCTCCACATGAAAAAAATAAACGCCTTTTTAACTACCTCCTTTTGATTGCAACCAGTTATGCCAATATTACCATGCCGAAAATTTTTGGCGACAATTTGGTAATGCAACGCAACAAACCCATTTGCATTTGGGGCTTTGCGGCTGCCGGCGAAAAAGTAACCGTTCAATTTAACGGACAAACAAAAACTTCGAAGGCAGACAAAACAGGCAAATGGCAGGTCATGCTGGCGCCAGAAAATGCAGGCGGCCCTTATCAATTGTTGGTGAAAAGGGAAAACCAGGTAGCTATTGAAAATATTTTAGTAGGAGAAGTTTGGATCTGTAGCGGTCAGTCCAATATGGAAATGCCGTTTGATGGCTGGGGTAAAATAAATAATTATCAGGAGGAAATTAATACTGCAAACTAACCACAGATACGACATTTTAAAGTACCCAATACCGTTAGCACTACTTTGAAAGACGACATTACTGGTGGCGACTGGTAAATTTGCGGCCCCGCTACAGCAGGCGATTTTTCAGCCACAGCTTACTTTTTTGCAAGACAATTGTACAACCAATTAAAAGTACCCATTGGTCTCATCAACACTTCATGGGGCGGTACCCAGTCGGAAGCCTGGATAAGTAAACAAGCTTTTGAACAAAGTCCTGAAATGAAGTATACAGCCAACGCCATGGGCAGCAACAACACGGATCAATTCATTAAACAACGTGGAGAAACCACACTGAACAATATAAAAAAATTACAAGGAAGTTTTGAAAACAACGCCAACACGGACGATTGGAAGAATGCCGGCTTTGATGATAGCAAATGGCCCGCAATGCAATTGCCCGGCTTATGGGAAGCATAAGGTTTGCCTGACCTGGATGGCACCGTTTGGTTTAGAAAAACAATTATCATCAGTGATGCCGATACTGGGAAGGCCGCTACCCTCACCTTTACAATGATTGATGACAATGATGAAACTTATGTAAATGGTGTAAAAGTGGGTGCCACCAATGGCTACAATACATCAAGAAAATATTCCATTGCGGCGGGTATTTTAAAAGCAGGTAAAACTACCATCGCCATCAAGGTAGGTGATACAGGCGGCGGTGGTGGCGTATACGGTATGGCTGCAGATATGAATATAACGGTTGGCAATAAGCTAGAATCGCTGGCTGGCACCTGGACATTCAGGGTTGCCGCAATACCCGCTTCCGCCACCTCTGTTGGCCCCAACCATTACCCGAGCCTGTTATTCAATGCCATGCTTTACCCACTGGTGCAGTACACCATACAAGGTACCATCTGGTACCAGGGCGAAAGCAATGCTGGTCGTGCCTAACAGTATCGCACCGCATTTCCGTTAATGATCAGTGACTGGAGGCAACATTTTAAACAAGGTGATTTCACGTTTTTGTTTGTACAGCTTTCTACCTTTGGTTCTGCTTCCGCCATTAATAAAAATGGCAGTAACTGGGCCGAATTAAGAGAAGCCCAGACCATGACACTGGGCCTTCCGCATACCGGTATAGCTATTACTACCGATATTGGAAACCCGACTGATATACATCCCAAAAACAAACAGGATGTTGGTAAAAGACTCGCCAGCATTGCCTTATACGATGTGTATCAACTGCCGGGTGAGAGCAATGGCCAAATGTATCAATCGATGAAAGTGGAAGGCAATAAAGCAATACTCACGATCACCCATACCGGAACCGGCTGGTTGGTAAAAGATAAGTATGGCTACCTCAAAGGCTTTAAAATAGCAGTCGTCGACAAACAATTTCAATATGCCAAAGCAATCGTAGAGGGAGACAAAATAATTGTGTACGCTGAAGGCATTAACCAACCAGTCGCCGTTCGATACAACTGGGTTGATGATGCTACATAAGGCAATCTCTTTAATAAAGAACAATTTCCAGCGGCCCCTTTCCGCACCGACGATTGAGAAGGCGTAACTGCAAAAAATAAATAGACGGTGCAGCAATAATGGTTCATTTTAAAGTGTAAGATTTTTAAGAGAAGTTGTATAAAGAACGGTTTCGTTGTAATATTCTCTCTTTTGTTTGAATCGGTAAGAATAGCATTCATCAACATCGTTGCATCGCAGTAGGACGCACTAAATATTCTAAGTGGTTTTTATTTCAACAATTGCATTGATATAGATGCTAACAGAGTATAGACGAAATCTGCTGGCAAATACCACTGTCGCCATCGTTGTGCGGAATATTTGTTTTACGACAAATTACTTTTAGTATTTTGTATGACGTCATGCCGTAAATTTATCATGCTGAACGGTACGTATTTGGCCAATCAGATTCCCGCTGATTAATTTTATTTATCAGTATGAGGATAACACAATGATTAATCATCTTAAAAAAAATAAACATGGCATTTATTCCAATTACCATCGATCGGTATGTAGCAACTCATTTAAAAAACAACCCGGCTACAAAAGAAGCTGATTTAAGAAAACAAATACAATTTGCTTTAAATGCTTATAATAACGGGGTCAAATGCAGTTGTGGAAATGACATTTGGATCATTGGATCTGCTTCGGTTGGAAATGGTTGCTTCACCTGCATTACAGGTGAGCGTATCCCTGAGGATGATTACGAAATTGCTACAGCCATCAAGAAAAGAGAAAACAAAAAAGGTCGCAGGCATATCAATGATATTGATCCATCTAAAATTGCCGGATTTTTTGATGATGAAGGTTACGAAATAACAATGCACTCCATAAAAAAGCCCTCTCTCTGTTTAATTTGCAAAAACAACGACGATCAATATCAATATATGTTGTGCAATATGACAAGGCATGACCAGAAAGATGAGCCTGAATTTAAGTGCTTTGCTTTCAGGGAAAATAAATAAAACTGCTACGAGTAACTGAAATAAAGGAAAAAAAATTCTAATCTTTTCACGTGGCAATCCGCTTACTGTAAATAAAATTTCGGTAGTAGCAACCGATCTGTCAATAGATGCAGTGCTACGCTTTGCCCGTATTCATTTATACAGGAAAAACAAATAAGTAATATTCTTCATAAAATTGTTTTATCATTGTTACTCAAACCTAAAAAACAAAACAATGGAAAAATTAGAATCTGATTACAACATGATTGACTGGTGGAAAAAAGTAGTCGTTAACAACTACGCCAATTTTAAAGGCAGGGCAAGAAGAGCCGAATACTGGTACTTTTCGCTGGCAAATTTTTTAATGATCATTCCTTTTTACATTCTGGCAATTGTGGGCGTTTCTTCAGATAGCTCAACATTAATGACATTAGGAGGAATCGTCTATGTGCTGATTGCACTGGCTACCATCGTGCCAGGTTTGGCCGTTGTAGCTCGTCGGTTGCATGATATCAACAAAAGCGGCTGGTATTACTTTATTGCCTTTATACCATTGATTGGTGGTATCATATTGCTGGTTTGGCTTTTCACAGACGGCAACAGATTTGAAAATAATTATGGTGCCGATCCGAAAAATATCAACGAACCTGAATTTGATTTTGAACAGACACAACCAGTCAATTAATTTTTTTATACCCTTTGAGAAAGCCCTGCTATTTTAGGCGGGGCTTTCTTTTACTTATCCAATATAATTGATTGAAAGATGTTTTATCGACCTCAATCGGATTACATCATGAAGAATTTAAATCAAAAAGTGTGCATTGTCAGATTCTTATTGGCGTAAGAGTATAAATCAAATCAGTAAATACGGTTTGCGCTAATCACTTATTTTTTGTTGCGTGAACAAAAGTTATTTTATCCCTCACTTCAATTTTTTTAAACCCTCTTGAAGTAAAATAAATTGATTAAGTTTATACCGGATTAACGATTGCTGAAAAAGAGTAACCAGGCTTATTGGTATACGCTGATCCGGCAAAATCATTTAGGGATGTTTCATTTTTTAATTGTCTGAATAAATCAAAAAAAAACTATGTCATCACGTAAAAGATTTTTACAACAATCTTCCATGCTGATTGGCGGAGGCGCCCTGGTTTCAGCATTCAACAACAAAGCATTTGCGATTTTAAACAACGGAGTTGCACCCAGCGATCAGGTGAATATCGGCGCCATTGGCATCAAAGGAATGGGCTGGGCAAACGTAAAAGCAGCCTTGAAAATTGCCGGTGTAAACCTCGTAGCCGTTTGCGATGTAGATGAAAATGTAATCACTGATAGGCTTGCTGAATTAAGCAAAACAAATGTGGATGTATCCAAAATAAAAGTGTTTGACGACTACCGGAAACTACTCGCTCAAAAAGATATTGATGCCGTCATCATCGGTACGCCTGATCATTGGCATGCGCTGATGATGATTCATGCATGCGAAGCTGGTAAAGATGTGTATATCGAAAAGCCGGTAGGAAATTCAATCGGCGAGTGCGCCCGTATGGTAGCAGCCCAGCAGCGATATAATAAAATAGTGCAGGCAGGTCAATGGCAGCGCAGTCAGCAACATTTTAAAGATGCGGTTGCCTTTGTACACAGCGGGCAACTCGGAAATATCCGCACAGCAAAAGTATGGTGTTACCAGGGTTGGATGAAACCCGGACCGGTAGTACCTGATACCGCAGCTCCTGCCGGTGTGGATTATAAACAATGGCTTGGTCCCGCAAAGACAAGAGCGTTTAACAGCAGCCGGTTTCATTTTAACTTCCGTTGGTTTTGGGATTATGCCGGTGGCTTAATGACGGACTGGGGCGTTCATTTATTAGACTATGCATTGATTGGTATGAAGGCCGATTTACCCATCAGCGTTGCTGGTCTAGGAGGAAAATTTGCCTATCCCGATTTGTACGAAGAAACACCAGATACCTTAACCACTTTGTATGAATTTGACAAGTTCAATATGGTATGGGATTCGGCGATGGGGATCGACAATGGCTCTTATGGAAGAGACCATGGTATTGCCTTCATCGGCAACAACGGTACACTTATTTTAAACCGTGGCGGCTGGGAAGTGATTGAAGAAAGGCAAAGCAAAAACAAAGTGATTATGCCTTTACAAAAATCCGCAGACAATGGGCTTGATAAACATTGGGTGAATTTTATAGATGCTGTAAAGTCACGTAAGGCGGCTGATTTAAATTGTTCCATTCAGGCCGGTGCCCATGTAGCGACTGTTGCACAGATGGGTAATATATCCTTCAGAAGCGGTAAAAAATTATTGTGGGATAAATCAAAAAGTGCGTTTACAGATCAAGCCATCAATCAACAATATTTGATGAATGAATATCACAACGGATATAAACTTCCTAAGGTGTAGCTTTTTTAAACGATCAACGATTTGAACTTTAAAAATGGCGATATTTATTTTATCGCCATTTTTATTTTGTACCGTATCTTATCCGAAAGCACCGATGGTATTTATAATTAACAACGCAAATGATGGAGTATTGAAGAAATTCACTTTGCTATTTATTAGCCTCAGTTGTTTTCAAATAGCTCACTCAACAGAGCTTTTTGTTATGTAACTCTTTTTCTTAAGGAAGGAGTAATATATTATTTGGAAGAATCATTGGTAAATAACCATCTGCCTTATGTTCTTTAGACGGGGTGATCGCCGTTTAAAAGCTTGCACCCTTTGCAATAAATAGTTACCTATCCCCGTAGCTCTTAAAAATACACTATGAAAAAAGAAATTTTCTTTCTTCTCATTACATTGTTTGCATTCGCTAATATCTGCAAAAGCCAGTAATATTAATATGTATCTTATTTAGAAAAAACTTGCCATTACCAGCGCATCCGCTGCTGTGGTAATTGCAAAAGGCTTTAAAGAAAATGGACTTGTAAAAGTGAATTATTTTGATATGCCGGAAAATGAGCTTTTTATGACTGCACACTTTATTGATTCTACATTAAAAAGCATGCAGGGAGAATTTGCCGAGTTCTATAAAAATGGCGAAATCTTCACCCAGGGTGACTATCTAAGTAATAAAAAAATGGACCTTGGCTAAAATGGATATCCTGAGCCACCAGACAGATTCAATTATTTTCGGAAAAGGCTTTGCTGTACGGACTGCAAAATATAGATACCATAAAAATGAAGGTTTAAATTATTATTCTTTTACAGATAGCTTACAGGATACGTTTTCCTCATTTCCGTACAATGAAAAAAAGAATTGGTAAGTGAAGCTATTTTTAAAGACCAGTTGGGTACTTTTAAAGCGGTACAAGGCAGACTCAGTAAAAACAGATTCACTATATACCAGGGAAGAAAAGAAGCAGGCTTCGCTGGCGGACCACAAACATGGGTGAAATTTTTTCAAAAAAATCTTGACGCAAACTTACCTTTTGCAAACCGTTCGCCTGCCTGTCTTTACAGAGTTTTTGTAAAATTCATTGTAGCAACAGATGGAAGTGTAAGCGAAGTGAATGCAGAAACAAGCCACGGGTATGGCATGGAGAAAGAAGTGATCCGGATAATTAAAAAAGGTCCGGCCTGGGAACCAGCCATCCAATATGGCCGTAAAGTAAATGCTTACCGCAGGCAACCTATCACTTTTATCGTAGAGGTGCGGTAATGTTTTCAAATGGTTTTGTATAACTGCCGGTTTAAAGGTGCCTTTACGTGACGCAATAAAAGCTCCATACAGGTATGTGGTACAAGGGAGTGACACAACGATGATGACCATTGCTGATTCTTTGCAGGAACAATAATTACTATTCTACCAAGCTTTTTATTTTACTATATCTGCTTTCGTTGCACCAGTTAGTTGTGACGCCAGACTAGAAACAGGTACAAAAAAAGGAGCAAGACTTTCATCTTGCTCCTATCTTTAAATTCATGAAATTCGTGTAAAGAAATTCGTGTTATTATTATTATTATTATTATTCTTCTTCATCAAAGCTCATCACTTCTTTGGTAGTCATCAGCAATTCATACTCTTCTTTACTACCTACGATCATATTTTCAAATTCACGCAACCCTGTACCAGCCGGTATTGGATGTCCTGTAATTACATTCTCTTTAAGACCCAACATCAGATCAAGTTTACCATTGATAGCGGCACTACTCAATACCTTGGTTGTTTCCTGGAAGGATGCTGCTGAAATCCAGCTTTGCGTACCCAATGAAGCCTTGGTAATACCTTGCAATAACGGTGAAGATGTTGCAGGTTTAGCATCACGGAATTCAACCAGTTTTCTATCAGCTCTTCGTAAGATAGAATTTTCTTCTCTCACATCACGAAGTGTAACAATCTGACCGGTTTTCAACTTAGTACTTTCACCCTGATCGGTAACTACTTTTTTATCAAAGATGTTATCATTCTCTGTGTTAAAGTCCAGTTTATCTTCAGTATCTCCTTCTAAGAATATGGTATCACCAGCATCTTCAATGCTCACTTTACGCATCATCTGGCGAACGATTACTTCAACGTGCTTGTCATTGATGCGCACACCCTGTAAACGATATACTTCCTGAATCTCATTTACCACGTACTCCTGCACAGCGAAAGGTCCTTTGATTGCGAGGATATCTGCTGGTGCGGTTTGTCCATCACTTAATGCAGCACCTGCTTTTACAAAGTCACCATCTTGTACCAAAATCTGGCGGGTTAATGGAACTAAGTATTTTCTTACAACACCATCCTTAGCTTCCACGATGATCTCACGGTTACCACGTTTGATGTTTCCAAAAGCAACCACACCATCAATTTCACATACAACTGCAGGATTACCCGGATTACGTGCCTCAAACAATTCTGTTACACGAGGCAAACCACCGGTGATATCTTTCAGTTTACTTAATACCCTTGGAATTTTAACCAATACCTGTCCAGCCTTTACCTGATCGCCTTCTTCCAAAACGATATGACTTCCAACCGGTAAGTTGTATGACTTGGTTTCTTTAGCGCCTTCGATGATAATAGACGGTAATTTTGTTTTATCTTTTGTTTCAATAACCACTTTTTCTTTATGACCTGTTTGCTCATCTGCCTCTTCACGAACCGTTACACCTTCAATTACTGCTTCCAGTTTAACGGTACCTACAATCTCAGAAACGATTACATTGTTGAACGGATCCCATGTGCAAATCACTTCTCCCTTGGTAACTTTCTGTCCGTCTTTAACGTTCAATGTAGCACCGTAAGGAATGTTATTGGTATTTAACAACCGATCATTTTTCACATCCATGTTACGAACCTCACCAGTACGTCCGATAACTACGTTGATTTTTTTGCCTTCGTTATCTGTTGTTGATACAGTACGCAAACCATCAAAGAACATGGTACCATCAAACTTAGCCGGCATAGTTGATTCTACCGAAGCAGAACCGGCCACACCACCCACGTGGAAGGTACGCAAGGTTAACTGTGTACCTGGCTCACCAATACTTTGTGCAGCAATAATACCAACAGCATCTCCTCTTTGTGCGGTATAACCTGTTGCAAGGTTTTTACCATAACATTTCACACAAACCCCACGCTTACTTTCGCAGGTTAATACAGAACGTATTTCAACTGTTTCAATACTGCTATGTTCAATTTTCTGAGCAAGGTCCTGTGTAATTTCCTCACCTGCTTTCAACAATAATTCGTCCGTTACCGGGTCATGTACATCATGTAATGAAGTACGACCTTCAATCCTGTCTGCCAGGTTTTCAATTACATCCTCATTGTCTTTTAACGCAGAGGTTGCAATACCACGTAAGGTTCCGCAATCTTCTTCGTTGATCACCACATCCTGGGCCACATCCACCAAACGACGGGTTAAATAACCAGCATCCGCTGTTTTCAAAGCCGTATCCGCCAAACCTTTACGGGCACCATGCGTAGAGATAAAGTACTCCAATACATTCAAACCATCTTTAAAGTTTGACAAGATTGGATTCTCAATAATCTCACTGCCAGATGAACCTGATTTACGAGGCTTAGCCATCAATCCCCTGATACCAGCCAACTGTTTAATCTGCTGCTTACTTCCACGGGCACCGGAATCAAGCATCATGTAAACAGAGTTGAACCCTTGTTTATCGGCAGCCAATTCACGAATCAATGTTTCTGTGATTCTTGTATCCACCCTACTCCAGATATCCACTGTTTGGTTGTAACGCTCGTTATTGGTAATTAAACCCATATTATAGTTTTCCCAAACCTCGTCTACTTCTACGGTAGCATTATCAATCAATTGTTGTTTGATATCAGGAATGATCAGGTCATTGATATTAAAGGACAATCCACCACGGAATGCCATTCGATAACCCAATGTTTTGATATCATCCAAAAATTTAGCAGTGATCGGAACGTTGGTCCATTTGATGATGTCGCCAATAATTTCTCTCAAAGATTTTTTGGTTAACAATGCATTGATGAAACCTACTGCTTTTGGAACGTGCTGGTTAAACAACACTCTACCAACAGTGGTTTCTATTAATTTATAAGTTAAAGAACCGTCTTCATTTCTAAAGTTGGCTTTTACTTTTATGTGAGCATGTAGATCAACCTTTTGCTCGTTGTAGGCAATGATCACTTCTTCTGCTGAGTAGAATGCTTTTCCTTCACCTTTTACTTTTTCAGTTTCAGTTGATTTTTTACCCTTGGTAATATAGTACAACCCCAATACCATGTCTTGGGAAGGAAGGGTGATAGGCGTACCATTCTGCGGGTTCAAAATGTTGTGAGATGATAACAT
>Ga0335395_10002106_pt1 | contig 12321 bp, 13 predicted proteins | sample MAT02_FD_205744 | JGI IMG/M metagenome (GOLD analysis project Ga0335395, IMG submission 205744) | Freshwater microbial communities from Lake Fryxell liftoff mats and glacier meltwater in Antarctica - MAT-02 (spades assembly) (version 2) ...
AATGACCCCGAAGGCTTGTAGGGGTTATAGACAAGCGTGCAACGCTGGGGGCAAAGCCCCGAAGATGCGGGCGGCGCATCTGAGTCAAAATGAGCCATGCGGGGCGAGTGAATCAATGCCGCCCTACCTTCCGCTACCTTCCGCCCTACCTTCCGCCCTCTTCCTCTCTTCTTGATTCTTGATTCTCGAATCTTGTTTCTCTTCCTCTTGTCTCTTGATTCTGACTCGCCCTTCGCGCCTTGGCGGTTCAAACCTCTTCTATATTTCCTTTCTCATGCCCCGCATTCACCTCGTCACCTACGCCACACCGCGCTTCCGGCTGCGGCAGATGATCTTGGGTTTCTCCGCGCGGCTGAACGGAGTGGCTGACACCATCACCACTTGGAACGCTGAAAAATTACTCGCCGCCGGGTTCGCAGAATGCTGCAAAGACATCAAGCTCACGGAACGGGGTTCCGGGTTCTGGGCATGGAAACCTTTCATCATCGGTGCGAAACTCTGTCAAGTAGAAGCCGGAGACATTGTGTTTTACTGCGATGTCGGTCGATTGCCCCGCTTCAAACTGCTAGATCAAGCCATCAAGCCTTTCATTCAATGGATGGACGAACAAGGGCAAGACATGATGCCGGGAATCCTGATCCCATGGGATGGACCGGCTTCGAGCTGGACAAAACGCGATGTCTTCCTTGAGACCGGATTGGATACCCCAAGTGCCCACGCCACCTGCCCAATCCAGGCCAGCTTTTCGATCTGGAGGGCAGGTCAAAAATCCCGCGAGCTGGTAGGCAAGTGGATGGACCTTTGTTCAAAGAGGCAATGGGTAAGCGACGATCCAAGCAAAAACGGAATGCCGGACCTAGCGGGATTTCGAGCGCACCGGCATGATCAATCATTACTTACACTCTGTTGTCTGAAAGAAAACATACACGGACTGGACATTGGCAGCGAGCAACCAAATATTGACTCACGTCATCCTTCTCAAGTTTCACGATTGAGATTCGAGGAATGCCCGCAAGAGAATCGACTGTTCGGCAGCTTGCTAAACGCCGCAGTATGGCCCATCGAGAAAATCGAGGAGCGAGCTCGACGTTCCATAAGGTTTGGCAAGGTGATCAACGAGTAGAGCTACCCGGCACCGTGAACTCCCTCCCTCAATACAACAATTCCCCCCTTTATGAGCACCCTTGAATTCCGTTCATTAAACACATTTCATTCTGAACATGACCTCTAAAATTCCGATCCAGATGCCTTCGCTCATGGCAGGTTCTATCTTGCTCTCCGCAGCTTCGTCCGGCGAAAGTCTCCCTTCCTGATCCGTCCATGGACATTATGCAAACGTATTCTCTGGAGGATGAGTCACCCAACTGCCGCTTCCCGTTTCGCCAAAATCCATGAATCAAACTATTGGGCAAACGGAGAATCTTTATCCGGCGAGGGTTCGACCCTTGAGGCAACCACTTCTCTTCGCGAGGCACTATCAGCCTTCATCGTCAATTGTAGGATCGCTAGCATTCTCGATCTGCCCTGTGGCGATTTTAACTGGATGTAACATGTTGGTTTAACCATTCCCTACTGCGGCGGCGATATCGTGGAAGCCCTTATTAAGCAAAACAACAGCCAGTATGCCGGACCCGGCAGGGACTTCCGCGTCATCGATCTGACGGCATCCGATCTGCCTGTCTGCGATCTCGTCTTTACCAGAGATTGCCTGAATCACCTGAGTATAGCCCACATCCGGAAAGCCGTCGCCAACATCCGCAGCAGCGGCTCCCAATTCCTAGCAGTCACCCAATTCTCGGCACAGACTGTTAACAGGAACCAAGAGAGTGGATTAAACTATCGTGAACTGAACTTCCAACTCGCTGCATTTCACTGGCCGGCACCACTCGAGATTAATGACAAGCGAATGCACCCTGGAAAGCACACCGCTTTCTGGCGGACCACCGATCTGCCTTCGCAGAGCTGACAGCACTCCACAAACATAATCTCAAAAATTATCCATTATGTCTGGTTCGGGAGGGGGGGACCTGCCCATGTGGAAGCCTACCCATGATAAGCCATATGCTCTCTACATAGGAGGAGGTGGTAACCGCAAAGGCTTCGATGTATTAACTGATGCCGTATCCTCGATGAAGCATCGCAACTGAAAACTTTGGATCGCTGGAGTGGCCTCTAAATCCGAGCAGAGCCTTTTGGCAAAAATTCCAAACGTGAAATATCTTGGAATGCTGTCTTAAGACGAGATGCCGAAGCAACTGGAGAGTGCATGGTGTTCGGTCCTGCTAACGCGGGCCGACACCAGTCCGAACTCCGTAAAAGAAGCGCGGGTCGTCGGGTTGCCAGCGGTGACTTTCCAACACGGAGGGCAGGCCGGATACATCATCGACTGTGTAAATGGTCGAGTTCTGCATTCCAACCAATTATCTTCCACCCTATGTGTCGAAGAGCCCGAATCATCCATAAGTACAAAGATGCGAGATCAATATCGTCGCGCTTTCGCTCCAGGTCGCCTTACCTTCATTGTGGAAACCGAGGCTGTCCAAGGGGCGTGGGCGCCTTGGCAGGTGAACATGTAATCTACATTCCCGCTGCACTGCCAACCGTTGCGCATAGGCCCATCCCACAATTGGAGGCACGCCAGAAACTCGGACTTCCTGCACATGCCTTTGATCTGTCTGTTTTTCGGCACTCCCCTGGAGGGAAAAGACTATCGAGTGGCCATTGAAGCCGCGCAGAAATGCCATACCGCACCGTTTCTCTCATTTGTTGGGCCACTAATTTCCGGCAACGACCCCGACACTCTGCTTAACGAATTAGGCTTCGACCATGCCTAATCATGGAAGGGCTATTTTCAAGATGCGGATGTATCAACCGTTTTTGATGCCTGGGACGTTGTAATGCTCCCCTACGCGGTCGACTATATCAAAGGGTCTGCGGTTTTGCTGCAAGTCTGCCAATTTAGCAAACCGGTTATTGCAACGGATACGGGGCATCTGCATGATTTTGTCTCAGAACATTCCATCGGGCTGCTGTTTGAAGCTGGTTCAAGTGAATCCCCAGCAAGTTGTTATGAACAGGTCGGGGAATTAAAACATTCTGACCAACTGGCGAATTGCTTCGATTTCGCCAAGCCTTTAAATATATTCTAATGGGAATGTTTAGTGCCAAAATATCTCAAGGCGTTTAGTAGGTCATGAGGTGTTTGATTCTCAAGCTCCAGCTTCCCCTCTTCCTAGCCGCTCTCGGCGATTCATTCTCTTCAAATTTAGAATGAGAGCGAGATGCCGCGGCCACGCTCCTGATCTCTGACTACCGACCTCTCTTGTTTCCTAATTCTATAGCTTTACGCGGATTGAACGTCCTCCACCAAGGAGCCGCCTATCTTCCTTCAGTTGGAACCTTCCGCCCGCTCCGCGGCAGCTTTTCCGCGCTGGAAGCACTACGTCAAGAACAGATTGAGGGGGCAATTCTAGTGGAATCCCAGATGCCGGGAATCTGCCCGCATGGCAGCATCACCGAACGCGCAAGCTTCGAGCAACATGACCACCAACCCTGGCCTATATTCTGGACCCACACGAACGACGCCCGCCTCGTTGGCCGGATGCAATTCTGGCGTGACCCCAAGGATCGAATCTGCTCTGAAGCGGTGTTCCACCACCCAACACGCCGCCGGCTCCGCGAAGATCGACTTCTCGCTCAATTGATAGTCCCCAGATCAAAATTTCTTCCCGGAGCGTGGACCAGTATTGCCTCACCATGGTGCGACGGCGGTAACTATTTCCACTGGATGGTGGATGGCCTCGCCCGCCTTTTTGTCCGTGACTACATTCCCGAGAAGCCCGGCATACTCATTCCCAGAGGTATTCCGCGTTTTGCAGAGGAAACCCTCGACCTCTTGCACTTAAGCGGTGTTTGCTTGACAACCTACCAAGAATGCATACAGCCCGAACGCTATGATTTTTGCTCCGCCACTGCCATGACCGGGGTTTGGAATCCCATCGGCTTCCAGTGGCTGCGGGACGCATTCGCTCCGTATTTCGCCAAACCCCAATCCGGACCACCCATTTTCCTCACTCGCCGCGGCAACGCTCGTATCCCTGAAAATTTGCAAGCGATCGAGAAACTATTTAGTAATCAGGGATTTGAAATCATAGACTGCGGTGCCATCCCCGTACACCGCCAGATCGAAATTGCGAGCAGCGCTTCCTCCATCGCCGGTCTCCACGGCGCGGCTATGACTAATCTTCTTTGGGCTAGCCCCGGAACTCCAACACTTGAAATCTTTCAACCCAACTATCTTAACGCCTGTTACGAACAAATCGCATTTCAAGGTGCCCTCGATTACACCTCTCTTGTTCTCAAAAAGGAGGAAGATCTAAGTTCATTTCTCGTTTGGCAGGATAAAGTTTCATCCAAAATTCCATAAGTAATCCAACGTAACTTTTCCTTGCAAACAAATGATTGACCACGCACTTCTAAATTTCTAAAGAATCTGGCACGGAGCTTTACACATCAAGGGCGCAGGCTCTTTACTGACAAGTATGGCACTACATCTCAAGGGTCTTCAATAATATTAATTTCAGCTCCCGGAGGGACGGATGATTGAAGTTAATTTTCGAGATGTCTCCGCAATGTCCTGGCTAAATCGCATGCTAGGAGACAGTTTTGAAGAAAAAAGTATGCTCATTGGAATGAAACCATTTTTGAAAGCAGATGATGTCGTGTGGGATAACGGGGCCAATTCTGGGCTACTCTCTTACAATCTTCCACATTCTTTTGACCTCGGTGAACTACATCTCTCCGAACCAAATCCTCGAATGCGTAAACTTGCTTCTCAGGCAGTTTCAAGGTTCTCCAATACCTTTATGCACCCTTTTGGCATCAACAATCGCGATACAAACTTCCGTTTAACGATTCCAGACAGCCACACGACCATGGCCACACTTTAGCCAGAGAATACTGCACGCTCGAACACCAAGTGTGAGGTAACTTGTCGCGCGGGAGATAGATTGGTGTTTAGCGATGGATTCCGCCCGCCGCGATTGATCAAGATTGACACGGAAGGTGACGAGTCAGCCGTCTTCTCTGGACTTGCTAAGACGATCGCAACTTACCGTCCAGTTTTCTTCTTTGAGCATATTAGCACCGCCTTGGGAAAAATTAAGGACATAGTCTCATCACACTATCAACTATATGCCATTTGAGACTCAATAGGTGATCTTGTCGCTTCCCTACCCTCTAAAATTGGGCACAATTCCGCTCTTATTCCAAGCCACTAATTTTTGTGTGAATATATGCAAATTTGAGAGTAACTACATCAATCTTCGCGACTGCTATCTAATATTTTCTCAGGCGATCGCGTCACTTTGTAGTTACTACCCAACACTGAGGACAGGCGGGCGACATCATCGACGGTGTGAATGGTCGAGTTCTGAAAGAACTGGCTTCGGATCATCTATCGGAAGCTCTAGCTGATGTGATGAGTTCTCATGAATGTGCAGTCTCGCTTGGTGAACAAAATCATCAAATCGACAGAGATTATCTTTGCTATAACCGTCCTACAGAAGGATTTGCCTCCCTCCGCCGTGAACTTGTAAATGCCAAAATGTGCAGCTAAAATCTTAGGTTCTTACCATATCCCAATTCAGAAAACTTAAATGGACAAAAGACTTCTTTACTACCTGATGCAACATCCTTCCACGTGGCTTGCCTGTACACAAGTAGCTTTAGCAAAGGCTGGCAAAAAAACAACTGTCACCGTATCGAGGCAAGGACTCAGAATCATGACTGGAACTGGCAATGGCGAAGGCCTTTTCTGCGCCCTAGCCGGCACCGAATACGAGGCCGAGATGGAATGGTTTCTCGATCAATTGAAACCGGGCCAGACCTTCCTTGATGTAGGGGCGAACATCGGTATCTATAGCCTGCACGCCTCCCGCAGGTTAGGTCCGGAAGGAAACATCCACGCTTTTGAACCAACGCCTGAAACTTTCAATATGCTTACAGCAAACATCAGCAATAATCGTCTTTCGAATATTCGCACCAGTGCGAAGGCACTGGCGGACAAAAGCGGGATTCTCTATTTGGTCGCAGACGGAAGACCGGCGAGCAACAGTACCTCGTTCCACGCGGACAGAGATTCCGGTCTCCGCCAAATTGAGGCGATCACTCTCGATGAATACAGAGATTCAAATTCTGGAATGAAGGTAGATTTTATCAAAGTTGATATCGAGGGCGGTGAACGAGCATTTTTTGAGGGCGGAAAACGCACCCTTTCAGAAGACAAACCGCTGATTCTTTTTGAAAGCGAGCACACCGGACCGGACTTCCCCGAGCGTAAACTGTTACGAGATATTGGCTACCTTCTTTACATCCTCGATAGCGGACTCCTCGTGGAAATCAATTGCGACTCCACAATCCGCTCAAATCTGGTTGCTAAATTTCCCGACTAGCACAGCATCCAATCTCATCGAAAATGAAAGCGAATTCACGGCGTTTCATTGCCACATTCGGCCCTACAACCGAAATCATCGCAATTCTCCCTAACTCCAAAGCTTGAATGAAGCTTCTATTATCCGCAGCCGCCTGTGATCCATACGGAGGATCGGAAGGCATCTATGGTTGGTATGTGGTAAGTGCACTTGCCAAAAAACATCAATGCTTCGTCTTGACAGGGGCTCGTCACCGTAGCTCGCTAGAAAAGGCGGCTACGGAGGGACTGATTCCCGCTTCGCTGCATTTCCGTTTTATCGGCGAGGCCAAGCCGTGGCCGAGCAACCGTTTACAGGCTCGCATCGTAAGTTGGCTGGATTTTAGGAGGTTTGCTAAGGCCACTTTAAGTGTTGCGAAAGAATGGAATTGCGAAGTCGGATTCGACATCGCCCAACAAGTCACTTACACCTCCTGGCGCGTTCCATCTCCACTATGGAAGCTCGGCATCCCTTTCATCTGGGGACCAATCAGCGGGACGGAAATTTTTCCCCGCTCCTGTTACAGCAGCTTGAGCCTCCAAGCCCGGCTTTTTGAAACACTCCGATCTCTGCAAACACAACTCGCCATCCATAGCCAAGCCGTCCGTAGCTGTGCTAAGATGGCGTTTAGAATCCCTGTTCCCCATCAACAGGCCATAGAGTTTCTTGCTGAATTACGGGGCAAGCAGGATGGTGTCGAATTGTGCCATAATTTCTTCTTTCCCGAATCCCGAATGAAAGCTCTACATTGTCCGCGGCCGGCTGTGACTGGAACCCACCCGTTGCGTGCTTTTGGCGCAGGCAACTTGGAAGGACGTAAAGGAGTCGCCATTGCTCTTCATGCGATAGCTCTCGCCAAAAGCAAGGGCGTGCGCGTCGAATACCATGTGACCAGTCAAGGACCGGAACTGGCGCACCTCCAAAAGCTTTCAGCCAAGCTCGGCCTTTCTGATCAGGTGATTTTAGGGAAGCGATTTGATTCAGCTGACTTTGCGGACGCTCTTTCCAAATTTGATGTGTGCCTATTGCCTTCGCTTCGAGATGGAGCCGGTCTATCAATTATGGAAGCAATGTTGGCTGGCTGTGTCCCTATCGTAGCAGATTGGTGCGGTCCGGCTGAGTTTGTTACGAATGATTGTGGCTTCAAAGTGCCTGTCACCAACCCAAAAGATATGGCGATTAGAATTAGCGAAATTCTTTGCCATCTTGATGGGGATCGTCAGAAAACCAGAAGAATTGGAGAGGCCGCCCGCGCGCAAATAAGAGTCTCTTATAGCGAACAACAGTTTCTAGAATCGATGGAAGCCATTTACGCTCAGGCTTGATTCTTAAGCACACTGGTCTGATTATCATATGGTATTTATTACTCATTAATTCATCTACTAAAACGTTTTTTGGATTCTTCCTTTGTTTGAAAACAGATTTGCAGGGTGGGTTCCTCGAAATGAAGAGGAGCCCTCGTGCCGCTGGCGACGGTGGACTTGGTAGCAGGACCCGTGTTTCTGGCGTTGACTCACTCCATTGACAAGCATCAGGCCAGCGCAATATTTCCACTGGGGAATCTGCGGCTTTCCAATCCAACAATGTAATTTTGGTATTTCAGCGACTCGAACTATCGCCTATCGCCTGCCAACTGGATCAAAGGCGACTGGCGAATTCTTAATTGTTTATTCGGTGCTTCGTGATCTCTGGCCTCGCGGTGCCTGGAATTTGGAAGGCACGTGCACTCCGGCAGCCACTCTGCTTACTTCTTGGTGGTGGAATTGCTACGATGGTATTCAGTCACCTCATTCATCATAATACCATAGCAAGTGACTCCCCCCTTGAGACATACATTGTTCTGTGTAGACAGCGGTTATCTTCATACGCCAAATCAGGCAATCGGAGATTTAAGGATTTACTTATTAAAAGGATACCGAGCTTGAAACGATTTCAATCATTTCAAACCTCGTCGTGGAATAGGAATAGTTCGTCAGAAGATACCTCTTCATTCTTAAAAATTGCCAAATACGTGCGGTCGCAACCAGCAGGCAAGAAGTGGTCCCCCACAGCCACAACACATGCATCGTACGATACCGATTCTGTTAATCTCTCTACGTGAAATTTTCAATAGTCACCCCTAGTTATAATCAAGGCTGGTTTCTTGAAGGATGTATTGAAAGCGTGCTGACGCAGCACGGGGTAGAAATTGAACACATAGTGATGGATGCAGGCTCCACCGATGAAACGCTTGAAGTCCTCGCTAGGTACGACCATCTTCAGGGGACAAGCGAACCTGACGAGGGGATGAGCGATGGGATTAATAAGGGGTTTTTAAAAACTAGCGGCGACTGGGTAATGTGGCTCAACTGCGATGACTATCTTACGACAGACGCACTCGCCAAAGTCGCTGCTTTCGCCGGCAGACACCCTGAGATCGACGTAATACACGGTGATTGCATTTATGTAAGGGAGGACAAGACGCCCATTCGGCGCAAACTGGACAGCCAGATCGACGAATGGGACTTGTTGTTCGTGGGCTGCATCATTCCATCAACATCTGCATTCTATCGGCGCGAGATAATCGAATCAGGTCACCTGCTTGATATAAATTACCGCAACTGCATGGATTGGGAATACTATCTGCGCTTGATGCGTTCAGGTTATAGTTTTGGTTATCTACCCGAGGCACTCGCGTGTTTCCGCTGGCATGAGGAGAGCACCACCCAAAAACACTGGCAGCGGATGATTGAAGAAGGCCTACGCGCCCAACGCGACCACATTTCAAGGCGAAATCTACCCGCTTTTTTCTGCCAGCCGAAGGTTCTACAATTAACACGGAGAATCTTCCAGTTGCGCAGCTCAGCCAAGCGCATGTTTACACATGGTCGCCTATACTAATTACTAGGAAACTCTACCAACAGCTAAAGATGCCGCCTACCAAGAATATCATGACTAAAATCCTGATTTTATCTAATCATTGCGTTCTTATGAAAGGCGAAGAGTTGGAACTCCAACCCTCCAAATGCGAGTCCTTCTCAAATAGCGTCTGATACCTAAGAAATCTTCTTATAATACAAAATAAAACCCTGATCTTGATGGATTCGAGTTCCAAAAAAATTTCTTTTACAGTTGTTACCCCTAGCTTTAATCAATTGGAGCATTTGAAACGCTGCGCGTTGAGCGTGGAGGACCAAAAGGGAGACTTCAACCTAGAATATTTGGTGCATGATGGACAAAGTGGCCCACTTTTTGATAATTGGGCTTCTCAACAAAGTTTTGCCAAGTGTATTAGCGAACAGGATTCGGGAATGTATGACGCGATTAATCGTGGCTTCGCACGGGCAGAGGGAGATATTCTGGCGTGGTTGAACTGCGATGAGCAGTATCTTCCAAACACCATTGCAACAGTTGCTAGATTCTTCAATGAGAACCCGGACGTTGATATCCTCTTCGGCGATATTGTAATTGTCTCAGTCAATGGAACCCCGCTAGGCTATAGGCATGTAGTTAAACCCTTAACCGGACATATTCGCTCCTGTTTTCTATCGACTTTCTCTGCCGCCACCTTTGTACGCAGAAAGGTTATCGAAGACGGGCATCTTCTTGCAACCCAGTTCCGAGCAATTTCAGACGCTGTGTGGATCGATAGTCTTCTACGGGCGAACTATCGCTGTAAAGTAATAAACGAGCCACTTGCAGTATTTACACAAACTGGTAATAACCTAGGTCAGACATCGATTTCTAAGGAGGAGGGTCGACGCTGGCGCAAAACGGATGGATGTCCCGGGAAAATGCGTAGGCTTTATTGGAGTACCTTACACCGTTTAAGAAAGGCCATGTCCGGTGCCTATCGTACTAGGGACATAAAGGTGGAAATCTATTATGGTTTCGATACTTCCAGAACTGAACGCCGAGCTTTAGTTTGCGAACGATGGATCAAATAACCAATATTGCGTGACGACTATATATCATGTAAATTCTTAAATAATTACTTTTATCAAATGTTCTATTTACTTTCAATAATATATGGGTTTGTGATTCTTCTTTCAGACCTAGGACTTGAAGATGTCGTCATCACTCCAATGATGGGGCTATGGTGGTTATTAATTTTAGCGTTTTTCCGCCCACCAAAGGAAATTGCGTTGATTGCATTGATACTTTTAGGTTTTGTTATAGTCAGTTTGTTGGATAATTCCTTAAAAATCATCGTAATTCGTTCTATCTCATTCACAATTGGATCGATTCTTGCTGGAATGGTTGCAATCGAGAAGGAAAGAGTAGCTGATCAAATGAGAATTATTTTTCGCATCATTCATTTAATTCCGGCTGTGGTGATAGCTTCCGACTCACAGGGTACGATTATAGCAGTAAGCGACATGGCTTTAACTAGAGTTTCTTCAGATTACAGGCCTCTGGTGGGGCACGCGATTACTGATATTTTATTTGGTCATCTTAAACCAACAACAGGAATCGCAACCTACCGCGAATGGTTTCAAAGAGACGGCATCTTTGAGGTTCAGATATGCCTTCCCGGATCATCAGATAGATTGCAAAAAGCGACAGTGGAATGTTCAGGAAAGCGAGATTCACGCATCCTTGTAGTATTCATAAAAGAGAAGCCCTTAGCTTAGTAGGGATGAATGTACCAGTTTTGTGTTGTTGGATTCATATTATTAAGGAATAGAAAATAGATGGATGGACGCAGGGATGTGTCCAGCGTGGTTTGACCAAAAATTGACTATGATCAATACATATATCAAACCCTATTGAAACAAATTTAGTGCAATAGCTATCATAGCACAAGCGGTAAAATTCAAGAAGGGCTTAGCAAAGGCGCGTAGCCCCCAGCTACGAAGCTGGTAACAAGCTCTGGCTCGGCGCAGCCCAAGATGGTCTCCTCATTGATGACCAATTCCACTAAGACAGTTCAAATGGTAGTCGATTGATAGAGGCCGCTGGGAACGCCTAGCTGACTATCCGAAACCACCCATTTCTAACGTGTGATGTATTCGGGAATCTACAGTAGGATTTCCACCTCAATGTGTTACACCAAGGTATTCTTATGCTCACTACCGAGCATACGTAAGACTTCCTACACCTGTAAAAGGCACAACTTTGAATGTAAAGAAAATAGTTCAGTGAATCGTTAAATATAAGCCCAACCTTCAATAGTTATTTAAACTAAGGAACTCGGCCAAAATAAAATCGACATTTAGTTTGGATTTCTTAACCATTCGGTATGGAGGTCAATATCAGCTCGAAAATGCGGGAATTTTGGCAGCAAACCCGCAAACAACTCAATGGCCAAACGAGGCGTTTGTTCATGGCTTTAGTGATCACGGACATAGGCCGTGGTGGAGCCGCTTGGGCCAAGCGCGAATTGGGATGGGATCGCACCCCCGTGCGCAAGGGCTTGCACGAGCTGGAGAGTGGCGTGGTCTGTCTCGACAACGTCCGGATGTGTGGTCGCAAGGGGTTTTCCTCGAAACTGCCGCAGCTTGATGACGATTTGTGTGCGATCGGCGAGGCCTCCAGCCAGACCGATCCGACCTTCCGCACTACCCAGCTTTACCGCCGCCTAACTGCCGCCGAAGGCATGTTGAGGTGCGCTAGATTCTTGGACCAAGAAGCACCAGAATCAGGTCATGAAATCCAGCAAACCAAGAAAGCAATATACACTCGAGTTCAAGGCCCAGGCCATTGAACTGCTCGTCCTCGGCAGACCAGTCGCCGAACTTGCCCAAGAACTCTGCATTAGTGCCAATCTCCTCTACTCTTGGAAAAGCAGCTCGCAGGGCGCGCGGGTCGGGAGCGAAGGTGGTCGAGCCGTAGGCGAGAACACCGTAGCGGACGACCCGCGCGCCCTGCG
>Ga0335395_10002107_pt1 | contig 12319 bp, 9 predicted proteins | sample MAT02_FD_205744 | JGI IMG/M metagenome (GOLD analysis project Ga0335395, IMG submission 205744) | Freshwater microbial communities from Lake Fryxell liftoff mats and glacier meltwater in Antarctica - MAT-02 (spades assembly) (version 2) ...
TGCCATGGTCGTCACCGGTACCCCGTGGTCGCCTTCCCCTTGACCCGAGATACAACTGCTGGCGCAGCGGCACCGCCCACGCCGACATGGACGCCCACCAGTTCCTCGCCCGCCTGTGCGCCCTGGTCCCGCCGCCCAAGTTCCATATGACCCGCTATTACGGTGTGTTCGCCAGCCACCATCGCCTGCGCGAGCAAGTCATCCTCAGGCCCGCCGCACCGCTGCCACCGCCTCAGCCCACCGCTGAAGGCGCTCGCCCTGGCGGCCAGCGGGCGGACCACGGCCAGCCCGCCGGACGCGAGGGCCGGCGAGCGAGAGCTGGACGCGGCCAGCGCAACGTCGAGGTCGAGTTCGTCGTCAACGGCGCGGACCTGCGGCCTCGGTGCGGATGGCGGCCAGGTGGTGGGCGAGCGCGACGCGAAAGCCGGGCGCGCCTGCGCCAGCCCCGGGCGCAACGTCGAGGTCGAGTTCGTCGTCAACGGCGCGGACCTGCGGCCTCGGTGCGGATGGCGGCCAGGTGGTGGGCGAGGGCGACGCGAAAGCCGGGCGCGCCTGCGCCAGCCCCGGTCACCTTTTGTCGGCCGGTGCTCACCCACCCGCGGGGACTCGCGCCACGCTCCGCCCGTGTTTTCCAGCCCTCGATCCCCGGTCCCAGCCTGACCCGGCACGCGGTCAACCTCCGCGCTCACTCCGACCCGAAGCAAGGGGTACCATCCGCCCAGTCGCGCCTTCTCGGCACGCGAGCCACGGCGCGGGAGAAGGCCCTGACGGGCGCCGTTCCCGTACGCACGCGAAAACTGCTCGCCGGCTGAGGTGAGGCACTTCCATGCAGCGCTTCCTGCCCGCGCCACCGCCGACGCCGGAGCGCATGACGGCCGTGCTCGCGCAGGTCCACGAGGTGGTCCGCACTGCCGACGACGAGGACCTCGACCTCGACCCCGCGCTGGCCGCCTGCGTGCAGCTCTCGCTGGCTGGCCCGCACCTCGCGCCCGGCTCCCAGCCCGCAGCGCCGCCGCCGATGACCCTCTCGGCCTTCGGCATGAATCTCCACGCCGCGACCACCGCCGACGGTCGCGACCGCAAGCAGCTCGAGCGAATATGTCGCTACCTCCTGCGCCCGCCCTTCGCCCACGACGCCGTCACGGCCCTCCCCGGCGGCCGCGTCTCCTCGCCCAGACCCCGACGCATCGCCTGGGCCCAGCTCCTCGCCCGCGTCTTCGCGCTCGACATCACCCGCTGCCGAACATGCGGCGGCCGCATGCGCGTCCTCGAGGTCGTCTCCGACGCCGACGCCATCGCCCGAATTCTCCACGGCGCCCGCGCTCCACCAACGTCTCCTCCCAGCCAACTCCTGTTGCTCCCCTGACCACGCGCCCCATCGGCGACGTGCTCACCCTCCTGCGCCCTCCCGCCGTCGTCGTGGCCTTTCGCGGGCTCATGGCCCTGCGCCTCGTCGTGCTCGCGCTTCCCCTCGTGCCCAGGACTGTGCCAAAATCTCCCGGCCGCGGGCTCACCGCAGCTCATCCGGCCGCTCCGTACTCACCCTCGCCCCCGAATTCCCACTTTGAAACCCTTAAGCGCAGTCCGAGTTCCTGGGCCACATGAACCACGAGCTGTGCACGCCTCTGACGGCGATCCTCGGATACAGCGATCTGCTGCTGGACGAGCTCAATGACGCGGGTGAGGAGCACTACTCGGATGATATCAAGAAGATCCGCGGGGCGGGTACGCATTCCTGGCTGAGAATGCCTCATCGCTAATCGCCGCGTAGTTACCGCAAGCGCCAGAGGGATCGACGTCTGCGTGGCGTACCGTCTCCGTTCGCGCTCACGAGGGCGAGTGGCCGCGCCGGTCGCCTGTCCGCTGTGATCGCGAGTATTTACGGGGCGGCAGCGAAGCGTGTCGGTTGACACGATTACCGATCCGAAATAGCCTGCTGACCCAGGCTGACCGGCGAGAGCGACGATTGTTCGTTCTTGCGCACGGAGGGGGTACGCTCGTGGTGGATGAATCGCAAGCACTGATCGTAGATTCCGATGAGGTTCGCGCCGGGCGTTTGGCGGCGATCTGCCGCGACGCCGGGCTGGCGCCGGTGATCGTCGCGGACGGCGAGCAGGCGCTGCTCGCCGTCGACGGGCTGACGGGCACGCCGTGGTTGGTGACGCAGCTGGGAGTGCCCAACGTCGACGCGTTCACGGTCATCACGCACTTTCGCGGGCGCTTCCCGGCAGACACCGGCGCGCAGGTGGTCGCGCTGTCGGCGTTCCCGGAGCTGCGCGCGGCGGCGCGGGCCCGGCAGGTGGAGCTGGGCCTCGGTTTGATCATGGTCGGCGACCCCGCGCCCGAGCCGCTGGTGCGTGCGATCCAGCAGCTTCGTGGTGGCGGTGGTGAAGAGCTCGGGGGGCAGTTCACGGCCAGCGTTGAGGACAGCGGCGACGTGGAGGAGCGGCGGCGCGAGCTCATCCGCCGTAGCGGGCTCGACCGCCTGCCGCTGCGTCCGCCGGACGCCGAGCTGCAGCAGTTCATGCAGGACGTGGCCAGGAAGTGTGGCTCACCGATCGCCTTGATGACCGTCGCGCTCGCCGAGCGGCTGGTGTTCCCGGCCCGCTCCGGGCTCGACGCGGTCGAGCTCGATCGCTACACCTCGCTGTGCAACAAGGTCATCGAGGCTGGCGAGCCGCTGTTCGTGCCGGACGCGGAGAACAACCCGGCGTTCAACGGCAACGGTCTAGTCAAGGCGGGGGTGATCCGCGGCTACGCGAGCGCGCCGTTTTACCTCGGCGAGGGGCCGCCGGTCGGCACCGTGTGCCTCATCAACTCTTCCGCGCCGCTGCGGCTCGACCTCGCGCAGGTGCGGTCGCTGCGACGCGCAGCGTCGGAGCTCGGTGAGCTGCTGGTCGCGCGCAACGGGGAGGACAGCGACTGAGAATGTCGGCCGAGCCACCTCCCCCGCGGCTCGCCGTAATCATCGAGCAGGTCCACGCCGAACTGGCATCCGTGGCGAGCGAGCGCGACGCGGTCGCGGCGGCACTGCGCTGCGTGGAGGGCCTCGCGCCCGCGCTGGCCCGGCTGTTCACGCCGAGGCTCGCCGCCGACGGGGCCATCGTCGGCCTCGACCTCGCGTGGGAGTGGACGCCGCGGCAGGGGCTGCACAAGCCGCCGCAGGAGCTGCGCCGCGGGCCGCTGCAGCTCCCGCCCCTGGCGCCCGACTGGAGCACGCAGCCGCGGCACGGGCTGGTGGTGATCGCGGACGCGGTCCAGGTGCCAGGCTGCGCCGAGATCGTGCTGCGCGGAGCCCCCGGGGCGGTGCCCCGCGGCGTGGTGTTGCTGCCCATGTTCGCCGGCGGTGAAGGGCGCTGTCAGGGGCTGCTCGCGCTCGCCTGGGTCGAGACGCGGGCGCTCACCGACGACGAGCAGGCCGTGCTGTTGCTGGTGCGCCACGCGCTGGCGACCGCGCTGGGACAGCAGGCCGCGGAGCGCACGGCCCGGATCGCGCTGCAGGAGAGCAGTCAGTTCTACGCGCTGGGCGACGCGCTAAACGCCGCACCGACGCTGCAGGCGGCGCTCGAGGCGGCGGCGCTGCCGATGGTGAGCCGGGGCGCGACGGCGGCGGCGCTGAGCGTCGTCGAGCGCGCCGACGACGGCACGATCGCCGCGGTGGGCACGGTCGCCGCGGTCGACCTGGAGGGGCCGGGCAACCCGCCCGGCGACCATCTGGCGGCCCTGTGGATCGCCGGCTCCGCTGAGCCGCTCCTGATCGACGATGTCGAGGTCGATCCCCGCGTCGACCCGCCGACGCGTGCGCGCCTGCGAGCGGCCGGGCACCGGGCCGCCGCGATCTTGCCGCTGGCGTCGCATGGGCGGACCTTCGGGGCGCTGTGCGGCTTCTGGCCCAACGTGCAGGCCTTCAGCGAGCGCGACCAGCGGTTCTTGGCGAGGCTCGCGGCAGCCTCGGCGACCACCTTCGAGAACCGTCTCCTCGTCCAGCGGATGGCGGCGGCGATGCAGGACAGCGCCCGCAAGGCGGCGATCATCGAGGCGGTGCTCGAGCACCTGCCGGTCGGGGTCTCGGTGGTCGACGCGCCGTCCGGGCGGCCGCGCCTGGCCAACAAACTGGCGGTCACGTGGCTCGGCGCGGGCGACGGGTCGGCGCCCGCGGACGCGGGCCGCGGGCGCTACCTGGCGCCCGGCGGAGAGCTGCCGCTGGCCAGCGGCGAGTTCACGCTCGAGCGGACGCTGCACGACGGGCAGTGGCACGAGGGCGAGCTGGACATTCTCGGGGCGGACGGCGAGCGGCGCTCGTACGTCACGGTCTCGGCGCCGATCGCCGACGCCGACGGCGAGGTCTGGGGCGCGTTGACCTGCGTCCGCGACATCAGCACGGAGCGGCGCAGCGAGCTGGAGCGGCGTGTGGCCCTGGACGCGCTGATGGCCGCGACGCTGGACGCGACGCGGGCCAAGAGCGCATTCATCGCCCACATGAGCCACGAGCTGCGCACGCCGTTGACGGCGATCATCGGCTACAGCGAACTGCTCGAGGAGGAATTTCAGGATCAGGAGTCGCCGCACGTGCAGGACGTGCATCGGATCCAGTCGGCGGCCAAGCACCTGCTGGCGCTGATCAACAACATGTTGGACCTGTCGAAGATCGAGGCCGGCAAGATGGAGCTCCACGTCGAGGAGTTCGACCTCGCGGAGGTCCTGGACGAGGCCGTGATGGCGATCTTGCCGCTGCTTGAGCGGGGCGGCAACTCCTATATCCGGCGGGTCCAACCGGGCATGGGCCCGGTGTGCCTCGACCGCATGAAGGTCTGCCAGGTGCTGCTCAACCTCCTCGGCAACGCGGCCAAGTTCACGACCATGGGCCGGATCGAGCTCGATGTGACGCGGGAGGTCGGGGCGGAGGGTGAGGTCGTGGTCTTGCGGGTCCACGACACCGGCATCGGCATGTCGCCGGCCCAGATCAAGCGCATCTTCGAGGAGTTCGCCCAGGGCAACGCGGCGACCACCCGCCACTACGGCGGCACCGGCCTCGGCCTGGCGATCACCCGCAGCTTCTGCCAGCTGATGCATGGCGACATCGAGGTCACCAGCAGGCTCGGGGAGGGCTCGGTGTTCACGGTCCGCTTGCCAGCGGTGCTGCTGATCGAGGACGAGGAGGCAAAGGCCGCGCTTAAGGGTTTCGAAGTGGGAATCAACGTTCCCTCCTCAGACCGCCCCGCTTCCGCCGTCCGGCTGGATCCTCGCAAATAGGCGTGTTGAGGGGGGCGTGGTGCCGCGTGGTGCCGCGTGGTTGACGCATTTTTGGCAACGGGTTGGCAATCGCGCCACACGCGGCGATGGAGTTCGCTCGGCTTCGACCTCGGCGGTGACCTCTTGACCCGACCATCGGCGGGCAGCGACGGGTGGCTGGCATGGCGGGCTCCACCTTCGCCAGGCCTGCCACCCGACCCCGCCCGCCTTGCTGGCACTCGCCTCCGGCTCGCTGCTGCTTGACTAGTCCTGACCTCGGGCCAGACGAAAGCCCAGGACGCGGTGGCGGAGGTCGGGGAGGCGCGCATTGCGGACCGCGGCGCGCACGTACCACGCGTCGTTGAGCCAGCTGCCGCCCCGGTAGACCCGGTGATCGCCCTGCACAGCACCCATAAGATCGACTGCTGGTTTGCTGCTGTATGTGCGCATGTCGTCGCTGCACCACTCCCACACGTTGCCCAGCATGTCATGCAGGCCCCATGCATTCGGCTGCTTCTGCCTGACAGGATGAGTCTGTTGCTCACTGTTGCCCGACCACCACGCGATGGCATTGAGCGCGGCCTCGCCCGCCCCGGCGTACGTCGGCCCGGTGGTCTCCGCCCGGCACGCGTACTCCCACTCCGCCTCGCTCGGCAGCCGCACGCCAAGCCCGGGGATCAAGCCCTCCAGCCGTGCGCAGAGCCGCTGACAGTCCTCCCAGCTCACCTGCTCGACCGGCAGCTCCCGCCCCCTGAAATGGCTCGGGTTCTCCTGCATCACCGCCTGCCAGAGCGCCTGGGTCACCGGGGCCTCGCCGAGCCACAACGGTCGTTTGATCGTGACCGGGTGCTGCGGGCCCTCGTCGGGCAAGCGCCCCACCTCGTTCGGCGGTGAGCCCATCAGGAAGGAGCCGTCGGCGATCCACCGCATCCGGTACTCGACCCCGCCGACCATGAAGCCCGCGAATATACCGCGACGGTCCTGCCCCCAGTGGCTCGCCCAGGCCGGCGGGCAGCCGTTTGGTGGTATCGAACTCTTTGGTGCCCGGGTCTCGCTCGCGGCCGGCAGGGTCGGTCCCCACAGCGCTGCGACATCCTGGATCTTCTGCCGTCGCCGCGGCCTCGCCGCGGCCAGCGCCGCGAAGAACTCACTGTCGATGATCTCGTGGCGCTCGAGGAGCTGGATCGTCTCGAACATGACTTGCAGCGGCGGTGCGGAACCGCCAGGAAGCCCGGCGAGGAGCGGCGCGGTGTCTGGCATCTGGCCGAGGAACGAGCGGAGCTCCGCGTCGTTGAACATCGACTTCATCAGCTCTTCGAGGGCGCCTTGCTTGGTCATCAACGATCGGATCCCGAGCGTGGGAGCGTGCCCGGTCGGCGGCTTCATTGCCAGGGCTAAACAGTGTTCATGAGCCCGGTCGTCGACTTTGGGGCCCCGTGACAAGATGCCCAGGTCGACACCACGGAGCTGTACAGCCCCTCGCGTCTTCTCGGGCGTCTCGCGGTCCGGGTCGCCAAGGCCTGGTGACCGCGTAGCTGAATTCCAGGGGCACGTTGAGGCGAGGAAAGGGCTGGCCGTGACCGGCGTGGTCTTGCTGGCGACGGGCCGGCGCCCGAAGGTCGCGGTGGCCCCCTGGGGCGCCCCCGGCGTCGGCGGCCTCGTTCTCGAAGGAAAATTCTAATATGCGCGACTTCATCAACGTTGGTAAGGTTCGCAGCGTGCAAACCCGCTCCGCGACGGTGTCCCTGGTCCTGGTCCTCACCGGCTGTAACTCACCCGCGTTCGCGGCCTTCCAGGCCGAGCAGGACAAGTACGCAAGCACGACCCTCGGAGACTCGTCCAGCGGCGAGGGGACGACGAGCGGCAACACCGGCGAGGTGGGCGACGTGTCGACCGGTGGCACCGCGGAGCCGGGCGGCGGCTCGAGCGACGCGGTCGATGTCACGGGCCTCGTGAGTAGCTCGAGCGAGACGGGCGCGAGTGCCACGACAGGCGCCGAGACGGGCGACACCGAGGCGTCCGTGGTCCTGCCGAACATCCTCTCGGTGACGGTCCCCGCGAAAGTGTACGCAGCCGGGCCCGTGGCGGTCGAAGTGCAGGCGGAGGGCACAGCCACGGTCGAGTTGAGGCTCAACGGCGCCGAACTCGGGGAGCTGGCCGACGCGGGGGACGGCCTGTTCGTCGGCGTGGTACCCGTGCGCGGCGCGATCGATAACGGCCCTCACCATGTCGAGGTCGTCGCCCATCAGGGCCCCTTTCAGGACGAGGACGGCGCAGATTATGAGGTCTCCGCACCCAAGCCGGGCACGATGGCGTGGTTCCAGGCGGGCCCCGCGGGCAGCCGTACGAACCGCGTCGCGCTGACGGCAGAGGGTGATGTACTCGAGGGCGGCCAGGTCGAGATCAACAAGGTCTCACGGCCGGGCCTGCGCAAGCGCTCGGGCCTCACGGGCAAGGAGCTGTGGTCGGTGACGCTCGACACCCGCGCGGGCTCGATCGCCGATCTCGCGGTGCTGCCGGACGGGCGCGTGTGGGTCGCGATGAACGTGCGCAAACCGGGCAACCTATCGCCCCAGCCGCGCATCGCCCTGTTCGACGCGGCCGGCGGGTTCATGGGGATCGAGGCGTTCGGAGACATCGGCCAGGGCGTCCGCGGCATCGCGGCCGACGATGATGGCGGCTGCTTTGCGACCGGCTTCGCGTCCGCGGGTAACGACCTCGACATCGGCTACTGGCGGATCGATGGTGCGGGCACGCAGACGCTCGGCGACACCTGGGACTACGACCCCAACAATGAACCGCACAGCTTCTCGGAGTTCGGCATGGACGTCGTGATCAAGGATGATGTCGCGTGGCTCGTCGGGGCGAGCAGCGGGAAACACGATGATCCCTTAGTCGTAAAGACCCGCGGCATCCTCGTGCCGATGAATCTTCACACGGGTGAGCTTCTGGACCTGGTGATCGTCGCCGCCGAGTCTGGCCCCTACACTCAGAGCGCGTTCTTTGGCGCAGGCCATCACCCGCTCGGTGTGCTCGTGACGGGGTACGGCTGCGACAAGAACTGCGCCGACTACCAGATCGAGACCTCGCTCTACATGCCCACCGGATTTCGCCTCTGGCACACGGCGGACGCGGCGGGTGCCGGGAAGCGCTACGGTAGCGACGTCGTGCTCGACTCACAGGGCCGCGCGCTCGTGTCCGGTGCCGTCACTGAGAAGGGTGTGCTGCGTGGCTACGTCTTCGCCCACCGCGTCGGCGGCGAGGAGGTGCTCCCGCTGTTTGAGCACTGGTTCCCGGTGTCCGCCGCCGCTTCGGAGGCGCTGGGCGTGCTCGTGGATACCTACGATCGCATCCTCCCAGGCGGGTACATCACCACGAACGGCGCGACCCAGGCCCGCCTGGTTCTGGTCCACGGGTGAGCACGCAAGCCGGCGCTCACTGGGGCACAAACTTGCCGCACGCCTCACCGATCAGGTCCGCGGCCTGGTCGAAGTACGGGGCGTAGGTGGGGGCGCAGGTGTCACCCTCGATATGGTTGGGGAACTTCCTGACCAACTGCTGCACCTTGTGCTGGTCGCCGGGATCGTAGTAAGCGCAGCCGGGCACGGGCGGGTCCTTTTTCTCCTGCGCGATGATGCCGACCACGACCACAGCGTTCGGGTCCCCGCCCTTCGCGTCGATGACGGCCTCGTACTGCTGGTAGGGCCAGCTTGTTGACTCGTCGTCCTCACTGTCGATGATCAGCACGACGACGAGCAAGGCGTCTTCGCGCAAAAACCCCGTGTTGCAGCCGCCCTCCGCGTTGATCTTGGGTTTGAGCGCGGCGATCAGGGCATCGCCGATCGGCGGACCGCCACCGGAGGTGCCGACCTTGGCGATGCACTCGAAGGCGTCGGCGAGATCGGGCTCGCCGCTGATGATGTAGCGGTTGCCTCCGAACAACTGGCAGCGCCGATTGGCCGCGTCACTTCCTGCGTTGAAGGTGAGCCCCGCTGCGAGGGTCGCATCGCATGGGGTGACGAGCTTGGGGTAGACGTGGCACTGATAGCCGTCCTCGGCACAGCTCTGCGGGTCGTCGTTGCACGCCTTCTCGCAGGACCACCCCGCCCAAGTGCCCTTCGGGTTGCCGACCATGAGGTGCACGTCGAAGTCGGCGAGCTTCTCATTAATCGTGGCGACGAAGCCCGGGAAGCTAGCGAGAAGTTGCTTCTGTTCCGGCACCATCGTGCCAAGGCTCGAGATCAAAAAGAGCAGGTCCACCTTGCCCTTGCAGCCCACGGGTTGCCCGGTTCCGAAGTCCTCCACGGTCCCCACATCGCGCAGCACGCCCGTGCTCTGGCCCTCCGCGCTGCCTGGCCCGGCCGAGTCGTCGGCGGTCCCGGTCGAGGACGTGCTGCCGCTCGTGGAGTTGCCGCTCGTCGAGGCTGGCGCCGTTGAAATGGCGCCAGTCGAAAAGGCCGGCGGCGACGCGTCCCCGCAGGTGGCGAGGATTAGGGCGGCGAGGATAGGCTTGCGCATCGCCTCGCAAGCCTAACCCTCGCCGCGGTCGCTGTCAGCAGCTACAGGGGCCCGGACTTCCGCTTGTAGACCTTGCTCATGGCCCACCCGGCGGCGAACAGGGCGCCGCGACGCCTTCGATCGCATCTTCCCGGTCGGCTACGTCACCTCGAGCCTCGAGCGGGACGACGCAGGCCCGGATCACCCGGATCACCCGGATCACCCGGATCCACGGGTAGGCGCGCCGAGTCACTGCGGGATGAAGCTCCCGCACGCCTCGCCGATCATGTCCGCCGCCTCGTCGAAGAACGGGGCGTAGCTCGGCGCGCAGATGTCCCCGTAGTGGTGGTAGGGGAACCTGTCGAACAGGTCGTTCATCTTGCTCATCTCTCCTGGCGTGCGATCCCCCGCACGGTGGCTGACGAAGCCGCGGGGAGCGGCGTCGTACACTGTGGCGAAGTCAGGCGCCTCCGCGAGTCGACGAGCGGTGACGGTGGCGCTCGTGTCCACGTCGGCGTAAGCGTCGGCAGAGACAAGATAGCGTCCGACGTCCAGGTAGGCGTTGATCTGCGGTTCATCGGCCCACAAGTACAGAAGCTCTGGGCGGTCGCAGCGGACGATGGTGATCCATGCCGGCCCGGACGCCTTGAGGTCGAACGCGAACCATCCAGCGGGGGCCGTCATCGTAACGCCCGACCAGAGGAGCGAACGCTCTGGCTCGTCAAGGACCTGATCCGGGCCGACAGACGTCGGCTCGTCACAGCTCAAGGCGAAGCTGTGCGTCCAGGTGTCCCCGCTCCATGCGACCTCCCCGACATCGCAATCGGGAGACCCGATCGCCACGGACATTCCGCTTGTAGACCTTGCTCATGGCCCTCACATTCGGCGCAGGCTCATCGGCTCACGACCGGACCCCTCGTGCAAGGGCGCTCGCCCGCCCCAGTACCCAAAGCCATTGAGGAATTCGGAACCTCTCAAGCGCACGGGCGTGCCTCACCGCATCCCGGCCCCGTGGTTCAACGGGCGGGCGACCTGCAGTATCGTGCCCGCCATCCTCTGCATCAGGTGCTGCGCATGGACCTCAAAGGCAAAACAGTCGTCGTCACTGGAACCTGGTCGCGTCCCCGTTCGGCCGTGGAGGCCGACATCGCCGGCCTCGGTGCCAAGGTGACGGGCTCGGTCTCCAAGCACACCGACGTCCTCTTCGCCGGCACCGACGCGGGCTCCAAGCTCAACAAGGCCCAGGCCCTCGGCATCCCCATCCTGGCCGAGAAGGACCTCGATGCCCTCCTGGCCGCCGCGAAGGGCGGGGCGACGAAGGCGACGTCAGCGGCGCCGGCCAGGGCCACCCCGAAGCCGGCCAAAGTTGGCAAAGCCACACCGGCACCGACGGCGGCGGCACCGACGACCGAGAAGACCATCCCCGCCATGGCTGGCAAGCTCGTCGTCGTCACCGGCACCTTCGTGAAGCTGGCCAGAAAAGACGTCGAGCGCATTTTGACGTCGTCGGGGGCGACGGTGTCGGTGAGCGTGTTGAAGAAGACCGACCTGCTCATCGTGGGGGCCGACGCCGGCTCGAAGCTAGGCGCAGCGACGGCATTTGGCATCCAGATTCTGAACGAGGACGGCTTCATGGAGCTCCTCGGCGAGAAGCTCGAGGTCGTCACGTTCGACGGTCCGCTCGGTGATTGGCTGGTGCGCTTCAAGGCTTTTTGCGACGGCCTGATGAAGCACAAAGACGTGCGGGTGTTGAACTTCAGCATCGGCAGCCCGGTGTCGGACGCCGAGATCGACCGCGTCGAGGAATCCATCGGCGCGCCGCTGACCCCGGCCATCAAGAACCTCTATCGCCAGGCCAATGGGTTGAGCCTGCGCTGGATCTCCAAGTCCCACATCGAAGCCATCGGACGCGAGGACGACGACGAGGAATTCAAGTTCCAGCCGAAGCTGCGCGAGTACCCCAGCGACAACGGCACCGAGACCGGCTGCATCTGCCTGTTGCCGCTGCGCAAGGTGTTCCTGCAAAGTGACCAGGATTGGTTCGGCATCTTCGTCTTCGACAAGAACGACAAAGCTGGCCAGCACATCCGTGTCTTCGACTACTACAATTTCTTCCACATGGCGGCGCTGCAGACGAGCGTGAACCCGGGCAACCCGGCCGTCATCATCGGCGACGACCATGGCGCCTGCTTCGATGAGCCGAGCCCGGCGTTGACGTTCGAAAAGTACATGGAGCGCGTTTTGGCCAACGGCTTCATCGCCTCCGAACGTTTCAGCACCAAGAAGCGCACCCTCGACCAGCTGATCAAGGTCGTCGTCGACAATGCCAACTGATACGGCACGTCGATGCTCGACGCCGAGCTCGATGAGCGGGGAGCGCGCGGCCGGGAGGAATTGGCGGGGTCCTGGGCGCGAGGGGACGCGCGAGTGAGGCGTGGCATGAGGAAGCGCACGGCCATGGGTCCGAGAAGGGCAGCGACGACGACGGCGGGGCGCAGGAGGGTGAGCACGTCGCCGGTGGGGCGCGCGGTCAGGCGAACAACAGGACCTGTCCGGGAGGATGAGGTGCTGGCGGAGCGCGGGCGCCGTG
>Ga0335395_10002109_pt1 | contig 12313 bp, 13 predicted proteins | sample MAT02_FD_205744 | JGI IMG/M metagenome (GOLD analysis project Ga0335395, IMG submission 205744) | Freshwater microbial communities from Lake Fryxell liftoff mats and glacier meltwater in Antarctica - MAT-02 (spades assembly) (version 2) ...
GGTTCGAGTCCCTCCTCGCCTATTCATTCCAAAACTGGAACCCCCATCAGAAGTCGCCTCTTGCGGTCTGACGTTGTAAATTCCTAGAAGATTTAAATCTTTGGCCTTCTCGTCTTCCGTTGTTGCCGACTCTGGAATATTGCCCTATGTGCCAGATTGCACAACATTTTGCACAACGGATTCGACGTTGTGCAGTTGGTTGTGCAGTTCGCTCGCTGGTTTCGGGGGCGATGGAGTTGCGGATTGGGTCGCTTTCTTGAAAACGTCATCTGTTGCCATCGCGTGGTGCTTCATGGCGATAGCTTGCGTGTTTCCAGATCTACGAACAAACGTCTTTGGCGGGGTAGATCGCTAAAAGCTCCGCCTCGCGGGTTGCTCGAAGATTTTGGAAGAGTCTTGGCCATTGTTCCACGTCGGCCTTCTTGATTATCTTCTCGAACGTCGTAATTTGAACTCAAAGTCACCGGTGATGGACTTGGGATTTGCTGGGGTTTGACTAAGAGTTGTTCGGCGAAAGGGTCTTGGGCCTACACTGGGTTCCCCACGTTCCACGAAGCAATAAAGAGGGGTCAGCCTCGAAAGGCTGACGTACTTTATCTCGAGAAGATTCTTTAGCGGGAGCCGACTGTTTCTGCGGCCGGGTTGTGTTCCATCCATTCATGGAGCGAGCTCCACCAAAGATCGATTTTATCAAACGCTCGATCCACGGATTCGTTAAGCTTGTCAAGATCTTTGATTGGTTTGAAGACACATCCCTCAGCACCCAGCGAGATGGATTGCAGAACTGTACCGATAGAAACCATCCCGGTGCACATGATCACTTGGATCCCTGCATCGTGCTTTTTAATCTCTGCCAAAAGTGTTAATCCATCCTTGTTGGGCATATCAATGTCTAGAAGTACGACTCTCGCGCCCGATTGGAAAAGTTGGCCAATCGCCTCTGTTGGTTTCGCGACCGATATGACTTGCACACCGTGCTTGGTCAACGATTTGGCTACCAATCTTAGGATTGCTGGATCGTCGTCGACGTGTAAAACCGTTTTTTCATACTTCATAGAGTGACCTGGTTAAATACGGTGTTCCGAACAGTGAGCCAGCCTTCTCGCATGCCCTGAACCCGGTGACAAAATCGAACTTCGCACAACAAACAAAACAAGGAAGCATACGCCACTTATCTGTCTAACTGACTTCAATACCCTAAGTCAGTTATTTGGGACTGTCGAATAAAAAAGTAAGTCTAAGTAAAACTCTGGAAACTTTTTAATTTTCCATCGATTGAGGGTAGGTTTTCCAACGATTGCTCAACTGTGAGACGGGAAGCCGAAACGCCTACGCAATTGGCTGCAAATTCGGCATATGTGTGCAAAAGGGGCTCGGAATACTGGATACTATTCATTTCTTGACTTACAACGCGGGGCATGAAACGCATCGAGAGCTATATATTATCTGCACGCTCAATTGTTCCAGCAATAATGCCTTAGCGTTTCAAAGGATCTGGTCTTTTGCAGTTCTGCCACTATTTCTCCCACCGTTTCGAGCGATTCCATGACTAGTATCCATTCTGCCGAGTCAGAAAGAACTCGCCGGGGGCAAAGCCTACGCTTGCCGATGCTTTGTCAATTTTTGGGTTTAGCGGTTGGGACATTTTCTAGATTCTTCGCTCGATCCATCGGTCTACGACGTTTAAACGTTACGAGCGAAAAAAATGTTGATTTGAGTCAATTCCTGCATCGAGCCATTGATGCGCTGCCTGTGTACGTAGCCATCCTCGACCGTGGTGGGGAAATCATCCAAGTTAACGCCCGCTGGCAAGACTTCGCTCGAGACCTCGTTTATCAAGATTCGAGTTTCGGAGTGGGGGCGAACTATCTTGAGATCACAGAAGGCGTTACTGGCAACTTCCACAATGAAGCGGTACACGCTGCCAATGGAATTCGTAGTGTCATCGCCGGATCGGAAAGCCAGTTTGAAATGGAGTATCCATGTCATCGTGCTCTCCGGGCTCGCTGGTTTAAAATGGTAGTGACAAAATTCCAAGCAGGAGGCGAACTCTACGTTGTGATTGCACACGAGAATATTACGAAAAGGAAACTTGCGGAGAACCGACTTGCGAATCCACAGTTGAATTTTCGTGGGTTTCTTGAGCGTTCCAGTGACGCCATCATACTTTCCGACGACACCGGCTTTTTCGACTGCAATGAGAAGACGCTTGAGTTGTTTGGCATTCGGGATAGACAGGATTTCCTGAGGCTTACATGCGAGGATGTTACACCGAAGCTTCAAAGCGACGGGAGCGAATCGATTGAAAAGCTGACTTGGTACTCGGGGATTGCTGCCGCAAACGGCGAGAGTCGTTTCGAGTGGCTCTATCGTCGAATGGACGGTTCGGTTTTTCCAGCCGAGGTAGTTTTGAGTACTTTTGAAATGGATGGTCGTCCTGTGCAGCAGACAACTGTTCGCGACATTACGCTTCGAAAGCAAAATGAAAGGCAGTTGAAAGACCTGAATGATCGGCTGCAAGTTGACTTGGAAGCTCGTCAGGCAGCGGAGGCCTCATTAAGAAAAGCAACCGCCTATCTAGACGTCTACCGATTAATCGTTGATGAGCATGCCATTGTCGCAGAGACCGATGTCACGGGGACAATCCTTTATGGCAACGATTCGTTCTGCGAGATAAGTGGTTATGGCCGCGACGAATTGATTGGACAAAACCACCGCATTCTGAACTCGGGAATACATCCTAAATCCATGTGGCAAGAGATGTATAAGTCGGTGGCAAATGGAGGGGTTTGGCACGGCGAGATATGCAACCGTGCCAAGAATGGGAAACTCTACTGGGTCGATACGACCATCGCACCGCTGTTTGACGAGTCCGGAAAAACTCGGGGATACTTCGCGCTCCGTGCCGACATCACTGCTCTCAAGAATGCTCGAAAACAGGCCGAGTCGTCGAGTCTTGCTAAGAGTGAATTTCTTGCCAACATGAGTCATGAAATTCGGACTCCGATGACGGCTATCCTGGGTTTTGCCGATTTGCTGGCCGAGGAAAGCGATCCGACCCGCTTTCCAAAACAATTTGAGTACGTCAATACAATCAAGAGAAACGGTGAGCACCTGCTGTCGATCATCAACGATATCCTCGATATCTCTAAGATTGAAGCCGACAAAATGGCTGTCGAGCAAGTTGATACCGATCCCATCAAGATCGTGAATGACGTGATGACATTGATGGAAGTCAAGGCGAAGGCAAAGGGACTAACACTCGACGCAGAATTCGTCAGCAAGATTCCGAAGAAGATTCAGAGCGACCCGACTCGTGTCAGACAAATCTTAGATAACCTAGTCGGTAACGCGATCAAGTTTACAGATAAAGGCGGAGTCAAAATTGAGGTTAGATTAGATCCTGCAGAGCCAAGTCAACTGATGATGTCGGTTATTGATACGGGGATTGGTATCAAGCCAGAGCAGGTCGGGCGATTGTTTGGATCGTTTGAACAGGCAGATGCATCGACGACGAGAAGATTTGGTGGGAGTGGGTTGGGGCTTCGAATCAGCAAGATTCTCGCCGAAATGCTAGGAGGCGGCATGACGCTGGAGACTAAAGACGGCCAGGGGAGCAAGTTTACCGCCCGAATCAAAACCAACTGCATTGAAGGAACGCCGATGGTTGATTTTAATCGCGGTGGCAATCCAGTAGCAACGATGCAGCCCGCTAAAGCACTATCTAGCACAACGAAACTTGCTGGGATGCGAATTTTGCTCGCAGAAGATGGCGTCGACAACAGACGCTTGATTTCTTTCCATTTAAAGAAAGCTGGGGCGACAGTTGCCTGTGCAGAGAATGGAAAGCTCGCCGTGGAATCTTTAACATCGGACGGCACTTTAGAAGGTCCGTTGTTGGATCCTGCGCCATTCGACTTGATCATTTCGGATATTCAAATGCCGGTCATGGATGGTTTGAAGTCGACACGACTGCTGCGTGAAAAAGGGTGCAAGCTTCCGATACTCGCGTTAACAGCGCACGCGATGAGTAGCGATGCCGAAAAAAGTACGACTGCCGGTTGCAACGCTCATCTAACCAAACCTATCGACCAGCGACAACTGATAGATACCTGCGAAACGTGGATGAAAATGTATCAACAGACCCAACGCGATGCTTCCGAATTATGTATCAGCGAGTTCGCGAACGACCCAGACATGTTAGACCTTTTAAACGAATATGTTTCGTCATTTGACGGGACCATTTTGGAAATCAGAAGCTCATTGGAATGTCGATGTTTTGAGCAACTGGGAAGAGTCGCTCATCAGCTCAAAGGCTCTGGTGGCGGATATGGATTTCCGATCATTAGTGAAGTCGCCTCCAAGCTAGAAGCCAAAGTAAAATCGACGACAAGCCCCTCCGAATTGGAACTTTCGTCTATTCAAAAGTCGGTTGATGACCTGATCAACATCTTGGAACGGGCTCGCGAGAGTTTGTGCCGAAGTCTAGCTTGAGGACAACACAATGCTTTCACTTTTCATGTAAGGCGGTGTAAGTCGGTGGCGTTTGCTGAGGAGGTTTTTTTCGTTGGGTGAGCCGTACCGGTGGGCTCGCGCCCAGCCGCTTCCATACCGATGCTTCTATGGCTATTTCGTGTTCGCAATCTTCCATAGCTTGGTATTGCTTCTTACGAAAAGAGCGTCGTCGGAAACTGCTGGTGAACCAAGCACCATTTCGCCGAGTTCATTCGTCGCGATGATCTCTGCGGATTTCTCGCCGATCGCAACAACGAAGCAGCGACCTGTATCGGTAAAAACATAGAGATGGTCTTTGCATATTACAGGTGTAGACCAAATCGAGCCGGAATCGGGTAGACGAGTCTTATATCGAATACTTCCGTCTTGAGCGTCCGCGACCGTCAGCACACCACTCTTGAGCGTAACCACCGTTGCACCGACCACAATGGGCGAGGAGTTACCAGGTTCCAGTTTATTACTCTGCCAAAGCTTATCGAGCTTGTGCGTGTTGGTATTCCACTGATAAGCGGTCAGTCCATCTGCGGCAATGAAAAGTCGATCGTCGATAGCCAGAGCTGACGAGATGGTGGATGCTCCTCGATCCATTGTCGAAAGCTTTGCACCGCTTCGGGCATTCACGACGGTGACGTCGACGCCTGAAGTCAGAACAACCATACTTTCTGCTCCTGGACGAAACCAAGGCGCCGGCGAAGACCAGTTCGCTTGATGGGGCCGCTCAATTTTCCAAAGCAACTCACCAGTTTTAGTGTCCAAGCCGGCCGCAAACGATTCGCCTTGACACTCGACTTGTACAACGACTGTATCTTCGATCACGAGTGGTGAACTGCTCATTCCCGTATCATTCCCTGCCTTGGGAAACTCGCTACCCAGGGAGCGATACCAAACAACTTCTCCTTTTAAATTAAGGGCGACCAGATCATTCGAACTGTAGAAAGCGAAGATCCGCTGGCCATCGCTGGCGGGAGTTGGGGCAGCGTTTGCGCTATACGGATGACAGAAAGGACGGCCACGAGCGACTAAGTTCTGCTCCCAAAGTGTTTCGCCCGTCTTAGCAGAAACGCTCGTGATGAATATTCTTCGCTGATCCATACCGCTGCTACTAGTGGCGATGATTTGTCCATCCACCGCGATGGCTCCGCCTGCGCTTCGTCCGGGTAGATCGACTCCCCAAGGAATGTTGTTGCCACTGGAGGCATCGAATTGAGTCGGCGGTGTGGCTTGCCTCTGGTAAGACGAAGCAGCAGGGCCGCGAAACTGCAACCAGTCCGATGTCTCTGCACTTGCATGTTGCAGCAAAGCAAAACTTAACATTAAACCGATTCCGTATCGCATTGTTCCATATTTCATGGTGAAGTTTCCTGTCTGCTTTCGCTGAAGTAAACGTTTGGTTCGTCGAGAAAAATGTTAGTAGCCGGATTCATGAGAATTCGGATGAAACTGAAACCCCGTATCGGTATGTCTTATCAATACCGGCGGGAAGAAGATAAGCGGGCAGAAGTCTTACGACTTCTGCTACGGGAGGCTGCGTTGATTTACTTTGGTAGTACGGCTGTTCCGTCGGCTTCACAGATTCGGATTTGAAATTTCCAGTCCTGGGCCCATCCTTGAGTTTGCTCGTTTTGGCAGAGTTTTAAAACTAATTGATTGATACCGGGCTGAGCTTTGGCAACTGCGATGTATTGGTCGATCTCCATGCTCGCATGATATACTTCGTTGCTGGTAACCAATTCGCCATTCCACCAAACCTTGTTCGCGTTAATGGTCCCAAGTCGAAGTTCGATATCCTCGGGCTTCTCAAACTCTAAGGTTTGGAAAGCATAGACGATTGCACCTTTCTCTTTGTTGTATAATTCAGCGAGATCGACGACACCTTCCTGATTCTCGGTGTTGTGCTGTATCCATCGAGCTTGATCTTTCTTGCCGTCGTAAAGAGCCGACAGGTCTGACTTGTTGCGGATCAAATCGTTTTCGACTGGATAGACAGTGTCAAAGTGTGCCTCGCCGACGTTGTCGAAGGGGCCGATAAGATTCCAGTCATTCACGAAACCAAAATGTTTCACCATATCGACCTGATGCCCGAGGTCGCTGAGCTTCTTGGCGATCGCGATAACCTGTGTGGGTTGGCGAGCAGAATTGAAAAGCGGGATGAGCTTCGCAATTTTAGCTTCTTTTGATGATGCGTTTTCCGCTTGTGCGAGTGCCAATTCAATCGCCGCGAATCGCAACTCAAGACTTGGGTCCTCGGTCATGGACGAAAGTTTGTGATTCCGTTTCGTGGCGTCGTTTGCTGTAAGCCATTGAAGCACCATGTAACGTGCTTCTCCGTCATTGATTGTGCTTTCCAGAAATTCATCTAACTGACTATTCAATGCCGAACCCGACTTGCGATAAAGCGAATTAGCGACCATTGCCAAGTAATTGCGGCCAACTGGGGTCGCATCTTTCATCGCTGTGAGGACAGGAATAAGGTCTGCACCGGATGCTTGCTGAAGCAAGGCGACGAGCGGGACTGCTTGGCGGTTTCCCTCGTCGCTTGGCGATATCGTCCTCAAGGCTGCGATAGCCTGCGAAAAGTCATTCGCGTGGACAACGTTTGCTACAGCTCCTGACCACGTGAGTGCAGCCGCAAGACTGCAAAGAGAACAAATCGATACGAATATCGAATCTTGTAGACGAGTCATTGTTAGCTCCAAATACTTTTTTGAATGATCATATTGTAGTGACTTCTTTAGGTTGCAGGTTAGCTGGTCTGCATTCTAGCCGGTTTCAATACTAACCTTTTTCCATCACGTTTGCGGTTGGATCGGCCTTCCAGACGCGGTACTTCACTTCTACGCCTTCGGGAACGTATTCGTACTCAAAATCGAAGGTCGATCGAGTTAGAGTACGAAACATACGGACTTTCTAACTTCGCTGTTGACTTGATTGGTGGCGATCAACGAGAAGCATAAATCTTAGCATCATTTTCAAACGTCGCAGTGCTTCTCCCAGAGCGGCGTAAGCTTCCAGCGTGCGATCTACCGGAAATAGTGGATACGGCAAGCCGGAAGCGTACCCAACTTTGCCATAAATGACTTGCCCGGCGAGACATGTCTGCTTGATTAGCCTGTGGCGTGACAATTTAAGCTTGCTCAATCACCCTCGGAAAGCTACGGTTTATGCGGCTTGCCGGTTTGCCGCTCGCCGCTTTCCTCAAGAAATTTTCGTACGAAGCCTCCTTAAGTTGCTATTCTAAGTTCCTATCAACAATGTCGAAGAAGTCTACACCCTTTGATTACGTCGAGCCGCTTGGTGCTCGTGTCTTGGTCCGCAAGGACGAGCCCAAACGTGAAACCAAGGGGGGGATCGCGCTTCCTGATACGGCGGAAATCCCAACGATTACCGGGCGGATCGTGACCATCAGTCGGCAAGTTGAGTTGGATGAGGACTTTCCGATCAAGCAGTATGACAAGGTTCTCTTCCACCCCAAGAACGCAATTCCCGTCGACTTCGAAGCGGACAACCAATTGTTTGTCGTTCCGGTCGAAGATATTGTGGCTGTCTTTCGAAGAAAGTCCGCCGACGATAACTGAAAATCGAATGTTTGGTTGCCCGATCGTTTGGGCAAGCCAGCGTTTGCAGTCGTGCGGCAAGCTTCGGACTGACTTTCGTGGTCCAGGATTGATTGATCAGGCCAATTTCAAGCATGTCTCGCAAGTGCGTACGATCTTTGTCTCGGAATAAATTTAACTTCATTTCGATTAAAGGTTGCATTGAAACGACTTGGAATTCTTCACCACCCTCGGAGTCCATCACGTCCGGCGTGCGCGATTCGTACTCAGGCCGAACCTTTTGTCCTGCCAGCAGAAGGTTCACCGCATCACGAAACTTGTCTTTTCGTTTCTGGATCTTGAGTCTAGAAACATGCTTGTCGGTTCGGCGAAACGGAAGTGCAACGCTTCCACAGCTTACCCATAAATTCGCAAGCCTGTCATCAGATCTCGTGTGCTTTTTGGTCTTGGACGCGTTGTTGCTTGGACGCATTATCGCGAGGCTCAGCGGAACTGGGTGGTTGGTGCCGGAGGTAGAAACTCGGGCATTTTGAATAGGCTTGAACTGCTACTTGATTCTGGAAGTTGTGCGTTGCGTAGGGCAGCAACATCTTTGCTGAAAAACGATTCATTAGGCGTCAAAACTGCGTTCTTTTCATCGCCGTTTCCACTGGCTGGGATTCGGTTTACGAGCTTGTATAAGATGGTCGGGCACAAAAATGCGGCGATCAAGACCACCATACCGATCTCGACCCAATATCCCTGAATACCTTTGGGGCGTTTGGATCGCGATGATTTTCGATTGGATCGGCGTGCGGGTATGGCGTCGTCGGTCGCGAGTCTTGCAGAACGGGCTCGACTGGTGGTTTTACTAGTGGTTTTACTCATCTTCCTGACTTCCTCTAAAAAACCAATGGATTGTGTTGGATCGACTACCCCTTGTTCCACGCAGCATCTAAGAACCAGAGATGACGGCCGCCGATACCCTTATCTTTGTCAACCGAGCGCTCTAGCTTCGTGCTCGAGTCGATAGTTGTGCGTTCGATAGATAGGTCGACGATAGTTTGGCCCACGGCTAGCGCCTGAGGTTCACTTGTGCTGTATGCAGTCTCTAAAGCTTGTGCTCCCAACGCAATACTGAAAAGACGACCGAATGAAGCGGATTTACTTCCAGCCGTTGCGAAGATGCTCGGCGATCTCGAACGCGACTTCGAGTGCTTGTTCATAGTTCAGCCGCGGGTCGAGCTGGGTTTGATAGGCGGCTGCTAAGTCGAACTCGGTTAGTCCGCCCGCTCCTCCGGTGCACTCGGTCACGTTCTCGCCAGTAAGCTCCAGGTGCGCTCCGCCGAGCCGCGAATCGCAAGCCGAGTGGATCTCGAATGCAAGCTTTAACTCCTCGCAGATATCATCGAAGCGACGAGTCTTGCGACCGTGCTGGGTCGAAACGGTGTTGCCATGCATTGGGTCACAGATCCAAAGGACTCGTTTATTCAGCCCACGAAGCCGCTCGATCATCGGGGGGAGGCTGCTCGCGATTTTGTTGCGTCCCATCCGATGAATCAATGTCAGTCGCCCCGGTTCATTAGCTGGGTTCAACAGGTTGACCAACTCGACCAACTGATCGATTCCTATACTCGGCCCGACTTTCACCGCAATTGGGTTTCGAATTCCTCGGAAGTATTCAATATGAGCACCCTTGAGGTCTCGCGTCCGATCGCCGATCCAGGGCAGGTGTGTTGAAAGGTTATAATAGCCAGTCCCCCGAACGCTCGGGCGAGTCAAAGCCGATTCGTAGGCGAGATGCAATGCTTCATGGGAGGTAAAGAAATCGACACGTCGTAGCTCTTTCGGGTCCGCTCCTACGATGGTTTCCATGAACCGAATCGAATCTCCAAGCGACTGGAGTAGTCGCTGGTATCGCTGGGCGACTTCTCCTGAGGCTTGATTGACGAAAACGAGTTTCCAGTTTTCGGGATGATGGAGATCAGCAAATCCCCCTTCGGACAATCCGCGAATAAAATTCATGGTCAACGCGGATCGCTCGTAGCCGCGAAGCAATCGCATTGGATCGGGCTTACGGGAAGCCAATGTAAACTCGTTATCGTTGATGAGATCACCTCGATAACACGGCAGGGTTACTCCATCGCGAGTTTCTGTGTCAGACGATCGCGGCTTAGCGTACTGACCGGCCATTCGACCGATCCGAATAATGCGACAACGTGCGCCAAACACGATCGCAAGACTCATCTGCAGCAGAACCTTTAGCTTGCTGGCGATCGGTTCCGACTGGCAGCCTTCGAACATCTCGGCACAATCGCCTCCTTGAAGCAGCCAAGCTTTACCTTGCTGAGCGGCAGCAAGCTCGGTCCGCAAATGATCGACCTCCCAGCTAGTCACCAAAGGCGGGAGTTTGCGAAGCTGCTCCAATACCGAAGCAAGCAACTCGGAATCGTCGTAGGTGGGTTGCTGCGCGATCGCAAGACCTTGCCAAGACTCGGGGGACCAACCTGCTAGCATTACACACCTGAGAGAACCAAAAGATAAACCACGGAAACCATCCAGATTGGTTGCAAAAGCGATTTTTAGCAACCCCAGACTTAGTTTGTTTGCAATGTTTTTAATGATCCGGTCATAAACTAAGGGGTAGCGTCATCGGCTAAGTTTTAATTGAGCGACGCACGTTTTGGGCGAGAATATTGTCTAGAATAAGGCGAACTGTAGAGCTCGAGAGCAGCAGTCCACACGAACAACGCTTATCGCAAATCATCCAGAGATACGACAATTTAAAGAAAAAATGAAATACTATCCAAGATCACGAAGAATGTTTCTAACGCAGACTGCTACTGCGGTCATGCTTCCGACACTGTTGAAGACGGATGCGTCACATGCTGCTGAATCCACTGGAATCAATGCACCACTCAAACCAGGGTTGGCCACACCAGGGTTGGATTGGATCAAACCGAATGGACTCAAGCAAGGCGATACGATTGCGATGGTAGCGCCTGCCGGACCTGCGGACCGAACGTTGGTATTGGCATACAAAAAGCAATTGGAAGACATTGGCTTTCGAGTAAAGTTCGATGAACGCATGCTGGATCGCAAGAAGGATTATCTCGCTGGCAATGATGACCAGCGTGTCGAGGAGCTCAACCAAGCGATTCGCGATCCGCTTGTGCGAGGGATCTTTCCTGTTCGAGGTGGCTTTGGATTGACTCGCATTCTTGATCGCGTTGACTTCGAAGCGTTGCGACGTGACCCGAAAGTAGTCACCGGATACTCCGACATAACGGCTTTCCACTTGGCGAACGCTCGACTGGCACGAGTGATCTCGTTTCACTCGCCAATGCCGATGAGTAACCTCGCGCGAGCGGACTTACCCGAGTACGCCTTTGCGAATCGTTCGTTCGAGCGGATGCTTCTGGTGACTAAATACCCGAAGTCAATGGTCGGTGAACCGATCGGCGTTCCGGAAGGACATCCAGTGAAGACTCTCCACGGCGGTAAAGCGCAGGGCCGATTGATAGGCGGAAACTTGACGCTCGTATGTTCAACCATGGGGACTCCCTACGCCATCGAACCTGCTGGGGCGATTCTTTTTTTGGAGGATGTCCATGAAGAAGCCTATCGAGTGGATCGGATGCTTTCACAACTTCGCCTCTCAGGTGTCTTGGATTCAGTTGCGGGGATCGTGATGGGACGATTCACCTACAAGGAGCCAAGTGACGAACTTAAGATCGGATCGGTAATCGATGAGTATATGAAGCGGGTTCGCTGCCCGGTGATTACGAATTTCCCAGTAGGACATGTGCCTGAGAATGCAACGCTTCCGTTCGGAGCCACCGTGGAGGTCGATGCCGATCAAGGCAAGTTAATAGTCATGGAAGAGCCGTGCATTCGGTAGCCTCAACGCGGGCCAATTGCTGAGCCGATGGCGCTAGCCACGGGTGCCGCACGGCGATTAAAGGTTCAATTAGATAGAAATTTTAGCGGGGGGAACCCGGAGCTAGCGCTCACGGCTCAGGATAAATTGTCGCCTTTTGGCTATTGCCATCCAGGCTGGTGGTTCTCTATAACCAATCGCTGAGGTTTTCAATGCAACGCTGGGTTTCTTTCGTATTATTGCTGGCATTCATCCGACTGCAACTAGTTTGCTGCTGCGGATCGATTGGCGTATGCTGCGATCGAATCATCCCCTGCACTCCAGAAACCGTTGCTGAGTCTCACGAACTCGCCCGATGCGATCATGACCATCACGATGATCATGA
>Ga0335395_10002111_pt1 | contig 12311 bp, 13 predicted proteins | sample MAT02_FD_205744 | JGI IMG/M metagenome (GOLD analysis project Ga0335395, IMG submission 205744) | Freshwater microbial communities from Lake Fryxell liftoff mats and glacier meltwater in Antarctica - MAT-02 (spades assembly) (version 2) ...
TGATATTAAATGGTGGGCCGCGTATTTGGAAATGCAAAAAGTCACCGTGGCAGACGTAAACGCCAATCGGACCCGACCGAAGTCGGTTGGGTTTTCACAGCCCCCCAACGAAAGCCGAAATCAGTCCAAGACTACCAAATCCAAGTCCCGAAATACAAATCCTAAAGCAGACGAGCGGGCTTCCAGTAGAAATGGGCCGAACAAAATTCCAAATCCAGGTAGCGTGGATGAAGCTGGAATTGATCCAAAGATTCTCAAAAGAGCAAACCGAAAACTTCCCGACGAGGGGCCACTATTCCCAGAAGACTATCTTGATGGATTTTCATAGGTCATGAACCCATGAGCGCTCAACTACTCTTGCATCTTCAGAACGTTTCGCTCCACTTCGGCCATGACTGGAGTGTTGACCCAGTATTGGACGATATTTCGCTATCGATTCCGCTCGGCCAACATACGGCAATTTTAGGTCCCAACGGTAGTGGGAAGACAACCTTACTTAAACTGCTGATGAGGCTTCTTTATCCAGACCCCAATACTTCCCCCAATACTTCCCCCAATATTTCTACGAAGAGGCGGTCGGCATCGGGCGATGAGGAGACCGAGAGCAAGAAATCGCCTGTCTCGATTATGGGCCGTGATGATTGGAACGTATGGGAGCTTCGGAAACAGCTTGGGTACGTCAACAGCGAGTTGGATCATCATTTTTCATACGGTCGGTCCGGCAGGTTGAGCATCATGGAAGCGGTGCTTACAGGGTATTCTTCAGGCGAACTGGCGATTGATTGTGACCAGATTACTCAAGACATGCGAGTTCATGCGGTTGAAGCGATCAAAAAATGTGGAGTCGATTTACTGGTGGAGCGAACGATGGCTCAGCTTTCCACGGGCGAGCGCCGCCGCGTGCTGATCGCTCGTGCGCTCGTTCATCACCCCCTTGGACTTGTTCTCGACGAACCGACCGCAGGGCTCGATATCGCAGCGCGTACCCTGTTACTAGAACATCTACACGATCTTGCCGCCGCCGGTACAACGTTAATTTTAGTCACTCACCACATTGAAGAAGTAATTCCTGTGTTCAATCGAGTGATACTAATGAAAAAAGGGCGCATCTACTTCGACGGGGCACGTTCTGATGCAATTCAATCAGAGCGAATTAGCTCGCTGTTTGGTATAAAAGTAAAGGTTCTTGAAAACGACCGCCAGCATCTCTCAGCCGTTACCACTTAACCTTCTCGGTGGTGGAATCAAAAGCTACAGAGACGGCAAGCCAAATCCAACCGAGAATAAACGATAGTCCACCAAATGGAACAATCCAATGAGTTGGATAAGTCGTAAAGACGATTCCGTAGATTCCACCACTGAACAGCACGATTCCCAATGCCATCCAATACGCGCCAATTCTCAAACCACGCGATTGCGAAGATAGAGGCGAAAAACCAATGCCGAGTATCGCCATTGCATGATAAAGCTGATATCGGACTCCCTTTTCAAAGTTATTGAGTTTCTTATCGGTTTCTTCTTGGGCCTTGTTGGTTTCCGTACCATGAAGTATTTGTTGCGAAGTCAAGTAGTTTGGGAGTGAGTGTGCACCAATAGCACCTAGGCCTACACCGACCGCAGCAAAGCAGGCTCCCGCTACTACCAGCCATTTGCTACCCGACATGTTTGTGCTAATCATGTTTGTGCTCGTCAATTTTTGTGCCCATTAAGAGTCTCTCAATACTAAACGAAATCGTTAACGCATTAAATCTGGAAGCGGCTCGTCGAGCAATCGTTTAGTTGTCTGAAGCAATGCATCCATGGCAAACGGCTTGGTAATGTATTCGCTAACCCCCATCAACGAAGCATATTCGCGGTGGCGTTCACCGTCGTTTCCGGTACACATAATAATGCGAATTGGATGAGTGAGTGTTTGGCTCAACCGCTCCAGTACCATGAATCCACTTCGCTTGGGCATCATCATGTCACAAACGATCAAGTCCGGGTGGATTGTCTCGGCCATAGCGATGCCCTCATTTCCGTCATGGGCCACTCGTACGTCATAGCCCTCGTTAGCCATCGCAAACTCGACGACGTCAGTGATATCTCGATCATCATCAATTAATAAAACTCGAGGCTTTCGGTTTTCTGTTTGCCAGGCGGGTGGAATCATCAAATTCTCTAAATCGAGGCGGGGAACGAAATAATGACAATACGATTCTGAAAATCGTGTCGGCGGGAAAAGTTCGACCGACATCATTATAGCGGAAACTACGAAACGAGTAGCATGTCTTCTTAAAGCAACGGGACCGAGGCTGGAATATCAGCCAATGCTTTTTCAAAGTTAAAATGACGGGGTAGCCGAAGGGCGATAGCCAGCGGTTGTTACAAACCTGTTACTAATTGTTAGCCAGTCATCGGGTATTGCTATTAGAAGGTAAAAATCACTTCCTGTTCGTTGGATAGTGCAAAGCTTTTCTCTTCTCGTTATAGGTGCGATACAAAATGAACTACAAGTCGATCAATGTGTGGATCTTTCTCGGTGGACTAATCAGTTTTCCGACACAAGCTTACATTCAAGCCAGTGAAATTCCTGGATTCGTCGCCTCAGAATCGATGGAGCCATCGAATCCACATATCGTGAAACCAAAAACAAAGTCGGTAGCCGTCTTTAAGAATGGAATGGGGTTTTTTACTCGCGAAGCAGTTGCGACTCTGAGCGACGGTTGGTGCTATGCGGGAGAGTTGCCGAATGCTGCTTTTGGAACCCTTGCTATCTACTCGACTTCTGCTGATCAGGTTGTAGACCTCGTTGGTGCCGGCGCGGGTGAGTCGATTCATTTTGACGGCGTAGATGTTCCCAACACGATTGAATCCAAGATTTTGCGGCTCAATAAGCACAAAGGAATGTTGGTAGAAATCCAGTATCAACATCCTACCGAATTGCGAACTGTTTCGGGGAAACTGATTTCGATCGGTTCGGAGTTTGTTGTCGTTGAAGAGAAGAATCATACTTATGCGGTACCTGTCCAAGGACTGACGAAGCTATCCACTCGCGAATTGCCACTACGTATTCACGTGGTCGATGACAAGAACCAACCGGTAGAGAAGGCTACCCTTGGGATCGCTTATCTCCGTAAAGGAATCTCTTGGATCCCCGAGTACACATTGAGAATACTCGATGAAGAGACAGCCGAGTTGACGCTCCGAGGAACACTAGTCAACGAAGCGGAGGATCTTGTCCACTGTGATGTAAACTTTGTCGTTGGTGTTCCGCACTTCGTTCATAGTGACCTTCTGTCGCCGGTCTCTGTCGGACGAGCCATTCGCGCGATCGGTTCTAGCCTTCCAACACCAAGTGTTCCATCGCAAGTCATGAGCCAGGTTATGAATCGAGCCGCGTTAGCCAATAACTCGATGCAATCCGGACAATTCGGAAACGGTGATCCCGAGTTTCAGGCCGTGGACGACAAAGGTCTGCAGGATTTGATTGGCAATTTACCTGCGATGGAAAACCCTGCGTCGGGTGACTTTACGGTCTACACCAAAAGTGATTTAACCGTTCGCCAGGGGGAACGAGCCATGGTGACCCTCTTCAAAAAGAAGATCCGCTACGGACACCAGTATCGTTGGAACATGCCAAACCCGATCCAGCACGAATTGACCCTTCAAAACGACACCCAAACCCCTTGGACTACTGGTCCGTGCTTGGCGATTTCCGGAAATAATCCACTCAGCGAAGACCTTTTGAAGTACACACCCGTCGGTGGAACTGGATCTTTTGAGGTAACGAGTGCTATCAACGTTGCGAATACATCGAGCGAGGAAGAGATAGGCCGCAAATTGAAGGCTCATGAACCCAGCATGAATCAATACTACGATCTTGTCACCCTTCGCGGTACCATCAGACTCAAAAGCTTCGCTAAACAGGTAACGGCCCTTACCATATCCGCTCCGATTCGCGGTAAACCTAAGAAGTCAATTCCTGAAGCCAAGGTTCACATGAACGCAGATCAACTACGTTTGGTAGAACTTTCCTCTTCGCTCAATTGGCAAGTTGTCCTGAAGCCAGGTGAAGAACTGACGTTAGAATACGAGTATGATCGGTACGTCCCGTCGAATTAAAGTGAACGGCACTTGGTTTTGTAATTCGAGTAACAAGTTCATCCTGTTTCGAAGAAATTCTCATCGGCGTATGACGCATCGAATACTCACTATCGAAGACGACATGGCGATTCGTCGAGGGATCGTCGACGCCTTGAAATTCAATGGTTACCAGACGCTCGAATCAGGCTTTGCTGTTGAAGGTTTAAAGTTAGCAACTTCGAGCGAGATTTCGTTGGTCCTGTTGGATTGGGTTCTTCCGGACGGAGATGGGCTCTCTGTTTTGAAGCAACTCCGTTCAGAAAGGCCGACTTTACCTATCATCGTTCTCACTGCGAAAGGTGAAGAAGCAGATCGTGTAAGGGGCTTATCGAATGGTGCAGATGACTATGTCATTAAGCCCTTTAGCATCCGCGAACTCTTAGCCCGTATCGAAGCCGTTCTACGTCGGTCGCCCCAGCGTTCAGGGGATGTTGAGGTCGTCGAGATACCTGGCGCATCGATTGACTTTCTAAGGCGCGAGATTCGGTTCACCGGTGGACAGCGACAATCGCTTTCGGAGCGCGAGGCGGAATTACTACTCTACCTAGCCATTCATCGTGGAAGAGCAATCTCGCGAGACGAGATTCTCTCGAGCGTTTGGAAACTAACGCCTAAAGGAATCACAACACGAACAATCGACATGCATGTGACTCGTCTTCGAGAAAAATTGCACGATGCAGGGAACTCGCCCGAAGTTCTTTTTACCGTTCGCGGTAAAGGATACATGTTTCGAGTCCTCGACGAAGGGGAACGCCCCCATGGATGAATCGACGTCAAGAAACCTTTCAATGCGTAATAGCTTTTTGGAACGGATTCAGCAACTGAAGTACCCGTGGCTGATCGCCATTGTGTTCGTGGTAGCGACGATCGCGATTCTGTCGGCGTTGTCCGGGATGACTGTGATGGTGATCCGACTGGAGAGATCTGAGCGTGAATCCAACAAGCGAGCACACCTCGAGGAGAACATTCGATTAGCGCTATGGAGGATTGATTCTGCATTGACTCCAATGCTCGCTCAAGAGTCAACAAGATCTTTCAATACGCTTTTGAAGACGCCGTATGTAAAAACCTACTTTCAATTCGGCCAGGATGGCAACTTGCTGTTTATTGGCCAATCCGGGGAACTACCTCTTGCAGCAGACAATAGGAAGCGATCAGCCCAACAACCCGTCGCGCAACAGTTTGCTTCGATGGTGACACGCCAGCGTATTCTCGATGTGATGCCGAAGAAAGCAACAGTTTTAACGCAACAGATTTTCTCCAATACCGCTAGTCTATCGCAGGCTTACATTGCCCAGAACAGCGTTAGTCAATCCAATACCGGAGCGACAAACAGGTCACAGATAGAATTTGGGCAGCGGCTCGGCAATGTATTCAACAATGGTTTACTTGTTCAAAACAACGATTCGATTACCAAGTTGCTAGATGATACAGGCCAACTATGGATGGTCCCCGTCATCGTTTCCAAAGAACTGCTTTTAGCTCGTCGTGTTGTTCGCGATGGACAAGAAATAGTAGAGGGATGTTGGTTGGATTGGTCCAATATTCGAGTTGCGATGGAACAGTTGATTTCGGATTTGCTAATCGATGGACGTCTTGAATTGGTTTCTGAGGCCGCTGTCAGTGGAAAGACTGAGGATGGAGCCAATCTCCTCGCTTCGTTGCCCGTCTATTTGGTTGCATCGCGTATTCAAGAGGAGGCAACGGTTGTTAGTAGCGGTCGATCTGACGCATCCACATGGTTACTAGTGTTGACATGGTGCGGCGTACTTTCGTCTCTCCTAGCTGTAGCTGGACTTGTGATTGGAAGTATTCGATTGGGTGAACGCCGTGCGTCTTTTGTAACTGCCGTGACGCATGAGCTTCGAACGCCGTTGACGACTTTCTTGATGTACACGGAAATGTTGACACAAGGTATGGTTCCAGAAAAGGCCGATCAGCGAAAGTACCTGAATACTTTGCGGCACGAGGCTCTTCGCCTCGAACACTTGGTCGAAAACGTATTGGCCTATGCCAAGTTAGAGCGCGGGCGATCACTCAATCCGCCCCAAGCACTATTTGTCGCCGATTTGGTTGCCCGTACCCTGCCCTACCTTCAACAACAGGCAGAGATGGTATCTATGGAATTAGAATGCTCCAGCGATCTATCAGCGACGTTAAAGGTTTTGGCGAACCCAAACTTAGTGGAGCAAATCCTCTTGAATTTAGTCGACAATGCTTGCAAATATGCTAAAAAATCGTCGGATTACCGGATTCTTTTGATCGTCGAGGAGCAGGGGAATCATGTTGCAATCACCGTTCGAGACTTTGGGCCGGGAATGCCAATGTCTGGTCGCTATGCGGCTACCACATCGTGGTTGCGACCGTTTCATAAAACGGCACAAGAGGCTGCTCGAACTGCGCCCGGAGTGGGACTAGGCCTCAGTCTTTGTCGCCGATTAGCAAAGCAAATGGACGGGGCGCTCGAGATCGAATCTAATCGTGGATTAGGGACTCGGGTAACGCTGAGTTTGCCTAAAGTATCTTGATGATTCATCAACCAAATGCCGACTTCAAACCCGCTGTTGAGCGATTGCGTAATGCCATCAGTCGCTTGGCAGACTATCAAGGTGTAATCTACCCTTCCCCTCTGTTTGGTCCATTAACCTACGACGAGTTAGTCGCACTACAATTGGCTCATTGTGCGCACCATCTGAGCCTGCTTGTGCCTAAGTGATGTAGAATTGGTTTGGGAGATATCCGACTCGTTGTTTCGCAACGCATTGAGGCGATTTATGTATTCAAAACTTCTTGTTTTCATCTTGCTTTCCGTTGGCACTATTCATGCCGAGGACTCTCGACCGCTTAACGTAATCTTTTTGCTGACGGATGATCAAGGCTACGGTGACATTTCGGCTCATGGCAATCCAATTTTAAAGACACCGAATTTCGATCGTCTGCATCGCGAAAGCGTGAGATTTACTAACTTCCATGTTAGCCCGACTTGCGCTCCGACTCGATCTGCTTTGCTCACAGGGCGGCACGAGTTTCGAAATGGTGTCACCCACACCATCTTGGAACGGGAGCGAATGGCGTTGGATACCGTAACGCTACCGCAAGTGTTGAAGACAGTCGGTTACAAAACAGGCATCTTTGGCAAGTGGCACTTGGGGGACGAAGCGGCATATCAACCTAATCAGCGTGGCTTTGATGAAATATTCATCCACGGTGCGGGTGGTATCGGTCAGACCTTTCCTGGGTCGTGCGGCGACGCACCGGGCAATACCTACTTTGACCCAGCAATTTTGCATAACGGCAAATTTGAAAAGACGTCTGGGTTTTGTACGGATGTGTTCTTTAATCAAGCCTCAGCCTGGATAGCGTCACAGAAGAAATCAGAACCCTTCTTTTGCTGGATCGCCACCAACGCCCCGCATGATCCTTACGTCGCACGCCCCGAGGATCGCGCCATCTACATGAACCAAGGCCTTGGCGAGCAAGTCGAGAACTTTTATGGGATGATTCACAACATCGACCAGAACCTCGGAATGCTACTCGACAAGCTCGATCAATTGGGAATCGCCGAGAATACTTTAGTCGTCGCCATGAACGACAACGGTGGAACGGTTGGCGTGCCGGTTTTTAACGATGGGATGCGAGGGAGCAAGTGCACTCCCTGGCTTGGAGGCACTCGTGCCTTTTCTTTGTGGAGGCTTCCTGGACGCTTTGAACCAGCCGATTGTGATGCTCAGACCGCTCACGTGGATTGCTATCGAACAATCGCCCAGCTTGCGAACGCCACTCTGTCCGCCCAAGCGGAATCGCAAGTAGAAGGATTGAGTTTGGTGCCGCTACTAAAGCAGCCAAGTGCTCTATGGCCAGACAGAATCGCCATCTCGCATTGTGGACGCTGGCCGAAGGGAAGTGACCCAGACGACGCCAAGTTTACCAATTGCTCCATCCGAGATTCTCGGTACACGCTGGTTAGCGACAGCGGCACATCGACCCCGCGATGGCAATTGTTTGACGTGAAAGAGGATCCTGCGCAAGCGAAAAACTTAGCGGAAAAACTACCAAACGAAGTCTCACGCCTGAGTGAAGCTTATGATCAATGGTGGATATCGATTAAGCCTCAACTGATCAACGAGTCCGCAATTGGTCCCAAAGTGAATCCGTTCAAGGAACTCTACTGGCAGCAATTTGGTGGCGAGCCCAGTTCTGAGGATTTGTTTCGGATGGATCCAGATCGAGTCAGTGAGCTCGACGGGCGAAAGAACAATCCTGTTTTGAAGCTAAAGTGACACTTACGAACAACGGATCGCGATGCGGGTTGGAGATTGGAAGATTCTAGGAAGTCTCAATTCGGGCAAGCTACCAAGATACTCGAATGTGATCGAAACGAATCACTCCGCTTGCGTCCGGTTTGTAGCGAAAAATGACCTCGCTAAAAACCGAACAATATTCACATAACGACCTTCTCAGACCGACAAAACTAAACGCGACGTTCACGAAGACGAACCGATTTGCCGCTTCGTTCTCGGAGGAAGTAAAGCTTAGCACGTCGAACAACGCTTCGACGTTTCACTTCGATTTTGTCGATACGCGGCGAATTGACCGGAAACTTTCGTTCCACCCCTTCACCCGCAACAATCCGTCGAACCACGAACATCTCACGAGTACCACTGCCGCTTCGAGCGATCACAACACCAGAGAAAATTTGAATACGTTCCTTGGTGCCTTCAAGGATTCGTGTATGGACGTCGACAGTGTCACCCACTTCAAAGACAGTAACATCTTTTTTGAGGGACGACTCTTCAACCATTTTCAGGATTTGCTGACTCATGATTTGCTCAACTGTACAATTCGATGTACTAAAAAAACCAACTTCAAAAATATTAAAGACTGATATTCAACTAATTCAGCGATATGCCTCACCGCTTTTTCTGTTTCTTAAAGCACCGCGTTGACTCGGAAGCACTCTTCGTCGGACGAGGGGGCATTTCGCAGCGCCAGCTCTCTCGAAATGGAGGGAGCAACTTGATCTACCGCGAGAACATTTTGCAGTTCTACCGCATGAACCAAGGGCTCGATTCCGTCTGTGTTGACCTGATCTAACTGTTGAAAAAGGTCGACAATTTTCCCAAGTTGGTCAGTTGCCGCGTCCAGTTCCTGCTCACTCAATGACAACCGTGCTAGCAAGGCAATCTTGGCAACTTGAGACCTTTCGAGCGACATTGGGACTTCTTTCCAACATTCGCGATACTAAGCCGACTTAACCGGTATTTTGACCGAAAGATCGAATGGTTTCTTCCGAACCGCCTTGCGGATGCGACCACTGCGAATGCACTGCACGCAGACACGCATTGACTTGTTCTGGCCGTCAGGTAGGCAGGCATTGATCGTCTGTAAATTGGGCATAAAACGGCGTTTGGTGATACCGGTTACTTTCGTACCGACCCCTCCCAAATACTTCGCTTTACCGCGTATTTCGACTTGATTTCCAACCTGCGGACCTTTGCCGCATACTTCACAAACCTTGGACATAATTCACCTTGCGATTATTTCGCTAGTAGAAAAGTTCACGTTCGTCGCAAACATTCCGCCTAGTTTCCTCAATACTGGGTCAGGGAGTATAACGATAGGGCAGAGGAAAGCAACGTCAAAAACTCCCATTGGGCGCGTCCATTTTTTGCGTTTTTGCCGACCATATCCTTCGAGTTATCCCTTGGTCGATAAATTCTAGCGGTGTAGTAACGATGGCAAACCAAACGCGCGTAAAACAGCGATCTGTGAATCAGCCGGTTTTGGAACCTATTCTAATCGAGCCCTATGCCTTCGGGTCCAAGGGCATCGGTGGTGTTGATAGCTCTCCTCGTGCAGACCGCGTTCAAGGGCCTGCGACCGGACTCCCCTGCCCTGCTTGCGGTTCTCCGCGGGATCCTCAGTCAAGATTTTGTGTCTCTTGCGGGTTGCCTTTCGAGGTTCCCGATGAGATTCCCAAGCACGAAACTCTGTCAAGCGGGACAGGAAGCAACACGAAGCCAGCTAAGAGTGCTACTTCCAGAAACCGTTTGGCGATTCCTAGCCAGGCCCAGCTGCCGAACAATTTGTTTCACTGTCAAAACTGTGGTAGCGATGTAGAAACATCGGCTGACCAGCGCTCGTATCGGTGTCCTTTCTGCGATTCTACTTATGTCGCAGAAATCAAACGGGATGCGACGACGCGTCAACGACCCGAGTTCATCGTCGGTTTTTCAGTCACCTGCGAGCAAGCTCAGGAAAAATTTCTCCAGTGGATCGGCCGGAACTCGTGGTTCCGACCTGGCGATCTGAACATGAAGGCTGTTTCGGAAAAGCAAAAAGGAATCTATATCCCGTTTTGGCATTTTTCGATTGGTGCCCAAAGTCAATGGTCGGCACAGATCGGTCAGTTTTGGTACCGTACTGAAACGTATACCGTTACCAATTCAAAAGGCGAAAGGGAAACTCGTACACGGATGGTTCAGGAGACGGAGTGGTGGCCGCTTTCGGGAAGCCATCGTACTTACTACTCGGGGTTCATGGTCTCAGGATCGACGGGGCTTCCACAAAACGAGGCATTGGTTATCCAGCCCTATGATCTCAACGAGTTAGTTCGCTACAAACCCTATTTTCTCGCTGGATGGCTGTCTGAAGAATATTCTATTGCGGCCGAGCAAGCGGTCGAAGTTGCCACGCAGGAGTTTCGCAAACGGGAGGCACGTTCGGTGGGAGCTTCGCTCCCAGGTGATACTCAAGCTGGCTTGAGCGTGGATACCGATTTTGATTTGAGTGGAACCGATCTTATATTGTTACCAATTCATGTTCTCAGCTACCGCTACAAGGATCAAATTTATCGATTTCTTGTCAATGGGCAGACCGGAAAGGTCTACGGTGAAAAGCCGTGGTCGACCATACGTATCGGCATCGCGGTAGCCCTTGTTACGATGTTGATTGGAGCATTTGTAGCTCTCATCATCTTGACGAGCAATTGAGCTCCATCCCCAACAGGCGCTACTTTACTATATCGGCCGTTTTGTTCTCGCTTCGTCGTTTTTGATCCTATGACATCTACCAACAGCCGCTGTCAAGTCTGTCGTTCCTACATGGATGAAGAGGACTTGTTTTGCGCCAACTGCGGAACAGAAAATCCAACTGGCGGTTTGGGTTCTGATAACGAGGACCCAAGCGTTCAAGCAACAGTCGTAAACCAGCAAGCATCCGTTTATTCCTTTGCATGCGAGGGTTGCGGCGCGTCTATGTCTTTCGATGCGTCGGCTAAGTCCTTGCGGTGCCCGTTCTGTGGGTCTGCTTCCATGACGGCCCGCAAAAACGCGCGAACGCTGAAGCCATCGGGTATTGTTCCTTTCAGCATTGAGCGACAAGAAGTGGAAGGAGTCCTCCGGCGTTGGCTCTCGCAAGGCTTCTGGCGCCCCGATGATACGGCGACAGCTTCGATCCTTGCGGAAGTCACTCAGGTCTTTGTGCCGTTCTGGGTCTTTTCGGCAACCACCAGAACCGAATGGAGTGCCGACGCTTCACCACCACCTTTTGGCGCGCGTGCGAGTTGGTATCCCGTCTCGGGGGCACAAAAAAACGTCTATAGCGGTGTAATCGTTCCAGCCAGCGGTATCTTGTCGGTCCAGGAAGTCGCAGCCATCCAACCATTCGATATCTCGAAGAAAGTATTTCCCGAGACGATGGATTTAACAAATATCATCGTCGAAGAATTTCGTTTGCCTCGCAAAGAGGCACGGCCAATAGCACGACTCCATTTTGAGCAACTTGAAGCGGCCGCGAGCTCGCAGTTTGTGAGAGGAAGTGTTCGGAACATGCACGTCAACGTGATGCTCGGTGACTTGAAAAGCGACCCAGTGTTACTTCCAATGTGGATCATGGTCTATCGATACAAAGATGTACCTTATCGAGTAATAATCAATGGGCAAACCGGTGAAGTCCATGGCGTTGTTCCTATCTCGTATACCAAAGTCTCGATTGCCTTCGTTTTGCTGTTTGTATTCATTTTGATGGTAATTCTGATCTTTGTAGGGATTAACTTGCCGTGACGCACTGTCTTCCGAAGCAATGCTGCCTTGATAGTTTTGAATCTGTCGTATGCATTAGCTTGTCAAATCCCAACGTGTCACTTGAAAGACAGAGTTAGCCATATCTACGTCCATCACGATCGC
>Ga0335395_10002113_pt1 | contig 12307 bp, 13 predicted proteins | sample MAT02_FD_205744 | JGI IMG/M metagenome (GOLD analysis project Ga0335395, IMG submission 205744) | Freshwater microbial communities from Lake Fryxell liftoff mats and glacier meltwater in Antarctica - MAT-02 (spades assembly) (version 2) ...
GCTTGATGCCGAAGGGACAGCCGATGGAACACAGAACAACCGCGGTGCCCGCCCAAACGGTGGTGTTCGATCTCGGCGGTGTCGTCTTCAACTGGCAGCCCTTTCAGCTGTTGCAACAGGTGTTGCCACAGCACGCTCACGACAGCGTCTCAGCCCAAGCACTCGCACAGCAAATTTTTCAAACCTTCCGGATCGATGGCGACTGGGCGCAATTCGATCTGGGCCAGGTGGAGCCGCCCGCGTTGGCCGATCGCATCGCGCGACGCACGGGTCTGCTCGCAAGCGAGATCATGACTTTGATCGACGCGATCCCGCCGCACCTGCAGCCCCAGCCAGGCACCGTGGCGCTGATGGAAGCCCTGCGCCAGCAAGGCCACCGCTTGGTCTATTTGTCCAACATGCCAGCCCTGTATGCCGACCAGCTTGAGCGGGAGCACAGCTTCTTCCGTTGGTTCGACGGCGGCGTTTTTTCTGCCCGAGTGGGGCAGATGAAGCCCGATCCTGCGATTTACCGCACCGCGATCGATCAGCTATGTCTGAAAGGACAAGCCCCTCTGTTCATCGACGACGTGCAGCACAACCTGGATGCCGCCCACGCTTTCAGCTGGCGCGGCCTGCGGTTCGAGTCGGCGGAGCAACTGGGTGCGGCGCTGATGTCGTTGGGGTTGCTCGGGGCCTTACCACCGCAACGCACTCAGCCTGTCCCGACATAGCATCGTCGGACGCATTCGGCACCATGGCCTACGCATGGCCCACCACGCTGATTCGTACGCTGCGCCCCAGCACGCGGGCAGCCGCCTCGATTTGGTCGAATTTGGAGGCGTGACGCAGATCAAACAGCCGGTCCACCTGCGGCACATGCCAGCCGAGACGACGGGCCAGCTCTGCTTTTCGGATTCCTTGCTCAGTCATGGCTTGGTACAGCCCCAGCTTGGCACCCTCCAGCGCGCCGGGTCGAACCGTTTTTTGTCCGCGCTGGGGCTTGCTGGCAGCAGGCAGAGGCTTTCTCGCATCCACGTAAAACGAAAGGCCGGTTTCTAGTGCGTCGATGGCGTAAAGCAATGCCTCATCCTCATCTTCACCCTGTGTGATGGCCTCTGGCACATCGCAAAAGGTGACGACAAAGCCGCCCTCCGGCTGTGGTTCAAGGCGTACGGGGTAATCAAACATGGTTTATTTTCCTTTCAGACCGAGTTGCTTTTTGATGCCTTCTACCGTGCCGGTCTTCAGCTGGGTGCTGTGCATTGGCAGGATGCTTTGTTTGCCGTTGCAAGACACCTTCAAATGCGAATCCTTCATGCCGTGAAAGATTGCACCTTGCTGCTCCAGTCCCTTCTTGAATTGTTTTGAGTTCACGCCCAGAAATATAAACAGATATGTTGCGTTTTTTCAGATAAACAAAACATATCTGTTTAGTCTTCTTGCGAAAAATGACCCTCACCCCACCCGAATCCCCGCGCGCGTACCTCATGCGCAACAATCCCGAGGCGCTGCGCAAGCTCTCCAGCAAAGACTTGGCAGGGCTGCACAGCGACTGGCCTTTTTGGGCGTGGCCCGACCAGCTGGCGCCCGCTGGGGCGGGGCGTTACTGGCTGGTGTTGGCGGAGGAGGATTGGCAGAATCTGCCGGGGTGTGGCTGTCGTGGGTGGGGGAGAATCAAGCAATGAAAACCCCAGCAACCGAATACACAGAGGCGCTGTCTGGCGGTCGGCATGCGGGGTTTTTGAAAAAACTCGCTGACATGGGGCAAAACCAGATTGATCGAGCCGAAAAATCACTGGAAAAGCAAATTACCGACCATGCGCAAAAAGTGGCAAGCCCTGCTGCTGTGGTGCAAGACTGGGCCGTCAGATCGCCTCAGTACCGAGACGGCCTTCTTGCCAAGTGGCGCTCGGAGATTGATAATTTCAGCGCGCAGGTCAACATCATCAAAGGTTTTAAAAATGCAAAGCAATGAGAAATTGAGCGCTGCCCTGGTGTGCCTTGAGTCGGTGGTGGGCCTATTGAAAGCCGACGGGATGAAAAACGCTGGCCGTGTCGATGGTCTGCTGGCTTACCAAGCATTGAGCCGAATCAAGAGCGAGGCGGAGGTCTGGGGCTTGCCACTGGCCGACATTGGGCTGGAGAGCTTCGATGTTGACCAAATGCTGCAGCGCCCCAAGCAGGCCGCTTAACCTCCCACTCAACCCGCCAACATGCCGCGCACGGCCATGAGTTTGTCGCTGTCGATGCAGTCTTCGTCGGCCACGGTTTCGCTGTAGACGAACAGCCCGGCGCGCTCGGCGGCGTCGATCAGGCGGGCTTCCATGCCCAGCAGATGCTCGTGCTGGGCTTGCAGGCCCGATTCACCGCCGCGCTGAAAATCCCACCGCCCTCAGTGCAGCCAGCATCCATTGCAGCGGTGCTTGACCCTCGGCAATGTCCGGCAGCGGTTGCGTTGGGCCACCTAGAATGACCCGCACACAAGTGGGAGCCTGTCACCGTGCCCTTGAGCTGGAACGAAATCAAATCGCGCGCGCTGAATTTCAGCCGCACCTGGGAAGACGCTGCCAACGAAGACAGCCAGGGCAAGCCGTTCTGGATCGACTTCTTCGAGATTTTCGGTATCACCAACAAACGCGTGGCGACGTTTGAGCACGCCGTCAAAAAGCTGCCTAGTGCCAAGGCCAGGACCGATGGTTTCGTGGATCTGTTCTGGCCCGGCATGTTGCTGGTGGAGCAGAAATCTCGCGGCAAAAACCTGGACCACGCGCTGACCCAGGCGCTCGCCTACTTCCCCGGTATCGCCGAGCGCGACCTGCCGCAAATCGTCATCGTGTGCGACTTCGCTCGGTTTCGCGTTCACCGCCTCGGCAGCGGCGAAACGGTGGAGTTTGCGTTGAAAGATCTGCACAAGCACATCCGCCTGTTTGGGTTCGTGGCGGGCTACAAGGTGCAGACCATCAAGGCGCAAGACCCCGTCAACATCAAGGCCGCCGAACGCATGGGCCGGCTGCACGATGCGCTCAAGGCCAGCGGCTACAACGGCCATCCGCTCGAAGTGCTGCTGGTGCGCTTGCTGTTTTGCCTGTTTGCCGACGACACCGGCATCTTCCAGCCCGCGCAAGCCATGCGCGCCTTTGTGGAAGAGCGCACCGCCGAAGACGGCTCCGATCTTGGCCCGCGCCTGGCCCAGTTGTTTCAGGTGCTCAACACGCCCGAGCCTCGGCGCAGTCAGGCGCTGGACGAGCAGTTGCGCGCGTTTCCCTATGTGAACGGCAAGCTGTTCCAGGAACCGCTGCCCATGGCCGACTTCACCGCCGCCATGCGAGAAGCCTTGCTCGATGCCTGCGCGCTCGACTGGTCGGCCATCAGCCCGGCGATTTTTGGCAGCCTGTTCCAAAGCATCATGGACGACAAGGCGCGCCGCAACCTGGGTGCGCACTACACCAGCGAAGCGAACATCCTCAAGCTCATCGGGCCGCTGTTTCTCGATGAACTGCACGCCGAGCTCGAGCGCGTCAAAGGCAACCGCAACCGGTTGTTTGAGTTCCACAAAAAGCTGCGCCTCCTCACCTTTTTTGACCCCGCCTGCGGCTGCGGCAACTTCCTCGTCATCAGCTACCGCGAGCTGCGCGAGATTGAGATGCAGGTACTGCGCGCCAGCCATGCGCTCAGCGGCCACGCCGGCCAGCAGAGTGTGGACGTGCACGGTCTCATCGGCGTGAACGTGGACCAGTTCTACGGCATCGAAATCGAAGAGTTCCCGGCCCAGATCGCCCAGGTGGCGCTGTGGCTGGTGGACCACCAGATGAACCTGCGCGTGAGCGAAGAGTTCGGCCTGTACTTCGCCCGTATCCCGCTCACGACCAGCCCGCGCATCGTGCACGGCAACGCGCTCACGCTGGACTGGAACGAGGTGTTGCCAGCCGAGCGTTGCAGTTATGTGCTGGGGAACCCGCCGTTTGTGGGCGCCAAGTTCATGGACGATGCCCAGCGGGCTGATACCCGCGCTGTGTTCGACGGCATCGCCAACGCCGGTCTGCTCGATTTTGTAGCCGCTTGGTATGTACTCGCGGCGCGCTACCTGGCGCAGGTGCTTCGAGCCGGGGTCGAACCGCAAGGCAACTTGGAGCCGCCGCGCTGCGCTTTTGTCTCCACCAACAGCATCGTCCAGGGTGAGCAGGTGGGCGTGCTCTGGGGCTGGCTGTTGGCGCAGGGCGTGCACATCCACTTCGCGCACCGCACCTTCAGCTGGAGCAACGAAGCGCGCGGCAAAGCCGCTGTGCATTGCGTGATCGTCGGCTTTGGCTTGAGCGACCACTCCGGCAAGGTGATCTACGAATACGAGGACATCAAAGGCGAGCCGCACGCCGTGACCGCCAGCAACATCAATCCCTATCTGGTGGACGCGCCCGATGTGGTGTTGCCCCGGCGCGGCTCGCCCATTTGCGACGCGCCCGAGATCGGCATTGGCAACAAACCGATCGATGACGGCAACTACCTTTTCACCACCGACCAGCGCGATGCCTTCATTGCCCAGGAACCGGGCAGCGCCAAGTGGTTTCGCCGCTGGCTCGGTGCCGACGAATTCCTAAACGGCTATGAGCGCTGGTGCCTGTGGCTTGGCGACTGCCCGCCCGGCGAGCTGCGCGCCATGCCGTTGGCCATGAAGCGGGTGCAGGCGGTGAAGGCAGCGAGGCTCGCCAGCAAGAGCCCGCCGACGCAAAAGCTCGCGGCGACGCCAACGCGGTTTCATGTGGAGAACATGCCTTCGTCGCCCTATTTGGTGCTTCCGGAAGTCTCGTCTGAGCGCCGTCAGTTCATACCCTTGGGCTTTGAGCAACCGGCCACCCTTTGCAGCAATCTGGTCAAGATCGCGCCAGGTGCAACCCCGTTCCATTTGGGCGTGCTGTCCAGCACCATGCACAACGCCTGGGTGCGATTCACCTGTGGCCGTTTGAAGAGCGACTACCGCTACTCCAAAGACATCGTGTACAACAACTTCCCCTGGCCCGGCTGCGTCGGCGAGGCGCTCACCGAGGCCCAGCGCAGCGCCATCGAAACCGCTGCGCAAGCCGTGCTCGACACCCGCGCCCAGTTCCCCGGCGCCATCCTGGCCGACCTCTACGACCCGCTTACCATGCCGCCTGCGTTGCTCAAGGCCCACCAAAAGCTGGACGCGGCGGTGGACAAGGCCTATCAGCCCTGCGGCGGCGCAAAGACGTACACATCCGACGCCGAGCGCGTGGTCTTTCTGTTTGAGCTGTACCAGCGCATCACCAGCCTGCTGCCAGCCACTCCGATCAAAGGCAAGCGACAGCCCCGAAAATCTGCGGCTTGAGCCAACCCGAAAACCGCTCGTCGCGACAGGGTTTGGCCGACTTCAGTCTTTCGCGCCCAGCGCCAAGGCAAGCTCCCGGCTCGCTTTGAGTGCCATCGGGTCGTCGGCCTGTTGCGTTGCCCAGCCTTGCAGGTGGCGCTCGGTGAGGTCGGTCAGGGCGCGAATCCAGTCGGGGCTGTCGTTCAGGCACTCGATGTACTGAAACTGCTCGCCGCCCGCATGCATGAATGCCTCGCGCGCTTCCATGCTGATTTCTTCCAACGTTTCCAGGCAGTCGCTGGTGAAGCCTGGGCAGACCACATCCACGCTCTTGGTGCCGGCCTGCGCCAGCGCCACCAGCGTGGGTTCGGTGTAGGGCTCCAGCCACTTGGCTTTGCCAAATCGCGACTGAAAGGTGACCTTGTAGCGGTCTTTGCTGAGGCCCAGGTGCTCGGCCAGCATCCGGCCGGTTTTGTGGCACTCGCAGTGGTAGGGGTCGCCGAGCTCCAGCGTGCGCTCGGGCACGCCGTGAAAGCTCATCACCAGCTGCTCGCTTTGACCATGGTGCATCCAGTGAGCGCGGATTTTGTTTGCGAGGGCTTGGATGTAGCCGGGCTCGTCGTGGTAACGGTTGATGAAGCGGAGCTCGGGAATCTGCCGCGTTTTCAAGGCCCACAGGGCCACCGCATCGAATACGCTGGCGGTGGTGGTGCCGCTGTATTGCGGGTAGGCGGATGCGATCAGAACCCGATTGACGCCCTGGGCTTTGAGCTCATCAAGCACCGAAGCAATCGACGGGTTGCCGTAGCGCATGGCGTACCGCACCGTCACCTGGTGGCCGCGCTCGCCCAAATAACCGCGCAGCAGCGTGGCCTGCTTCTCGGTCCATACCTTGAGTGGCGAGCCCTCCGCCGTCCAGACGCTGGCGTATTTGGCAGCCGATTTTTTGGGCCGCACGCGCAGGATGATGCCGTGCAGGATGAGCATCCACAACGCCCTGGGAATCTCCACCACGCGGTGGTCACCCAGGAACTCGGCCAGGTAGCGGCGCAGCGCCGGGGCGGTGGGCTCGTCGGGGGTGCCGAGGTTGCAATACACCACGGCGGTGCGCGGGGCTTGGCCGTGGGCGTAGGGTGGTTCTGGTTGGAATCGCATGCGCTATTCTCCCGCAGACATGAAGACCCCCGAAATGCCCACCCCAGTTTTCGATCCGCAGCGCATCCGCGCCATTACCCTCGATCTGGACGACACGCTGTGGCCGATCTGGCCCACCATCGCGCGAGCTGAAGCCGTGTTGCAGCAATGGCTGGACGCAAATGCCCCTGCGACCGCCGCCCTGGGGCGCGACAAGGACACGCTGCGCGCGGTGCGCAACCAGATGCAGACGCTGCGCCCCGATTTGGCGCACGACATGAGCGGGCTGCGCCGCGAGTCGATTCGGCTGATGTTGCAGCGCGCCGGCGACGACCCGGCGCTGGCCGAAGCAGCCTTCGAGGTGTTTTTTGACGAGCGCCAGCGCGTTGACCTGTTTGAAGACGCCTTGCCCGCCCTCGAATTCCTGGCCAGCCGCTTCCCGCTCGTGGCGCTGTCCAATGGCAACGCTGATGTGCAGCGGGTCGGTCTGGGCGCGCATTTCCGCGCCAGCATCAGCGCTTTCAAATTTGGCGTGGCCAAGCCCGACGCGCGCATCTTTCATGCTGGTGCTGCCGCCGCAGGTGTGGCCGCGGCCGAGGTGCTGCACATCGGCGACGACGCGCATCTTGACGGTGTGGGCGCACTCAATGCCGGCATGCAGCTGGCCTGGGTCAACCGCGCCGACCATCCTTGGGAGCACGCGCCGCTGCAGCCGCACATCACCGTGACCGACCTGCTGGTGTTGTGTCGCGCCCTGTCCTGAACCCTGTTTCAAGTCCGACCGATCATGAGCCTCACCATCTACGGCATTGCCGCATCCCGCGCTGTGCGTCCGCTTTGGGCCGCCACCGAGCTGGGCCTGCGCTTCGAGCAGGTTCCACTGAACTACGCGACCGGCGCTACCCGCACGCCCGAGTTCTTGGCGATCAATCCCAACGGCCACATCCCGGTGGTGGTGGACCACCGAGCAGTTGATGACGGTGGCAAAGTGGTGGTCTGGGAAAGCATGGCTGGTGCGCTCTACATTGCGCGTCACCACGGCCAGCCCGATGGCATAAGCATCACGCCAGCCAGCCCGCGCGAAGACGCCGATGCGCTGCGCTGGAGTTTCTGGACGGTCAGCGAATGCGAGAGCGATGCGCTCACCGTTCTGATGCACCGCATGGTGATGCCGCCTGAGCGCCGCAAGCCCGAGGTGGCCGAGGCCGCTGAGCGGCGCTTGGCCGTGCCGTTGCGGGTGATCGAACAGCATCTGGCGGCGCAGCAAGATCGGGGGCATGCCCACTTGGCAGCGGATCGTTTCACTGTGGCGGATCTGTGTGTTGCCAGCGTGCTGAACTGGGTGCGCCCGGCCCGCGCGCTGATGGACGCGCATCCGCTCACGCGGGACTGGGTGTCGCGATGCATCGAGCGGTCGGCACACCAGGCGGTGAAGGCGGCTGGCTGAAGAGCGCAGCGGCGACGCCGTTTCAGGGCTTGGGTCTGGGTCTGGACCTGGGCGGGCTCACCAGCCCCAGAGCAATTTCTTCAAAATCCAGCCGTTGTCGCCACTGGGGCGTTCCACACGCACCCAACCGCCACGTTTTTCTTTGGTGCGCAGCAGCTCGCCGTAGTTGGCTTTGCCCACGATGCGATGCTGCGTGCCGGGGCCTTTGCGCAGGTTGGCGTTGTTCACCTTGACGACGTGGTGCGGCGTGCGCCCGGTGAGCGAAGAGGCCACCCAGCCAGTGTCGCCCTCAAAGTCGCGCACCTGTACCCAGCGGTTCTTGCGCTGCACCACCTGCAGCGGATAACCACGTTGAAGTTCCCACAGCACTTCGGTGTTGGTGCTTGGCCCAGAACGCATGTTGAGCGTGCTGCCTTTGACACTGACCATCTGCTGGGCCGGTTGGGCTTGCACCGCCGGGGTGGTCAGCACCATCAGGCAAGTGGCGGCCAGGGTCGCGATTGTTCGGGTGTGGTGGGTCCATGTCATCCGCTGGGATTCCTTTTTGTGAGGGGTTGAAAGTGGAAGTATCGGTGGGAACGCTTGCGCGAGCGCAGGTTCCCCGGTCAGGTCGTTCGGCTTGATTGACAAGCGCGGAGACCATCGAAAAGCAGCACCGATGGTACCGCCCAGTTTTTTTGGCTGGCCGCCTGCCTGCGATTCAGAGCTGGGCCACCGCTGCGAGGCCGCTGCGTACCGCGCCCTCCAGGGTGGCCGGGTAGGGGCCTGCAACGTAGTCGCCTGCCGCCCACAGACCGGGCGCAATCGCCGCCGCTGGTCGGTGCAAACCAGGCGTACAGGCGAAGGTAGCGCGCTTGTCCACCACGGTCTGGATCGGCTGCAGCGTGGCCAGACCCAGCTGCTCGCGAGCCTGGTGCAGCACCGCCGCTTCAAGCGCGTCGCGTTCGCCTTGGCTGGCGCTGATGACAAAGGCCAGCACACCTTGTGCCGATGCATCTGCCGGGTTGAGCTGGCCGCGGTCAAAAACAAACTGGGCTGGTGTCTGCGCCGTGTTGCGCAGTGCCAGCATGGGCGCCAGCAGGCGCGCGTCGGCGGCCCAGGCGTAAACGGTGGTGATGGCGGCGAAGTCCAATGCTGCTGCGTCGTTGGCCCAGGCCATCAGGCGTGCGCTTGCGTCAACGTGGCTCGCCTGCGCATGGCGGCCTGCCTGTTGCATGGCTTGCGCAGCAGGGGTGGCGGCGGTGGCCCAGATCACGGCGTCGAAATGCTGCTGGGTGGTCTCACCGTTGTGTCGCCTTTGCAAGTGCCATCCGCCTTGTGTGGGCCGCAGGGCGTCAATGCGAGCGCCCAGATGGACGCGGCTGCTGCGTGGACGGGTGGTTTGCAGCCAGTGGGCAGCGGTCTGCGGAAACAGCGCGCTGAGGTCCACCTGCGGCAGCAGGAGGCTGGACGCCGACCAGCCGCCCACCTTCGGGCCAAACAGGGCGTCGCGCATGACCCGTAGGAACACCTGGGCGCTGGCTTGAGCCGCAGGGAGGTTCAGCGCCGACACACACAGGGGCTCAATCAGCTCGTCCATCACCCGCTGGGGCAGGGCTGCACACAGCGCGCCCACGGTCAGCGCCGGCGGGCAGGCAAAGCCCGAGCGGCGCCAAGCCAGAGAGGCGCGAAGCAGCGCCAACCGCTCGCCCCACGACCAGCCGCGTGCGGTGGCGATCGCGGCCAGCGCGTCCAGCGGCGCGGGCAGTGGAGCCGCCCAGGGCGGCGTCTGCAAACCACTGCCGTCGGGGTAGGGCAGGGCCAGCGGCAAGGCCATGAGATTTTGTTCGGGCGCCAGGCCGACGTGACGCATCAGCCGCAACGATTCGCTGTAGGCGCCGATCAGGATGTGCTGTCCGTTGTCCAGCGTGAGCGCCACGCCGTCAGGCCGGGTGGCCGCCAGCGCACGAGCGCGCCCACCAAGCACCCGCGCCGCCTCGAACACCGTGACGTCGATCCCCCGATCGGCCGCCGCCACCGCCGCCGCCACGCCCGCCCAGCCGCCCCCGACGATGGCGAGTTTCATGCTGCTCGCCAACAGGGCAAGGTGGCTGACCCCCTCTGGCGGTAGCGACCCGTGCCGCGTTCGAGCCGGCAACCAGCGCCGCAGGGGATGGAACGCAAGGGGCCCACGTTCACAACCGCCCCAGCGCTTGCACCTTCCAAGCCAACCAGAATTTGCGCAGCGGCGTGAGGCTCACGCGCTTGGTGAGCACCAGCAAAGGCTCTGCCGCGATTTCTTGCAGCAAGGTGCGGTAAATGCTGGCCATCATCAGGCCCGGTTTCTGGCTGCGCCGATCGGCCTCGGGCAGCAGAGCCAGCGCCTCGTCGTAGCTTCGCAGCGCGCGTTCGCACTGAAACCGCATGAGAGCGGCGAAGCGGCGGTGGAAGTCGGCTGTGTCCATGCCGGGCGCAGCACCTCGCTTGACCAGCTCATGGGCCTTGACATCGAATTGCTGCAACTCGTTGACCGGCAGGTAGATGCGGCCGCGCACTGCATCCTCGCCCACATCGCGCACGATGTTGGTGAGCTGAAAGGCCAACCCGAGATGGTGTGCATAAGTGGTGGTTTCCGGCTGGGTCTGGCCAAAAATGCTCGCCGCCACCTCGCCCACCACGCCAGCCACCAGGTGGCAGTACTGCTGCAGGTTGGTGAAATCCAGATAGCGGTTTTGCTCCAGATCCATCTGGCAGCCGTCGATCACCGCCAGCAGGTGTCGGGGCTCAATGCCGAACGCGGCGGTGTGGGGCATCAGCGCTTGCATCACCGGGTGGCTTTTTTCACCCGCGTAGGCCTGGGCCACTTCGCTGCGCCACCAGGCAAGCTTGGTCTGGGCCACACCCACATCGCTCACCTCGTCCACCACATCGTCCACCTCTCGACAGAAAGCGTAGAACGCGGTGATGGCAGCGCGGCGCTGAGGCGGCAGGAAGAGGAAAGCGTAATAAAAACTGCTGCCCGAGGCGGCGGCTTTGTGTTGAACGTAGTCTTGAGGCGTCATAGGCTGGGCTGAGTGTAATCAGCGCAACCGACAGGCCGTGCGGCGGTGGACTTGTTCGAGGACTTTGCCCAATAGGTGACCGGGTTCCTCAGTCGTTTTTGGCGGTCAGTCTCGCTTAAGTCTGCTGGGAGAACAATCGCCTCGCGGTATCGCAACAACAAACTTCACGAGGCTCTTCATGTCTTCATCCAATCGTCGCGTTTTCATTTTCCAGGTCGCCGCTGGTGGCTCCGCTCTGGCCTTGGCCAAGGTGGCCCATGCCCAGGGCGCTCCCATGGTCAACGAGAAAGACGCCCAAGCGGTGTCTTTGGGCTATGCAGCCGACACCACCAAGGTCGATGCCAAAAAGTACCCCAAGCACGTTGCCACGCAGTTGTGCAGCAATTGCGCGCTCTACACCGGCAAGGCTGGCGAGGCGTCTGGCCCCTGCGGTATCTTCCCCGGCAAGCAGGTAGCAGCCAAGGGCTGGTGCTCGGCCTACGCCAAGAAGGCCTAATTGGCCCCGATCAACTGGACTGAACCCGGCCCAGTTGATCTTGGTCGCGCTTGCGCCACCTCGACCAAAGGTCGCCAACATGCAGCACGCCCGATAGCGCCAGCCAGATCGCGGGCATCTGCCAGTTTGAGTCGTTCAGGCTGGTGCGCAGCGCAAACATCAGGCACAAACCCGAACCGAGGTTGAGCAGGTAAGCGCGAAACCAAGATCGCCGTCCGGTAATTTGCACCCAAATTCCAAGCAAAAGCACCTCAGCGAGGCAGACCGCCAGAGCCAGGTCTATCCAGCGGCCGCTGCTCCAGAGTTCCTGCATGGTGGGGAACACCTTCAGACCTTCGCAAAGCCAAGCAGGTGGCTCATGTCTTTGAGGAAGATGCGCACGTGCGCCATCGGCTTTTTGCGGGTGAGCTTCTTGTTCATGTAGGACTCGAAGGTGAGCTGCTGCACGTCGCGGTCGTCGCAGATTTTCACGAAACGCTCTCGCCGCTTCTCATTGCAGTACCAGAACCATTGCATGATGCCCAGCACCAAGAACACGGTGCCATGCATTTTCATGAATCGCTTGCGCGCAAGTTTGAGCGACTTCACATCGCCGGTCAGCAGCAGCGCGCGCACCGCCTCCGCAGCAAGCTGGCCGCCGACCATCGCGTAGTAAATGCCTTCGCCTGAAGCCGGGGCGACCACACCCGCAGCGTCGCCCGCGAGCACCACGTCACGCCCGTTGTCCCAGCGTGGCAAGGGCTTCATGGGGATCGGCGCGCCTTCGCGGCGCAGCGTCTCTGCCCCTGCCAAGCCACTGGCCTCGCGCATGCGCTGCACCGAGCCTTTCAGCGAGAAACCTTTGTCTGCGCTGCCGGTGCCCACGCTCAGCGTGTCGCCGTGCGGGA
>Ga0335395_10002114_pt1 | contig 12305 bp, 15 predicted proteins | sample MAT02_FD_205744 | JGI IMG/M metagenome (GOLD analysis project Ga0335395, IMG submission 205744) | Freshwater microbial communities from Lake Fryxell liftoff mats and glacier meltwater in Antarctica - MAT-02 (spades assembly) (version 2) ...
TTGTGTCAATTGTGGAACAGGCATCTTGCCTGTTAAATATTTTGTGTCAATTGTGGAACAGGCATCTTGCCTGTTAAATATTTTGTGTCAATTGTGGAACAGGCATCTTGCCTGTTAAATATTTTTTGTCAATTGTGGAACAGGCATCTTGCCTGTTAAATATTTTTTGTCAATTGTGGAACAGGCATCTTGCCTGTTAAATATTTTGTGTCAATTGTGGAACAGGCATCTTGCCTGTTAAATATTTTTTTGTCAATTGTGGAACAGGCATCTTGCCTGTTAAATATTTTTTTGTCAAATACAAACTAAAAAACTATAAATTTCCGAAAATTTGTATTAAAATAAGAAACAGAATTTATAATTCCCAGTTCAATTATAGTTGCTTAAAAAAGCCGATCGCCAATGGCTGACAATTCCCTTCAAGAAAATCGCTTATCCCTAGCCCGCGCCAGTTTGCGCCAAGCATTGGCGCGGTATTCTCACCTACGCCAAGGCAAAAAAAACTCGAATAATACAGAATTAGAAGCCGCACTGCAAAATCAGTTAGACATCTTAACTTCCACCTCCGAAAAACTTGACAACAAAGTCATTCGGATTGCTACCTTCGGCCTAGTCAGTCGCGGCAAATCAGCCGTCTTAAACGCGCTTTTAGGTCAAAAAATCCTAGAAACAGGCCCTCTCAACGGCGTAACTCAGTGGCCCCGTTCCGTGCGTTGGACGATTCCGGCTATTCGGGCCGCCGAAGACACAGAAAAAATCCAAGTAGAATTAATTGATACTCCCGGAATTGATGAAGTTGGCGGCGAAGTGCGTGGCGAAATGGCGAAACAAGTCACTCGCCAAGCTGACTTAATTCTGTTTGTTGTAGCCGGCGATATCACGCGCACGGAATATCAAGCTTTGTGCGAATTGCAAACAGCTCAAAAACCGCTGATTTTAGTTTTTAATAAAATTGACCTTTATCCAGAATTAGACAGAAAAGCTATTTACCAAAGTTTACAAGCCCTGGGAAATTCCGAACAGTTAGCAGCCGATACAGTCGCAGATGAAACAGATAGCGAAAATTTGCCTCGAAACAATATTTCACCTAAATCTACTGCCAAACCACCCGCTAGAATTGCTAAATCATTAGAAATAGTCATGGTAGCCGCCGAACCCGCACCAGTACAAGTGCGCGTAGAATGGTCAGATGGAAGTGTTACTAACGAATGGGAATCGCCACCTGCACAGATAGACGAACTAAAACACACAATTTTGACAATTCTTAACAGAGAAGGTCGATCGCTCCTCGCTCTCAATGCTTTAGTAGAAGCTAGGGATGCCGAAGCAAACATAGCGCGACAAGTTCTCAAATTGCGACAAACAGAAGCCGATGATTTAATTTGGCAATTTGCAAAATATAAAGCCTTGGCGGTGGGCTTAAATCCGGTGGCTTTCCTAGACGTAATGGGAGCAACAGTCGCAGATTTAGCCTTAATTCGCTCTTTATCGAGACTTTACGGTTTACCCATGACTGGTTACGAAGCAGGGAAACTTTGGAAAACTATTTTCTCCAGCGCTGGCGGCGTACTTTTGGGAGAATTAGGTAGCAGTTTCCTCTTGGGATTCGGCAAAAGTGCGGCGGCTGTGGCCCCGCAAATCGGCTTTTCTACCTTCGCCGGAGTCGCCGTTACTCAAGCTAGTTTAGCAGCTTACGGAACCTACGCTGTCGGTCGCGCCGCCCAAGTTTATTTAGAAAAAGGCTGCACCTGGGGCCCCCTGGGACAAGATACCGTCATTCAAGAAATTCTCGCCACCATAGAGCGTAATACAATTATCGATCGCTTGCAGCAAGAATTTAAAATATGACACAAACCACAGCCATTACTGAAGTCATCCAAACTTTAGCAGATGTCGAATCTCGATTCAAGATTACGCGAACTGAATCCGAGGAATTTTTTCCAGAATGGCATGAAGATTTGCCCGAAATTACAGAAGCCGATAAAGCCGTGCTCAATTTGATTCGGCGCAGATATCTCTATCATCTCAATGATGGAAGTCTTACAGAAGGAACTGTCACGCTAATCATGGGTTCGCCTCTATTGGAACGAGCGGGTTTTTACGATTCACCTTTTAAAATGACTGCCGAAAAATCTGTAAGAATTGTTTTAGATGAGGAGGATGAGGAAATAGAAACTCTCAAAGGACGGATTGATGTTTTAGTGATGCAAAATCAGTTTTGGGTGACACTCTTAGAGTCGAAGCGCACCACGATTTCAGTAATGTCTGCACTTCCCCAAACACTAGCATATATGACAGCCAATCCTCGGAAGGATAGACCGAGTTTTGCTGCGATGACAAATGGCAGTGAAATTGTATTCGTCAAGCTAGACTTTCAGAATCCACCTAAGTATGACTTATCAAGAATATTTTCACCGGTTCCTTTAACAAACGAACTTTATACGGTTCTTCAAGTCTTAAAAAAAATTGGTCAACTGATTACTCAGTCATAAACATCGCAGAAGACTCGGCGGTTGAAACCGCGTCTATACAAAGAAAACCCACTCCAAGCGGGTTGAATACCGGGCGATTAAAATTACCTTATTTTCTTCAATCTTATCTTCAGTCTGCGGAGGCAGACTTCGTTTGTGTAGTCGCGGTTTCAACCGCCGAGTCTTATCTTCTTCGTTTGTGTAGTCGCGGTTTCAACCGCCGAGTCTTATCTTCTTCGTTTGTGTAGTCGCGGTTTCAACCGCCGAGTCTTATCTTCTTACCGTCCCGCGATTCTAACACCTTCCCTAAAATGAACGATCGTCGCAATTACCGCTATACAAAAATAAAATATTCTAATCAGCCAAAAACACACCCGCATTGACCAAGAAACAATAGTCGGAGCAACACCTGTCAACTGTACAAATCTGGAATTAACCTTTTTTTCAAAGCTGTCGAGGTCTTTCATCTCAGATTGTTTCGTCGGAATTACCGGAAACTGACCGGTATATACATAATAACCGAGAAAACCATCCAATCCTACCTTTCTCTTCAAAAACGAGTTAGTCAATATTGCAGTTTCCGGCGGCAATAAATTATCCGATTCACCAACTTTTTCCAGCCAAGAATTATATCGGATGGCTGGCGTACTCATGAAAACCAAGGGAACTATCGGTATCAACAAAGCAGCACTAATTTGTCGAGCGTATTGAGGAATCAACAGTTTTGTAGCGACACCAAATCCCATACCGATAAACGCAAATATCAATATATTTAACAATTCAATAATTTCGATGCCCCTCAACAAATCGCCGATAATCAGAATTGTGTATAATACTTTGTCTGCCAGTAGCAAAGCTGCGAATTTGATCAGAATTGAAATACCGACAATAGTAGCTGCAATCGCCAGATACCCGATGCCACCTAGAACGTAGAGAAAAATCGAACCGACTTGTTTTAATGACTGCATGGAATTATTCACTCTTGTGAAAGTTGAGGAGTCTGATTGACCAAACAATTTGAAATTTTCGATCTGTCGTCCCAAATTTGACTTGTAAAATTGATGAGATTGAAATGAGAAAAGTCAATCTAAAATCTACAATCTACAATCGATTGACAAGTTCCCGCGCGGCCGCTTTCGCGACTTCTAAGATCCGTTCCTTGACAACACCCTCTTCGATCGCACTTTCGTCTGGTTCCGGTTCGCGATCAATCCCCAACCATAAAAGATACTCGATATTTCCAGCAGGGCCAAGTAAAGGCGACCACGTTAAGCCCCATTCCTGCCATCCTAAAGCTCTCGCGGCTTTCCACACTTGAAAAATAGCATCCGCTTGAGTTGCTGAGTCTCGCACTACACCTTTTTTGCCGACTCTCTCGCGTCCAACTTCAAACTGCGGTTTTACCAACAATATCGCTTCCTTGGGTGCTGCCAACAATTCCCACAGCGCCGGTAAAACCTTATCTAGGGAAATAAACGACACATCTACTACCGCCAAATCTGCTCGCGGTGACTCCCCATAAAGCTCAGCAGCCGTCATGTAGCGCAAATTGGTGCGTTCTTTCAAAATTACCCTCGGATCGTTGCGCAAGCGCCAATCTGCTTGACCGTAGCCAACATCTACGCCGTAGACTAGGGCTGCATCGGCTTGTAGCAAACAGTCGGTAAAACCGCCTGTGGAAATGCCGCCGTCGAGACAAATTCTGCCTGCAACGGGAATCGCAAAAACTTCTAAAGCTTTGGCTAATTTGTCGCCGCCTCTGGAAACGTAGCGCGATCGCTCTTTGATCAGAATTTTTGATGCAATGTCAACCTCAGTGCCCGGTTTGTCAACTATCTGCTGGTTGATCGAGACTTTCCCAGTCCGAATCAAGGCCTGAGCTTGCTGTCTGGAACTGCACAAATCTAGGTCTACCAATAAAGTGTCTATTCGTTGTTTAGCCAAGGTTTTTAATCGGTACGGATACGGTTAACGACAGTACCAGATTACCACTTACGCAAAAACCCGCAGTCGGATTTTTGGCGATTATTGGGGTTTTTCCAGCAGAAGTACCGCCACGAGCCCGCCGCCATGTTTTCCGTGCTTGAGATAGCTACGGGGCGAGACCCCTTATCTGGGATTATGTGACACAGATCGCTTTTTATGTGTAGTTTTATCACAGATAAACATTCGTAGAATCACACACAAATTTTAGCGAGTAGCGGATCATGTAAGTACAGGGGAATGCGCTACAAACACAATCAGGGCGATCGAGCATGAAAACAACTAACTTTCCGATCAGAAATCCGAGCATTTGTCAAGAAAATCCCTTAGCCTTCATCAGCGGTGACATCATCCACATTGTTTACCCAAACGGCGAGGTAGAAGCGACAACAGCCGACCAAATCGATCGCCACCAAACCAAAAATCCCCTCGACAAATGCCTCGTCTGGGGAAATGTTGGCGATTTTTAAGCCATAAAAAAAGACCGCTTGGAGGCACGGATGCCAAAAAGAGCGATCGATCCAACTGCTGCTAACTGCCAGCCACAATTGTAATTTGCAGCCAAAAGAACCAGCAACTTGACTTAAATATCTTGTTCGCTCAATTCGCGAATCATGTAATCAAAAGGCTGCTCCAAAAAAGACCCTACAGACAAGCCAGCAGCTTCCACTTGAGCCTTAACCATCTCCTTCATAATGCTAATCCCCAGCACCGTCGGGCCAATCGGTACACCCAGAGAATTGTAAGTTTCCCGCAAACCTTGCAGCACGCGCTCGTCCAGCACATCCGTACTTCCAGCCACCAGGGCGTAAGTAGCGTAGCGCAAGTAGTAGTCCATATCCCGCAAACAAGCCGCGTAACGACGAGTCGTGTAGGCATTTCCACCAGGACGGATCAGTTCCGGCTGATCGGCAAATAGCTGAATACCAGCTTGCTTGACAATTGCAGCAGCATTGCTGTTAATTGCTGCTGCGGCTTGTACCCGTGCCGTGCCCGTTGCAAAATAAGATTTCAACCGATCGATACCATCGCGGTCTAAATACCTACCAGCAACATCATAATTTTCAATCAGACTCGTCACTGCGTCGCGCATAAGTTTCTCTCCCAAAAATCTTTATCAATACTTTGCTATCTGAGATAGACCGCCTATTGTAGACTACTACAAATCGGTGTTTGATTAAGATTTGAGATAGAATTTTCTGACTATCGCTTAATCCCGGCAGAAAAACCCCAATACAGGCAAATGCCTGATCTGCGATCGCCCAGACTAAACCAATATCAGGAGTAAGTCATGTTCCAGACACCCCAAGAAGCCTTAAACTACATACAAGAAAATAAGATCCTGATCGTTGACCTCAAATTCATCGATATGCCGGGGATCTGGCAACACCTTTCCCTGTACCACGACCAAATCGACGAAACCGCATTCACAGACGGCGTACCCTTCGACGGTTCCAGCATTCGCGGCTGGAAAGCCATCAACGAATCAGACATGACAATGGTCATCGATCCTACCACCGCTTGGATTGACCCATTTATGGCAGAACCCACAATCAGCTTCATTTGCAGCATCAAAGAACCCCGCACAGGCGAAGCCTACGGCCGCTGTCCCCGCACCATTGCCCAAAAAGCCATAGACTACTTAGTTTCCACCGGTCTCGGCGATACCGCATTTTTTGGCCCGGAAGCAGAATTCTTCATTTTTGACGACGTTCGCTTTGATCAAACCCAAAACAGTAGCTATTACTATGTAGACTCAGTAGAGGGTCGCTGGAATTCCGGCAAAGAAGAACCAGGCGGCAACCTCGGCTACAAACCGCGTTACAAAGAAGGTTATTTCCCAGTTGCACCAACCGATACATCTCAAGACATGAGAACGGAAATGCTGCTGACAATGGCAAAATGTGGCGTACCAGTTGAAAAGCACCACCACGAAGTAGCAACCGGTGGCCAATGCGAACTCGGCTTCCGCTTCGCAACATTAGTACAAGCCGCTGACTATCTGATGACTTACAAATATGTGATCAAAAACGTCGGCAAAAAATACGGCAAAAGCATCACTTTCATGCCCAAACCGTTGTTTAACGACAACGGTTCCGGGATGCACGTTCACCAGTCAATTTGGAAAGACGGCCAGCCTTTATTTGCAGGCGATCAATATGCAGGTTTCAGTCAAATGGGACTGCATTACATCGGCGGCATCCTCAAGCACGCCCCGGCACTTTTGGCACTCACCAACCCGACGACCAATTCCTACAAGCGTTTAGTTCCGGGCTTTGAAGCGCCTGTAAACTTAGCTTATTCTCAAGGGAATCGATCGGCATCAGTGCGAATTCCGTTGTCAGGAACCAACCCCAAAGCCAAGCGCTTAGAATTCCGCTGTCCCGATGCCACTTCCAACCCCTATTTAGCATTTGCAGCCATGCTGTGCGCGGGCCTAGACGGCATCAAGAATCAAATCGATCCGGGCGAACCTTTGGACGTAGATATCTACGATTTGTCTCCCGAAGAATTGAGCAAGATTCCTTCAACTCCCGGTTCCTTGGAAGGCGCTTTGGAAGCTTTGGAAAAAGACCACGCTTTCTTGACTGATACTGGCGTATTTAGCGAAGATTTCATCAACAATTGGATTTCCTACAAACTAGATAATGAAGTCAACCCAATGCGCTTACGTCCTCACCCTTACGAGTTTGCTTTGTACTACGACTGTTAGAAAATTAAGAATTAAAAACGGCATAATTCCCATTTTTGATTTTTAATTAATCAGAACGCCGCCCTGAAAAGCGGCGTTTTTTTGAGAGTTTAGAACTTCTGGATCAGCGCCCAGACTTTGCCTTTACCGGAGACTATCTCGGCGAGACTGTGAGTAGTAGGGCCCATTGTAGCGTCAGAGACATTCTCTACTCCCCATTTATTTGCTTTCTCATCAACGATGAATAAATCGTCAGCGCTAGTGCCTTCCTGAACGCGATATATCTTATTCAGGATGAAACGCCGCCGCGCGTCAGCTTTTGGTATGCCTCTAACTTGATCTGGATCGACAGATAGGACACTGCCTGCTTTTAATGTACCTTTTGAAGTCTTGAAATTGCGCTCGGTCTTTTTTGCTACCTGCACCCTGTGAAGCTGCGAATCAGGCCGACTCGCTGATATATTTGAGGCCTTGGCAATCGCCTCGTTTACTTCCAAACCGAGAAGCGCTGCACTGGCAGTTAAAATTAGCAAAGAATTAAATTGATTCACAGCCATTAAATATCCTGATCGGGATCGTTAAATAAATAGTATGCTTAAGTAATTATAATTGATTTTGCAGCGATCGCAACCAATAACCACTAACCACTAACCACTAACCAATAACCACTAACCACTAACCACTAACCAATAACCAATAACCAATAACCACTAACCAATAACCACTAACCACTAACCACTAACCAAATAATGTCCGATATTTTTGTGATGGTACGCAATCAAAATAATATTGCCATGACCTCAGTTGATGGCATTGCCTTTATTACTTTACTAAATCGGGACGGACGGATACTGGCAGAGGAGACGGTTGCCTTGATGGAGGCAGATGCGGGATTTGATGACTTGGCAGCAGGACAATATACTGTAATAGTCAGGCACGAACTGGTTGAACCTCGATCGGCTATGTGGGATGTGACGATCGGCAATCAAGATGAAGTAATTATACTAACATTTGTTTATCTAGAACCGGAACGGGTACTGCTTCGCGTTCTAGCTACTGTTGAAGAGAGGTTATGACAATGACAGCTAAAGTTATTCCATCACAATCAATTAAAATGTTCCGCTATCGAGTGCATTTCTTGGCAAAAGACCTTTGGAAGGAGAAAAACCCAGTTGGTCGAATGAATCTGGCTTTGCAGTTGGCGGATGCCGCGAGTACGCTGGCTAGACTGGAAGTGGAGGAAGCACGAAAATTTCAACAAGAGTCGTCTCAGGATTTGGTTCCAAATGAGACTGATTAATATATCGAATCTAAAATTTAAATTTTAGATTCGAGAATTGAAAAGTTTACCCGACTGATGAATCCGCAGGCTTGTACCAGAAACCTCTACCTTCCGAGGTAATTTGTTGTCGAAAAAACTGCGTTACACTTATATTGGTATCTTTACAAAACAACATAAAACGATGACAGTTGCCTATCCTCGCAAGCTCCGCAATGGAGTCGGAGCACGCCAAATTTTAGCTCAAGTAGTGCGCGATCGCGAAATTCACCTGATCACCCTCAACCGCTACCGCTACAGCGAACAGCGCAGTTGCAAAGACCTCACCGACTTGATCGAACGGCTTGACGGCGAACCGGCCGAACTCGTGCGCGACCTCTCCCGGCACATTTCCGACGAAGCGCGACACGCTATGTGGCTGACAGATTTGCTGGTAGACATTGGTGAGAATGTGGGAACGCCACCAGGAGTATCCTACATTGATGAGTTTGAGAGATTGCTCGACAGCGACCAAAAAGACCCCGCCAAAGACCGCGAAGATTTTGTAATTTCTTCCCTAGCGGCGATTAACGTCACCGAAAAGCGCGGCTGCGAATACTTCTCAGCGCACATCCACGCCCTGAAAATGGCTCCGCAAACTGACGAAAACGTCAAAATCCGCGAAACCATCGAAAAGATTTTTCCCGAAGAAGCAGGCCACGTCCGCTGGGGGAATCGCTGGTTGGGTAAAATAGCGGCCCAAAGCCCCGCACAGGCCGAAAAAGTCGATCGGGCTAAGCGCAAGTATGTGGCGATCGAACAAGCAGCATTTGAATCAGGAATGGATATCATGCTGGGGGCAGAACTCCGCCGCGTCACCCGCCTGGTGGATATTGCCAACACCATGCCCATGTGGGAACGGCCCCAATACTTGATGGAACGTTTGTCAGCAACTTTGCTTGCTCCTGACTTGCAAATGACCAGAGTCGATGTCGCTCAACGAGCCTGGAACCGCGATCCGCAGGCATTTGTAGAGAAATTTGTGCCAATGTTCCTTAATGGCATGAATAATACGCAGAAGAAGCCGGTGGCGACTACTACTAAGCCTAGATGACCGGGCGGTTGAAACCGCGGCTACAGAAACGAAGTCTGCCTCCGCAGACTAAGAAATTAGGAGATGGCAGATGACCGGGCGGTTGAAACCGCGGCTACAGAAACGAAGTCTGCCTCCGCAGACTAAGAAATTAGGAGATGGCAGATGACCGGGCGGTTGAAACCGCGGCTACAGAAACGAAGTCTGCCTCCGCAGACTAAGAAATTAGGAGATGGCACTGCCGTCTCCTTCGTTGGTAGCGATCGCGAACAATCGCATTTGATATGACCAGTTAAGCTAAAATAGTCACTGGAATAGTTTCCATCTAATTACAACCATGACTACCAGCGAGCCGAACCCACAAACAGTTTCCGCAGAAAGCGTCTTAAGTGAAAGCGCGATCGCCGATGCCCAGGTCGAAAAAGCCACAGCCGTCACCTATGCAGAAGAAATTGAAACTGTCATCGCCAGCATGGCTGTAGACCAAAAAGTGATGGTCGGTCAAAATGAAGCTGGCGGACATCTTTGGAAGTTTAAATATGGCAGTGTCGAAGTGTTCGTGCAACTGTCGGGCGAAACCGAAGATGATACTTTAACGGTTTGGGCTTTTGTACTTCAGTTGCCGGCGAAGAATGAAGCTCAATTAATGCGGAAAATCCTAGAAATGAATTGGCTGTCTACCTTAGAATCTCATTTTGCGATTGTTGACTCTCAAGTTGCGGTAATATCGACTCGGACGATCGCCGAAATCTCAGCCGGAGAAATTTCTCGGGTAATTACTATTGTCGCCACAATCGCCGATGATAACGACGACTTGCTCCAAGCAGAATACAGTCAGTAGTCATTAGTCATTAGTCATTAGTCATTAGTCATTAGTCATTAGTTAGTTAACAGTCAACAGTTAACAGTTAACAGTCAACAGTCAACAGTCAACAGTCAACAGTTAACTGTTGACTAATATGCAGGCCCTGCGATCCACGAAATAGCGATTCCCAGCCCCAAACCAACAAGCACTTGAAAAGGAGTGTGTCCCAGCAACTCTTTCAGGCGAGCTTCGTTAAGATTGTGATCTGCCTCAAAAAATTCATCAACAATTTGATTGAGGATGCGAGCTTGCTTGCCTGCTGCTTGGCGGACACCAGCAGCGTCGTACATCACAATAATCGCAAAAATCGTGGCGATCGCGAACTCTGGACTTTCCCATCCCATCGTCTGTCCCACTCCAGCAGCCAAAGCGCCCACAAAAGACGAGTGAGCGCTGGGCATTCCCCCCGTTGTTACCAAATACCGAAGATTAAACTTGCGATTTTTGACCAACTCGATCGGCAACTTCATGATCTGAGCCGCCAGACAAGCGAGCAAAGCAACTACCAGTACATGATTATTTAAGATGCCGCTGCAAATTTCCTGCATATTGTTTAGTATTTCTAGTTACTGCGGCTGGTAATAAAATCGGCGATTCCCAGCAGTGGTAGAGCTTTACTCCCAAACGCTGCCAGTTGAGACTTAGCATCAGCAACAAGCTGCGAAGCTTGGCGCCGAGACTCATCAATTCCCCACAAACTAGGATAAGTCACTTTCCCTGCTTGAACATCTTTGCCAGCAGTTTTGCCCAGTTCCTCTTGAGTAGCCGTAATATCCAGAATGTCGTCAATTATCTGGAAAGCCAGCCCAATATTTTGAGCGAAACGAGAAAGTCGCTGCAAATCCGCAGCCGATGCCCCACCCAGAATTCCCCCACAAACTACGCAAGCCTCTAACAGCGCGCCGGTTTTGTGAGCGTGAATGTAATTCAAAGTTTCCAGAGAAACATCTGTCAATCCTTCCGATTCCAAGTCAACCACCTGACCGCCTACAAGTCCAGCAGCACCCGATGCCCGCGCTAAATGGGCGATCGTCTGCAACACCTGCTGAGGGGGTACATTCTCAGTTTTAGTGGCGATCAATTCAAAAGCATAGGTCAACAAACCATCTCCAGCCAAAATAGCGATATCCTCGCCGTAGACTTTGTGGTTTGTCAGTTTGCCGCGCCGATAGTCGTCATTGTCCATTGCCGGCAAATCGTCGTGAATCAGCGACATCGTGTGGATCATTTCCAAAGCACAAGCTGTCGGAATTGCCATTTCGGCAGTACCGCCGGCGAGTTCGCAGCCAGCTATACACAAGATTGGACGCAGGCGCTTGCCCCCCGCTAGCAGCGAGTAGCGCATTGCTTCGTAAATTTTTTCTGGGTAGATCACCGGTAGTGCACTATCGAGAGCTACCTCGATCGCCTTTTTTTGTTCGACTAAGTAACTAGATAAGTCGAAAGCGGATTCCGGTTGGGACGAATCCATTTTTGTTGTTGCCAATACCATCCCTTGCTCTCTTGTACTGAATAGTTATGTGGGATATTGTCAGCCATTCGGGTCGGATCGTGCCAACTTTTACAGCGGTGGTTGCTCGAAGTTCGAGCATCAATTAATCATTCTACGGGTGTTGTTGCACAGAAAATCTTTGAGTTTTGATAACTTTGTCAAATTACCCGTCAATCTCCAATCTACAATCTAAAATCTGCTGATTTGTCTGGCGACTGCCAAAAACCGCTGCACCGCTGCCGTGGGATGGCTGGGCCCAATTAGGGTGCCAGAGTGCGAAACGCCTGCAAAATGGCTGGAACCAGATTATTTTCTGCTGCAAAACTCACAAAGCCGATCGTCAGTTGGCCGAGTTCGCCCCGACTTGTCTGTTGCGCGAGTTGAATTGCTCGATCGACTTGCAGCAAAATTTTCTGTGATTCCTCAAAAAAAACCTGTCCCGCTTCCGTCA
>Ga0335395_10002116_pt1 | contig 12295 bp, 9 predicted proteins | sample MAT02_FD_205744 | JGI IMG/M metagenome (GOLD analysis project Ga0335395, IMG submission 205744) | Freshwater microbial communities from Lake Fryxell liftoff mats and glacier meltwater in Antarctica - MAT-02 (spades assembly) (version 2) ...
GGCCATTTCTTTAAAAATCGGTACGCCGTCGGCGTCGTTGCCTTGGTTGACAAACAGCAGGTTGGCCCGCTGCGATTCTTCCTTGTAGGTAGTGGCCGACAGATAGATGTCCATTTTGCCATCGGCATCAATGTCCACCAAACTCACGCCCGAACCCCAGCGACCCAAGTTGGAAAAGCCCGCCTTGTCGCTGACGTCGGTAAACTTCATCCCGCCCCGATTGAGGTAAACCTGACTATTGACCTGGTTGCCCGAAAAAACCAGGTCGGGCAAGCTGTCGCCGTTCAGGTCGGCGATGCCCACGCCTCCGCCGTTATAGACGTACTCGAAGTCGATGATGTTTATCGTATCGTTCTCCGTCAGTCGGTTGGCGAAGGTCACGCCCGTGGCCTCGGCGGGCAGGAGCGTAAAGAGGGGCTTTTCCCGGCAGGAAGCGAGGAAGAGGATTAAGGCAGCAAAGGCTAGTGTTTTCAGCAAATTAATGGGCATTTTTCAATAATTCTTCAATTCTGGTAATCAGGCGACTGGAAGGGTTCAGCAAATCCAGAACGTCCGCTTCGGAAAAATCAATGTAGTCCCCATAGTCTCCTGACTGCCTCATGTCGAAAATATCGGAGTAAAATTTGCCTAGTTCCTGGCTGATCAATCCCGTTTTCACGAAATGCAGCCCGAGCATTTGCCTTACTCCGCTATGTGTGGAGGCTCTGATTTCTTGATTTATCAATAAAGCCGAAACTCCGTAAAAACAAGCGTAATACAGTCTGTTGACAGCTGTATTCCAAAGCCTACTCTCAACGTGCGAACTGACTTCTTCAAAAGTTTCCCTTGATCGCCTGATTCTGTACGTTACCAAGTCCCTTCGCTCTTACTCAGTCATAAAATTTGCCCTTCACGGCTTACATTTTCATAAAATGGGGTTCCTCGGTGCCGGGTATGCCATTCATTTTTTGACAAAACAATGGGGCTGATAATTTTTCCCGTCTCGAATTCTATTTCGTAGAGCGGGTATTTCAATTTCTTCTGGTCTTCCCGATTAACGTGCTTTTTATCAATTAAAATCAATAAGTCGATGTCTGAACTCGCTTGGTAGTCCCCGCGAGCATAAGACCCATATAAGATCAAGGTAGCGTGCGGGTCAGTAGTTTGCACTGTATCCTTGATTCGCCTCAGTACTTGTCTGTTATCTTCGGTGGTTTCCATCTATGGTTGTGTTAAACGACGCAAGGGTCTTCTTCTAAATCTTCAAAAGTGATACCGGAAATTTTTCCTTCCTGAATAGCCCTAACTTCCCGCAGACCTATCTCAATCTCTTCCATTATGGTCAATGGGGTATAATTCTCGCTCTCTTCCAATTGTATTTTGAACTCTACCATGTCCTTATCATTTGATTTTTTGGGAATTTAAGGAACGTTCATGGTTTGAGGTTCGGCTTTCCTTTTACCTCTTAAAAATGACTACCACAAAGATGCCCAAAAAGGCAAGCCGTGCGGCTTGCCTTTTTGGTTAGAGAGAAGAAGTCGAAAGTTAAATCAGTAGCCCGGATTTTGTTTTAATACAGGTACCCCGTTGACAGCACTTTGCTGAATCGCAAACTCAGGTATTGGTAGGTACTCATCTTTGCCCTTGCGGAACTGCGCACCTGCCATGTGGGTACGAACGGTAGCTTCACGTCGGATGAAGGCATTCATCACTACATCGGCGGTGCCCCATCGTACCAGATCGAAGAAGCGATGCCCTTCCATACCTAACTCAATACCGCGCTCAAAGCGAACAGCAGACCGAGCTATATTTTTATCAGTCCAAGAAGCGGTGTAAAGAGCTACGTTGTAGTTAGCAGCAGGTTTGCCCCCATCCATAATAGGAGTGGACTTCGCCGCACGGTCACGCACTAAATTGACATATTCGCGTGCTTTCTCCAAACTGCCCACTTCAACCTCACACTCGGCAGCCATCAATAAAAGATCGGCATACCGCATAATAATCTGATTCTTACCCAGCTGACCTTGTCCCCAGCCACCTGCGATATAGTAGGTGCCCACTTCATCTTTCCACTGAATATTTTTGTTAGGAAGATAAGGCCCACCATTCGCCAAGTTACGGATCCACGAAGCACGTGCAGGGCCATAATCCTTGTAGGGGATACCAACACGGCCTACAGTGTAATCCAAACGCAAATCGAAAGAACCACGGTCAGGAAAATCGTTTGGATTCGACTCATGATTCTTTGCGTTTACGGCATTAGAAGACGTCAGAAGAGGAAGTCCATTTTCAGTACGGAACGCATTTACGAGCGTTTGAGCCGGCTGATAGAACCCACAGCAACCCACGGGACCGTCGTTATGAGGATTCGTAAGTTCAGCATCTTTGTTACTGTTTGCGCCACCGGTACCATCACCAACAGTATATTGTACACCGAAAATGATCTCCTTGCTGTTTTCGAACTGACCGCGGAAAACATTCTTGTAATCATCCAAAAGACCATACTTGTCGCCTCGGCTAGTAGTACCACTCGCAATAATTTGGTCAAACACCTGCTTTGCCTCATTGAATTTCCCTTGATACAGTAACGCCTTGGCCAAGAAAGCACCTGCAGCCCACTTATTTACACGACCAATCTGAGCCTGTGTTCCGGGGAGGTTATCAAACGCAAACTTGAGGTCAGCCTCAATTAGAGGATAAATCTCCTTGTCATTCGTAAGAGCCTGATAGTCCGATGTAGACATAATCTTCTCGTCCACATAGGGTAAATTTTTGAACATACGACGACCTTCAAAGTGATGGTAACCACGAATAAAGCGGGTTTCGGCAATAATCTGCGTTTTGGCGGCAGCGGGAATATCCGTAGCTTTCTCTAACTGTCGTAGTACGATATTGGCCATCCCAATTCCGTCATAGATTGCCCGCCATTTGTTATTAATGGCGCCATTATTTGGCAATGCCTCAAAACGCTCAAGAGGGTTAAGCTCAGAACCCTGATCTGAGGCTTCAGAACCCTTATAGGCATCATCAGAGCGAACCCCACCAAACGCCCAGTTCATTGGGCTAGTGTACCAACCGGCCACGTTGGAGCCTCCCAAAGAGCGGTAGGCTACGATAAGAGACCCGTTTACGCCCGCTTGATTAGCAATAGCTGTCTCTGAAATGGCACCTAGTGGCGGCCTATCCAGAAAGCTCTCATCACACGATACTGTCAGTCCAGCGGACAAGACAGTAACAAGCACCATTATTTTAAATTTATTTTTCATATCTGTAAAAAATTGAATTAAACATTGAATTATAACAAACCAAAGTTAAGGCCAAAGATAATGGTTCGAGGTGCCGGTGTACGGAACTGATCCACACCCATTTGCAACTCCCCACCAAGGATACCAATGTCCGGGTCTGGTCCGGAGTAATTTGTAATCGTAAACATATTCTGACCTTGTAAGTAAACACGAGCGCGGCTCATGCCTGCTTTACGGGCAATTGCGGCAGGGATTGAGTAGCCTATTTGCATCTGACGTGCTCGTAAGAACGACCCTTTCTCTATGTAGTATGAAGTCGAGATTACGCCCGAGTAGTTATCGTTAGCATTCAAGACCGGAAGAGTGCCGCTTGTATTTTGAGGACTCCAAGAATTATCCAACACGTCTTGGCTTACACCACCCACAAATCCACGGAGATGCGTCCACCATTTCGTGTAGTTGAATAGATCGTTGCCGTAGTTCCAGAACAAGAACGTCTGAAAATCAAAGTTCTTGTATTTTAGAATAATGTCGCCTCCAAGCTGCAACTTTGGTATAGGATTACCAATGTACGTTTGATCTTGACCGTTGATTACGCCATCGTTGTTAATATCGCGAATTTTCCAAGAACCTACACGCTTATAAGACATAGTCGCGTGAGCATCCACCTCAGCTTGTGATTGAAAGTTACCATCCACAATCCATCCCCAAAAAGAAGACAGGGGTTTACCGGCTTCGATACGCTGCACATTACCCAGGCGACCGGCACCAAAATTGAGGGTCGAGGTACCTTCTGCGTCAATTTTCACGGCACGGTTGATGTAGTGTGTAAAGGTTAGGCCAACATCAAACGAAAGGTCGTTGGTGATCTTACCACGCGTACTGATGCTACCGTCAATACCACGGTTGAGCATCGTACCTACGTTGATGCGAGGCTGACCTACGTTAGGCTCTAATCCATTGCGCTGACGATCCACCAATAGGTCTTTGGTAGTGTTATTAAAGAACTCCACGGTGAAGTCGAGCTTACCATTCCACATACTACCATCCACCCCTATGTTGATCATCTCAGCGGCTTCCCACTTAGTGCCTGGGTTACCCACTACAGAAGGGCGGAAACCGATGGCGGGTAAGCTATTCCCTCCCGCGATGTCATAAGCAGTACCGCCGATATTGGCGGCAAAGAACGAGTAAGCATTGGTAGCCGCTACGTTACGCTGTGAGCCCATTCGACCCCATCCACCACGAAGTTTCAAATCCGAGATCGCGGAGATGGACTTCATAAAAGGCTCTTCCGAAATACGCCATCCGGCACCAACCGCAGGGAATACCCCTACACGGTTCTCAGGCCCGAAAACTGAAGAAGCATCACGGCGAAGTGTAGCGCTGAACAGGTACTTATCGTTAAAGATATACTCCGCCTTACCGAAGATCGAATAAAGTGTACGAGGCGTACTTGGTGAACCACCATTCTGAGGCAAGTTCTTACCTGTATTAAGCGACCAGAAAAGTGGATCATTAAAATCATAATCCGTACGGCTGCCGCTGATGCCTCTGAATTGTTCAAAGATAGATTCCGTAGCACCGAAAAGTTTCAAGTTGTGCTTTTCTTTGAACGTATGCTGATACTGCAAGCTATTGGTCCAAGTCCAAGAACCTCCACGGAAGAAGTACTCACTGAAGTTATTATTCCGAATGTTTTCCGCACGCTCAAAGGTCAGATAGTTGAAAGCCCAGCCATTTCCAACGCGCTGGTCAATCCCAAACGATGAAGAAAACGAAAGGTCTTTCATCAATTGGATTTGAGCAAACATATTCCCGAAGAAGTTGAATCCTGAGAATTTGTTATCCTTGCTCCTCACGAGCTGCGCAAGTGGGTTGGTGCCGTTGCCTGACTCTCCTACTCCACTTCCACCCCAGTTGCCGTTGATATCAGTAACAGGAATGTAAGGCACCATACGGAAGGCTTGCGCCCAGGCGTTACCTTCCCCAGAGAAGTCGAGACCGCCGCCTAGATCAAAGGGATTGCCGTTGCTACCACTCTGACGTGAAAACGCAAACTGGAAGTTTTCGCCTACGGTAAGCCATTTTGTAGGTTTAAAACGGGTGTTGGCACGAAGCGTAACACGATCCATGTTTGTATGCTTGAAGATACCGTCACTATTGAAGTAGTTAACACCCATCGCATACGAACCTTTGTCCGAGCCGCCCGTGGCCGTGATTTGATGGCTTTGAACAGGAGCGGTTTGGGTTACCTCACGGTGCCAGTCAGTACCGGGGCTTGTTTCATAGATTTGGTAGCTTCCGTCCGATACAAGGGGGTTGGCATTATAGCGGTTTAAATCAGGGTTTGTACCGTCAGTAGGGCGTGTACGCACGTCCATACTTGTCACAAGATTGCGAGGGATGCCATTTTGAAAAATTTGGCTGCGGAAAGGAATATTTGCTCCTTGAAACGAACGCTGAAGGAACTCATAATAACCTGCCGTATTTACCAGGCGCGGATACGCTCTGTCGGGGATAGCCTGAAGACCGTAGTATCCGTCATAGGAGATTTCGGTTTTAGTACCACCCTGCTTGGTAGTGACCACGATTACGCCGTTGGCAGCACGCGAACCGTAGATTGAGGCCGAAACGGGGTCTTTCAATACCTGTACCGACTCAATATCCTGCGGGTTAAGTGCATTGGCGTTGTCAGTAGGCACACCGTCAATTACATAGAGAGGGTCATTGTTTCCGAAAGATGCAAATCCACGAATACGCACTTTGGCAGCCGCACCGGGTGCGCCCGTACCACTTACCGTCACACCGGCAGCGCGTCCTTGGAGCATGTTCCCGAGGTTAGAGCTGGGTTGCTGAAGGGTAGTCTTGGTATTCACCACGGCCACAGACCCGATGATATCCTTTTTACGCTGAGAAGTGTAGCCCGTTACGACCACCTCTTCGAGGGCACTGACGTCTTCTACCAGTTGGATATCGATCACCGAGCGGTTGCCAACTTCCGCTTCTTGAGTTTTGAAGCCAACGAAGCTAAATACCAGAGCGTTTTGGTTGGCGGGCAAATTAATGGAAAAGTTGCCGCTGCCGTCGGTGTTGGCACCGACCTGGGTGCCTTTTACCAATACAGTCACTCCGGGAACACCGTTGTTGGAAGCATCGGTCACTTTGCCCGTTACCCGGCGATCCTGGGCGAATGCCGTGAGGTTCAACATGGCTAGAATCGCAAGAACATAGGCGTTCCTGATCCAGCTTAGGTAGCTTTTTCTCATAAAATTTGGTTTGGTTAGAGAAAGTTTGTGAAAATACTAAAACGATTAAATTAAACTTTTTATAAGAAAAGTTTAAAAAACAAATTCAATAATATATTTGAAAATATGCAAATTTTTTCTTTAAATTTAAGAGTCATCGAAAAGAGAATTTTCGTGTATTGATTAAAAATTAACCCAATATGTCCCCATATTCAATTGAGAATCAATTGAATTTTTATAGGACTCACGCAAAATCATGAATCCAGTTTCTTTGGGCATCCCGATAAATATTTATCTCTGAGTATGTAAATTATGCTTTTTGAGTGAGTGCTACAGCTTTATCTATGGAAGGCTGCGTCTAGTTGGTCGAGTTGGACGCTGCTTTAAAACAGGAACACAAGAAGCACTGGAACACGATAATTTCCTCCGTGTGGGGGCAACTGCTTCGACCCGCAAGGAGTGGAGATTGAACGCCACTTTTGCTCCCAAATCCCCAAACCCGTACCTTCGCCCAAAATTCAAAAACTAGAACCAAGAACTTCCCTCAATGAAACTTCTGGAAAACAAAACTGCCCTCGTTACGGGTGCCTCGCGGGGCATTGGCCGCGCCATCGCTATGAAATTCGCCGAGGAAGGGGCCGATGTGGCTTTTACCTTTTTGTCGAGTGTTGAAAAAGGACAGGCGCTGGTCGCCGAACTGGAAGCCTTCGGTGTGAAGGCCAAGGGCTACCGCTCGGATGCGTCGGACTTTCAGGCGGCGGATCAACTCATTACTGATGTGGTGGCTGATTTTGGCAAGCTGGATGTGCTGGTGAACAACGCCGGCGTCACGCGCGATGCGCTGCTGATGCGCATGAGCGAGGAGCAGTGGGACACGGTGATGAACGTCAATTTGAAGTCGGTTTTCAACCTGACCAAGGCAGCGATCAAGACCATGATGCGGGCCAAGAGCGGCTCGATCATCAACATTACTTCCGTGGTGGGCATCATGGGCAACGCCGGACAGGCCAACTACGCGGCCTCCAAGGCAGGTATTATTGGCTTTTCCAAGTCGGTGGCTTTGGAACTGGGGTCGCGCAACATCCGCTCCAACGCCGTGGCCCCCGGTTTCATCGAAACCGAAATGACCGACGCCCTCGAAGAAAAGGCCCTCGAAGCGTGGAAGCAGTCGATTCCGCTGAAGCGCGGCGGTAAGCCGGAAGAAGTGGCCGACGCCTGCGTTTTCCTGGGTTCGGATATGTCACGGTACATCACCGGGCAGGTGTTGCAGGTCGATGGCGGAATGCTAACCTAAACCATTCATAGGGTTTTCGGCGTTATGGTTGTATCTTGACCGCTTCCGGTTCCCCGAATCCATTCCCCGAGATACCCGCTTCGTTCATGCGATCCGAACTTTTCCTGCAAACTTCCCCCTGGTTTATCTTGCTCTGCCTGTTGGCGGGATCAGCCTACGCTTTTTTTCTGTACCAGCCCGAACCGTCGTGGAGTAAGCGGCTGAACGCCGTGCTGGCTGTTTTACGCGGTACGTTGGTGTCGGTGCTTTGCTTTTTGCTGCTGGCCCCGCTGGTGCGCACCGTGCAGACGACCACCGATAAAGCTAAAGTTGTGCTGGCCGTCGATAACTCACAGTCCACGGCGGCGGCGGGGGCGAAGGCCCTCCCGGCGCTGGAAGAAGCGCGGCGGCAACTCGCCGCCGACGGTTACGAAGTGAGCATCGAAACGCTGAACGCCGACGCGCCCACCTCAGAACTGGATTCGGTGAAATTCAACGGTAAGCAGACTGATCTGGCGTCCATGCTGAGTACCGTGCGTAGCAATTTTGAGGGCCAAAACCTCACGGACGTAATTCTGCTTTCCGACGGCATTGTCAACCAGGGACTTTCACCCGCTTACGGCAATTACCCGTTCCGGGTACACACGGTGGCCATCGGCGACACCATTCCCAAGCGCGACATTCTGCTGCGCAACGTCACGGCTAACCGCGTGGCCTACATGGGCAACGAGTTTCCGATTCAGGTAGACGTGGTGGCCAACGGCTTAGCTGGGCGTAGTACCACGCTCACGCTGCGACAGGGTGGGAGGGTAGTGGCTACCCAAAACGTGGTGCTGAACCGCGACGATTATTTTCAGTCGTTCACCTTCACGACCTCGTCCAATCAGAAGGGCGTCCAACATTACACCGTGGAAGTGGGCGGCATTTCGGGCGAATCCAGTACCCGCAACAACCGCCGCGAGGTGTATATCGACATCATCGACGGCCGCGAGAAAATCCTGCTGCTGGGCCTGGCCCCGCACCCGGACATCAAGGCGCTGCGCAGTATTATCGAACAAAACGAAAACTACGAGCTGGACGTCAAGCTGCTGACGACCGCCACCAATCTCAACGAGCTGTCGGACAAAGCCTACGACCTCCTCATTTTTCACCAATTACCCGACGCCTTAGGCTTGGGCAACGAGTTCGTGCGGCGGTTGATGGCGAAGAACACGCCGCTGTTTTTCATTTTGGGAAATCAATCGGCCATTGGGGCGGTGAACTTACTGAATCAGACGGTGCAGGTTGCGGCCAATCCGGGGCAGTTCGACAAGGTGACAGGGATGTTCAATACGTCATTTCAACTATTAAATTTAGACAATCAGCGACTGGAAATTTTGTCAAAACTACCGCCGCTGTCGGTGCCGTTCGGCGAGTATCGCCTGACGCCGGGCAGCGAAGTGGTGCTGTACCAGCGCGTGGGCAGTGTGGCAACCACCAAACCACTGCTGGCCATCAATACGGAGGGCGAGCGCAAAGTGGCAATCCTCACGGGCGAGGGAATCTGGCAATGGCGGCAGGAGGAATTCGCCCTGACTGAAAAGCAGGACGTGGTGGACGAGCTTTTCCAAAAGGTCATTCAACTGCTTTCGGTCAAGGAAGACAAGCGCAAATTCCGCGTTTATCCCGTCAGCGCCGAGTTCGACGCGGGCGATCGGGTGACGTTCCAGACGGAGATTTACAACGATATTTACGAAAAAATATACGGCCAAGACGTGCGGCTGGACATCACGGATGAGAAAGGAAAAATCCAAAACTACACTTACACCTACACCGCCGAAAACCCGCGCTTCGAGATCAGCGGCTTGCCGGAAGGCGTCTATAAGTATCGCGCCTCCGCCACGCTGCGTTCGGGCTTGGAACAGGTGAGCGGGCAGTTCGTGGTGACCGACACCGACCTGGAAGCCCAGAACACCACGGCGGACTTCGGGCTGCTGCGCGAGCTGTCGCAGCGCACGGGCGGACGCTTCGTGCAACCCAACACGCTGAGTAGTTTGGTGCAGATTATGACCACCAACCGCCCGCCTGACCGTTTGGACAGCTCGGAGCAAATGGCTGAGTTGATTCAACTGAAATGGCTGTTTTTCCTGTTGCTGATTCTTGCTTCGCTCGAATGGGGTTTGCGGAAATATAGCGGCAGCTATTGAGGAGCAATATGGGGCGGCTCACACTTCCAATCCTCGTTTTCGCCTTTCTGGCGCGGTTTTCTACCACGCTCGGCCAAAATCTTCCTAGCCAAGCCGATAGCGGAAAAATCCAGAAGCCTAACTACCGCCTGCTGCACGGGATGTTTGCCGCCCAAACTGTGCTTTACGGAGGAACGCTCTACGGCCTAAGTAAGGCTTGGTACAACGACCCCCTCACGAATTTCCGCGTCGCCGACGACTCCCACGAGTGGAAGCAAATGGACAAAGTCGGCCACTTGTTTTCGTCGTACCAGATTTGCCGCCACACCGCAGAGCTTTATAAAAAAACGGGCATCACCAAAAAGCAGGCCGTCGTCTACGGGGCTATTTCAGGTTTTTTTTTTCAAACGCCCATTGAAATCCTCGACGGTTTTTCGCCCGGCTACGGTTTTTCACTTAGCGATATGGCGGCTAACTTGGCCGGGCCGGCGCTGTTTGTCGGTCAATACGCGCTTTGGGACGAAGTGAGAATTATTCCTAAATATTCGTTTCACTTCACGCCCTTGGCGGAAGTTAGGCCAGAATTACTGGGCCGAAGGCGTGCCGAGCAATGGCTCAAAGATTACAACGGGCAGACCTACTGGTTTTCGGCCAGTCCGCGTGCGTTTATGCCAAGTTCTAATTGGCCGCCATGGCTGTGCTTTTCGGTGGGTTACAGTGTTCAGGACATGGTAGCCGCCGAAACGGGTAAGAGCGTCGAGTTGGGTTATCGGCCTTATCGGCAGTACTATTTATCGGTGGATATAGACCTCACTAAAATAAAAACCCGCAACCGAGTAGTCAGGTCTTTAGCATTTTTGCTAAATTCCCTGAAAATCCCAGCTCCGGCGGTGGAGTTTTCTAGGAATGGAGTGGGGTTTAGGCCCTTATATTTTTGAAATTTTCAAGTCTAAAAACCACAGCACCATGAACATCGGCGACAGAGTAAGATTACTACGCGACAAGGAGGAAGGCATAGTTTACGCTTTCTTGCCCGGAAATATCGTAGAAATAGAAATTGAAGAAGGTTTCCGCATTCCGGTGCTGCGTTCGGAGGTGGTGACGGTGTCGCCGATGGAAAGCCAGCGGATGAAACCCGCTGAATCGGCGAGCGGTAGTTTCGCGAAGAAGCAGGAGGAATTCCCGACGTTTAGCCGGAAAGCGCCCTTTGCCGAAAAGGGAATTTACCTGGCTTTCGTGCCCGTTAACGACCGCGAACTCACCCTGCACATCATCAACAATTCGGATTGGGTTTTGCCTTTTGTGGTTTATCAGGATTTGTCAGGCAAGCAGTCAGGCTTGGCCTCCGGTGTCCTTAGCCCGCGCACTAACCAACGGCTGACCGACTTGCTGACGCAGAACATCGAGCAATGGCCCATTTTTGAGGTGCAGGGTTTGTATTTCCGGGAGGGAAGTGATGCCGTCAAGCCGCCTTTTCAGAAAAGACTTCGTTGCCGGGTGCAGTCTTTTTACAAAAAAAAGCAGCAGGTTCCTGTGCTGGCAAAGGAGGGCTACGTGTATCAGCTTGACGAAGAAAACATGGCGGGCGCCGCGTCGGATGCCCCGGCGGCTCCAACTTCTGGTAGCGTTTTAGCTGCCGAACTGCGGGAGCGAATGCTCTCATCTGAGCCGACGATCTCGCACAAAAAGGTTGAAACCCCGCAATCGGTGGTAGATTTACACGTGGAAAAACTCAGTCCGACGTCCGACGCTTTGTCGAGCGCTGATAAGATGAAGCTGCAACTTGACACCTACGAGCGGCAGTTGGAGAAAGCCATCGCGGCAGGATTAGACGAAATCACATTCATCCACGGGGCCGGAAGCGGGGCGTTACGTCAGGAAATCCACCGCCGCCTGAGTAAGCACCAGAACGTGCAGTTTTTTGAAGACGCCCAAAAGGAAAAATTTGGATACGGTGCCACTTTTGCCAAGATCAAATAAATTCGTGAAACGATTATTTTCCCTTCGTCCGGGGCTTTTCTTGTTACTGGGCTTGGGACTGAGCCAATGCAAGCCCGCCGCGCCGAAACAGCCCGCTGCTCCCCAAGAAAAATACCTCTATACCGATATGCAGCTACAGGACGAAAAATATCTCTCGTCGATCAACGTCCCGGTCGAGATGCCCCTGATCGAGCTGGAAAGGCAGCTCAACGCCCAGTTGAACGGGCTGATCTATGAGGACAACAGTTACGACGACTTCGACACCGACAACCTGAAGGCGAAGGTCTGGAAGATGAGTCCAATCAAGGTGCAGGCCGACGGCAACAAATTCCTGTTTGAGGTGCCGCTGAAAGTCTGGGTGAGCGTGCGCTACGAAACCAGTCCGCTTGGCTACAAAATCTCTGG
>Ga0335395_10002118_pt1 | contig 12293 bp, 10 predicted proteins | sample MAT02_FD_205744 | JGI IMG/M metagenome (GOLD analysis project Ga0335395, IMG submission 205744) | Freshwater microbial communities from Lake Fryxell liftoff mats and glacier meltwater in Antarctica - MAT-02 (spades assembly) (version 2) ...
GCACCCGCTCGACAGCGAGGTCCTGGGCCCGCCGTCGGCAGTCGCAGGGAACCTGGCGATCTACGAGGTGAGTGTCAGGGTCAAGGTGTGCGACTCGGCGGTCGGGCTTGAGCCCAACTGCGTGGCGTATCCAAGCGGCTACCACAAGCCCGAGGGCCTTATCCAGGAATATTCCAACAGGATCCTTTACAGCATCTTTGGCTATCAGAACACCGATAACGGCTTGCACGATGGCGGGGTGCTGCGCGCCAACCAGAAGTTCGTGGGGCCGCAGACGAACTTTCCGGAACTCGGGCCCCAGGCGAACCCCAACCGGGAGTGGGATCCGCTCACGGGCATCCAGTACCCGGACCCGGATCCAGCCGATTCCGCGGCCACGTCGGCCGTGGTGGGTACAGGCGGTTGCACGATTGCTGGCGGATGCGTCATCCGCAACAGCGGCGTGATCAACTACCTGAACAAGTTCGGGCAGATGCAGACCGGCAAGAACGTCAAGACCTTTGACAACGTCTCCGAGTTGTATTACACCGCCGTGCGGTACTTCAAGAACCTGGGCAACGTGCCCCAGTACTCGAACCTGGGCGCAGGCAACGCCACCGACCGCTATCGTCGGGCAGATGGTTTCCCGGTGATCGCGAATTGGCAGGACCCGATCCGCTACCAGTGCCAGACCAACGTAGCGCTGGGCATCGGCGACATGAACACCCATTTCGACAAGAACCTGCCAGGACCGACCCTGACCAACAACGAGCCCGTGCCCAAGCCTCCCGCTGTGGTTGCCGATACGACAGTCAACGTGGTCGAACGGATGAAGCAGATCTGGATGAAGGAGGGATTTTCCGAGGCAGATGCCATTACCCGATCGAACCAGCCCATATTCGGGTCCGGAGGCGGAAGTTTGTCGCCAGGCTTCATCGCGGCGCTGGCCTATGACGCCCATACCAAGGACATGCGCCCGGGCATGACGGGCATGCAGACCATGTCGACCCATTGGGTGGACGTGGTCGAGTTCGGCAATTACAAGACCAGGCATACCAACCAATACTGGATGGCCACCAAGTACGGTGGTTTCCGTGTGCCGCCCGGCTACAACCCGGATACCAATTTCGACCCGCTCCCCGAGGCCCTGTGGTGGGGAAGTGGCGAGAACGTCAACAACATCGCCAACTACAACAGGCCTGACAATTACTACGTCGCCGCCGATGCGCAGAAGATGGTGGACAGCCTGACAGTGGCCTTCCAGCGGATCGCTGCGGAAGTGGTAGGTTCCGGCGGCTCGTTTGCGAGCAATACGACCCGGCTCGATGCAGGTGCAATGACGTTCCAGGCGCAGTTCTTCAGCGGCTCCTGGCGCGGTGACATGTCCGCGTTCACGGTCAACACGACTACCGGTGCGTTGACCTTCGCGTGGAATGTCGGCAGCAGGTTCCCGGCGTGGGCTTCCCGCAACATCAAGTTCAACTCGGGCGGCACGCTTGGTGCTTTCGTACCAGGGGCGCTGGGTTCCACCCCGTTGTCATCGGCCACTGCGCAGACCATCAACTACCTCAGGGGCGACAGGTCCGCTGAGCAACCCGGGGGACCACTCAGGGAGCGCACCGGTGTCATGGGTGACATCGTCAACTCACAGCCCGTCTTCGTCGGCAAACCCAACGGCAGGCTTTACATCGGAGCAAGCTTTCCCGGCGCCAGCGCATACCCTGCCTTTGCGGCGGCGCAGAGTGGAAGGACGCCTGTTCTTTACGTGGGTGCCAACGACGGCATGCTGCATGGCTTCAATGCGACCGCAGGAGGCGGTCAAGAGGTCTTTGCATTCGTGCCTACCGCAGTCATGGCAGCTCTTCCGGCCTACACGCTGCCGGATTACCAGCACAAGTTCTCGGTCGATGGCGAGATCACGGTCGCCGACATCTATGACGTGGGCGCCACGGCCTGGAAGACCATACTGGTCGGGACACTGGGACGTGGCGGACGGGGGGTCTTTGCGCTCGACGTTACCAATCCGTCCAGCGTGCAGTTGCTTTGGGAAAAGGACAGCACGAGCATTCCCGCGCTGGGCAACAACCTGGGCAAGCCGATCATCGCCCAGGTCGCGGATGGAGAATGGCGCGTGCTGATGGGCAATGGCCCCAACAGCGCTGGTGATGATGCCAGGCTGATCTCGATCGACGTGAGGAGCGGGGCGGTCACCACCAGTGGGTCGTTGGCCGCCGGTGACAATGGGCTGTCTGCGGTGCAGGCCTGGTCATCGCTGCCGGGCGGATTCGTCGATACCGTTTATGCAGGCGACCTGAAAGGCAACCTGTGGAAGTTTTCCGGGCTGACCGCCGTGCCGACCGCAACGCTTCTGTTCACCGCCAATGCGGGTACCGTCCAGCCCATTACCGCTGCGCCGCTTGCTGCTCGGGATCCTGCCACGGGTTTGACGTGGGTGTTCTTCGGGACGGGCCAGTATCTGAACCAGAGCGACATCACCAATGATGATGTGCAGAGCTGGTATGGACTGATCGACCGGGGTGCATTGATCCCGGGAACCCGCAGCACGTTGGCAGAAATCGATATCCTGGCCGAAGGTACCATCGGGGCGTTCGATGTTCGGGTGATCGAAGAGAATGCCACGGCCGGGCCAGATGGGTGGTTCATGGACCTGGTATCGCCAGGTGCCGGCGGTCAGCGCGGCGAGAGGATGGTGTTGCCCAATCTGTTCCAGGGATTGACGTTGATCGGCACGACGCGCATACCGGATCCTACCGATGTATGCAGCCCTGGCGGCAAGGGTTTCGTGATGGCTATCAACCCGTTCACCGGTGGGAGGCTTTCGCAGACGTTCTTCGATGCAAATGCCGACGGCAGCTTCACGGGGGGTGACATGCTCGGCGGTGTACCCGTGTCGGGCCTGGGCCTGCCCAGCAGCCCGAACAATCCGATTTTCCTTGGCGACATCATGCAGGTGAGCCTGGAAAGCGGCGGCAACGCCACCCTCAAGACAAACTCTGTGTCCATGGGATCGCGTCGCGTTTCCTGGCGCGAACTGATCAGGGATTGAACATGACAGACCACGCGAGTACCAAGCGAGCAATCGCACAGTGGCGGGGAGGGGCGCATGCCCGCGGCTTCACCCTGATTGAACTGATGGTGGTTGTCGCCATCGTGGCAATCCTCGCCTCCATCGCGTTCGCCAGTTACGAGTACGCGGTCACCAAGTCCCGGCGATCTGCAGCGGCCGGTTGCCTGCAGGAACGGGCGCAGTTCATGGAGCGGTTCTACACCACCAACATGAGCTACGTGTCACCTCTAGGGGCTGCCCCCGCGCTTCCCCAATGTGATGCGGAGTTGCAGCCGTTCTACAACGTCACCTTCGCCGTTGCCCCTACCGCCGCTACCCCAAATGCCTATACGCTGCAGGCGGCGCCTCTGGCGTCGCAGCTTGCCAACGACACTCTGTGCGGAACCTTGACGCTCACCCACCAGGGCGTCAGGGGGGAGGGTGGCAGCGCTGCAACTGCGGACGCTTGCTGGTAAGTTGAAGCTCTCCGACCCGCGCGGCGGGACCAACGGGGCTATGGTCCACATGAACAAGAAAGCCGCCCTAGGGGGCGGCTTTCTGATGTTTGGCGCCCGAAGTTGGACTCGAACCAACGACCCCCTGATTAACAGTCAAGTGCTCTAACCGGCTGAGCTATTCGGGCGGGGCAGTCATTGTAGGGCCGAGGTCGCCGGCGGGCAAGGCTTCAGCATGGTTGAGCGGCGTTGGGTCGTTCCGTTCTGACTCGCCCCCCGTTGTTCACGATTACCCTGGCCAGCAGCCGTTGCTCCTTGCACACGCGGATGGTGAGGTTGCTGCCGGCGCTGCGCCCATCAGGCAGGTATCGCAGTTGGGGGCGACCACCGGACGAGACGATCCGCAGGCTAGGGTGGATCGGCGCGTTCTCGTCCCGCAGGATGTCCTGCGGGATGTCCGGCTGGCGATTCCCGTCCGGATCGAAGAACGTAAGCCAACCCTGACCCCAGTTGCCGTCCCTTCGGCACCCACCAGACCTGTCGGAGGGGCAAACCACGGTAGGAATCCGGTAGGTGACGGCCGTGCTTCGGGCGGAAGCGACGTGTGCAGTCAACAGGTGGATGGCCGAGCTCACCCGTTGCCGCTCGATAACGCCCTGGTAGGAAGGCACACCAAATGCCAGGACGATCAAGAGTATGGATCCGCCCACCATGGCTTCGATGAGGGTTGTTCCTTCGGCTCCGCCTCCTACTCGAACAGGGGGGCTGCGGCAGCCACCGCGCTGGAAGGGAGCGCGCGGTGGCGGCGGGGTAGTCACAGGTATCTCGGGGGCGTATGACTTGCGCGGCATCCGGCCCATCTGAAGCTCCTTTGGCAGCCCTGTTCGGGTCTGCTACAGCGTCTCGCCGCATCGCGGTGTGGCCCATAGGCGCAAGCACGGCCAGCACGTAGGAAATCCACTGACACAGTCGTAATCACCGCGGCCGCTATACTGCCCAGTGGACCAGCACGCACTGACATGACCGACCGATTCGAGCTCGTTTCCCCTTATTCGCCCACCGGCGACCAGCCCCAGGCGATCGCCAAGCTGATCGAGGGCTTCGAGGCCGGCGTGGCCAAGCAGACCCTGCTGGGCGTGACCGGTTCGGGCAAGACCTACACCATCGCCAACGTGATCCAGGCGGTGCAGAAGCCGACCCTGGTGATGGCGCCCAACAAGACCCTGGCCGCGCAGCTGTACGGCGAATTCAAGTCGTTCTTCCCCAGGAACGCGGTCGAGTACTTCGTCAGCTACTACGACTACTACCAGCCAGAGGCCTACGTGCCCTCGTCGGATACCTTCATCGAGAAGGACAGTTCGATCAATGAACATATCGAGCAGATGCGGCTGTCGGCCACCAAGGCGCTGCTGTCGCGGCGCGACACCATCGTGGTGGCCACGGTATCGGCGATCTACGGCCTGGGCGCGCCCGAGGACTACCTGTCGCTGCGCCTGATCCTGTCGCGCGGCGAGCACATCGACCAGCGCGCGCTGATCAAGCACCTGACCGACCTTCAATACGTGCGCAACGAGTACGAACTGCACCGCGGCACCTTCCGGGTCAAGGGCGAGGTGATCGACGTGTTCCCGGCCGAATCGGAGATGGAGTCGCTGCGCATCGAGCTGTTCGAGGGCGACATCGAGGGGCTGACCCTGTTCGACCCGCTCACCGGCGAGACCCTGCGCAAGCTGCAGCGCTACACCATCTATCCCAAGACCCACTACGCCACCACCCGCGACCGGGTACTGGGCGCCATCGACACGATCAAGGTCGAGCTGAAGGATCGACTGGAGCGCCTGTACGAGCAGAACAAGCTGGTCGAGGCGCAGCGGCTGGGCCAGCGCACCCAGTTCGACGTGGAGATGATGGCCGAGGTGGGATTCTGCAACGGCATCGAGAACTATTCGAGGCACCTGACCGGCAAGGCGCCGGGTGAGCCGCCGCCGACCCTGTTCGACTACCTGCCGGCCGACGCGCTGCTGGTATGCGATGAGTCGCACGTGACCATTCCGCAGATCGGCGCGATGTACAAGGGCGACCGTTCGCGCAAGGAGACCCTGGTGGACTTCGGTTTCCGCCTGCCTTCGGCGCTGGACAACCGTCCGCTGCGGTTCGAGGAATGGGAGGCGCGCTCGCCGCGCAGCATCTATGTGTCGGCTACCCCTGGCCCCTACGAATTGCGTGAGTCAGGCGGCGAGGTGGTCGAACTGGTGGTGCGCCCGACCGGCCTGATCGACCCGCCGGTCGAAATCCGGCCGGTGGGCACCCAGGTGGATGACGTGCTTTCGGAGATCAACCTGCGCGTGGCCATGGGCGACCGGGTGCTGATCACCACCCTGACCAAGCGCATGGCCGAGAACCTCACCGAATACCTGGCCGAGCACGACGTCAAGGTGCGCTACCTGCACTCGGACATCGACACGGTGGAGCGGGTCGAGATCATCCGCGACCTGCGCCTGGGCAAATTCGACGTGCTGGTGGGCATCAACCTGCTGCGCGAGGGCCTGGACATGCCCGAGGTGTCGCTGGTGGCGATCCTGGACGCGGACAAGGAGGGCTTCCTGCGCTCGCGCGGCTCGCTGATCCAGACCATCGGCCGGGCCGCGCGCAACCTGCGCGGCAAGGCCATCCTGTACGCGGACAAGGTCACCAACTCGATGCAGGCCGCGATCGACGAAACCAACCGCCGCCGCGAGAAGCAGGTCGAGTACAACACCCTGCACGGGATCACCCCGATCTCCATCGCCAAGCCCATCATCGACATCCTCGAAGGCGCGCGCGAAGCAGCCAATGACGCCAAGGGTGGGCGCGGCAAGGGCAAGGGCAAGCGGGTGGCCGAGGCGGCCCCGGACTACCGCAACTACAGCCCGGCCCAGGTGGCGGCGCGGATGAAGGTGCTGGAGCAGCAGATGTACCAGCACGCCCGCGATCTCGAATTCGAGGACGCCGCCCGCATCCGCGACGAGATCCACCACCTCAAGACCGCCAGCCTGTCGCTCTGATCAGGCCCAAGCGCATCGCGGCCATGGGCCGCTCCTGCGGGTTCAGGCCACCGTCCTCCGTAGGAGCGCCCCATGGGCGCGATGCCTTTCGGCCGTTCGATCCGGCCGGGCCGCCCCTGCATCACCGACCGAAGGTGTATCGCAACCGGAGCGGAAAGCATCGCGGCCACGGGCCGCTCGTACGGGTTCAGGCCACCGTCCTCCGTAGGAGCGCCCCATGGGCGCGATGCTCTCCCATGGGAACCGGCTGCCTCCCCCCACCCGATTCCGCCCCGCCCCGGTCGATGTTATGATTCGCGCCCCCGCAAGGGGCCGGCAACACCGGGCGGTTAGCTCAGCGGTAGAGCACTACCTTGACATGGTAGGGGTCGGGGGTTCGAACCCCTCACCGCCCACCAGATTCGAAACAGCGACGGCGCGATCCCCAGGGGTCGCGCCGTTTGCCTTTGCGGTGGGCGCGCGCGGCTCGCGCATGCGAGGAGGGCCGCGCGGCGCTTGTCTTCGCGCTGTGTTGCCGTGCGGGGGGCGACACTGTTGGCGGGGGTGGTTGCTCAATCGGAGACAAGTATGGAAGGCATGTTCTTCTCGGGCTGGACCACGCTGGGCCGCACCCTGATGATCGGGACCATGGCCTACGTGGTGCTGATCGTGTTCCTGCGCGTGTCGGGCAAGCGCACGCTGTCGAAGATGAACGCGTTCGACTTCATCGTTACCGTGGCACTGGGCTCCGCCCTGGCCAACATCCTGCTCAGCCGGGATGTCGCCCTGGCCGAGGGTGCGCTGGCCTTTGCGCTGCTGATCGGGCTGCAGTTCGTGGTCACCTGGGCAAGCGTGCGGCTGGCGTGGCTCAACCGCATCGTCACCGGCGAGCCGCGCATGCTGCTGCACCAGGGGAAGTGCCTGCCCATCGCCATGCGCCGGGCCCGGATCACCCTGGACGAACTGCGGGCCGCAGTCCGACAGCAGGGTATCGGCAGCCTGGAGGCAGTGGAGGCGGTGGTGTTGGAAACCGATGGCTCGCTCAGCGTGGTCCGGGGTGGCGGCCAAGCCGATTCGTCTGCGCTCGAGGGCGTTCGCCACGGCGGCGGCCACTGACCCGCAGGCCAATGCGGCGTGCCCCCACCCAGCGAAGCGGCAACGCTGCCCGCGCCAAGAACTTCGCCATGCATTAACATGGGGCCCTGCGCGGCCCGCCCGCGCGCCCACCTGCAACGAGGTGGCCGGTGCAACCGCCGGCCGAGCGTGCGACATGAGCACTACCATCGCCCAACGCTAGAGTCCCTGCCGCCACTTCGTGCACTGGTCGAAGGCGCGTGGCGCCTTTTCTGCTTTCTACGGTCCCCACTATGATCACCATCACGCTCCCCGACGGCAGCCGCCGCGAGTTCGAAAACCCTGTCAGCGTCATGGACGTGGCCCAGTCCATCGGCCCGGGCCTGGCCAAGGCCACCGTGGCCGGCGCCGTCGACGGCAAGCTGGTGGATGCCAGCGACCGCATCGACCACGACGCCTCGCTGCGCATCATCACCCCCAAGGACGAGGAGGGCGTGGAGATCATCCGCCACTCCTGCGCCCATCTGGTAGGCCACGCGGTCAAGCAGCTGTACCCGGAGGCCAAGATGGTGATCGGCCCGGTGATCGCCGAGGGCTTCTATTACGACATCTGGACCGGGCGCCCGTTCACTCCCGAAGACCTGGCCGCGATCGAGGCGCGCATGCGCGAGCTGATCGAGCAGGACTACGACGTGGTCAAGAAGGTCACCCCGCGCGCCGAGGTGATCGAACTGTTCAAGGCGCGTGGCGAGGACTACAAGCTGCGCCTGATCGAAGACATGCCCGACGAAAAAACCATGGGCCTGTACCACCACCTCGAATACGTGGACATGTGCCGTGGCCCGCACGTGCCCAACACGCGGTTCCTGAAGTCGTTCAAGCTGACCCGCATTTCGGGGGCGTACTGGCGTGGGGATGCGAAGAACGAGCAGCTGCAGCGCATCTACGGCACCGCCTGGGCCGACAAGAAGCAGCTCGAGGCCTACATCACCCGCATCGAGGAAGCCGACAAGCGCGACCACCGGCGCATCGGCAAGCAGCAGGAACTGTTCCACCTGCAGGAAGAGGCGCCGGGCCTGATCTTCTGGCATCCCAAGGGCTGGGCCCTGTGGCAGGTGGTCGAGCAGTACATGCGCAAGGCCTACAGGGACTTCGGCTACCTGGAGGTGCGCGCGCCGCAGATCCTGGACGTGTCGCTGTGGAAGCAGTCCGGGCACTGGGACAACTACCAGGACAACATGTTCTTCACCGAGTCGGAGAAGCGCACCTATGCGCTGAAGCCGATGAACTGTCCCGGCCATATCCAGATATTCAACCAGGGCCTGCACAGCTACCGCGACCTGCCGATACGCTACGGCGAGTTCGGTGCCTGCCATCGCAACGAGCCCTCCGGCGCGCTGCACGGCATCCTGCGGGTGCGCGGCTTCACCCAGGACGATGGCCACATCTTCTGCACCGAAGACCAGATCGAGGCCGAGGTCACCGCGTTCCACCAGCAAGCGCTCAAGGTGTACGCCGACTTCGACTTCACCGACATCCAGATCAAGATCGCACTGCGCCCCGATTCACGACTCGGCGACGATGCCACCTGGGACAAGGCCGAAGCCGCGCTGCGCAACGCGCTGGCTTCGTGCGGGGTGCAATGGGAGGAGCTGCCGGGCGAGGGCGCCTTCTACGGGCCCAAGATCGAGTACCACCTCAAGGACGCGATCGGCCGGACCTGGCAGCTGGGCACCATGCAGGTCGATTTCATGATGACCCAGCGCCTGGGTGCCGAATACGTGGACGAGCATTCCGCGCGCAAGCACCCGGTCATGCTGCACCGGGCGATCGTGGGCTCGATGGAGCGCTTCATCGGCATCCTGATCGAGCACCATGCCGGTGCGTTCCCGGCCTGGCTGGCCCCCCACCAGGCGGTGGTGATGAACATCACCGATGCCCAGGGCGACTACGTGCTGTCCGTAACAAAAAAGCTTGCAGATCAAGGGTTTAGAGTGGTTTCGGACGTGCGCAACGAGAAGATCGGCTACAAGATCCGCGAGCACACCCTGCAGCGCATCCCCTACCTGCTGGTGGTGGGCGACCGCGAGAAGGAGAGCGGGGCGGTGGCCGTGCGCACGCGCTCGGGCGAAGATTTAGGCACAATGGGCGTGGCTGAGTTCGCCGAGCGCCTGCGGGCGGGGTGACCAGCCAGCCGTATGTCCCGGCCAGCCCGGCCGGAATCGAAGTATCCCTTGGGAGATTGCACCAATCAGTACCCCCGATAACAAGCAGAATCGAAAGAACCAGGAGATCCGCGTCCCCAACGTGCGCGTGATCGGCGCCGATGGCGAAATGGTTGGCGTGCTCACTCGCGAAGAGGCGCTGGCGCTGGCCGAGGAATCGGCCATGGACCTGGTCGAGATCCAGCCAACGGCCGATCCGCCGGTGTGCCGCATCATGGACTTCGGCAAGTTCAAGTTCGAGGCGCAGAAGAAGGCCAACGCTGCCAAGAAGAAGCAGAAGCAGGTCGAGATCAAGGAGCTCAAGTTCCGGCCGGTCACCGACGAAGGCGACTACCAGATCAAGATGCGCAACATCCGCCGCTTCCTGGAGGAAGGGGACAAGGTCAAGATCAACATCCGTTTCCGTGGCCGCGAGATGAGCCACCAGGAACTTGGCCGCGAGATGGCCAACCGGATCGAGACCGAACTGGGCGACGAGATCGTGATCGAGTCGCGCCCGCGCCTGGAAGGGCGCCAGATGGTCATGATGATCGCGCCGAAGAAGAAATAGGCGCGGCGGCGCCGGCCGCGGGCCGGCCTGGCCTGTCGGCCGACCTGGCCCGCCTGTCGGCCATCTGGCCTGCCCCCGCCCCCGCCCCCACCCTCGTAGGAGCGCCCCATGGGCGCGATGCTCTTGCCTCCACCGTCGGTATTCCGTGGGAAAGGGTGCCCTGCCAAAGGCATCGCGGCCATGGGCCGCTCCTGCGGGGCGGCCCAAATCCCTGATTTGCAAGCAAAACCCCTGGCGGGCATAATACGCGGCCCGGCCAGCCGGGCGGCCGCCTGCAGGGTTTGGGGCAGCCACAGGACCTGTCGAAGTTTCCGCTCCGGATTCAACGACTTACAAGCCGACATGGGCATGGATGGAAAGCGTGGCCGCATCTCGCGATGCAAGGGCTGCCGCCCCCGTCAGTGACAAAACACCTCAAGGACCAGCAATGCCCAAGATCAAGACCCATCGGGCGGCGGCCAAGCGTTTCCGGAAGACCGCTTCCGGCAAATACAAGGCAGGCCACGCCAACAAGAGCCACATCCTCACCAAGAAGTCGACCAAGCGCAAACGTCGTCTCCGTGCAACGAACATCATTCGTGCCGAAGACTCCAAGCGTCTGGATCGTATGCTTCCGTATCTCTGAGGACTGAACAATGGCACGAGTCAAACGTGGTGTAACGGCGCGCCGCCGTCACAAGAAAATCCTGAAGCTTGCCAAGGGCTATTACAACGCCCGCCGCAAGGTCTTCCGAGTCGCCAACCAGGCCGTCATCAAGGCTGGCCAGTACGCCTACATCGGCCGCAAGCAGAAGAAGCGCAACTTCCGTTCGCTGTGGATCACCCGCATCAACGCGGCTGCCCGCATCAACGGCCTGAGCTACAGCCGCTTCATGAATGGCATGCTCAAGGCCGGCATCACCCTGGACCGCAAGGTGCTGGCGGACATCGCCGTGCACGATGCGCCGGCTTTTGCCGCGCTGGCCGACAAGGCCAAGGGCGCACTCGCCGCCTAGGCGCGCGAACTTCGACGTAGCGATACCGGCAGTCCATCGCCAGACACGTGGGGAAGGGCGCAAGTCCTTCCCCATTGTTTTTTGAAGGGCGGAAGAACTCCATCCCGAGGTGTGATCGTCCATGAGCGATATCCAATCACTGTCGGCACAGGCACTGTCCGACATCGGATCGGCGCAGACGCCCGACGCCCTTGAGGCGCTGCGCGTGGCCCTGCTGGGCAAGAGCGGGCAGGTCACCGCGCAGCTGAAGCAGCTGGGAACGTTGCCGGCGGACCAGCGCAAGACCGCGGGTGAAGCGATCAACCTGGCGCGTGACGCGATCGCCGCGGCTTTGTCCACGCGCAAGGCGCTGCTGGAGGATGCCGCGCTGGATGCGCGCCTGGCTGGCGAGACCATCGACGTGGGCCTGCCCGGCCGCAATGGCGGACGCGGTGGGCTGCACCCGGTCACCCGCACCCTGGAGCGCATCACCGACATCTTCGGCCGGCTCGGCTATGAGCTGGCCGATGGCCCGGAGATCGAGGACGACTGGCACAACTTCGAGGCGCTCAACTTCCCGCCGCACCATCCCGCACGCGCGATGCATGACACCTTCTACTTCCCGCCCGACAGTGCGGGCATCGCGCGCCTGCTGCGCACCCACACCTCTGGCGTGCAGGTGCGCTACATGGCCGCGCACGCGCCGCCGCTGCGCATGATCGCCGCAGGCAAGGTCTACCGCAGCGACAGCGACCAGACCCACTCGCCGATGTTCCACCAGGTCGAGGGCCTGCTGGTGGACGAGCATTCCACCTTCGCCGACCTCAAGGGCACGTTGGCCGAGTTCGTGCGCGCGTTCTTCGAGCGCGATTTCGAGATGCGCTTCCGTCCCAGCTACTTCCCGTTCGTGGAGCCCGGCGCCGAAGTCGACATCGCCTGGCAGCAG
>Ga0335395_10002119_pt1 | contig 12292 bp, 11 predicted proteins | sample MAT02_FD_205744 | JGI IMG/M metagenome (GOLD analysis project Ga0335395, IMG submission 205744) | Freshwater microbial communities from Lake Fryxell liftoff mats and glacier meltwater in Antarctica - MAT-02 (spades assembly) (version 2) ...
ACAAAATCAACTAATGTATCTTCTATCGGTACTTGCTCGGCCTCCAGAATTACATCCAAACAGTCACCGTCGAGATTCGCAGAGGCTGCGATCCCTTCAGATTGTAACTTGCTATTGAGCCAAGATGCGATCGCCTGTGGATTTCCCTGCTTGGCAAGTTCCTGAAAATTGAGCTCTGTCATAGCTGGACACCTGATAATGCAGAAAGGAAGGAAGAAGGAAGAAGGAAGGAGGAAGAAGGAAGAAGGAAGGAGGAAGAAGGAAGAAGGAAGGAGGAAGAAGGAGCAACTAATAGTTTTTTTAGTTGAAAACACCATAACTGAAATTCAATGAATAGTATAATCTATCGTGGTAAATTCCAGCCCAAATATGCAAATAATCACTCTCGCTCCCCCTCGCATCCCTTGGGGAAGGACTTCAGTCCTCAAAAATTTGATAGCGGGCGCGCAACTCCAGATACCGCAAGCGTAGCGTCTCAAACCGACATCCGGCTGCAAAAAGACGCAGTACGCCCGGATTTGAGATGGGAGATTAAAAAATTGTGCGATCGCAGTACCATCGACGGACAGCGAGTGATATCATCAGTTTGTCAATATTCTAGTTTTTATAGCAAATAGCTCGATCGCACAATGATAGCAATAGCAATCTTAGCTGCTGGACGCGGCACGCGCATGAAATCTGACTTGCCCAAAGTTCTCCACGAAATGGGCGGGCGAACCCTAGTTGAGCGAGTCCTCCAAAGTTGTCAAAAAATTCAAATTTCTCGACGAATTGTTATCGTCGGTTATCGAGGAGAACTCGTTCAACAATCACTGATTGGATGTCAAGAAATACCAGAAAATCCTGAATTTCCTCCCCTAGAATTTGTCGAACAAACCGAACAATTGGGAACCGGTCACGCCATCCAGCAATTGCTGCCTCACTTAAAGGGATTTCAAGGAGATTTGCTGGTCTTAAATGGCGATGTACCTTTGCTGAGGGCAGAAACGATCAAACAATTGATGGCAATTCACCAACAGCACCAAAACTCTGCTACTATATTGACAGCTAATTTGCCAAATCCTCAAGGATACGGGCGAGTATTTACCGACAGTCAAAACTTAGTTCAGCAAATTGTCGAAGACCGCGACTGCACGAAAGAGCAAAAGCAAAACCAGCGAATTAATGCAGGTGTTTACTGTTTTCACTGGCCGCATTTAGAGAAAATTTTGCCAGATTTGAAAGCAGACAATGACCAAAAAGAATATTACCTAACAGATACGGTAAGTATTCTCTCTCCGGTGATGGCGGTGGATGTTGAAGATTATCAAGAAATCTTGGGAATTAACGATCGCAAACATTTAGCCACAGCTTCCGATATTTTGCAAACGCGAGTAAAAGACAAGTGGATGAGGGCGGGCGTGACGCTGATAGATTCCCACAGCATCACGATCGACGATACCGTAGAGTTGCAGCCGGAGGTGGTAATTGAACCGCAAACTCACTTGCGGGGTAAAACTTCGATCGCCTCTGGGAGTCGCATCGGCCCCGGTAGTTTGATCGAAAACAGTCAAATAGGGGAAAATGTGACTGTGCTTTATTCGGTAATTTCTGACAGTATTGTGGCGGAAAATTCGCGAATTGGGCCTTACGCACACTTGCGGGGACACGCGCAAATAGGGGCGAACTGTCGCGTCGGCAATTTTGTAGAATTGAAAAATGCTCAAATTGGCGATCGCACTAATGTTGCTCACTTGTCTTATTTAGGCGACGCGAATTTGGGAGAAAAAGTCAACATCGGTGCTGGGACAATTACCGCCAATTACGACGGCAAAAATAAGCACAAAACTCAAATAGGCGATCGGACTAAAATCGGTGCCAACAGCGTGCTGGTGGCACCAATAACTTTGGCAGAAGATGTTACCGTAGCGGCGGGTTCTGTAGTTACAGAAGATGTGCCGAATGACTGTTTAGTAGTTGCCCGATCGCGGCAAGTTGTCAAACCTGGTTGGAAGTTGAAAGAACCGGAAAAATAACATTATATGTGCGCACATTCTTCTGTAGGGTGCGCAATGCGCACCGGCTAGTCTTGTAGAGTGCGCCCATCGCACCGGCGGGTTAACCTATGTCGGTGAGATGGGCGTGAAAGTCAATCGGTGCGCAGTGCACACCCTACAAACTTCCAAAGTTCAATAGTGCGATCGCGCGTGCAGATAGTTGTTAATCGCTTTGGCGATTTTTGCTTGCTCATAGGGGTTCATAGTGTGGGGCAGGGATATGCGAGAACCGCCAGAAACTAACAATCTGACTTCGTACCAAATGTCATGATCCCGATCTTTGGTGCGATCGACTTCCACCCCATAAATCTCGCACAGAGAGTGTTGAATGACTTTACGTACCAACAAACCCCGCTGTTTGACAGTCAAAGTGTTTAAAGTTCCATCGAAGCTGTAGGTTTCATTATTTCCCAACAGGAGGGCTGCGACTCCGGCGAGCAAAAATATACCTCCTGTCCATCCCAGCCAGCGATCGTCTTGACTTAAGCGCAGCAACCGACGTTTTGCATTTTTAACAAAAAAATTGATATCAGAAGCAGCAGCCTCTTTATTCCCCCAGTTAGTCGAGTTAGGAGTAAAAGGAACATCGCCAACACTCGTCAAAAGCACGACTCTGCTTTTATACCCGCAGCTTTGAACTTTCGCCCCCCGCAAAGAATCAAGCTGAATTTCTTGGATGTTCGAGCCCAGTAAATTCGATCGCACAATCTGACAACTTCCTTGTTTTTGCTGCAATCGCTGGCAGATCAGGGTAGCTGCATGATAGTGAAAAGCCAGAGATATCAGCCCGCAGGTCATGAATAAACAACTGTAGAACCAAAAATCAAATATGTTTTGAGTCTGAATGATTAGTTCACTTGCTGTGTGCTTGATTATTTTCATTTAATTCACCCTTTTATTCCTAAAACGATGCTACAAATCCACTTCCCGATCGAGCTATAGCGAATTGTTAAGTTATATATTATTTGAGGTTCGAGGGAGCGAAAGTATTTGTTATTCTACCCATAAGTTACGCTATTAAAGTGCGATCGACTTAATTTTTTAACCTAGATATTCGGGCTATACTCGCAGACTAGCCCAAAAATTGATGCGTAACTGCGATTATACCCAATCCGCGTGAAAAACCCCTCGCTCTTACCGGGCGGTTGAAACGCATCCCAAACTTTCCTTTCGTTCTAGGCGAGAAGCACTAAAGAATCAAGGGGGTATTTCAGTCTGATTTTGTATTACTCATAGATTAGCTTAAATATTTCTCGCCTACAACTAATGTCCCGAGTTTACTTGCGCCTTGGTTGGATGTAGGCTGCGGCGCGCCGAACAATCTTAAATAAACGCAGAAAAATGTTAAAAAATCTCAGCAATTAGAGCTTTAGCTACCATCAACAGCTTTAGCAATCAAATATGAGACGGTGCGCCTAAAAATAACACAATTCTCTCATTTTTAATCCCGATCGCTGACTGGCGCGATGCTAAATTCAGATACTCGCAAATCAAGTCAACAATTTTTTGCTGTTCTTTGGCGATCGCATTACTTCCCAAACAAACGCGATCGCCCCCCAACATCAACAAATCAACATAGTAGCTGAGATTCCCCTCGCTATCTGCTATTGCGTCTAATTCCACCGCACAAATATCGCGAGTTGAGCCTTGTGTAACGCGATTCAGCCACAAACCCCGTCGTTTAACGGTCATTTTGTCACAACTTTTATCAAAAATATAGATTTCATCTATTGCGCCATCCAACAAACACAGCGAGAACAACAGAAATATGCCTCCACCTATCCAATTTGATGCAAAGATAATTTGCAATAATCCAATTACGATGAAGGGAGAAATTAATAACAAACCATCCCAGAATCTACAAGTTTGAATTGTTAGTTGAGTTGGTGTTTGTCTGATAAGTTTCATTAGTCGATATTGGGATTTTGCAAACAAGGTTATTTAGAAAGGAAAATTTAATAAATTAAACATCTGCCATACTCCTCTGTTTCCAGAAGCGGCAAGATAAAAATTTTCTAGAGTTTTGAATGAGAATTTTAGTTTTTCTATTATTTCTACAGAAAAGCTCTTAACTACAATTATTAAACAGTTTTCTTTTCAGGTCAATTCATATAATTCATTAATTAAATTCATAAAAGTCATAATTATTGTATGTTGAGGGCGGGCAAGATGCCCAACCCCTACTCCCCACAAGAGTTTATTCAAACTTGGCTGTAAAGTTTAGATGTCGGATAATTAGGATTTAGATAAAACCCAGAAACCTGACTTTTTACCGATTTTGCGGATTACAACGAGGTATTTTCGCAAAAAAACCCGGTTTCTTCAGTCGGAGTGTATCCAAGACTGCATCTGAACCTCACTTTCCCAGCATTCCCCAATAAGCCACGCCGTAAAGTTTAGCAGCCTCCATAGCTTCTTCGTCATAGCCTTGAGCTTTGAACAAAGTCTCGGCCTGTTTTAGATAGCCCATTGCTTGTTCTTTATTTTTTGTTTTGTCTTGAAGTATCAAAGCTAATCCCAATCTCAGGTGAGCATCAGCATCATTAGAATCACTTTTAATTGCAGTTTCCCAGTGGGTAATTTCTTCTTCTATAGTCTCCCATTTAAGTTCGTTAGAGTTGTCTGTGGGAAAGCCATCAAGACCGTAATTTCGGATATCCAAAAATGTCGCAATGACTTCGGCTTTTTTGTGCTTGCTTCCTAAACCAGTGCTGAAGGAAGAAGTTAGAGGAACACGCTGCTTACCTGAGTGCAACACAAGACAGACACGATAGGTATTGCTCTCGCTACTTGACATTTCCTGTATTTCCACACCTGAAATATCTTGAAGTAGGTGTTTGATAAGTTTCGTCTTGGCAATGAGTGGTTTATGCCGCTTGATAGTCATGTGACCGAGATTTTTGTCAAATGTAATTGTCTCAATCTCTACGAATATCATCAACAGCAAACCAACTACAGCAAATAAATAAACGAAAAAACTGCCAGAAGACAAACCCCCAAACAAACCGACCAATAAAAAACTCCCCCCAACAAATAGCTGCATCCAAAATGCGAACATCTCTACGAATTTTAGTTTATCTGATGTCTGTTTCATGATTTTATGTTTAATCAATTTCAAGTGAATGTGTACGTGGGTTATTTAGCCTTTGCTTGGACTATCGCACTTTTGGTATTGGTAACAGCCTTGAGAGCATAACCATCGCCCGATCGCGCCTCCAAAGCTTTGTTAAAATGGATTAAAGCCGTTGGATAGTCTCGCTGCGCGTAGTAGACATAGCCGAGTTTCATCGATTGTTTGAACTCATCTTTGCTATCGGGTGCTAGAGAACTTTGAGGAGATAGCCCAGAACTCGGAGGTGATTTTTGACTTGGTGATGGAGAAGTGTTAAGATCCCCAGGAAAAGAAGAGGGCGATGGATTGTTATTTTGATTTAGTTCTCGATTCAGCTCAGAATCCGGGCTGTTTGTAAAATTTGCGCCATAAAATACTGAAGTAGTAAGACCTCCCAACATAAACATTAGCAAGCCAGCACATTGAATCAAGAAAGTTTTTCTAATTTGTTGATTGCTCCAATTTTTGATATAAAAAACTAAGGCAGCACAGGGTACAATTAAGTAAAGCACTCCCCAAAAAGTTTCCTGTCCGAAAGCTTGAACTAATCCCCAAATATAGCCAACAAGACTTAAAATCAAACCGAGGCAAAAAAATAAGGCGATCGCAATACCAGGCATTTTGTTTCTCCGGTTAATGTAGAATTATTTAGCAAACTGTAGAAGTCAGGATTTCCGCAGATTTTTAACCCGAAACTCTTTTGGTTGTTTGCTGTGTTAAAAATAGATTAGCGGTGAAAGCAGTTCGATCGCGCACAGCGAATGTTAGGATTTTGGTTAGGAATTTGACTAGGAACTCGATCGCGACTGCCACAAATGACACCCTCAAACCTCGATCGACCAGAAGAACCTTTTACACGGGCTACCCGCGACTGGGACATCGAAAAGCTTTACACCGACTTGGCCAACGCCAAACTAGAATTTGCCCCGCACACCCGAAGAGGGCTGACACCCGTGGAAAAAAGGCACTTGTGCGGCTTGCTGTGCGGTTGCAGCCCGGCCGAAATTGCGGCACTTCTCAACAAACAAATCAAAGGTGTAGAGGTTGACTTATCCAAAACTTTGTATCGATATATAGAAACGCTGACAAATCGGCCGAGAAATGCCCTCAAAAATTGGAGAGATGCGATCGACTGGCTGGTAATAGCCGGGTATAAAAAACAACCAAAAACCTCATCCGGCGCAACCTTAAAAGCCACCCTCCAGCATTCAGACAGCATTCTATCCGCCGCCATCAGTCCCGACGGAGAATTACTCGCAACAGGTTCCCACGACAGTACAGTGAAGGTTTGGAGTTTGCACAGCGGGGAACTGTTGCGGACTATTTGCGGACATTCAACAGCCGTGTTGTTAGTTGCTTTCAGCCCCGCTAGCAAAACGCTGCTGACTCGATCGCGCGCGGGCACAGTCAAACTCTGGAACCTGCAAAACGGCGAACTGCTGAAGCGCTTAGCAGACGTACACCGCCACGAATCCGTCGCTGTGAGCCCCGACTGGCAAATTTTGGCGATCGGCACCACCTGCGGCACTGTCAAGCTGCAACACCTCAACAGCGGCCAACTGTTGCAAGTTTTGAAAGGCTATCAAGGGGATGACATAAGTGCGATCGCCCTGAGTCCCAACGGCAAAATGTTAATAGCCAGCGGGCTGAATGCAGCCAGCGGTTTCTGTCGCGCCACCGTCACTTTGTGGGAATTGCCGGGGGGAGAAGTGCGGCGAACATTTGGCAGCGAAAATTATGTGGCAATTACTCCCGACAGCGAAACTCTCGTATGTCACGGGAATAAAACGATCGCACTGTGGAATTTGCAAACAGGCGAATTATTGCATTCGCTGCAAACAGGAATTCGCATCACTTCCGCCGCTGCAATTAGCCCCGATGGGAAATATTTTGCAGTGGGCTGTTTTGATGGAACTGTTAGGATTTGGAATCTTTGCGGCGAATTGTTGTATACTTTGGATGGACATTCTAGCCCTGTGTCGGCGGTGGCGATCGGGCAGTTGGGCGAAACTCTCGTTAGTGGCAGCGATAATGGTACAGTTAAACTTTGGCAGTTGCGAATTTAATAAATTACTCCTTAAATATCGGGGGATGGTGCGCAGTGCGCACCCTACGAATCACTAATTAAATATCTAGTTTGTAGGGTGTGCACTGCGCACCGGTTGACTTTATAGGGGGATGGTGCGCAGTGCGCACCCTACGAATCACTAATTAAATATCTAGTTTGTAGGGTGTGCACTGCGCACCGGTTGACTTTATAGCGTGCCACCTAAGCATCGGTTGACTAAGGGGATGGTACGCAGTGTACACCCTACGAATTATAAGTAAGGTGCGCACTGCGCACCATCGTAATTACCAATCAAGATCGGGTTTTGTTACCGAAAATCAAATGTCTTTTCTAAGCAACAAAAACCAACGTTCCCTTGTTTGTTTCCAAAGTATCGCCCATTTCTGTACCGTTGTGAAAAGCACCCAGAATGATCTCGCTAGTTTTGCCGATCGCGATCGCACCGCTAGCATCAATCCCGATCGCACCAAAATCTCGCTTGCGATCGTCAGCTTCCCCAAAAGAACGCTCAAAAGCAGCCTTCAAACTCAAACCATCCGTTACCCGAATCACAATTCGCGCCGCCAAACACTCATCCATGATGTGCTCGCCGATACCCGTACAGCTAACCGCCGCATTAGCAGTCGCGTAATTTCCCGCCGGCATAGCCGAGTCGCTAACCCGCCCGATGCGCTCAAAACCCTTACCGCCAGTCGATGTGGCCGCAGCCAAACGTCCCTGAGTATCCAAAGCTACAACTCCGATCGTGCCAACACCCGCAGGTTCCGCCACCACAGTAGCCATTGCTTTGTTAAAATTACCTTGGCGTTCCTGCATCCACTCGTGCAAACGCAAATCCGTCATCGGATCATAAATCGGTAACTGAAGTTCTCGCAGCAATTCCGCCGCACCATAATCTGAGAGTACCCGATCGTCCGAAGTCTGCAAAAACTTAGCAAGTTCGATCGGATTTTGAACACGAGCCACATTAATCGCGCCACTGAAACGCTGCGCCAAACCGTCCATCAGCGAAGCACTCATCCGAATTTGCCCGTCCGACTGTACCACAGAACCCGTACCCGCATTAAATCGCGGGTCATCTTCCAACAACCGACAGCCCTGCACCACTGCATCTACGGCACTCGCACCGTCTTTCAGCAGCGGATAAACGGCCTCCAAAACATCATAAAGCGATTTGCGAACCGCCTCAATTCCGCCCTTGCTTTGCAGACAACTACCGGCACCGCCGTGAATAACTAGCTTTGGTTGCACCTGTTGCGATGCCATACTTTAACCTAAAATTTTTCCTTTGCAATCTTAGCTTTTGTTTGGCAAAGAGCAAAACATTCTTAATTTTCTGTACTGTGGCGGCGACGGCGGCAGCGTTCCGAACAGTATTTCACCTCATCCCAGCAGTCGGCCCATTTTTTGCGCCAAGTAAAAGGTCGATCGCACACCGGACACATCTTCGTCGGTAAATCGGACTTCAATCGCTGCTTAGCCATGCTAATTTTGACAATACGTCATCTTAAATTATCTGCGTTAATCTGCGTTAATCTGCATTATATCTGCGGTTTTCCTAGAAATCAAAGATTTATGCAATAACTCTCAATTCAGCAAAATATCTCCCAGTAAAAATGGTCGCAACGGCATTAGCCAACATCCGAATAGTCTTAGTCGAACCCGCAGGGCCATTAAACGTGGGCTCAGTGGCCCGCGTGATGAAAAATATGGGTTTGCGCCAATTAATTTTGGTAAATCCTCAGTGCGATTATTTGGGGGAAGAAGCCCGGTTGATGGCTGTGCGCGCGGCCGATATCTTGGAAACGGTTAAAGTAGTAGCAACTTTGCCAGAAGCTTTGGTAGGATGTGTCAGGGCGATCGCAACTACAGGAGATGATGGTCGATCGCACCCAATGCAGCTAGAAGCACCCGCAGATGCCTTACCTTGGTTGCTAGAAGCCCCCAGCGCCCTAATTTTTGGTCGAGAAGACTGTGGATTGACTAACAGCGAATTAAACCGCGCCCAGCGCTTGATTCGGATTCCCAGCAGCGATGCTTACACTTCGCTAAATCTTGCCCAAGCTGTGGCTATTTGCTGCTATGAATTGTATCGCGAGGAAGGTTCGGCAGCGGATTTTGTAACGGATTTAACGGATGTAATCAAGAGAAGTTCGGCAGCGAGCAATGTGCGGGATGTAGCGGATGTAACCGGGAGAAGTTCGGCAGCGAGCAATGTGCGGGATTTAACGGATGTCACGGATGTCACGGATGCTACCCGGAGAAGGAAAAAGTCCGAGGGTATATTTTCCCTCTCTCCCACTCCCCTCAACAGTGCTCCCTTGGAAAATCTGGAGGGATATTACCAGCAACTAGAAACGCTGCTGCTGAAAATTGGCTATTTGCAGCCGCACACAGCAGCAAGTCGGATGGAAAAATTTCGGCGTTTGTACAATCGCGCGTATCCGACAGTCGATGAAGTCGCCATGCTGCGGGGCGTGATCCGTCAAACAGATTGGGCAATAAAAAGTTATCCGCGATCGCCATTTTCTGATATTCTTGATGGGGCTTTATCCGAAAATCCAACGGATACTTAGGGCAAATGGTGATAATTTGGGATGTGAGATTAACAATTTTTGGTGACAACTTGACCTACCCACTTGTCACCAAAAAAACCGGGTTTCTTGACTAAAAACCTACGCTTTAAGGTAATTTCCCAGCAATCAACCCGGTTTCTGATACCACGGGTGCGTTTGGGATCAATCCAAAATCTCAAATCCCAAATCTCAAATTGATTGGCTGATCAGCTAAAAAATCTTAAACTTAAACTTTACAGTAGTGCAGAAGGAGTAAGACGTGGCAGAGCGGTTTCCCAAACGATCGATATTATCAGTGATGTCCTCGCTGGCCTCTGCCAACTCCGGCCCAAAGCCGCCTAAATCCGGCAAAGCAAGTCAGTCTGGCAAATCCGGTAGCCGTCGCCCTCCTCAACCGCCAAACGGCCCGGAAATTCCACGATCAGAAACTGCGAATTTCGCACCACAACCAAGCCGCAGCAAGAGAAGTAGAGCCAATTCTCCCGCACCTACCCCCGCAGAATTGAGCGCGCAGGACTTTTTGTCAAATCCCCAATCGGCGATTAATCCCAGAAAACCCCGAACCACCAAAACTCCCCAGTCGAAGACTCGACAACCGCGTAAAAAAGGCCTCGCTGCTGTGGATCTGTTCGCTTTTCCCGAACCGACTTCTCCTGTCAGCACTCCCGCCAGCAATCCCATCAGCGAAACCAAAACTACAACTCCCCTCGCACCTCGGAAAAGTCGAGCCAGCACACCACCAGAGAGCATTCCAGACCCGGTAATAGCCCCCAAGCTCAAAAAAGCTCCCGTGCCGAAACCACGCCCGAAATCGAGCCAGAGACCGGGCAAACGCTCTGCAACTCGGAACGTGCCACCGTTGGTTTACGCTACTCGGTTGCTGATTTTGGGAGTTGGGATTGCGGTGATTTGCGGTACGCTGCTGTCAGTGGTAAATGCTGTGAGTCGATCGAGTGCAGCGACACAAGAAACGCCCGCAGGCAAGAACCCAGCCGATAGCGCAGTTGCAGCCCCAGCCGCCCCAGAAGCATTGCAATTGAATCAAGAATTAGCAGCTTTGAAAACGGAAGTTCAGGTTTTAGCAACAGAAAATCCTACTTTGACAGCAGGAATATTTCTAGTTGATTTAGATAATGGAAGCTATCTAAATTTTAACGGCGATACTCCTTTTGCTTCAGCGAGCACGATTAAAGTGCCAATTTTAGTAGCTTTTTTCCAAGCAGTAGATGAGGGCAAAATTCAGTTAGATCAGACGTTAACGGTGAAGCCGGAAAATATTGTGGGCGGCTCTGGAGATATGCAAGATGACGGGCCTGGTAAGAAATATTCGGCTTTGGAAGTTGCCAGAAAAATGATTGTGATCAGCGATAATACGGCGACAAATATGATGATTGAGTTGTTGGGAGGTGCTGAGGTTTTGAATCAGCATTTTGCTAACTGGGGATTGAGGGCGACGGTGTTGCGGAATAAGTTGCCGGATTTGGAGGGAACGAATACTACCAGCCCGAAGGATTTGATCAATATCATAGCCCAGATCGATCGCGGAAATGTGGTTTCTGTCAAATCGCGCGATCGTATTTTGCAAATCATGCGCCAAACTAAAAACGATTCTTTGCTACCGAGAGGCTTGGGCGAAGGAGCAGTGATTGCTCACAAAACGGGCAACATCAATACAATGCTAGCCGATGCAGGGATGGTGGATTTGCCAAATGGCAAGCGTTATTTAGTAGCGGTGATGGTGAAGCATCCGGCGGAAACGGAGAAGCCGGCTCAAACATTGATTCGGGATATTTCAAAAATGACTTACCGCTATTTGAACGACGGGGAAACGCCCGCCAATTCCAAAGTGAAAATTAAAAATTAAACAGTATGTCATTGCGAGCTTTTAGCGAAGCAATCTCAGAGGCCCAGCGATTGCTTCGCTAAGAGCTCGCAATGACAGAATTACAGCTTCGCTCATACTGAGAGCAATGACATAATTAACTATTCCGGGTATGTTAGCGTAAGTCCTGTAGAGTTTACAAAGTATAAATGAGTTTGTATTATGAAACTAACCACCAGACTTGCTTGTTTGATAGCGTTTTCAACCTTAGCTGTTGGAGTCTCCCCCGCCTTGAGCAATCCCCTTCGCTCTTCTCAAAGTCAACTCACCGATATTACAGTTATTTCCAATAACATCGAGCTCAATCGTGCCAAAAATTTAGCCCGTCAAGCAGCAGAAAATGCTAACGGCGGTTTGGGCCAATATCGAGCCGAAGCATCAATGCACGGCGCATCAGCAGAATCGCCTTTTGTTGACAATGGCGATGGTACTTGGACATTTACCTTTCAAGGGCGCAAACCCGGTTCGTCTGTCTATACGGTAGAGACGGTTGTTACTGTTTCCCAAGATGGAAGCATCACAGTCAATTACAACGGGCGCATTCGTAGCTCTAACTAATTTTAACCACGCTGGGGAAAGTTGCGATCGCCAATCCTAGAATTATTTTAGTCGATTTGG
>Ga0335395_10002120_pt1 | contig 12291 bp, 10 predicted proteins | sample MAT02_FD_205744 | JGI IMG/M metagenome (GOLD analysis project Ga0335395, IMG submission 205744) | Freshwater microbial communities from Lake Fryxell liftoff mats and glacier meltwater in Antarctica - MAT-02 (spades assembly) (version 2) ...
GCGACGATCTGGGCCATTCCCCCGGCGGGAGCGGGTGCATGATCAATCGATTGAATGCGGGCCATTCGCTCCAGTGCCGAACGATGGCGCGCGAGTCTGGTCTTCAGCGCTTCGTCGGTATCCGGGGCGTGCAGCACCAATTTGGCAGATGGTGGCACATTGAGCTCTGTTCGGACGGACCGAACCGCAGAGATCAGGTCGATCAACCAGGCGATTTCCATGCTGGCTTCACCGTCTGAGACCGACTTTTCCAACCCCGCCGCAGTGATGTCGGGCATTTTGGTCTCAGGCCATGCGGCGAGGATCAGATCGCATGCGCGCTCACCCTGGGCGTGCCAAAGCTCCTCGGTAATGAATGGCATCACGGGGTGCAGAAGAATGAGGATATGGTCGATCACCCAAGCGGCTGTAGCGCGTGTCTCATCCGCGACTGGCCCTTCCTCGGCCAGCAGGGGCTTGATCAATTCGAGATACCAGTCACAGAACCGGCTCCAGACGAAATGGTAAATCACGCTGGTAAACTGGTCGAACCGATATGCGTTAAGACTTTCGTTTACTTGTCGTAAAAGATTGTTTAATTCCCTTTTAATCCAAATGTTTACAGGATGTTTAGCAGTTAACGTACAGCAAATCTTGTCATGAGTGATTCCCTGCGATTGCGCAAAGCGAACGGCGTTCCAGAGTTTTGTTGAAAAATTCCTATATCCTTCAATGCGCTTTTCATCGAACTTAACATCACGTCCCTGAGATTCGCTCGCAGCCATACTGAAGCGCAGGGCGTCAGCGCCATATCTGTTAACTAGTTCAAGCGGATCGACAGTGTTGCCTTTGGACTTCGACATCTTGTGCCCCTTGGCATCGCGTACAAGGCCATGGCAGTAGATTGTTTTGAACGGAATCTCTCCGGTAAGTTCAATGCCTTCCATCATCATTCTCGCAACCCAAAAGAAGATGATATCGAACGCTGTTACGAGAACGTCGCTGGGATAGTGCCTGTTCATATCTGCGGTTTCTCCAGGCCAGCCCAAGGTCGCGAAAGGCCAGAGACCCGACGAGAACCAGGTGTCCAGAACGTCTTCGTCCTGCGTTAACGAAATGCCCGGGCCAACCTTGGCTTGGGCCTCCACTTCTGTCCGGGCGACAATCGGCGTCCCGTCTGGCGTGAACCAGGCCGGGATCCGATGCCCCCACCAGAGCTGCCGGGAAACGCACCAGGGCTGGATGTTGTCCATCCAGTTAAAATAGGTCTTGTCCCATGAACCTGGCACGAATCGCGTTCGCCCATCTGCGACTGCCGCCCGCGCTTCAACCGCAAGTTTCGGAGCATCCACATACCATTGGTCGGTCAGGTAGGGCTCGATCACAACTCCGGATCTGTCGCCATGCGGCACCTGTATGATTTTGTCCTCGATCCGCTCCAGCAGTCCGAGCGCTTCAAGGTCAGCCACGATCCGCGTTCGCGCCTCGAAACGGTCCAGCCCCCGATAGGCTTCCGGTATCGTTTCGTCAGAAACGAGCCGGGCCTGCGAATCCAGGATGTTAATCCAGCCTATCGCCTTGTTTCGTTCATAAACGGCCCAGTCATTAAAATCATGAGCGGGCGTGATCTTCACGCAGCCAGAGCCCAGTTCCGGATCGGCCCATTCATCGGCGATTATCGGGATGATTCGCCCTGTCAGCGGGTGGGCGATCATCTGGCCGACGAGGGCCTCGTAGCGCCCATCCCCCGGATTAACGGCAACAGCGGTATCGCCCAGCATCGTTTCCGGCCGGGTTGTCGCCACTATGAGGTGGCCTGATCCATCAGCAAGCGGATAGCGCAGGTGCCAGAAATGCCCCTGTATCTCGCGTGTTTCCACCTCGAGGTCGGAAATGGCCGTCTGGAATTTCGGATCCCAGTTCACCAGTCTTTTATCGCGATAGATCAGCCCACGCTCATGAAGAGTCACGAACACGTGCGTTACCGCGGCAGAAAACCCTGGATCCATGGTGAAGCGCTCGTTCGCCCAATCGCAGCTGGCGCCAAGACGGCGCATCTGCCGGGTTATCGCCCCGCCGGATTGCTGCTTCCAGTCCCACACGGTTTCGAGGAACGCCGTGCGCCCCATGCCCGTTCTGGTCAGGCCCTGCGCTGCAATGGTGCGTTCCACGACCATCTGCGTGGCAATCCCGGCGTGGTCCATGCCCACGACCCAACGCGCATCCTTGCCTCTAAGCCGCTGCCATCGGATCAGGATATCCTGCAACGTTTGGTTCAGTGCATGGCCGATATGCAGCGTGCCGGTCACGTTGGGTGGTGGAAGCACGATCGTGAATGGCTCGGCGTCGGGGCGGGCAGGGCGGAAGGCGCCGGTCCTCTCCCAGTGCGCGTACCAGCGGGCTTCGATTTCGGCGGGGTTGAATGTCTTGTCCAGCATGGCGGCCGGGTTAGCGCCACTGGCTCCCCAAGGAAAGACCGTGCTGCCTTGGAAAGCTGGTGCAGCGTGCCAAGCGCTTTCAAACCCTGTTCGTGCGATGAAGGGGGATAGTTACGAAGGAACGCAGCACACCGAAGATGCGCCTGCTTGTGACCAGCTCCTTTGCGCACTGGCTGCATTGCTGATCGCGCCGAGTTTCCGGATGGGGCCTCGGCCTCGGTCGGTGCTTATCGGGAACGCGGCAAGGGCCAACAGGTCAAAGCCGATCGTCCGCACTTGGTGATGGCCCTCAGACTGGTCGGTTCAGCCAGCGGCAGAACTGGCATCATCTGCGAGCTGATGAAGCGGTTCCCGCGTGTGATGCGCTCACGCCTTCCCGGTCAGGCGGGCAATTTCCTCGGCGGCCTGCTTCTGGATGATCTCGGGCAGATGAGCTGCGAGCCAGGCCTCCACCTGCGGTCGTATCAGTTCGGCCAGAAAGTCTTCCACAGTTCGGGTTGCAGGCGGGATGGATTTGCGGGCTGCGGGCTTTGCAGCCGGTATCGCCCTGGCTGAGGCATGCTGGCCCGCCTCTGGCATCATGGCTGCTGTTGCCGGCTCTTCAGCCTCGGCGTCCAGCATCGCTTGCAGGTCCCGCCCGGTTGGCGGCGCCGTTTCCCCTCCCACGGTCGCGCGGATCGAATCGAGGATGGATGCGAGATTTGGGTCTAGTAGCGTCTTGCTCATGGGCATTGCCTCACTGCTGTGGCCCCATGATGGGGACCGTATTCCTCAACCGGTCCTTGCGCGGATCGGGATCATAGCTGAATTCGTTCCATCCCTTGCCTGATACACGCTCGGCATTGGCTGCCGGATCGTAGCGGCCCACGGGCACACCCTGCAAAACGGTCTCGATATCGCCTATGCTTTCGAACAGACGATAGGCGTTCACATACCGGTCGCGCTCGGCCTGCACCAGCGACACGCGGGCATTGAGCAGTTCCTGTTCGGCGTTCAGCACATCAAGGATGTCGCGACTTCCCACCTGATTTTCCTGGCGCACACCCTCGGCCGCAAGGGCGTTTGCGTTCACCTGGACCTTCGCGGATTCGATCACTGCTTCCGAAGTGCGAAGCAGTGTCCAGTTGTTGATCGTGTTTTCCACAACCAGCCGCTCGGTCTGGGTGATGGTCTCCAGCGCCTCGCTCTGCCGGGCCTGAGCCTGTCGGACTTGCGCAGCGATGAGCCCGCCGGTGAACAGGGGCATGCCGGCCGTGACCCCGAGGTCAGGCGAGAAACCCGTCAGCCCGGAAAGATCGCCCATGCCCTGAACATAGCGCGCGCCGGCAACCAGGCCGATTGATGGCCCGCGGCCGGCTTTTGCGGCGCGAACATCCTGGGAGGCAGCCTTTTCGGCAAAGCGCGAAGCCGCAAGCGAGGGGTTTGTGCCCAGCGCGACATCGCGCGCTGCTTCGGCAGACGCCGGTATGGGTGGCAGCGGCGGAAGCGGCGCGAGGTTCTGCGGCTCCCGGTCGATCAGGCGACGATAGGCCTGGCGCGAAACCGTCAGCTGAGCACGCGCGAGCTGCAAGTTGGCAGATGCGGCCGCGAGGCGCGCCTCGCTCTGTGCCACATCGGTTCGCGTGAGGTCCCCAACTTCGAACCGGTCTCGCGATGCGCGGAGCTGCTGCTCCAGCACCTTGACCTGGCCCTCGTTCAGCCGGACCAGTGCTTCGGAACGCAGCACATCCGAATAGGCCGTAACGGTATCGGTGATCACTGCAAGTTCGGCTGCCCTGAGCGTGGCGCGGGCCGAACCGATACGGGCTTGTGCAGCCGATATGTTCGCGCGGACCCGTCCGCCTTCGTACAGCGGTTGGCGCAACACGATGCCGCCGCGGAAAATCTGCCCTTCGTCGGCGGCGCGCTCGGAAAGCTCCTGCGTGAAATCGCTTTCGACGTTCAGAAAAGGGCGCATGGCGGAAGCGGCCAGCGGGACCCCCTCATCGACCTGTTGCAGACGCGCGCGTGCGGCAGCGATTTCCGGATTGGAAGCATAGGCGGACGCGATGGCATCGGGCAGCGTCTCGGCAGAAACCGGGGCAGCTATCACCAGCGCTGTCAGAAAGAAATGACGCATGCGGGGGCTTTCAGAAGTGGAAGGCAGGTGCCTTCCGGAAGGGTGGCAGAACCGTTCCCGCAGTTTCCGCAAAGGGAACCAGTTGCAGGGTCGCGACCTGCTTCCTGCCTCTTGCGGCGCGCGAAACGCGGTCCGTACCATGGAGTATCGCAAACAACCGGCCCCCCTCGGCCAGTTGCGCGATCAGGTCGGCGGGCAGAAATTCGACTGCCCCGTCGATCAAAATGATGCTGTAGGGCGCGCCGGATGGCCAGCCGGCTTCCAGAGGGCCTTCGGCAACCACATTATTGGAATAGACCGCAAGATTGGTGCGGGCCAACGCTGCAAGAGCCGGATCGCATTCAAGCGCCACGACCCGCCCCGCCATCCGGGACATGACGGCCGCCGCATAGCCTGTCGTGGCACCGACAACCAGCACGCTGTCCTCCGGCGTGGCCCCGGCATCCTCGACAAGGTAGCCCAGGCTCAGTGGCGCCATCAGTTCGCGCCCGTTGCCCAGCGGCTGCGCTGCATCGACATAGGCGAGGCTGCGGCGTGCCGGGGCAACGAAGTTCTCTCGTGGAACCGAGAAGAAGGCAGACACGACCCGCGGGCTGATCACTCCGCACGGTTTTAACTGGCTGTTGATCATCGCCTCGCGTGCCGTGTGGATCGATACGGAAACGGCAGATGCCACGCGATAAGTCCCTTGCATTCAACCATTGGCCCAGATGCGGCAACTGGTAGCCGGCCGCATGAGACCGCTCTGATACAGAGGGGCCGCCGAACCCGCAACTCTGCTCGCAGGCATGGACGTACCGGCCCGCGCGCCTTGCCATCCGGCTTACGGGGGCAGGGACGGCGACAGGGACGGCGACAGGGACGGGGCAGACTGTCGGACACGGGCCCGATCAGCGCATGGGACCGGGCGGCAAGCAGGCCGTCGGCGTCCGCGGCCTGTTCCCGCCGGCCCGTTTCGGTCTGCAATGGGTGAGAACCCTGCTGCTTCCTGCCGCACCGGGTGCTAGGGATAAGGCATGACTGCTGTTCTTCTGTTTGGCGCAACCGGCGATCTTTCCCGCCGCATGTTGCTGCCGTCGCTCTATGGCCTGTCCGTCGATGGTCTGCTGGCGGGTGATGTGAAGATTGTGGGGACTGCGCGCTCCGGCCTGGATGACGCGGCCTTCCAGACGCTGGCGGCCGAGGCGCTTGCTTCCCATGTCGGCAATGGCGTGGGCGACCAAGCGCGCGCAGACGCCTTCATCGCGCAACTGGCTTATGTGCCGCTCGATGCCACCGACATGTCGGGCTATGGACGCCTTGCCAATGCTGCCGGCGGCAACGACCAGCCCATCGCGATCTTTCTGTCCACCGCGCCTTCTCTGTTCAAGCCGACCATCGAGGGGCTTGCCGGTGCCGGGTTGACCGGTGCCAATGTACGGGTCGGGCTGGAAAAGCCGCTCGGTTCCGATCTCGCGTCTTCGGCCGAAATCAATGACGCCGTGGCTGCGGCGTTTACCGAGCCGCAGATCTTCCGGATCGATCATTATCTGGGCAAGGAAACGGTCCAGAATCTGCTGGCGCTGCGCTTTGCCAATATATTGTTTGAGCCGCTTTGGCGCTCGGGGGCGGTCCAGCATGTGCAGATCACAGTTGCCGAAACGGTGGGGCTGGAAGGCCGGGTCGATTTCTATGAAGGCGCCGGCGCGCTTCGGGACATGGTGCAGAATCACATGCTCCAGCTGCTGGCGCTTGTGGCGATGGAGCCGCCGTCCCACTTTACTGCCACTGCCGTGCGCGATGAAAAGGTCAAGGTGCTGAACGCGCTCCGCCCCATCGATGGCAGCAACGTGGCAGTCCACAGCGTGACGGGCCAATATGGTGCCGGCGCGGTCGGCGGAAAGGCCGTGCGTGGCTATGCCGAAGAGCTTGGCCGGGCCTCGTCCACCGAAACTTTCGTCGCCTTGAAAGCCCATGTGGACAATTGGCGCTGGAAGGGTGTTCCATTTTATTTGCGGACTGGAAAGCGGCTGGAAACGCGCAAGTCCGAAATTCTGATCGCGTTCCGCCCGGTGCCGCATTCCATCTTTGGCGAAGATGTCCGTGGAATGGTGCCCAACCGGCTTCTCATCAGCCTCCAGCCGGAGGAGAATATCCAGCTCTCGTTGATGTCGAAGGTGCCCGGTCTCGATCGCGCCAGCATCCGGCTGCGGGAAGTGGCGCTGGATATCGGCCGGAAGGATGCGTTTGCCGGCACGCGACGGCGGATTGCCTATGAGCAGTTGCTGCTGGATCTCATCGAAGGCCGGCAGACGTTGTTCGTTCGCCGGGACGAGGTCGAGGCGCAATGGGCCTTCATCGACGGAATCCGCAAGGGGTGGGCCGACAACGGAACGCAGCCTCGGCCTTATTCATCGGGAACCTGGGGCCCGTCGGCTGCAATCGCCCTCATCGAGCGCGACAATGCCAGCTGGAATGACTAGGTCCTGACCGCATGGCAGGCACAACAGAAAGACGGGCCCGATGATCGAAGCAGAATGGTGGGATTACGATACGCCGGAGGAGCTGGCGCAGGCTGTTGCAGGCGATGTGCAGTTCGTTATCGAATCGGCGCTCGACGCGCGCGGTGACGCTGTTGTTGCGTTTCCGGGCGGCACCACGCCGCTGGCCTCGCTTGAGCTGCTGAAGGCGGCAAAGCTGAAATGGAAGGATGTGACCATCGTTCCGACCGACGACCGGCTGGTCGCCGTGGACAGCAAGCTCAGCAATGTCCGCATGCTGGCCGAGCGGTTCCTGCCTCTGGGCGGGCGGGTGCTGCCGCTTACCGGCGGGGACCTGGGCGTCGCTGAAGCCGGTCGTGCGGCTGACGCCCGGTTGCAGGCGATCCACTGGCCGCTCGATCTCGTGTGGCTTGGCATGGGAGAAGACGGCCACACGGCTTCCATCTTCTCAGGGCCCGATCTGGAGGCCGCGCTGACAGCGCCGCACCGCGCCATCGGCGTTACACCCGATCCGATGCCCAAGGATGCGCCGGTCGCACGGGTAACGCTGACGAAGTCTGCAATCCTGTCGGCCCGCGCCATGCTCATCTCCATCAAGGGCGATGAAAAGCGCGCCGCGCTGGAGCGCGCGCTGGAGGACGGCGCTGGTTCAAGGCTCCCGATTGGACGGTTGCTGGCCGATGCCACACAGGCCATCGATATCCACTGGTGCCCATGATGGCGGAGGTTCCCTTGCACCCCACAGTCGAGGCCGTGACAAGGCGTATCGTGGAGCGATCCGCACGGAGCCGGCAGCGGTATCTCGATCTGATTGACCGGGAGCGCGACAACGGCCTCAACCGAGAGCGCCTGTCCTGTTCCAACCTTGCGCATGGTTTCGCAGCGGCTGAGGGGGACAAGGCGACGATCCGCGGCGGCCGGGCCTTCAACATCGGGATTGTCACCGCGTACAACGACATGTTGTCGGCGCACCAGCCCTATGGCCGCTACCCGGAACAGATGAAGATCTGGGCACGCGAGGCCGGCGCAACCGCGCAAGTGGCAGGTGGCGTTCCGGCCATGTGCGATGGGGTTACCCAAGGCCAAAGCTCCATGGAGCTTTCACTGTTCAGCCGCGATACCATTGCGCTGGGAACCGCAGTGGGCCTGTCGCATGCGATGTTCGAGGGTGTCGCGATGCTGGGCATTTGCGACAAGATCGTGCCCGGCCTGCTGATCGGCGCGCTTCGGTTCGGCCATCTTCCGGCTATTCTGGTGCCCTCCGGGCCGATGCCTTCAGGCTTTCCCAACCCGGAAAAGCAGCGCATTCGCCAGCTCGCCGCCGAGGGCAAGGTCGGGCGGGAAGCGTTGCTGGAGGCCGAAAGCCAGAGCTACCACAGCCCGGGCACCTGCACCTTCTATGACACCGCCAATTCCAACCAGATGATGATGGAAGTCATGGGGTTGCATGTGCCCGGAGCGGCGTTTGTGAACCCGGGAACGAAGCTGTGCCAGGAACTCTCGCGCCCTGCCGTCCACCGGCTGGCGCGTATCGGCTGGGATGGGGATGATTACCGCCCGCTCGGCCGTTGCATCGATGAAAAGGCCATCGTGAACGCCGTCGTCGGCCTTTTGGCAACGGGTGGTTCCACCAACTATGCCATTCATATTCCGGATTGCCAGGGCGGCCGGGATCACCATCGATTGGGAAGATCTCGATCGTTTGTCGTCCGCAGTTCCGCTCATCGCCAACGTCTATCCGTCCGGGCAGGGCGACATCAACCATTTCCACCAGGCGGGCGGAATGGCTTTCATCACAGCGAGCCTGCTGGAAGCGAGCTTGCTGCATCGCGATATCCTGACCGTCGCCGGGCGCAACCTTGATGACTATGCCGCAGAGCCTGCCCTGCAAGATGAAAATCTGGTCTGGCACCCGGCCCCGGCCGAAAGCCCGGATAGCAGCATGTTGCGGCCGGTTTCCGCGCCGTTCCATGCGGAGGCGACATGCGGCTTGTGACCGGTAACATCGGGCGCGGCATCGTGAAAACCAGCGCTGTGGATCCGGCGCGGTTGACGATCGAAGCCCCATGCCGGGTTTTCGAAACCCAGGACGCTGTCAACGCGGCGTTCAGGGCGGGAGAGCTTGACCGCGACGTCATCGTGGTGGTGCGCTTCCAGGGGCTCCGTGCCAACGGCGTGCCGGAACTCCACAAGCTGACCCCGCCGCTGGGCGTGTTGCAGGACAAGAGCTTCAAGGTTGCACTGGTAACGGACGGACGAATGTCTGGCGCATCGGGGAAGGTGCCGGCCGCCATTCACCTGACCCCCGAAGCGCATTGCGGCGGGCCATCGTCCCGCATGAGAGACGGCGATATTCTGCGGCTACGCGCTGTCAGCGGAACCCTGGAACTGATTGTTTCAGAATATGAAGTCCAATCTCGACCATCTGTGCCGGTGCCGCATGAGGCCCAGGGGACGGGCCGCGAGATCTTTGCCCTGTTCCGCGATCACTGTGATAATGCGGAACAGGGAGCATCCCCGATCCTTGCGGCGGCTGGCCTCTGATGGAACTGATCACAGCCGATATCGGGGGCACCCATGCGCGCTTTGCGATTGCCACACGACGGGATGATGGCGGGATCGACCTTTCCAGCGAAGTTAGGCTGAAGGTCGCCGAGTACGCCAGCCTGCAATCCGCGTTCGAAGCTTATGCGGCAGGCCTTGGGCGGCCAGTTCCCCGGGTGGCGGGGATTGCGGTTGCAGCGCCGATCGCCGGGGAGCCTCTGAAGCTCACCAACAACCCGTGGGTGATCCGTCCGGACTGCATTGCCGAACGGCTCCGGGTCGATCGGGTTACGCTGGTGAATGATTTTGCCGCAGTCGCGCATGCAGTTGCTGTCTGCGGCGCCGGTGACTTCGCGCATCTGGCCGGGCCGGAGGGCCCGTTGCCGGACGGTGGTGTCATCAGCGTCGTCGGTCCGGGCACCGGGCTCGGTGTCGCCGCGCTGGTGCGGGGGCAGCCACCGCGCGTGATCCCGACCGAAGGGGGGCATATCGATTTTGCCCCGCTCGACAGCCTGGAGGACATGATCCTGAGTCAGCTTCGAGCGCGATTCTGCCGGGTGTCGGTGGAGCGTATCGTTTCCGGCCCTGGCCTCGCCAATGTGCACGGGGCGCTGGCCGCCATTGGGGGCAGTGCTGTTCCCGCACGGGACTATGCGGCGCTCTGGCAGGATGCCATCGCGGGAGCAGATAGCCTGGTGCAGGCTGCGCTTGAACGCTGGATGTTGACTTTGGGAAGTGTTGCCGGCGATTTGGTGCTGGCGCAGGGCGGCAACGCTCTGGTGCTTGCCGGTGGACTGCTTCCGCGCGTGGCGCATCTGCTTCCCCGGTCAGGCTTTCACAGCCGTTTCACCGCCAAGGGGCGTTTCGAAGCGCGCATGGCGGGCATCCCCATCGTGCGGATCACCCATCCAGAGCCTGGCCTTCTTGGTGCGGCGGCCGCCTGCCTTGCGGAGATTGCGGCATGACCACGATGGATATGATCATGCGCACTGCGCCGGTTATCCCGGTGCTGGTGGTGGAAGATGTCGCCCACGCCATCCCCATTGCCCAGGCGTTGGTAGCCGGCGGGCTGCGCGTGCTGGAAGTGACACTAAGGACGGCGGCCGCCCTGCAGGTCATCCACGAAATGCGAACGGTGCCGGGCGCTATCGTTGGCGCGGGGACCGTGCTCAACTGCCGGGATCTGGATGCCGCGCTGGGTGCTGGCGCCGAATTCATCGTGTCGCCCGGCCTTACCGAACGGCTCGCGCGGACCGCACACGACAGGGAAGTGCCCTTCCTTCCAGGCATCGCCAACGCAGGTGACATCATGCGGGGGCTCGATCTCGGGCTCGACCGCTTCAAATTTTTCCCGGCTGAAGCGTCCGGCGGCTTGAAAACGTTGAAGGCGCTCGCTGCGCCGTTCCGCCACGCCCGTTTCTGCCCCACCGGCGGGATCACGCAGGCCAGTGCACCCGAATGGCTCGGCGAAGAGGCTGTGCTGTGTGTCGGCGGAAGCTGGCTGGTGGGGAAGGGCGTGCCCGATGCGGAGGCGATAACCGCCGCGGCACGCAAAGCCGCAACACTGGAGCTTGTGAAGCCCTGATCACACCGGCTTGGTCGCTCTATCCGGTCGTGTGTCCGCATGGTTTTCAGTGCCGGAGAGACGACAGGCAAGAACGATTGTCTATTTCGCAATCCTGCTGAATTCATACGCAATGCCGCCCGGAACGCGAAACGCGTAGCGACCATCGGCAAGCTGGCCTGCTTCTTCATAGAACAGCGTATCCCCGGCCAGGGTTATGCGCGCCTGCAGTCGCATGCTTCGGCCGGATTGGGCGATGATGCTGCAATTTTCAGCGATGGCTGCAGTCCATCCCGCGGGAGCCGGTGCGACTGACAGCGTGCAAGTCGGGCCATAGCCGACAAGGTCCTCCGGCCCCAGCGCCGAAAACCGCTCGGCCGTTCCGCTTGCGCCTTCAAAATCCGCCGGTGTGCGGAAGGAATAGAAGGCCATCGTGGTGCCCTCTGCTCCGGGGTTGAAAACCCAAAGCCGCTGTCGACTGACCGGCCCGCCCGCCCCATCGCCGCCCAAGCCATCTTTACGCCATTCCAGGTACATTGCCTGCCCGTCCACGCCTGTCAGCTGTGGCGCCGCCACGATGCGGAAGCTGGCATGCTGCCGGTCGAGCCATGGGTAAGGAAAGCCCGCAGCGGGTGGTCGCTTCAGGAATGCCGGCGCCTGGGCGAATTGAACCGCGTTCGACCATCGTCCCTCAAGCGCCGCCGCTGCCGTTGCGGCCGTGGGAGGGCCCCCTGCGTGCACGGGCGCTCTATGAAGAAACGCTGCTGAAACCACCACAAACGCTGCGACCGTTGCGGAATTTGCTGCGGTTTGGAGGCCCGAGCCGGAATCGAACCGGCGTGCGAGGATTTGCAGTCCTCTACGTAACCACTCCGCCATCGGGCCCCGGGGGTTCGCGCAAACGCGAGCGGACGCGCCGTCTAGCAGGGCATGGGACGGCTGCAAAGCCCCCAGCGCCGATGCCGGTTTTGCAGTCATGGATTTTCTTTCAGGTGCGTGGCGATTTCGTCGAAGAAGCGCTCGAGCTGGTGCAGCACATTCACCTTGAAGGCATAGTTAACATCGGCCGAATTGCTTTCGATGATAGTCGATTCGTCCACCTTTTCGGCATAAGCGTTCGCCAGGCTCTGCACATAGGTCGGGGTTAGCGCGATGTGGCCCCCGTCC
>Ga0335395_10002123_pt1 | contig 12281 bp, 5 predicted proteins | sample MAT02_FD_205744 | JGI IMG/M metagenome (GOLD analysis project Ga0335395, IMG submission 205744) | Freshwater microbial communities from Lake Fryxell liftoff mats and glacier meltwater in Antarctica - MAT-02 (spades assembly) (version 2) ...
CGGTGACTTCGTTTGGAACAGCCGATTGGTCGGTTCATTCATCAAAAACGAAATCGTTAACTTGAAAAGCGATGAGTTCGACTCGGGCATTGTTCGCTTTAATGCCTTCGGTGGTCGTGGTCTATCTAACGTATTCGCCTCGACGCTGACGCCCGGCCAAGCCCTGGGCACCTTCAATACCGTTGGTCGTTTTGTCGGATTTGATGAAAAAGGCCAGATGCAGTTACAGGGAGAGGATGGCAACCCTGTCACCGACCCCGCGAAAGCGCAGATTGGGTTCAACGATAACCCCCAACCTTTCCTAACAGGTGCGTGGGTGAACACCTTCACGTACAAGAACTTCGACCTCAACTTCCAGTTGCGGGGCGTGTTCGGCAATAAAATCCTGAACAACCTTCGTTCCAACTTGTCGATTCCGGGTTCGATCCTGGAAACGAACATGCTGAAAAGCGTGAGCGAACTACCCGCCGAGTTCAGCACCAATGCCCTGTCGAGCTACTGGCTGGAAAGTGGTACTTATGTGCGACTGGACAACTGGCAGGTGGGCTACAACCTGACGTTCGATGGCAAGTACTTCAGCAATGCCCGCGTTTATCTGGGCGGCAACAACCTGTTCGTGCTGACCAAGTACCGGGGCGTAGATCCCGAGCTGGAAGTAAAAGGCGATTTGGGTAACAATTCCCAGCAACCCAACAGCCTGGGACTGGATGCTAACGGTATTTATCCCAAAACCCGCACGGTACAGTTAGGAATCAATATTACCTTTTGATCCAAACCCATCATACTGACGTAATTAAACAAAATTATAAAGACATGAAAATCAATCTTAAACAAATACTCTTCATCGCAGCGGGACTATTGGTCTCGCAGTCGTGTACGAATCTCGAGGAGACGCCCTACGACGTCATCCCCACCGACCAGTTCGGTTCTACGCCCGACCAGCAAGCCGCCCTGCTGGGGCCGCTTTACGGTTCACTAGGCGATTACTTCGATCGCTACGCAAGCTTGAACACCGTGACCGACGAGCAGGTAGTGCCTACCCGGGGTGGCGACTGGAAGGACGGTGATGCCTGGAAGCGCTTGCAACAGCATAGCTGGGTACCTGCCATCGATGATGGCAATTTCAATGGTCTGTGGACGTGGATTTACAATAGTATCACCTCCATCAACCAACAGTTGGGCACGATCACCGACCCAGCCACCGTGGCCGAGTTGCGGACGCTCCGTGCTTTTTACCATTACGTTGCGCTGGACAATTTCCGCAATGTCATCATCGCCGACCGAGCAGGCAACACGTCAGCTACCCAAAAGACTCCCGCTGAGACTTTTGCTTTTATTGAAAAGGAAATCAAGGAATCGTACCCTAACCTGAGTGATAATGTCGGGGGTAAGTTCTACGGACGGATCAACAAGTTCGTAGCGAACATGATTTTGGCGAAATTGTACCTCAATGCTCAGGTATATACCGGAACGCCCAAGTGGGCCGAGGCTAGGGCCGAGAGTAGTATCATCATTGCGTCAGGAAAGTACTCGCTCGAATCTAATCTGTTCAACAACTTTACGACGAACAATACGGGTTCCAAGGAAAATATCTTTGTGGTACCTTTCGATGCCTCTAAGCGGGGTGGTTTCAATATGCAGATGCGCACCCTCCACTATCTGAGTCAGTTGACCTATAACCTACCCCAGGCTCCCTGGAATGGCTTCTGCACAATGACCGAGTTCTATAATTCATTCGATTCGACGGATACTCGTAAAACGATGTGGATCGTAGGGCAGCAATTCTCCTCGGGTGGACAGCCCCTTGTGGACGATGGCAGGCCGATGATTTTCACACCCGAGATTCCTGCCTTTGAAATGCCAGCAGGTCCGGCGGGTCGCCTGGCTGGTGCACGAAGCCGTAAGTATGAAATTCAGCGTAACGGTGCCTCCAACGACCAGGACAACGACTTTGCGATCTTCCGTCTGGGCGATGCCCACTTGATTCGGGCCGAAGCTAACCTGCGCTTGGGGAATACCGCCGACGCAATTAGTGATGTAAATATGATTCGTGCCCGTTCGGGTGCCAGGCGCATAACGGCCCTGACGCTGGATCGGATGCTGGCCGAGCGCGGCTGGGAAATGGCCTGGGAATATACCCGCCGCCAGGATTTGATTCGCTTTGGACAGTTCAATAAAGCATGGCAGTTCAAGGACGCTTCTCCTGCTTTCCGCAATATTTTCCCGATTCCCGCCACGCAGCTTGCTTTGAATCCGAATTTGAAGCAAAATCCGGGATATTGATTTAATTTTGACGGGGTTGCCCGCGCGGTGAGTGAATTTTGAATGAGTGAATAATTGACACCGCTTATTCAAGTCTCACTTTAAATAGAAGGGAGTGGACTTTTTATAAGTCCGCTCCCTTTATTTTTGATCAAGTGCACAAATTCTTGGTTGAACCTGTTTTAAAAGAAAATCTCTGAGAAACTCTGTGCGAACCTTGTGAAACTCCGTAGCCAAATAATGAATTACAAGTTAAAATTCTGGATTTGGGTGGCAAGCTGCATTCTGTTAGCAAGTTGCTCCGACAATCCCGAAGATGCCCCTACCCTGTTTGAAGCTTTACCTACTTCGCATACGGGCATCGACTTCCAAAATACCCTCACCAACAGTGAGGAATTCAATATCTTCAATTACCGCAATTTCTACAACGGCGGCGGCGTAGCTATTGGCGACATCAACAACGACAACCTACCCGATCTGTACGTAATCGCCAATCAGGGGCCCAATAAGTTGTATCTGAATAAGGGTGATCGCAACGGCGAACCGTTCACGTTCGAGGATATCACCGACCAGGCGGGCGTGGCAGGTACCAAGTCGTGGAGTACCGGAGCTACCTTTGCTGATGTCAACGGCGACGGCTTGCTCGATCTTTACGTCTGCAACGCCGGGCGGTCAGCGGAGCGCAGCAACGAACTTTTTATCAATCAGGGTAAGGGTCCAAACGGTCTGCCGGTTTTCCGAGAAAGCGCCAAAGAATACGGGCTGGCCGAGGAAGGCTACTCGATTCACGCCGCATTTTTCGATTACGACCGGGATGGTGATCTGGATATGTTTTTGTTGAACAACAGCTTTACGCCCGTAGGACAACTGGCCTACGCCAATCTGCGCGCCCGACGGGACAAAGACGGGGGGCAAAAACTATTTCGAAACGACGGCGGGCACTTCACCGATGTCAGCGAAGCGGCAGGCATTTACGGTAGCATCATCGGCTTCGGCCTGGGGATTACGATTGGCGATGTCAACAACGACAATTGGCTCGACATCTACATTTCCAATGATTTTTACGAACACGACTACCTCTACATCAACGATCGCAAGGGTGGATTCACCGAATCGCTGAAATCGGCGATGGGGCACACGAGCCTGTCTTCCATGGGGGCCGATATTGCCGACCTCAACAACGATGGCAAGCTGGATATCTACGTCACAGACATGCTTCCGGCCACCGATCGGCGGCTGAAACTGACCTCCACTTTCGAGGGCCACGACCTGCTTAAACTCAAAGAATCGCGTGATTTTCATTTTCAGTACATGCAGAACTCGCTGCAACTCAATCAGTCGGGTGGGCCGGATGGTAAAACTTGGTTCAGCGAAATAGCCCGCTTCACGGGTACCCACGCCACCGACTGGAGCTGGGGCGCCCTGATTTTCGACATGGATTCCGACGGTGAAAAAGATATTTTTGTGGCCAATGCCATCAACCGCGACCTGACCAACCAGGATTTTATGGCTTTTCTGGCCGATCCGGCCAATATTGCCGAAGCCAGCCGTACCCGATCCTTCGATTACCGCAAGTTTATCGATCAAATGCCTACGGAACCCTTGGCCAATTACGCCTTCAAAAACAATGGTAATTTAGCCTTCGCCAATAAAGCCGCTGACTGGGGATTAGCCAAACCGTCGTTCTCCAACGGAGCCGCTTATGGAGATTTGGACAATGACGGAGATCTCGATCTGGTCGTCAATAATGTCAATAGTCCGCTGTCGGTCTATCGCAACAATTCCAGCAAACAGCCGGATTTTCACTACATAAAATTCAGGTTGACGGGTGAAAAACAAAATCGCAACGCCATCGGTGCCGTCGTGTACGTGCATCAGGGCAACCGCACTCAGATGCTCCAGCAGATGCCCAACCGGGGTTTTCAATCATCGGTCGATTTGCAGCTCGTGTTCGGGCTGGGTAAAAACCCAAAGGTCGATTCCGTGACTGTGCTATGGCCCAACGACCGGCAGCAGATACTCCGGGGGCTTCGTGCCGACTCCACCTATGTGTTGATTCAACAAAGTGCCACCCAACTTTGGACACCTGCCCCTAGTAAAAATCAACAGCTTTTCACCGACGTCACGGCTTCTAGTGGCATCGATTTCGTGCACCTGGAAGCGGACTACGTGGACTACAACCAGAATCCTCTCTTGAAGCAAATGTACTCCCGGCTGGGCCCCGCTCTGGCGGTCGGCGATGTTAATGGCGACGGTCTGGATGATGTGTACATTGGGGGAGCTATCGGTCAGCAGGCCAAACTTTATATCCAAAAAAAGGATGGAAAGTTTAGCGATTTCACCCCAGAGCTATTCAAGCAGGAAACTGACGTGGAAGCCTCAGACGCCGTATTTTTTGACACCGACAATGATGGTGATCAGGATTTGCTCGTCGTTTCGGGCAGCAACGAGTTCCCCGATAACGACCCAACCCTGGTACCCCGGCTCTACCTCAACGATGGCCAAGGCACCTTCACCCGCAGCACCGCGTTCCCCAACCTAACCATCAACGCTTCCTGCGTGGTCGTGGCCGACTACGACAAAGACGGTGATGTAGACGTATTCATCGGCTCGCGGCTCAAATCGGGCCAGTACGGCATCGATCCGCCCAGCTATTTGCTCACCAACGATGGCACGGGCACCTTCAAGAACTTTACGAAGCGCTTTATTCCCCAAATCGGTGAACTCGGCATGGTGACGGACGCCTGCTGGGCCGACCTCGATGGCGATACCTACCCGGAATTGGTGGTAGTGGGCGACTGGATGCCGATCACGATTTTCAGCAATAAGCGTAAGAAACTTGAACTGCAATCGCCCGAAGTGATCAAAAATCAGGAAGGTAAACCCATGAAAACCAATGGCTGGTGGAATACCATCGTAGCCGTGGACATCGACAAGGATGGCGATCTTGACCTTGTAGCGGGCAATCTGGGCCTGAATTCTAATCTTAAAGCCAGTCAGCAAACGCCCGTCGAGTTATATGTAAAAGATTTTGATGCCAGCGGGCAAGTCAAGCAAATCATCACCTGCCCCGACGAAAGCGGGGTACCCTACCCCATGCTGATGAAGCCCGACCTGCTACGGGCCATGCCTTCCTTGAAGAAAAAATTTGTCCTCAATAAAGAATACGCGGGCAAAACTCTCAGCGAGATACTTAGTCCGGAGCAATTGGCCGGAGCTGTCCAGAAAAAGGTGTACACCGGCGAGTCGGCCATTCTGCGCAACGATTCGCGGGCCGCGGCGGCCACGTTCACGTTTTTACCCTTTCCCCGGCTGGCCCAACTCGCCCCCATCTACACTATTCTTCCCTTCGACTACGACCATGACGGCCGCATGGATCTGGCCCTGGCGGGCAACAACTACGACGTACTTCCCGAACTCGGCCGGTACGACGCCCTGCGCGGTCTTATTCTGCGAAACGGTACCCGTGGGTTTGAAGTAAAAAATCCAACCGAAACGGGGTTGTGGGCCAACGATCAGGTACGGGTCATGAAGCAGCTCAAGCAGGGACAAATCGTGCTGGGTACCAACGACAGCAAGGTACAGGTGTACCGGGCGCGGTAAGATTCTGGACGCTGGACCTTGGATTCTGAACTTAGCTAAAATCCGACAGACAGATAAACAAGCGTAACCTGATCTTTATGAAAACCAGAAATGAGGTTTTGTACGCGTGAACAAATACCTGCGCCAAGTTAGTTTCTGCTTTGAAATATTCATACAATTCATTTATAAGCAATTGACCGTTAGATTTTTACGAAAATCTAGAATCCAATATCCACAATCTACCCACCTATGAATTCCCTAAAACTCATCATCATAGTATTCCTTTTTCTTAGTATCCAGGCTTGTAAAACGGATAAGAAAAGTCCGGAGAAAGTACTTTTTGAAGTAAAAGATTCCACCAGCACCGGGGTGGGTTTTGTCAACCAAGTGCTAGAAAATGAAAAAGTCAACCTGCTGGATTACCTGTATTTTTACAATGGCGGCGGGGTAGCGGCCGGGGACATCAACAACGACGGCCTTACGGACGTGTACTTTGTTTCCAATCAGGGCAAAAACAAGCTATATCTCAACAAGGGTAATCGCAACGGCGAACCGTTCAAATTCGAGGATATTACCGAAAGCGCGGGCGTAGAAGGCTTTTCCGACTGGCAAACGGGCGTCACGATGGCCGATATCAACGGCGACGGCTTGCTTGATATGTACGTCTCAGCGGTCGGGAATTTTCGGGGTATGGAGGGAGCCAATGAACTTTATATCAACAACGGCGACTTGACTTTTACGGAAAAAGCCGCCGAGTACGGACTCGATTTTACCGGATTTTCTACTCAGGCGGTCTTCTTCGACTACGACCGCGACGGCGATCTGGATTGCTATTTGCTCAATCACGCCATCCATACCTCCCGCAGCTACGACCGCGTCACGACCCGCCAACTGCGTGACAATCAGGCTGGCGACTACCTCTACGAAAGTCAGGTGAGTGACACAAAAGCGCTACCTACCGCTCCCGTCAAATTTAAGGATGTCAGCGAGAAAGCCGGAATTTTCGGGGCCGCGATGGGCTACGGCCTGGGCGTAGCTGTGGGCGACTTGAACAACGACGGCTGGGACGACATTTACGTTTCCAACGATTTTCACGAAGACGATTATTGCTACCTCAACAATGGCAATGGTACTTTCACCAACCAAAGCCGCGAGCTGTTTCGGTACAGCAGCCGCTACTCCATGGGCAACGACATGGCCGATGTCAACAACGACGGCTACCCCGATCTGGTGACGCTGGATATGTACCCCGAGGATGAAACGGTTGAAAAATCATCCGTGGGGGAAGATTCTTTCGATATATTTCTGTTCAAATTATCTTACGGCTATATGCCCCAATTAAGCCGCAACTGCTTGCAAATCAATCAGTCGGGCAAAGGCTTCATGGAAATAGGCGCGATGGCGGGCGTGGCTGCTACGGATTGGAGCTGGTCGCCGCTGCTGGCCGACTACGACAATGATGGCATCAAAGATTTGTTCATCAGCAATGGCATCGCCCACCGACCCAACAACCTCGACTACGCCAAGTATGCCGCTGACGATTCGCTGCGCTACGCTCCCGAAACTTCCTATGAGCTCGACAAGCGCGCGCTGGGTATGATGCCAGAAGGGAAAGTGCACAACTACCTGTTTCGGGGCAGCAAAGAGTTGGTGTTTGAAAATAAGTCCGAAGTCTGGGGTTTTAGCAAACCTACTATTTCTAACGGTGCCGCCTACGCCGATTTCGACAATGATGGTGATCTCGACTTAGTTACCAATAACCTGAACGAGCCGTCGCTTTTTTACCAAAATCAAACCAGTCAGATTCTGAAAACTGACAGCGCCGCGACTACCTACCTGCGCGTAAAATTGGAAGGGTTTCCGGGTAATACATTCGCTTTGGGAGCCAAAGTGATATTGAAACAAGGTACTTCCCTTCAAATGCAGCAATTGGGTACCACGCGCGGTTTCGAGTCGAGCAGCGAACCAATTGCGCATTTTGGACTGGGGAATAAAAGTACGGTAGACAGTCTTCTGATCGTCTGGCCCAACCAAACAATGCAGGTACTAACGGGCGTGAAAGCCAACCAACGGCTGGTGGTGAAGTACGAGGGTACCCCTCAGGCAGCGTCGAATGTGGCTTCTCGAATTGTCAGCCGCCCCGACCCAAAGCTTTTTGAGGACGTAACGGCAGCCATCACGCTTCCCTACCTCCACAAAGAAAACCTGTACTACGATTTTTACCGCGAAAGCCTGATGCCCTTCCTGATTTCGACCGAAGGGCCCAAGGTAGCTGTGGCGGATGTCAACGGCGACGGCCTCGACGATTTTTACGTAGGTGGCGCAAAGTGGCAAATCGGTTCGCTCTTTATTCAGCATGCCCAGGGTAGGTTCACGAGAAGTCTGCAACCGGATTTCCGAACTGACTCGACCTTTGAAGATACCGACGCGATTTTCTTCGATGCCAACCGCGACGGCCATCCTGATTTGTACGTAGTATCGGGCGGGAATGAATTTTACGATAAAATGCCGGAACAATTCGACCGCCTATACCTGAACGATGGCAAGGGAAATTTCCGCCGCGAGCCCAACGCCCTACCGCCCATGTACACCAACAAATCGTGTGTGCGGCCTTTCGATCTGGATGGTGATGGCGATCTGGATCTGTTTGTCGGTGGTCGGGTCGTGGGATTTTCCTATGGCGAAACCCCGGATTCCTATATCCTGATTAATGACGGCAAAGGTAATTTTACTGACAAAACCGATCAGCTTGCCCCCAAACTTCGCAAAGCGGGAATGATTACCGACGCCGTTTGGGCCGACATCGACGGCGACCGAATCCAGGATCTGGTGGTCGTGGGCGACTGGATGCCGGTGACGGTATTTCTTAATAAAAAAGGCAAACTTTCTCCCGATCAGGCCAAAAAGTATGGTACCCCTAACGGATTGTGGCAGTGCGTGGTAGCCGCCGATTTTGACGGGGACGGTGATACGGATCTTGTCGCGGGGAATTTGGGTGCCAACAATAAATTTCAGAAAACCCCTGTTTCCGGACTTGAAATGTGGGTGAAAGATTTTGACGGGAATAAAGGTCTGGAACAAATACTGGCCTACGGGGCGGGGGATCGCTGGTACCCGGTATCTTCCAAAGACGAGCTTGGCAAGCGCATTCCGTCGATTATTAACAAACGCTTTCCCGATTACAAATCCTTTGCCGGCAAAACCATCGGCGAGATTTTTAAACCCGAAGAATTGCGGGATGCCCAAAAACTGGTAGTTCAGAAATTCGAGTCGGTGTACCTCGAAAATCGGGATGGCGGCTTTGTGAGCCATGACCTACCCTGGCAGGCGCAGGTATCCAAACTTTTCGCGCTGGCGGTCGCTGATGTCAATGGCGATGGCCGACCCGATGTATTGGGTGGAGGAAATTATTCGGGCGTGAGTCCGTTTCAGGGTCGTTACGATTCCAGCTACGGGCTGGTGCTGATGAATAAAGGGAAAGGCGTTTTTCAATCGATTTCTCCGGTAGATGCAGGTTTCCGATTGGATGGAGAAATTCGGGATTTGAAACAAATTACGATTGGTGATCGGCCCATTTGGGTCGTAGTGAGGAATAGAGGGCCGCTGGACTTTTTTGAGCCGATTCTTGGAAAGAAGGACAACTTATTGTCAGCGCATTAAGTAAGTTCGGGGGCGGTTGGGCTTTATGTTTTTGTAAGAACCCAACCTTCCCCGCCCCATGCTCAACCGCCGCGACCTCATCAAGCACCTCTCCTCCCTTCCGCTCGTCGGCGGCTTTCTGGGAGGTACCACACTTGACATATCCGCTGCCGCTCTTCCAGCTAGAAATCTGGCCAAAGAGCTGGGCATCCGCACTTTCATCAACGCGGCTGGCACCTATACTGCCATGACGGGTTCGCTCATGCCCGACGAAGTGGTGGACACGATCCGCGAATCGTCGCACAGCTTTATGATGCTGGACGAGGTGCAGGACAAAGTGGGTGAGAAAATCGCGGCCATTACCCACGCCGAAGCAGCGGTCGTGAGCGCGGGCTGCTTTTCGGCCATGACGCTGGGCTTGGCGGGCGTGCTGACGGGCATGGACAACAAAAAAGTAGCCGCCCTGCCGCACCTGGAAGGCACGGGCATGAAGTCGGTGGTCATCCTGCAAAAGGGCCACGACGTGGGTTACTCCCACGCGCTGCTCAACACGGGCTGCACTATCGTACAAATCGAAACGCTCGACGAACTCGAAAAGGCGATTGACAAAAAAACGGCCCTGCTCTGGTTCCTGCACATCCAGTCGGACAAAGGACAGATCAACCACGAGCAGTGGGTGGAAGTCGCCAAGCGGCGCGGTATTCCCAGCATGATCGACATCGCCGCCGACGTGCCCCCGGTCGAGAACCTGTGGCGGTTCAACGACATGGGCTTCGACCTCGTCTGCGTGTCGGGTGGCAAGGCGTTGCGCGGCCCGCAGAGCGCGGGTATTTTGATGGGCAAGAAAAAATACATTGAGGCGGCCCGGCTGAGTATGCCCCCGCGCGGCAGCACCATTGGGCGGGGCATGAAAATCAATAAGGAGGAGATCCTTGGAATGTATGCCGCCTTGGAAAAATTCGTGAATACCGACCAAGACAAGCTCTGGAAGATGTGGGAAGACCGCACCACCCGCATCGGCAATGCCGCCAAGAGTGTGCCGGGCGTGAGCGTCGAGACGCACGTCCCCGAGCTGGGCAACCACACGCCAACGCTCAAGATTTCTTGGGACAAAGCAAAGGTCAACCTCGACACCAAGGGATTGCAGGAAAACCTGCGCAACGGCGAACCTTCTATCGAAGTGGTATCCGGCGGCGAGAACGCCATCGGCATAACGGGCTGGATGCTCCAACCGGGCGAAGACAAAATCGTGGCCGCGCGGTTGAAGGAAGAGTTAATGAAGGCGTCTATTTGATTTTTATCCAAAAAAATTTCCATGAAAAAAATTCTTCTCCTGCTCACGCTGTGTTCCTGCTTCGCTCACGCCCAAACGTACTCCATTCTCATTAAAGGCGGGCAGGTGATCGACCCGAAAAATGGGCGCAACGAGGTAGTTGACGTGGGCATCGCCGACGGCAAAATCAAGAAAATCGCCAAGAACATCGACCCCAAAGAAGCCAAACAGGTCGTGAACGCCAGCGGAATGTACGTCACGCCGGGCCTGATCGATATCCACGGCCACGTGTTCTACGGTACCTCCGACAACAGCTACCTCAGCGACGGCCTGTCCGCCCTGCCGCCCGACGGCTTCACCCTCCGGGTGGGGGTGACCACCATCTGCGACGCGGGCGGCGCGGGCTGGGAATCGTTTCCGCTGTTCAAGAAAAACGTAATTGACAAATCGAAAACCCGCGTGCTTGCCTTCATTAACATCGTTGGCGCGGGCATGAAGGGTGGCCAGGCCGAGCAGGACACCAGCGACATGGATGCCAGCAAGGCCGCCGCCGCTGCCCTACAGTACAAAGACGACGTGGTGGGCTTCAAAGTCGCGCACTTTTCCGGGCCGAACTGGAAGCCCGTCGATCGGGCGGTGGCGGCGGGTAAGCTGGCTAAAATGCCCGTCATGGTTGATTTTGGCGGCAGCAACCCGCCTTTGCCCCTGAAAGAATTATTTCTGGAACACCTCCGTCCCGGCGATATTTATACCCACGCCTACACTTTGCTAGACGGAAATGTGCGCGAAACCATCGTCGATGAGACCAAAGGCGTAGTGAAGCCGCACGTGCTGGAAGCCCACAAGCGCGGCATCATATTCGATGTGGGCTACGGCGGGGCGAGCTTCAACTATAGCCAAGCGATTCCCGCCCTGAAAGCGGGCTTTTATCCCAACACGATCAGCACCGACCTGCACACGGGCAGCATGAATGGCTCGATGAAGGACATGCTGTCGGTGATGACGAAGTTTTATAACATGGGAATGTCCTTAACTAAGGTCATCGAGGCTAGCACTTGGATGCCCGCAAAGGTCATTAACCGCGAAAATCTTGGTCAGCTTTCGGAGGGTGCGATTGCCGATGTGGCCGTCTTCACGATGCGAAAGGGCAATTTTGGCTTTTACGACAAAACAGGCTACAAAGTGACCGGAAAAGAAAAGCTGGAATGCGAAATGACCATCAAATCCGGCACCATTGTGTACGACTTGAACGGGATTGCTAACCCGGTTTATGCGAAGTAGTTTTTTGGACATTGGACTCTGGATATTGGATTTATGAATAGGTTGCTTTCAAAAACCACCATATTGCTGCTCCTGCTGGTCTCCATCGGATTCATCCCGCAAGGTAATGAGGAAACCGAAAACGGTGGTTTGTTCCTGCCCGAAGGCTTTGAGGCCATCGTGGTGGTGGACAGTCTCGAAGGGCGGGCACGGCACTTGGCGGTACACGACAACGGCGACATCTACGTCAAAGCCCGCCAGGCCG
>Ga0335395_10002124_pt1 | contig 12280 bp, 12 predicted proteins | sample MAT02_FD_205744 | JGI IMG/M metagenome (GOLD analysis project Ga0335395, IMG submission 205744) | Freshwater microbial communities from Lake Fryxell liftoff mats and glacier meltwater in Antarctica - MAT-02 (spades assembly) (version 2) ...
AGTATTGAATATCTAGTCTTATTTATAAGTTGTTTTTATCAGCTTCGTTAACTTTAACTATTAGATAGTTCTAACCCCAAGTCATTGTCTCGTTGGAACTACAAACCATTAAAACCAGTGTAGAGGTATGCAATCATGGAAAGAACGATGAGTATCCGACAACCAAAATTAGTAGATTTTTTGCTTTTATTTCTTCTAGGAGGAGTTTTAGGGTCAGCTTTTTTGTTCACAAAAATTGGAGTAAGAACAATTCCTTCAATTACCCTAGTAACACTAAGATTGATGTTCGCTACAATTGTGCTCTGTTTTTGCATGAAAATTACAAAATCTACCTTTCCCCATAGTTGGTCTGTATGGAGATACTTTTTATTATTAGGAATTTTTGCAAATATTCTTCCATTTTCACTGATCACTTGGAGTCAGATTTATATTGATAGTAGTTTGGCTTCAATTTTTATGTCTCTAATCCCTTTATTTACTGCTATAATGGCACAATTCCTTACTAGGGATGAACGCTTAAATATAAAAAAAATCCTAGGAATTGGGCTGGGTTTTTTAGGTGTTTGTGTTCTGATTAGTCCTAGTATTTTTAGTACAGGCTTAAAGGCAGAGATATTACCCCAATTTGCTTGTCTTTCCGCAGCTTTTTTCTATGCCTTTGCTCGTATCCAAACTCGTAAATTAAATGCTATACCTGCACTAGTCACAAGTACTGGAGTATTAATTTGTGCATCAACATTATCAATACCCATAAGTCTGATTGTAGATAAGCCTTGGAAGCTACATCCATCTTTTGAATCCTTACTTGCGGTATGCTGCCTTTCTCTATTCTGCACTGCATTTGCGTATCTAATCATTTATCGATTAATTGCTGAAGTAGGTGCAACATTTATGACTACTATGAATTACTTGGTTCCTTTTTTTGGTATTCTTTGGGGATATATATTTCTTGGTGAAGTTCCTAGATTTACATCTATTTTTGCAGCCATATTAGTTTTTGCTGGTCTTGCTGTTATGAATCAATATCCAAAGACAGATACTGCAAACGTTGATCGAAATTAGCTATTTAAGAAGGGCAAACTCTCCGCCAGTTAAATTATCGAAGAATCTCTCGTTATATTGATAGTTTTACCCTAGAAGAAGGCTTAATTTTTGGCTTAGTCCAAACATATATTCCCGGTAAATCCCTGAAGGAACTCCTGCAAGAAGGTAAACATTTTGACCATGAAGAAATTAAAACTATTGCTCGATCGATCCTCGAAATTTTGATCTATGGGTAATAATCCTTGATTAGGTAGTTTGAGGAGAAAGAAGTTGCTGCATCCATCTTTCTACTTGATGGCCAGCCCGATCAACGCCCTTGATCGATAAATAGGCCAGAGCTTTTTGATAATCTGCGATCGCCCAGTTCCAATCCCCTTCTAGGTGATGGGTGCGGCCTCTTTCTGCATAGATATTGCCCTCTAACTGCCGAAATAGGAGAGCCGTGTCAAAGTTTTCCCGCGCTAGGCGATACATGCCCAAATCTCGGTAGGTAATCCCCAAATTGATCCACGCTTTAATATTTAGGGGATTTAGTTCTAAGGTAGTTTCGTAATCAGCGATCGCTGGAGAATATTCTTGGCGGGTCGCATGGTAGTTCGCCCGATTGTTGTAGGCACTATCAAGGTTAGGGTCAAGTTCTATAGCATAGTTATAATCTCGGATAGCTTTGGCTTGGTTGCCGCTGCGGAAGTATAGCAAGCCCCGATTATTGTAGTGAATCGCATTCTGGGGTTCTTGCTGAATTAGCTGAGTCAACAGAGCGATCGCCTCTGGCAAATCCCCCGATCGGGCAAACTTCTGCACTAAATTTTGTTGTACCTGCACTGGGTAATACTGCGATGCCTTAGAAGTCGTCACCCATTTACCCTGCCGTTTGGTTTGTTTATTTAGTTGCTTGCTGATACTCCTCATGTTCCCCCCCTCCAAATTAAACATCTACTTACTTAACTTTCTTAACCATAACTGCCGCCCGTAGCCACCTTATACCTTCATTATGTCAGTTATTTTTTTGTCCATTGACCGGATATTAGGTAGTGGTGTTCCCCTTGACAAATGCTAGGATATAGGTTTAAATTCACCCAGTTTATTAATCAAAATTATGACAACACCCCTAACCCAAGCACCAGATATTACTGGGGAAGACTATCTCCTCCTTGGTTTAGCTACCTGCTACTACAAAGAAGATGAGGAGGTTTCCGAAATAAAAGTTATAGAACCTATTCCCTCTGCTGCCCTAGAAGCCATTATTAAAGGAATTCCTACTTCCTACAAATTTGCTACTGCACTCCCATACTCATCAAGTGTTGTAATCAGTTATTAGTTATCAGTTATCAGCTCTATTCCCAGTCTGCGTTGGCGAAGCCTGCCGAAGGCTAGGCGGACTTTGCTCTTGTAGGCGCGGTTTCAATCGCTGGCTAAGAATCCCAATTACCAATCCCATGCAAACTATTTGTTGGCAAGCAGATTTTTATCGCCGCCCCCTGCGAGATGACCAAGGGAAATCGCTTTGGGAATTATTACTGTGTGATGCCCAAGGCTGGCAGTATCAGGCTTCTTGTTCTCAATCTGAGGCGAATAGTAACTGGTTGACAGCCCAAATTCAGCAGGCTGCTCAGGAATATTTAGGGAAAGATTTACCTATAGCCCTAGAGGTGTTTCGTCCCCAGTCACTGAGCTTGCTTACGGCAGCAGGGCATATTTTGGGGATCAAAGTTATACCTACTCGCCGGACTCCTCAACTAAAAAGCTGGTTACAAGAATTAGCGATCGCCTATCCCCGTTTGCCCAACTATTCTGGTGAACCCTACCAACCCGTGACAGTTGAGCAACTGCCTCCAGTACCTATGCCAGAAAATCTCTGGGGAGACCGATGGCGCTTTGCTAGTCTGAGGGCTGGAGATTTAGTTCGGGAGTTTAGCGATCGCTCCCTGCGTGTCCGGGTTTTGCCAGAAGACCTATTACCCCTGAAGTTGGGATTAGCCTCCTCGGTTGCTATTCCGGGCATAATTATTGAAGGGGGTAAACAATCTTTACGATTAGCAAGATGGCTAGAAAGTACCCAGCCGGTGAGTCTTAACTATCTGCCGGGGCAGCCACATGGTTTGATCTTGCAAGCAGGATTGAGCGATCGCTGGGTAATTGTCACTTTTGAGGATGCAGAGGTGATCCAAGCCGCTCAAACTTTTGCTGTGCGACGACAATTAGCGAAAGGATTACATTTTTTATTAATCCAGCCAGATGATAGTGGCATGACTTACACTGGGTTTTGGCTCCTTCAGGATTTCGGTTAATTTCCATACAAACTAATTGGTTCTTTATCTTTAATATAAGTCGAAAATCCTCAACCTTTAAGGCAACCTTGCATAATAAATCTTAAATCTATGAACAGCAATAATTCCATTTCTGAAATAGCGGAGAGTCAGTTTGCAGTTGAAGATATCAAACATCCCAAGGTGGGTCATAAGAAAAAAGATAAAAAAAAGAAACAGAAGCAAGCTAGTTTTCCAGAGATGGAACCACAGGTGTTTCATAAAATCTCGGAGGCAGAAGGTAGTTCTAAGCTGTCTACTAAAGTTTATGAAGAAGAGCTTGCTCGTCTCCAAGTAGAACTAGTAAAAATGCAATATTGGGTGAAGCATACGGGGCAGCGGATTGTTATCTTATTTGAAGGGCGGGATGCGGCCGGCAAGGGCGGCACAATTAAACGGATTACGGAACCCTTAAATCCTCGTGGTTGTCGAGTTGTGGCTTTGGGAACTCCTAGCGATCGAGAAAAGACTGAATGGTATTTCCAGCGCTATGTCCCTCATTTGCCTGCGGCTGGAGAAATAGTCTGCTTCGATCGCAGTTGGTATAACCGGGCTGGGGTAGAGCATGTAATGGGTTTTTGTAGTGATGCTCAGTATCAAGAATTTATGCAAACCTGTCCAGAATTTGAGCGGATGTTAGCCCGATCGGGAATTATCTTACTTAAATATTGGTTCTCGGTGAGTGATGAAGAACAAGAAAAGCGTTTTCAGTCCCGGACGATCGATCCGGCGCGGCGTTGGAAACTTAGCCCTATGGATCTAGAATCCCGCGATCGTTGGGTAGAATATTCCCAAGCTAAGGATAATATGTTTGCCCACACCAATATTCCTGAAGCTCCTTGGTTCACAGTAGAAGCTGATGACAAGAAACGGGCGCGGCTGAACTGCATTAGTCATTTTTTGAGCAAGATTCCCTACATTGACATGACCCCCGACCCCTTAGAATTGCCCCCCCGCAAGAGCGCTCCCCATGATTATGTGCGCCCTCCCCGTAATGAACAATTCTTTGTCCCCCATAAATATTAAGAAATAGCAAAGCCATTTTTTAATTCCTAAAACCTTGCGGAGATTGGTTTTTAGTTTAATTAAGTGTGAGAATACTTGATTAAATTTGCACAACACTGCTGTGGAAATATTTGATCTATTACTGCCATAAAATTCTGTAGCTTTTAGTACAACAAAGGATTGCTATTCATGGCGAAAATATTCTAATTAATTTACATCGTTACGTCTACATTAAAATTAAAAACTAGGAAATATCCATGAGTGGAAATAAAGCCCGTGTTCAAGCAGTTCATCAGATCACTAACCGCACATTGATGCCGCCCAAAACCCCACGCCGTCTAGAAGAAATGTGGGCTGAGAATGTTTTTAACCTGACTAAAATGCAGGCAAGTCTGCCCAAAGCTATTTTCAAATCCATCAAAAATACGATCGTCACCGGAGAGAAGCTGGATCCTTCGATCGCTGATGCTGTAGCCACCTCCATGAGAGATTGGGCTTTATCTAAGGGTGCTCTTTATTACGCCCACGTCTTTTATCCCATGACTAATCTATCCGCCGAGAAACATGATGGTTTCATCTCGGTTCAGGGAGACGGCGCCGTTATTTCGGAATTTTCTGGCAAGGTATTAGTCCAAGGGGAGCCTGATGGTTCTTCCTTCCCCAATGGAGGCATTCGGGATACCTTTGAGGCACGGGGCTATACCGCTTGGGATGTCACCAGCCCTGCTTACATTATGGAAACAGACAATGGAGCTACTCTCTGTATTCCTACTGTGTTTGTTTCTTGGACTGGTGAAGCTCTGGATAAGAAAGTTCCCCTGCTCAGATCGATCGCTGCTATGGACAAAGCTGCCAGCAAAGTCTTGAAAATCTTAGGTCATACCAATGTTGCCCATGTAAATTCTAGCTGTGGGGCAGAACAAGAATATTTCTTGATTGATGCTAACTTTGCTAGTCAACGTCCTGATCTCTTACTAGCCGGGCGGACACTGTTTGGTAAGTCTCCAGCTAAGGGTCAACAATTTGATGATCATTACTTTGGTGCTATCCCTCAACGAGTCCAAGTCTTCATGCAGGATGTGGAAGAAACCATGTACAAACTGGGTATTCCTGCCAAAACCAGACACAACGAAGTGGCTCCCGGTCAATTTGAACTAGCACCTTTCTTTGAAGCTGCCAACGTAGCCAGTGATCACCAGCAGTTGACCATGACGATTCTCAAACATACAGCTAAAAAACATGGTTTCGTCTGCCTCCTCCACGAAAAACCCTTTGCGGGAATTAATGGTTCTGGGAAGCATGTCAACTGGTCTGTGGGCAACTCTACCCAAGGGAATTTGTTAGACCCCGGTGATAATCCCCACGATAATGCTCAGTTTCTTGTTTTCTGTGGGGCTGTAATTCGTGGGGTACATAAGTATGGTTCGCTGATGCGGGCGGCGATCGCTACTGCCAGTAATGATCATAGACTAGGGGCAAATGAAGCTCCTCCGGCAATCATGTCTGTCTATTTAGGCTCCCAGTTAGAAGAAGTCTTTGAGGAGATTAGAACCGGTACAGTCAAAGAATCTAAGCAGAAAGGAGTTATGGATCTGGGCGTGGATGTGTTGCCTCATCTGACGAAGGATGCGGGCGATCGTAACCGGACATCACCCTTTGCTTTTACAGGGAACCGTTTTGAATTCCGGGCTGTAGGCTCAAGCCAATCGGTATCTGGGCCCTTGATTGTCCTAAATACTATGCTGGCAGACTCCTTGGAATGGGTCGGCAATCGCCTCGAAGATGAATTATCTAAGGGTGCAGAACTAAGCACTGCCATTATCACAGTTCTCAAAGAGGTAATGGAAGAGCATGGAGCGGTAGTCTTTGGAGGCAATGGTTATTCTGAAGAATGGCACAAAATGGCAGTGGAGGAGCGGGGTTTATCTAATCTACGCACTACAGCAGATGCCCTGCCGATTCTGAAAGCCGATTACGTTGAAGACCTATTTAAGAAGACTGGAGTGCTGACTCCGGTAGAATTGGAAAGCCGCTTTGAAGTTTATGCCGAGCAGTATATTCTATCGATCGAAGTGGAGGCCAAGCTAGTAATTAGTATGGCAAAAACCATCATTTATCCTGCTTCTGTAGAGTATTTATCTAAGCTATCTTCAACTATTGCTGGTTTGACTAGTTTAGGGATTGATTTAGACAAGGCTGGTTCTCAGAAAATTGCTAGTCTTGTTAACTCTATGATGGCAACAGCTACTAAGTTAGGTGAAGCTACAGAAAAGCATGACTTTGGCTCTACAGAAGAACACATGCAATATTGCGCTCAAACTATCTGTCCTTTGATGGATGAGGTGCGTGTTTATGCTGATGGCTTAGAAGGAGAAATTGCTGATAGTTTCTGGCCTCTGCCCACCTATCAAGAAATGCTATTCATCAAATAGTATTATTGCTGGTCTCTAACTAGTAAGAGGATCCCCCCTAGCCCCCCTTCAAAAGGGGGGTGTTTATTAATACGTAAAATTATTGCCACTTAATGATCGATCGCAACCACAAGACCTATACAATTTCGAGCATTGTTTGGCACTACGCTCAATTAACTAAGCTCCAACCCGCAGAAAAAACTATTTTTAATCTGTTGCAAGACCAATTACCCACTATGAAAATGCTAGATATTGGCATTGGTGGCGGGCGGACGACTCAACATTTTGCCCCTTTTGTAGAGGAATATACGGGCATAGATTACTCAGTAGAAATGATTACTGCTTGTCAACAGAGATTTGCGACATCTCCTCACACCATGACCCTAGAAGTGGGAGATGCAAGGTGTATGCCACAGTTTTCTGATAATTCTTTTGATCTTATTTTATTTAGTTTTAATGGAATTGATTATGTTTCCCCTAGCGATCGTATCCAAATTCTCCAAGAAATACATCGAGTAGGAAAACCGGGGGGATATTTTTTCTTTTCTAGCCATAATCTCCAAGGTATGCTCTCAGAGTTTGATTACAAAACTAAACTTAGTTTAAATCTCTTGAAAAGCTACGTTAATTTGGTCATGCTGGGGCTATTAAAAATATTTAATCTTGCTATTACCCGTGAGCAATTACGAGATGCTGACTACTCAGTTATTAAAGATGAATCCCATAATTTTCGGCTCCAAACCTACTACATTCGTCCTCAGGCACAGATTAAACAATTAGCTGCTGATTTTCATAATATTGAGATATATTCAGGGAAAAGTGGGTTACTAGTTGCTAATAATCATGAGTTATTGATAAATTCTGATCAATGGCTTTATTATCTTTGTATTATCAATTAGCATTGAGAACTTCAATTGGAAGTGTGCCTCAAATGTTCAAAAATACACAAACTTACACCTAAGCCAATTAATAGAGCCGCAATAATAAAATTGGGAGTTAGTACCTCTCGGAATAAAAGAATTGAGAGACTAGCTCCCACAAAGGGAGTGATGGCAAAATAAGCACCAGTGCGGGATGCACCGAGTAATCTCAAAGCCATGATTAAAAAAGTAAAGCTTAATCCATAGCTAAAAGCCCCTAGAGTAAAGGCAGAGAGGAGCCAAGGTAAGGGAGGAAGACTAGCACCAAGACTGGTAGCAATTATGCCATTTACCACCGCAGCCACCAGATTTTTCCCTAAGGCTAAGAGTACTGGGTCTCGATGGGAAATGTGGCGAGTCAAATTATTATCCATCGCCCAAGAAAAACAGGCGCCGACGATCGCTAGGGTTGCCACGGGATTACTAAGCTGGCCTGCTCCAGAACCGTTGAGAATAATTGTCCCGGCAAGGATAATAGCGATCGCCACGGCCAAAAGCCAGTGAAAACCTTCCTTAAACACCACCCACGCAATCCCCGCTGTAGCTATCCCCTCAAAACTTAGCATCAGAGAAGCTGCCGCCGCAGAACTATGATCTACCCCATAAATAAATAAAGTTGGAGCAACGACACCCCCTAAGCCAATAGTAGATAAAAACCAAAACCATTCCTGCCCCTGCAGAAAATTTATTTCTGGCTTGATTTGCCGCTTGATGTCTTGGGAATGTTGCACACCAAAAACTAGAATTAATCCTAGAAATGCTCCTGTATTGAGGAGGGCAGCCAAGAGGAGGGGCGAAATTTGCTGGAGGAGGACTTTGGCTAAAGGAGCATTACTGCCAAGGAGAAGACAGGCAGCGAGGGCGTAGAGGATTCCGGGAGAAATTTTGGCGTTGCCCATATTCATAATGTCAACCAAAGTTAAGATACCTAAACCTTGGAGTTAAGAGGAGAGGAGTTAGCAAACTAGAGCATTTTCTCTAGGAATTGTTTAGCCCGATCGCATTGAGGATTCTCAAAGAAATCTTTAGGAGTAGCATCTTCAGCCAATTTTCCCTCATCCAAAAAGAGTATCCGATCGGCAACTTCCTTAGCAAAGCCCATCTCATGGGTGACGATCGCCATAGTCATACCACTGCCAGCCAAACCCTGCATTACATCCAGAACTTCCTTAACCATTTCTGGATCCAAAGCTGAAGTAGGTTCATCAAAGAGCATAATTTCTGGCTGCATGGCTAAAGAACGAGCGATCGCTACCCGTTGCTTTTGCCCCCCCGATAGGCGAGAAGGATAAACTTGAGCTTTACTTTCTAAGCCGACTCGACACAACAAATCCGATGCTTGTTGTTTAGCATCAACCTTAGATAGTTTCTTCACCTTTAAGGGGGCATACATAACATTTTCAAGGACAGTCATGTGGGGAAATAGATGGAAATGCTGAAACACCATGCCAATATTTTGGCGGATTTTCATAATATCCACCTTGGGTTGAGTAATATCCACCCCATCAATATGAATGTTGCCTTTTGTGGGGATTTCTAACAGGTTCATACACCGGAGAAAAGTAGATTTTCCAGAACCCGAAGGCCCGATAATTGCCACTACTTCTCCCTTCGTAATTTCATTAGAAATTCCCTTGAGAACCTGCAAATCACCAAAGTATTTATGTAGGTTTTCAATCTTAACTACTACGTTGTAATTTTCGTTCGAGGGCATAGGCTCCTGTGGTTAGTCCCATAACAATTACATAATAGATCAAAGCAGCAACTAGAATTGGTTCAAAGTAAATAAACTTTTCTGCGGCCACAATTTGCGATCGCCTCAAGATATCCGTGACTCCAATTACCGAAACTAGGGTAGAGTCCTTCAGCAAATTAATACTTTCATTAGCCAAAGCTGGCAGAATATTCTTCACTGCTTGGGGTAATATCACATCCCACATCATAATAGGATAGGGAACTCCCAGAGATTTTGCAGCCTCCCCTTGGCCTCGATCGACTGCTAAAATCCCCCCTCTAATAGTTTCAGAAATATACGCCCCAGAATTTAAAGAAAAGGTCAGAACTCCTGCCTCTAAAGGAGAGACATTGTAACCTGTTAATTGGGGTGTGGCGTAGTAAAGTAATGATAATTGGACTAGGAGAGGCGTTCCCCGAAATAGGGAAGTATAAACATTAGAAAACCAGATTAGGGGAAGGATATTAGATATCTTAAATAGGGATAAAATAGTTCCCCAGACAAAACCCAAAATGGTAGATAGAGCTGTAAATTGCATTGTTACCACTATCCCTTCTAAAATAAAAGGAATATTGGGGATAATGCGACCGAAATCTAGATTCATTTTCTATCCTTGAAGTTATTTTTTGATAAGAATTAAGCCGCCCCTAGGGCAGCCTATTCCTATTTATCAAACCATTTTTTAACTAAGGTTTCTACTTCTCCTTTTTGCTTCATTTGAGTTAAAACATCGTTAAAGGGTTTGACTAGGGGTGAATCTTTGGGAAAAGCGATCGCTGAACCAGAGGGGCCCTCACTGGGGATTACATTAAATTCCAAATCTGGGTTAGCCGCAACATAACCCTTAGCTACTGTATCTTCTACAATGGCCGCATCTAGACGCTTAGATTTTATTTCTTGAATCAGATCCCCAATTTTATTGAGGGGTTTGAGGTTAATCCCTGTGATTTTCTCGGCCGCTTTTTTCAAATCGCTTTCTTGGATACTGCCTAGCTGGACTCCCACACCTTTGCCAGCTAATTCTTCTACTTTTTTCAGGTTACTGCCCTTGAGAGCAATAATGGTATTTTTTGCTTCAAAGTAAATATCAGTGAAATCTACGCTCTTTTTCCGTTCTTCTGTGGGAGTCATACCGGCCATCACAAAATCTACTCGTTTTGCTTGGAGGGCTGGCAATAACCCATTAAAATCCATATCTTTGATTTCTAGGGTGTAGTTAAGTTGCTTAGTAATATACTTGGCAATGTCTACATCAAAGCCAATAATTTCATTTTTTCCACTGGCAGTATCCCGAAACTCGTAAGGCGGATAATCAGCAGAGGTTGCCATCACTAATTTTTGGGCTGCTGGGCTTCCTGTGCCCGGTGTTCCTGCGGCTGGGGTTGTTGTACTACCGCCGCCGCCACTACAAGCAGTAATAACAACATTCATCATTACCACACAAGCGATCGCTAGGGTAAATAACCAACTAAGTTTTTTGATTTTCATAATTCTTGGGGTTGAATAAACAATTTATAGTCCTAATCTAGTTTATTTCCGATACTTTAATGCTTGTTTGCCATAGGTTTAGTATCTTTGCATACCGAGAAATTTTGTAGCTAACCCTTTGATTTACTTATAGTTGAGCTACCTATCTGAGAAAATAGTTTGCTATCATGGGGGCAATCTACCATTTAGTTATCTAGCTAACCATGTAGTAATAACTACGATCGGTTCTAGATGGAAATAACAGCTAATTCTGATGAATAAAACTAAAGATATTGCCCTAGGTGCTACCTCAGATGAGCTAGATATTAATGCGATCGCTAACCATCGGCCAACTAAGGTACGGATTAGAATCTGTATCCCCCAAGAATATAATAGTGTCCCCATTATTTCTCGCTTGGTCTCCCACCATGAAGTAACTGTAAATATTTCTGGAGCTTCCCTAGAGGCAGATTCTTCGCAAGATGGCTGGTTTGACCTAGAGCTAGAGGGTTCCAACCCCCAAATTCAAAGTGCGCTTACCTATCTTGATGAAATGGATCTGGAAATTATTAATAAAACAGACCCAGAGGAAGATGGCTGGTGATGGAATTTTTTGCGACCCTTCTATCTAGTCTCTTAGTTTTGGGTAGTCCAGTTGGTTATGCTCTTGACCAAGTAGCTGCCGATAATTTTAGAAATCGTTTATATCGAGTGGAGCAATTAGAGGTAAGGATAGATAATGCTCCCAACTATCAGATTATTCAGGGACGGATCGATCGCCTCCGTTTAGCTAGTCGGGGAGCTTGGTTAACCCCAGAAGTGCGCCTTGATACTCTAGAGGTAGAAACTGACCCGATCAATTTTGATTTCTCCCGTCTATCCAGTTCTCCCTTACCTATACCTAGCCCTGCTGCCCTTGTAAGACCTGAGGGGCAGAATGCAGAAATCTTGGAGCAAACTCTGCTGCCTGCCGGTCTGCTGCGTACTCCTTTCCAGGCGGGAGTCCGATTAGTAGTTACTGAAGCAGATATCCAACAAGCTCTAAAATCTCCTAGAGTTCAAAGTTTAATTCGAGAAATTGCTAGTAGGTTTTTAGGTAGTGAAGCAGCAACGATGCAGATTATCCCTCAAGTTAGGTTTCTGGAGAGCGATCGCTTTCAACTCCAAATAGAATTTTTATCATCAAATCAAAATAATTTAAATCAAAATAATCGAAGTATCAAAGTTAACTTAGAATCAGGTATTACTATTCTTGATAATTCTCGTTTTCAGCTAGTAGACCCAGTACTCCAAATTAATAATAATCTTTTACCTAGTTCTATAGTTACTGCGGTTACTAGTAGCTTCCTTGATTCTTTTAATCTCCAGAGTCTAGAATCTAGGGGCATA
>Ga0335395_10002126_pt1 | contig 12275 bp, 4 predicted proteins | sample MAT02_FD_205744 | JGI IMG/M metagenome (GOLD analysis project Ga0335395, IMG submission 205744) | Freshwater microbial communities from Lake Fryxell liftoff mats and glacier meltwater in Antarctica - MAT-02 (spades assembly) (version 2) ...
GAATCCTGGTGATTATGTATACGAATATATTAAAACCCTTGATTATGAAGATGGAAGTACTTTCCCTAATGGGGATGGTGTAAAAGTTATAGCTGCGTTAAGTTATCTCAACTTCATTATAACTGATAAGGTAGTGATTGGTCAAACTTGCTGGAGAAAAGGAATGCCTAATGAGTTGAAAGTAAAAGATGAAAAGGCTGCACAAATATTACAATCTGTTTTTCCTAATCGAAAGATAATAATGATTGATGCCCTTGCCGTCAATTTGGGCGGTGGTGGAATACATTGTATTAGCATGTACCAACCGACATTCTCAAACAATTAGCATTATAAGCTTAACGAAGTAAACGATGCAAAACAATGAAAAAGATGAAATTTATTGGATTATTTTATTTGTTATATTGGTATAAATCCATGCGAAGCAATCGCCTTTTTTTGTACTAGACTTTTTATGCTAAAGACATGATACGCTTTGATTATTTTTTTGACAATGAAAAAGTAAATACCGCCGGCTTATGGCAATACCAGGCTAAAGATCATAATTTAGAGGCCCTGAATGCTCAAATCCATGCACTACAAAATGAATAAACCTATTATAAGCCTTTATTTTTATATATATTATCAATCAATCAGAAAACCCTATATAATATCTTCAAAATCATCTTCTTTACTGCCCTGCATCTCTAATATGGATTGATATCGTGATTGGTTGAGCGCCTCAAAACTAGACTTGATAGCACCTAGGATATCAGCATTACAAAAAGATTTAGCCTCCTCCAGCGTATTGACGCCACTACCATCTCTGAATTTTATGATTTGTTCGATAAGGGATTTCTCAAATTTAATAGAGAGTTTTTCGTTCATTTTAAAAACTGTTACTTTTATATCTTCCAGGTCAAATTCTCCTATGATTCGCATGTTTACTTAGATTTATTAATGATTTGTGAAGTGATTATTTTATATAATGCAGACAATTCCGATTCGTTTTCGAGCAGAGCTACATGTTTATCTATCGTTTTATAATCATGTCTGGCAGCTGAACCAGTTTGGGTTAGATTAGGAGATATATCATTGAGTTTAGCTACTTGCTGAGAGAGCATGGGAACCAGTTTTTTAAAATCTAATTCGTTTTTGATGCAGTAATCTTCTGTTAATGCATAGAGATGATTAGAAAAATTATTAACAATGGTAGCTGCAAGGTGTAGCTTGGTTTTGTCATCATCATTAAGCAAAAAGACGTTATTTGAAATCTTGTCCATGAGTTGATGTAACAACTTTTTTGTGTCGTTATTGGCTCCAGTTATCGCAAAGGGTACACCTGACCAATAGCTTTGTTCCTGCTGATTAATAGATAATATAGGCCATATACACCCATAATTAAAATGTACATTGCACAATAGTGCCGAAGGAGTTGCGCCAGATGTATGAGCGATGAATTGATTTTGCGATAAGCGGAAAGGAAATGTCTCCGCTATATCCATTATGCTGTCGTCATTGACTGCTAGCAAATATAGATCGGCAGTCACATCCATTGATACTAATTCACTGGTGAAACTGGTATGCATATCATCAGCTAATGCCTTTGCAGTAGTTATGTTTCTGCTATAAACTTGCTTGATATTGATATTGTGCAATAATAATTGCCTAGCAATTTGGGATGCAACATTACCTGAGCCTATGATTACAACAGAATTTATATCTTTGATCAATTTTTAATACGGATTTAACTATAGAAACAACATTAGCTGGGTTTAGAAAGTTCTTTAGCACGGTTTTTGGCACTTATGATACCTTCAGAGATGATTCCGCTGAGGTTGTAATTGTTAAATACACTTAGTGCCGACTCTGTAGTCCCACCCTTAGAAGCCACTGCTTTGATAAGGTCATCAAGTGACAATTCGGCATTATTGATGAGGTGATATGCACCCAGCATAGTTTGTTTGACTAGCATGAGGGCGGTTGATTCGTCAAAACCCATTTTTTGTCCGACTTCCACCATGCTTTTAACATAATAATAGAAGTAGGCAGGACCACTACCACTCAGTGCCGTTACGGCATCTAACATAGCTTCGTCCTCGATATAGATAGAGCGACCTGTGGCATTGATCAGGTTTTCGATCTTAAAAAGTCTGGCAATACCGATTCCTTCAGCAGAAGTAAATCCTGTGACACCCATGCCGAGCATAGCAGGAGTATTCGGCATGGCTCTTATTACTTCTTTGTGGTCAATTGCTTGCTGAATCCTGGAGATATTAATGCCTGCCATGATGGATAGTACGATCTGATCGCTGTTGAGTTTGCCGTTCAATAGTGCAGCAACTGTGTCAAAATCTTGTGGCTTGACCGCCAAAATCACTAGGTCATACTGTGAGATCTCAGGTGTAATAGTATTGACGACCACACCCTCTCTTTGCTTTTGTAAGACTTCACATCGCTCTTGATTTTTCTCAACAAGTAGGAGGTTTTCTTTTTTTACAAGATTATATTGAAGAAATGATCTAGCAAAGGCCAAGCCCATGTTTCCGCAACCCAAAATGGCTATTTTCATGTGATATATTTTGACTTTATTTACACTTAATTATTTTGGGCTTACGCAAATGTATAATTTTTTTTTTAATTACTTAGTTACCAAATAAAAGTTTTGCTATAATGGATAAACTTAATGTAACTCTATTTCATGAAAGTTGGTATTTCACTGTGTTTTGGATTCATATCTTTTTGGTGATTACAATCTAATATTTTGTGTATTTAACATAATATTGCTAGTAATCTTACAACTAATATTAAGATATCAAAGACAATTATGCTGTTTTTTTTGAAATCTAAAACTTAATTATAAAATATTAATACATATTTAAAGCTGAATGTTTATCTTGTGAAAATATATTTCATGCTTTTATAACTTGTTTTTATTTTCAGTGTTGAAAAACAATAATTTTTATTATTTATCATTAGTATTTGTATTTCAAATATTAATAAATTATTTAATTTTTTAACATGTCAAGTATTTTAATATTTAAATTAATTTGTTATTTAATTTAAAAAAGAATAATTACTTTTGCGATATCAGAACCTAAAAAATCAAGTAGCTCATGTTGTTGAGATCGCTTTTACTTTTGTATGCCATTATTGGTATATCTTCGATATTTATGCCCTGGCTTTACCTACCCAAAGGTAATGGCCATGTATATGGATACTTGACTGACGGTCTAATTACAGGATTTCTTTTTTTTATCGTTATCTTATTTATAATTTTAACTTTTAAGAAGGATAAACTGAGTTCCCTTCAGATAGCGCTAAGTGGAATAATAGGGTTATTGAATGTTTACATAGCTTATGATAAACATATAGGTATTGAAAGCGACAAAACTAATTTTGTTTCTGATAACTACTTTATAAATCTAGGTTTTGCTGGGATGAATCAAGGCATTGGTATTTATGTGATGGGTTTAGCAGGTATCGGCGTTTTTATTACAGCTTTGATAATGTTTATAACTTCTAATTATTCCAAATCAAATAGTGAGAATATTCAGAAACACCGTGAAAATAAAGCATTAATATTAAAAGCTTTACCAATTATTCTACCACTTTTAATAGGGATTTTTTACTTCTTGCAATTTAATCAACCTAAATTATCCGATGAAGAAATTAAGGTTACCCTAAAGCAAGATCTTGAGTCTATGGGCAACGCATTAGTAGCTAAAGATTATGTCAAGTTTGTAGATTTCTATCCAAATATAATGATTCAATCTAGTGGTGGAAAAGATAAACTCGTTGAATTGTTGCAATCAACAATGAATGAGATTAATGCCAAAGGAACGACAGTAAAAAGCGTTGCGTTTCTAGATCAATACGATACAAAGACTAAAGATAAAACAATCCAATCTATCATAACCCAAAAGGTAGTTTTTAAAACAGCTCAAGGAGATAAATCAGAAACCCAAAAAATGTTAGCCATTTCAGATAATGGTGGTGAAAGTTGGGATTTTATAGCAACTGATGGAAAGACCAAAGAACAATTAAATAAAATTTACCCCTCCCTTAACCAAAATTTGGAATTTTAACTTCCAATATACTCATCAAATATTCAATCCCATGAAGACATTTTTACACTCAAATTCTATCAGAAAACTCTTGAGAGGAAATCAAGCCAAGATGTTTGTTAAATCTCTGCTAATATTTGCCTCGACATTTATATCAAGTTTTAGCAATGATCTAGGTGCTCAGATTAATTATACTCAAGGATTTGCTGGATGTGCAGCTAATCCATGTAATAACTGGCAATGGGATATAGCTTCGGGCAATATAACTAGTACACCACTCAATGGATACACTCCTTGCAGCGTGGGTAATCCTGCTGCTAGAGTCAATTTGGATGGGACGATGCCAACTGCGAATTTGACATCTACGACCAACATTGGAACTTCTAATAGTGAAGTAACACGTTTTGGTTTCACATATAAAGTGATAGACACACTCACGGGCAATGCTATTCCTGCAAACTCATGTACTTTTAATGTACAATGGTCAACCACAGCAACGGGACCTTGGAATACTATACAGACATTTCAGAATGTAAGTTCTACCACTTGTATTTCAAATCTATCTCCGATATTTTTTCCTACTTCGGGACAACCCATTTTTATGAGGATTAATATGACTAGAAGTAACCGTGGTTATTGGGTAGTAATAGACGATCTAGTTTTGACTCAAGCAGCACCATCTGTAGCCGAGGACACAGGTTGTTTATGTAATAATGATCAAACTCCTAACAATACTGACGGTACTTATAATAATACACTAAGGATTAGAGCACAGAACAATGTACCTATGAGTTCAGGATTGAGTTACACACTCAGGTCTAGTACAGGTCTATTAAATAGTGGCGGTGGTGCTATAGGTAATCCTACTTTTAGTTATTGCAACGGCATAGGCTGCCCGAGCGGAATATTGAACGGTCAATACTTTTTGAACGTCAGAATACCTTTTACAGGAGCGTTTAGTGCCAATATAGATGGTCCAGATCCCGATACAGCGGCAGAAATTGTGTTATCAAACACACTATGTAGTCCTTCATATCCTGCCCTTCCCACAATACCATTGTTGGCAAGGAACTGTTTGGTAACTGGCGATAATATTTTTGGGGCAGATGGTGCTGTTTATTCTGAATTTAATGTACTTTCTAGCCCAAGTCTTCCAATTGGATTCTCTCAAATCGGAACTGGCAATTTGGTCATTAATAATGAAACCTTTGAAGAAGCTGATAATGATCCAACTTTCGAATTGTTTCTTATAAGAGATAATATGGGATGTAGAGTCTCGTCTTACAGAGAGTTTAATGTATATAAATCTGTAGTCGCAGATATAAAAAATACTTTAATCAACTGTCGTAATCCAAGGACAAACGATGTGATTAATCTTTCACTAATGCTCGATGATAATAATACTGGTGGTGGCATATTTTTTATCGCTGGTGCAGAAGTAGTTGATGGTGATTTAATGTTAAATGGTAACACATGCGTTAGTGTGACTTATTCAGTTACTGACAGTTGCGGTGTATCCAGGTCTGATACTAAGTCACTTCAAGTTATATATAAACCAAAAGCAAGTTTTAATTTTGATAACTCACCAGGAAGCCCTATATCACCTGTTTGCTCAGCCAATGCTGTTACAGTCAATTTAATCAGAACTAGCTCAGGCAGCAATCCTCAGTTTTCAGTTGTAAGTAATAAACCAAGTTTTGGAATTCCAACATTGAGTGGTAATACATTGACATTACCTGCTGCACCTATCGGAAATGATATTAGGTATAGAGTTTGTTTAATCGAGACTAATCCTGCTCCAGCTTTCTGCGCAGGTATAATGCCAACGACTCAGGCATGTGCAGATACTATTTGTAAAAACTTCATAGTCTATCGAGATATATCAGATTGTGGTGCTAATGCGTTGTTTACTAGCCAATGTGAACCTTTTTTACCAGACTTTTGTCCGATTAGTACTAGTCCATCTTTAGATCTTGGATGTAAATTTTTTACTATCGAGGGTCCAAATATTTTGAGTGCAGATGTTGAGATTGATCAAGGAATCCTTAACTGTACAGACACTGAAATAACTGGAACATTTAATGTTTCATTATTTGGAATAGATGCTAATGAACTCGGTGGTGGGCAAACCCTCAGTTCGTTTCCTGGTTTAGGGACAGTATGTAGTATTCTTAATTTTAGAATTTTGGGTTGGAGGCCTTTAGGAGCCTTGTACAGATTATTGGGTTGTGATAGAACTATAGCACAATTTATTTTAGGAATCTTAAGTAATATTGCTGGTGGTGATGGAGGTGGATACATTGTCATGGCGGACACCGATGGTGATGGTGCTTTTGATTATCTAGTTGAAGATGGTTTTTTTCCTTCGGGAAATAATACCTTCACTGTTCCAAACAGAGTTAAAGGTGCGGGTTATGTAACAGTAAGAGCAGTAGGAGGATTCGTAAATTCACCATCTAGCGTTTGTGGCAATTTGGATATTGAAGGTATTAATCTTTTGGATTTGATTCCAATAGGCGCTATTCCTATAGTAGGTGCTGTAATTGAGGATATATTAGCAGCTGCTGGATGCGGAGTTAATCTTGCATTTTCAGCTGAGAAAACTGAGTCTGTTCAGGTAATTAATAACGCTACTCCAGTTTTATTAAATTGTAACCCTAGTGGTTATGTCTTTGCTCAGACTTTAGATTGTGATATTCCTGTTAATTGGTCAGTACCTCTTGCAAATGACGGATGTAGTGGCGAGCTAATTGCTTATCAAGGTCCTACATCTGGTGCAGATATTTCCCAATATGCTGGTACACTATCTCCGACTGTAGTAACAATCTCTGGTCCAGGGATCTACCAAACTGCTGGTCCAATACCTGGATCTATATTGGAACCTGGTATATATCCTGTTACTTATACCACGGTATCATGTAATGGACTCCCTGAGTTATGTACGTTTAATGTTGTTGTTACTTCAGGATCTCCTATTCTAGAATGCCCTCTAAGTATTACAGTAAATGCGGATGCTGGAGTTTGTAGTAGTAGGGTAAATGGACTATCACCATACCAGGGTTTGGGTTGTGCGAGTATAATTAATTACAGCTACACTACACCCGTTACTAATATGGTAGTTGAAACAAATTCAACGACGATAGGTACACACAATATACCAGATGGAGATTATTTCGAGTTAGGAACAACACTGATTACTTATACTATGCTAGTAGATATCAATGGTGACGGTGACTATGATGATGTAAATCCTAATGAGACTCAGATTTGTTCATTTTCTATTGTGGTTGAAGATAACCAAGAACCATTGGCTAAATGCTTAGATGTAGAATTAAACTTAAATAATGAAGGATTAGGAACAGTATATGCTGGTCTTACACCTGGTCAAATATACCTAGATGGAGGTAGTACAGATAACTGTCCAGGCAACCTTATAGTAGAAATTTCAAAAGATAGAATAAATTATTTTCCATCGCTTGATTTTGATTGCTCAGAAAAAGGGCAAAATGTAATCAACTTTAGAGTTACTGATGCAAACGGAAACATAAGTTTCTGTAAGTCTGTAGTAAAAGTAATTGATTTCTTCGAAGGCTTCAAATTAGACTTGGATGTACCTGAAGTGTGTTTTGAGCCATTCCAAAATACTTACGACTTTTCAAAATATATAGTAATAGCTCAGCCCAACGGTGTTAATGTTACTCATGAAAATGTAGGCACCTTAGGATCAGAAGTATTCGGATCTTTTGGTATTTCGACCTTTTTACCAGATCCAGGTTCCACTAACGATCCAGGTACATTAACCACAGATGGTATATATACGCTTGGTACAGGTACAGGCTGGATTACTATATCTTATATATTGTCAATAGACGAACAAGTAAACCAAATAGACGATACATCACCACTTACAGGATGTTTCAGAATGGTCCATGATGTATTTAGAGTACAGAAATTAAGCCCCATCTGGAATGGAGGCTTTATGTGTTGTGATCAACTACCCATTTGGTTAGGAGGTGCTACATGGGATGGTGTTGGTGCTCCACCTATACCAGCTGGAATGTTGAGTTTAACTGACATTAGAGGATCTTATCCAGAGGACGCTTATGGAGAATGGGTAGGGCAAGGAGTAACTTTTGTTAATCCAGACAATACTCCTTTTACTGGTGATGAATTTTATCAATTTGACCCCAATGGCTTGGATGGTACTTATACTCTTACTTATATAGTAGGTGATGAACCTTGTATTTTTACACACTCTCAAGACATTAGAGTGACTTGTCAAGACTTACAAATAGAATTGAGCGACATCACGGTATGTCCGGCTAACTTAGTTCCTGAACGCGTTGTTATTGTCAATCTTGATGATAAAGATCTAGTAGTTTCTACTACTGGTTTTGCCGCTCTTGCGGCAGATGGTGCGCACTATGGTGGCGGACCACTTGCTGATCCGGTTGTGGACTTAATGGATGTTGCCGTAGTAAATGGTAGAGTAGTAATACCAGCATTTTATGCTCCAGCGGTTAGAAATGAAGATTATGAAATATGTATAGAAGTATTCCAAACCACGCCATTTGGATGTGCTGAGATCGTATGTTATACAATAACTGTACAAGACTTGGTAGCACCAAATTTCCAAAATTGTCCAAAAGAACCAATAGTTGTTGATGCACCGACAGGATGGTGTAGTTCCTTCGTTAATTTTGAATACCCGTGGACTCAAGATAACTGTATGGGCTTAAATGCTATTATAAGACAAGTAGATACTACGGGGTTTAAGTCTGGTGATTTATTCCCTGTGGGGTTAACTATATTAAGTTATACATCTACAGATACAGTAGGTAATCAAAGCTATTGTGAGATTAAAATTATAGTTAATGATTTCCACACTCCACCAGTTCTAACTTGTCCAGCTGATGTAGTGAACGTACTCAATGATCCTAACAAATGTAGTGCCGTAGTTAATAGGATAGCTCCTGCCAAAGTTGAGGACAATTGTATCACTAATACAAATATACAATATGAAATTAGGGATCCTGATGGCAAGTCTATAGCATGTGGATTTGCTGACGCAAGTGGTAGTGTTTTCCCTGTAGGAACAAATACTGTAACTTACAAGGTAGAAGATCAACCATTATTGTTAATTACTGAGGTTGTTCAAAACGGGACTCGTGCAGGTATAGAAATAACTAATTTTGGTCCAGCAGATGTGGATATAACTTGTGCTAAGTTTATCTTAAAAGACCAGAATGGAGTTGTTTTAGAAATATATACTTTACCTACTAACAATAATATTTCAACATTATTTGATAGACCTATTTTCCCACCAGTGAATCCTATATTATGGAATATTAGAAACCCTGACAATATACTTAAAGTAGGTGAAACGTTTACTCATGTATTTAATGGTGATCAAGATGGTGACGGGGATATAGATGTGGTTAATACATATAATCGATGTGACGTTAGAAGATATTGCTTTGCTTTCTTAGATAGAGTAATTGATGAGGCAATTATCAATGATCTAACTAAAGGCGTTACCATCTTGCGCAAAAATGAGTGTGATAATAACGCTCAAAGTGACTTCATACCAGCAACGGCATGTGATTCAGGTAGTTTTGGTATGTTGAACCCTGGCCTTACGACAATGGCACCAAATGGTACACAAACGTCATTACAGAATTACCCTCCAAGCAAGGCACTTTGTAGCTTTAAGGTAACGGTAAGAGATGTAGAAGCACCAGTTTGTATTTATCATGATACGATACCAAAAGTTATAACTTTAGCGCCATTAATGCCTGCTCAGCCAATACTAGCTAATACATGTCTGAAGTCAACAGTGACTATGCCAGTGGGCATTATTGATGATGTAAATATCTTTAACCTAAAGATTAGCACAGTTAATGCGGGTTCTATTACTGCATACCTTAAATCACCTGATGGTACTAGAATCAAGTTATTTGAAAGAGTCTGTGCTACAAATACAGATGCTTGTATAGGCAATGGTATAGCGGGCTCTCCTAATATTGATATTAATCTTGATGATACCAGAAAGTGGATTCCTTCACCGAGTGTAACAAATGCAGTTTGTACGCCTTCGATGGGTGCGGGTGGTTTTTACAGACCTTTAGAGTTATTTAAAGAGTTTTACGGACTACGAGGCGGTGGAGTTTGGACGTTAGAAATTTTTGCAGACGAAGGTACTATTGCTACACTTACGGATTGGGACTTACAAATTATTTATAGAAAACCATTCGATCAAGGTGACGTAGTTTTAGACAATGAGCCTAAGATATGTACTGAAGACTTTACTTGGATTCATCCGATTTTAGAAGATAATTGTTGTGTAGGAACTGTTGACGTTACCTATGCTTTTAATAATGATGTGACTAAAGAGTCTAGTATTGAAAAGAATATTATAAAAAATCTTTTGGGTACTATAAATATGCAAGGTTGCAGTGTGACAAAAGTTTTTAAAGTTGGCGTTACAACGATTACCTATAGTCTAGTTGACAAATTTGGTAATGAGTCTGAATGTAGCTTTAAAGTTACCGTCAACGATACTGAAAATCCTACTTTCCCATTTGGATGTCCTGATAGAACGATTTACCTAGCTCCAGGTGAATGTACAGGGCAATTAGTAGGAATACCAAAGTCTATAGATAACTGTTCTGTGACTGAAGTGACATTCTGCGATGAGAATGGGGTAGAGGTAGATTATACTAGACTTCCTATTGGTGTTTACAAACTGTTACAAAAGAGTGTAGATATTTATGGTAATATAGGTATATGTGAGTTTATTATGACTGTTGTGGAGTATGTTACTACTAACAATACTTTGGCTTGTAATAACCATGTTAATGTTTCATTGGGTTCAGATTGCACAGCAACTGTTACACCTGATATGATATTGGAAGGTGGTCCTTACAGATGTTATGACAATTATTGTCTTACAGTGACATACTATAATGGTAATACACACAGCACTATATTTACTCTGGCTGATGTGGGCAAAACCTTTACAGTTTCTGTTAAAGATTGTAACGGAAACAATAGCTGTTGGGGTACTATCTTGATAGAAGATAAGTTAGTACCAAAGATAGAATGCCCAATAGATATTACGTTAGAGTGTAATGGTAATCCATTATTGAGATATCCTAAAGGTCATCGTTTTGAATTTCAATTAGTGACTGGGGAGTTAAAAATCCTTTCATGCGAAACAAATTCAAGAATTACATTTGAAGACCATTTAGAAAATCTTGGAAAGTGTAATAACCCACGAGCGATTTTAACACGCAAGTGGAGAATAGTGGACGTAAGAGGAAGAGAAGCAGTATGCAATCAAATTATTACTTTCAATGCTTTAGACTTAGACTCTATCGACTTCCCGATTGATCTTAATTTAAACAAATCATTGCATTGTGGTGAAGTAGCTATTAATCCTACTCTTACCACACCTGCATTTACAGGTTCGCCTACCATCAATGGCAAACCAATTTTTGGTAAACACTATTGTGATATAAATGTCGGATTTTATGATTTAAAATTAGACGATGCAAATTGTGCAGCAGGTTATGAGATTCTTAGACATTGGAATATCAGAAATGAATGTGCACCACTTATATTTGGTATCAATCCGTATGTTCACATCCAATCCATAAAAGTTGACGACATCAAAGCACCAGTTCTTAGAGTATTAGGTGATACAATCATTAGCGTGAATCCTTGGACATGTAGAGGTAATATCAAGTTACCTAATCCTATCATCAAAGAGGACTGTAGCGCTTATTCGATAAAGTGGTTTACAGGCTATGGTGAATTTAAAGACAAAGATTCATTAGGCAATTACTATATGTTGAATATGCTAAAAGGAAGTAATGTCCTGGTAGCTAAAGTTCTAGATGAATGTGGTAATGAGTCAAGAACTTCATTTAAAGTAACAGTTATCGATGCAACTGCGCCAGTAGCAGTAGCTAAGCAAAACATAGTGATTTCCCTTACGGGTAATGGAATTACACCAGAAGGTGGTGCGAAGCTTTATGCAAAGGATGTGGATAACTTGTCTTATGATGGATGTACAGAAGTAAGAGTAGAAGTTAGAAGATTGTCAGGTGGATCATGCGGTAACGTAGGATCAAATGGCACACACAATAACAACAGCACATACAATGACAACAATGATTTCCCGAGTGAAGTACCAGGTCAAGTATGGTTCCACCCAGAAGACAGCAGATT
>Ga0335395_10002132_pt1 | contig 12259 bp, 12 predicted proteins | sample MAT02_FD_205744 | JGI IMG/M metagenome (GOLD analysis project Ga0335395, IMG submission 205744) | Freshwater microbial communities from Lake Fryxell liftoff mats and glacier meltwater in Antarctica - MAT-02 (spades assembly) (version 2) ...
TGAGCCGAAAAACATCCGCGAGATCATCTCATTGACATCTCTTAGGAATGCTCTAGGCGGTGGCAACAAAAAGGCAACTGAGACGGCCTTATCTCAGCTCTGTTCTTTAGGGCTTGTGGTGACGGATGGTGAGGGCAATTACTGGGCTGGCGATTCCCTTCCACCTAACAAGAGCGACTGAGGCGATCGCAACAGCAACAGCAACAGCAAAGGAAACTACTTTTTTGACTGCTGTTGCACTGCTGTTGGGTCTGCTGTTGCTGTTGCTGTTGGGGGGTAAAACGGCTGGAAGGCTTGGTACAGCGTTGCTGTTGTGCTGTTGCCCGTCCAACAGCAGCCGCCTTGCAACAGCAAACCCCAACAGCAGAGCAACAGCAGCCAACAGCAACGCTATACCAATGGTTTCAGCCGTTTTAAGTCTGATTTGACCAACAGCAGTCAACAGCAGAGCAACAGCAGCCAACAGCAACGCTATACCAGTAGTTTCAGCCATTCAGCCCCCTTGCAGCCAACAGCAGAGCAACAGCAGAGCAACAGCAACGCTATACCAATGGTTTCAGCCGTTTAGCCGCGATCGCCCCTTAGCCGTCAATCCGCCCCAGTAAACCTCACCTTTTTGCCTGCCATGAACCTTCAAATGCTCGGATTTAAGCTCATTCCCGGACGGCTCAAAGTAGATCGGATCTACCTTCTCTGTGTGCTGAAGTTGCCCCAAGAAATTCAGGATAAAACAGGACGTGCTGACCTGATAAAAAGCCATGGGGCATTTTTGTTAGGTTTCAACGTTGCCCCAGTTGTCGGTGGGATTTATCCCTATCAAGGAAACCTTTGGGAGCTGGTAAAACCGCCTGCACAATTTCCACACCGCTATCAATCGCAGCAAACCCGACAAGCCCCGATCGCACTGTTTAAGTGGGTGGGGCGGTGTGAATCGGTCGATGATTTTATTCAGCAATATTTAGAGGATTGATCAGACGGCACAGGCAATCTCCTATCACTGCGATCGCCCCAATAGAAAAGCCTCAGCAACTCGCTGGGGCTTTTTGCTGCATGGATGCAGACCGCCACGCTGTAGACTTGTCTATACAAACGTATAGAAGGGGCTGGATGAGTGAATCAAAGTTGGCAACATTCAAGTTAGATGGCGATCGCTGGCAAGCATTCCAAGAGAAGGCAGCTCAAAGCGATCGCACGGCATCGGAGCTGTTGAGGCAATTTGTAGACGGCGTGATAGACGGCAGCATAGACACCGCGATCGCCCCTGCTAGATGGGGATTAGAGCAGCTAGAATCTATATCCAGCATGGAAAAACGTATAGATTCTATTGGCGGCGTAGAGCAACGGATAGAAGCACGGTTGCAGCAATTTGAAGGGGAGCTGCTGGGAAAGTTGAGAGCCTGATCAAACAGAATCAGGCGATCGCATTGCAGGCCGTACCGGTGGCACCCAAGCCCAGGGCATCCCCTGCCGTTGTGCCCACTTCCCCTGTGGATGGTGAGGGACTAAGCGCCCGCGCTCTGGCGAGTAGGCTGGGCTGTCATCATTCCAGCTTGGGAGATTGGAATAGGCGATCGCCCCAGACCCTAGCAGCCGAATCGCAAGCCCGAGATCCACAGGGTAGGGCATGGCAGCGGCGTGGTGATGGCAAATACTACCAAGCGGCTTCCATGGGACAAGCTCAAGACCATTGACTACATGCCTTTGCCCTTGCAGCATTTTGGCGGCTCTGAAGTTGACGCGATCGCCGCCGTCTATTCTCTGAACGATTATCTTGAGCGTGTAAAGTAAGCTGACAGGACTTTACACGCTGGTTCGTATAAAGTCTGTGCCGATAAGCGATCGCCGCATGGATGCAAGGCAAAATCGCTGGACTAAAGCTAGTCCAGAGCAAAATTGGCACATTCTATATACACCAAGGGTTTCAGCCGCTTAGACCATTGAGTAGTTGCCATTACAGCAGCTAGTCAAGCGCCTCAAACGATTGATAGGTAAGGGTTTCGGTTTGGCTTTGAAAGTACTGGACTAACTCAGGACTAAAAGCCCGTTTTCACACCTGATTTAGCCCGGTCGGTTAGTCCCATTTTTAAGGGCTGAATGTGCCAGTGTGACAGTGTGACAGTTGGGCAGAATTTGTTATACAGAATCCGCTGTTATACAGCCTTTTAACGCCGGACGTTTGTCAGACAAGGTGGGCTGTCGGGCGTTTGTCGGACAACATTTATTATCCGCTTGGGGCGATCGCTGGTCGGTGAACCAAAATCGTCTTATGTAAATAGCTTCTTTCAGGAATCGTTCCTTTACATAAGATAATTTTGCTTCGTTTGCCACGGCCTCAGCAATGCCCGCCTCTTCACTCTGGCGATCGCCTCAGCAGCACCCCGCCGTGGAGCTGAAGCCCTGGCGATCGCCCTCATCCCAGATACCGCCCACTTCCATCCCCAGGCCGCGCATGGAGATACTTCCCAGTAGTCGCTGGGTTAGAGTGTCCCAAATTGGCCTGAACCAAGTGCAGCGGCGCTCCCCTATCCATTGAATGGCTGGCGTGAGCATGGCGCATCCAGTGGGGACTGACATTCCCGTCTATCCCTGCCTTCTGAGCTGCCGCCTGAACGATGCGGAAAACTTGCGACTGATCCAATGCCCCGCCCCGCTGGCTAACAAAGATGGGGCGATCGCCTTTAGCTTCACCGCGCAACTGGAGGAGCGATCGCCATGACTTTTGGGGCACCAACACCACACGGGTTTTCCCGCCCTTACCAAACACCGATACTTGACCCTCACCGTCGCCCCTGTCTACCGTATCCTTCCAGCACAGACCGCAGGCTTCACTAACCCTACACCCGCTGTAGTAGAGAAACTTGAGCAGGGCTAGATTGCGAGGGTTTGTTTCCCCGACAAACATCTTGAATATTTGCTCTTCACTCAAAATTCGTTCAGCTAACACATCTTTCACCGGGCGCAGAGAGACGATACTCCCAACATTAGTTGGCAGGGCGCGGATCTTCTCACAGGCAAAGGTGAGCAAGCTCCGCACTGCTGCCATTCTACGATTGAGCGAGGCGTTAGATCGGGGCTTGCCGTCGGTTTGGCTTGCAGTCGTTTCATCAAAATCTTGCAAATCCTCAAAAGTAACTTCATTCAGCGGCCTGTCATGAATGAAGGTCAGAAATTCTTTGATATCGGCTTCATACGCCCGCCGGGTGTGGAGACTTTTGAATCGGTAGAGCCACAAAGAAATTACCCGAGCGTTGAACTCGCAATGAGTAATTGTACTCAGCTTCTCGGTTCTAGATAGTGCTGAAACTTGCATAAGAACTCTCGTTATCGTGTACCTCCATTTTAGCTTTTAGCCCCTGTTTTGGGTAGTGCTGACTTGTCCCACATGAGAGCCAGCAGCTCTTTGGCTAGTGCTGCTGGCGAGCCAATGCCGCGCAAGGTCTTACGTTTGCCTTTGAGCATTAGTTCAATGCGATCGCTTTTTTGCTCTAGCAGTTGGTCGATTGCCTTATCGATCTCGCCATATTGCAGCCAAAGGGAGTTTACGGTGCTGGTTTGCCCGATGCGGTTGCATCTATCCTCTGCCTGCTCCATATCGCCCGGTGTCCATGGTCTATCGACCAAAATTACATAGCTAGCTGCGGTGAGGGTGATACCTACTCCGCCTGCCTTGATAGTCCCGACGAACACATTTGATTTGCCCGATTGAAACCTGTCAACCACGCCCTGCCGCTGATCCACGGGAGTTGCACCAGTGAGCAATTCGCCGCCTAATTCGGCATGGATTGCCTTGGCTGATTCAAGAAACTCTGTGAAAATCACCACCGACTGCCCCTGCTCTAATAGCTCTTGAGCCAATGCGATCGCTGCCGCCGCCTTATATTCAGAGCCAATCTTTCTCAAGATGTTCAGGGTGACCAGAGCCTCAGCATTGCCATCCACCTCACCCCTTTCGGCGCGATCGCGATAGTCCTGAATCAGCTCATCAATCTTCCCTCTGTAGGCTTTGGCGGCAGAAGCCTCTAGCTCCACTGGGATCTGCTGCCGGATCTTGGGCGGCAGATTAATGCATTCACTTTTCTTGCGGCGCAGCATCACATCTTCGGTTAGCTTGGCCAGCTCATTCAGATGGGCGGCTCCGGTGACATCCCAAGCGGTTCGCCCATTGCCAATGCTTTTTTGGTGAGCGTTGCAAAAGTATTCTTGGTAGTGACCCTTATCCCTTGCCAGCGAATGGCTACAGGCCAAAAGTAGCGGCAGTAGATTGATGGGACGACCGTTTTTGATCGGCGTTCCTGTCAAGCCCCAAAATGATAGGCATTGAGGCGATCGCGCTAGCTCTAGCGCTGCCTTTGTTCGTGCTGAGCGGCTGTCCTGCATGTAGTGACATTCATCAGCTATCAACACGTACTGCTGGGTTTGGAGGGGTTTGGGCAGCTTTGCCCATGAGAAAACCTCAATTGCGATTCCGACGCCCTGTGCTTCTCTTAGCCAGTTGTCTTTCAAGGAAGCTGGGCAAATTACAAAGATAGGGCACCCGTGTACTGCCGCCATAGCCTTGGCAGCGACCAGCGCAGATATGGTTTTGCCCAGCCCCATATCATCAGCTAGGATGCATCCTGGCAAAATGCCGCCGCCTTTGTGATAGGCGAGCAGCCATCGGATGGCTTCCTTTTGGTGAGGGAATAGGAAGCGGTGTGGGGAATACCCAGGTAGAGCCTCTTCTAGCTTTGCCGCCTCAATGAGGTGGATAATGCCTGCCGCTGCTTCTGTAGCTCTGGCGAATTCAGCAGCGCCCTGGCCAGCGATCGCCTGTTCGATTTCAGGGGCGATCGCAAACTTCTCTAAGTCTTCCCCGAGGCCAGCTAGCAAAGCCTTCGTGCTACTGATAGGAAAATTCCACGACTTTTTTATCTTGTCCCAGGAATATTGTGGGACTGATTTGTAAACAGAAGTGTCGATAGCTCCATAGGGGCTATACACGGCAACTGTCTTGCCATGCAGCTCAATCCGATAGCCTGGGGTCAAGCCATCCGCTGGCTTAGATGGGGCGATCGCTTCACAAGTTGGCACCGCAGACACAGACGCATCGACAGGCACGATCTCAAGAATGGCTCGAATCGGCTGATTGCGGAGTTTAGTAAATGCCGCCTCAATATTGGGCAGGCGATCGCTCGCCATTTTGAACAGGTGCGGAGAGGTTATGCCGATCCTCGCCACGCCGTAATCAAAGTCCAGCAACTGACACAGTTGCCTCAGCATCATTTGGGTGGAGAACGGCTTCACTAGAGCCAGCGCATCTTGCCAGAGCAGATCTAGGGCAAATAGGGGCGGCGGCACAGCCTGGGGAGCTTGCTCTACTTTGCTCTTGAGAACGGGCTTGCCCTTGGTCGTGGGTCTTAGGGGACGGTATGTATCGTCGCCTATCAGATCGAACAAGCTTTCACTGGCCATGGGTCTCCTTGGAGTTAGGCGGAGTGACTTCGTTTTGCACACTAAACACATTTCTATAGATCTTCTGGTTTTTAGTGTGCTTCTCATACTCACTCCGCTTTAGCTCTAGGTCAGATTCAGCGGTTTCAGCAGCAGCCTTTTGGGTGTCTCTCTCTAGCCAGCGCCCCATAACCTCAGCCCGCCCATCTTGGGGGTGCCGCTTGGGTGCCTTGCCTTTGTGGGCTAATCGTGCGAGGGCAGCCTGAGTAGGCCAGACATAGAGGTTAAGTCGCTTGGTTTTCCCATGCTCGTCTGTGACTGTTTTTTGCCCATCTCTGAGCAACCGGAATCCCAGCAATGAGCTAAACGCTTCCTGCAAAACCGACATCGGATCTTCGGCAGAGGATGGGGATAGCCCGGTGAACAACTTCAGATCCTCAGCCGATACCGTGCCTAGCTGCTTTAAGAAGGTGGTTACTAGCTCATGCTGACGATGCACAATCTCACCGCCCTGCACTGCCTTTAAGATGGCAGTGAATCCCAGAGCCGTGAGAGCTGCCACCCTTGCCCCTTGCAGCTTTTGATTTGTGTCGGGTATCCACCAATCCAGTTTTTCGGGCGCGAGTGCATCGAACCGGGCGGCGTCTCTAGCTTTAAGGAAATCAGCCCCGACAGTTAGGTGATATTGAAGCGATATCAGGCCATGCCAGCCGTCATCATCTTTCATGACGATATCGGCTGAAACCTCTTTGGCTAGGTACTTTTGCCCAACTTCCCATACCCTCTGCGATCGCCGTTCGTCTGGCGTCTTGATCTTCTTGTCTGCTAAATCCTCATAGGCTCTGAGTGAATCGGGCGGGGTAGCACTGGCGATCGCCTCACACTCTGCTGTGTGGGTTTCGTCCCGTGTTGCCCCTAGATCCCTGCTGATAGCCTTGCGAGCGTCCGGGTCTAGGGCATCGACTTCTGTAATGGTGTGGCCTTCTTCTAGCCATGCCGCACGAATGCTATCCCAGTAGCGGTGAAGCCCCTGGTTTACCCTCGCGCCCAGCTTGCCATAGCAGTCAAGCGCGGCTCCGCTGTAGCTGGTGTTGCCGTCGCTGTCGATATCGATCGCGCTGTCTTTTAGCTGTGCCAAGTGTTGACGGGTTAGGCGGCGCTGCCCTTGCAGCAAGTCCCTGGGGTTTGTTTCCCCACCGCCGACGAACGCAAAATTGCAGGCTCTTTTAGGGCATGAAATATGGCGAGGCACTTTGGCATCTCTAATCCGAGCTGCAAACTGTCTTACGGAGGATTCAGGGCAAACCCCGCTAGCAAGAATCCACATCCCAGCAAAATGGTTGTACAGGTCAATGCTGACGCCGCTCTCAATAACTGGCGTGGCGATCACGATGTCATACTCTGCGATCGTTTTGTCGAGGGTTTCAATGCAGTTAAACGCTTTGTGACCCGGCTCCACAACGCTTTCACTGTCGATTCGGATGATTTTCTTATCAGGGAAATCTGCCTTTAGCTGCCGCTCTAGAATCTGGCTTCCCCACTTGCTGCTAACTTTTTGGCCGGTACAGGCAATGAAGTGTTTACCACCGGCCGCGATCGCATCAGACATACTGCTGTAGAGATCGGCGTGACCCTGGTAATGGAAAATGTTCCATGGTTCAGGCTTGCGATCCGAAGTGATGACGAATGGCTTTAGATCGGGCTGCTCTGCTATATCAAGGACATATTTGAGCAACACGTCATCTAGGTCAGCATCGGCAATGATCAATCGTCCCGTCGTTTCAGGGGATAGCAGCCCTTTAATTAACGCTGCTTGCTGCTTGAGGATAGCGATCCGACTTTCGGTGCAGGTAGATGAGCTGAGTGCGTGCCACGTTTCCGATAGGAACTCGTCTATAAAGACGTCCTTATCTATCCAGTCCCGATGGTCGAAAGCGGCTGCTGACTTGCCATGCAGCGAATCCACACACAGGCACAACCCCATAGCGCGATCGCCCCCAGACCCAGAATTTTTGGTATCTGCTAGGTAGGCAATCGAGAAGCGCCCGCTGATCTGCCGCCCTAGCTGCTCTCTGTGAGTGATGACGAGCGTCCGGTCTTCCTTCTGCTGTGCAAGTAGAGCCATTAGCTCAGTTTTGCCGCTGGCCTTTGGTGCCTTCAAAAGAATCAGCTTAGCCGTGTCAGGAATGGCGATCGCCCCTAGATAGCGGGTTGTGACGGCAACATCTGCCGGGTAACTCAGTGTGTAGCTTGGCAGCGGGGTAGGGGGTTTGTAGGGCTTCAATTTGCCCTTAAACTCCTTAGCCCGTGCGATCGCCTTCCCAGCAGCAGCCGCGCCGGACTTTGCGATTACATCGTCAATGCCCTTACCTAATTCCGAATCCCATCGGGCGATCGCTACCTGAGCGCCCGCCTCCTTCAACAGACACCCAAATTTGTAGCTAGCATTGGCTACTTTTCTTTGGGTGTCTGGCTTTGAGTCCTCATCAAAAATAATTGTAGATAGCCCTGACCCGGCAAACCTCGCAACATCAGCTATCAGCTCAGCAGATTCTAGAGGTGTTACCTCACCATCTACCCGCTCGTTCACCCTATAGCCAGAGTTGACGCCGTAGAGCGCGATCGCCACATATCCCAAGCTCAATAGGGATAGGGCTTTCTTAACTCCCTCAGTCCATCCCCTAGCCATCTCAGGATGCTGCTCAAACCAGTCCCAAAAACTGCCATCTAGAGGCACTTCTACGCCGTACCGTCTGGCGATCGCCTTTCTCGTTTCTACATCAATGTTCGGGAAATAAGCCGTAGCTCCATTCCCTGAAACGGCTTCATATTTGGATGCCCTACCGGTTTCCCCATTGACGCGCGGGTTCTCTGGCTTGCCTTGCCAGTAGGGTCTAGCCTCCTGACTGAACATGGCGATCGCGCCATAGGAGTGAGGTTGGTGGGTTTCCCAAAATCTCGATACTTTTTGCCCTAATGCGTAATTAGGTTCCCAGCCCCGCTCGTCTTTAATGATTTCAACGTTTGCCCTGTATAACGATGGGGCGATCGCACTGCCCTGACAGAACTCGAATTCCATCCGCTCGGCAAATCCTAGCCCTGTAGGCACAGCGCCCTGAACCGTAGGCAGGGAAGGAATCTGCGCTGTAACCTCTGTGCCAGTCTGTGTGTCAGATGTCAGACACCCGCCAGTTAATAGTTTGACGTTTGTATAACAGTTTGTCGTTTTTGTATAACAAACTGGGCTAAGCTGTATGGGTTGCTCCCCAAAGTGTGCAGCGGATAGGGATCCCAGATGCACATGGGTAAACACCTCGTTTGCAACCTCGGTTGCAGTCGGTGTGCCAGTTGAGATATCATCTAGAAGCGGGGCTACCCCTGAATCTTTTTTAAACTCTGAACTGGACGAATTGACGTAAGAAGACGACATAGGAAGACGGGCGCTTGACCCGATGAACCTAATTTATAGATCCTTCGTGCCGGCAAGCCTTTCGGGAGTCTATCTATTAGGGAGAATTTAAGCCTTGAAACCCAGCAATTGCTGGGTTTTTTCGTTTGGGGGTTGCTAGCCCCTGAAACCCAATAACCCAATACTAAAGCAAGTTAGGCTGCGATCGCGACACAAGCGCAAGACGACTAGGGGCGATCGCGCCTGGCACCATCAACTAAACCTGCCCCATATTCTTTTTGATAAGGCGGTACTCCAGCCCCAGCCTTATCAAAAATTCGACTTCTGAATTCTCGGATCGGGCATCCTCAGAAGCCGCCACAGAGATCGACTGCTTTACCTCAGGAGAAATTCGGTAGGTAGTGCTGACTGTTTCACGTTTTTTTCTGGCTGCCAAAGTTGAAACCATTTTTCGGTACCTCTTAATTAATTTAACCACGATGGTTATATTATGCCAGCGACTAACTAAAAGTGGTTACATTTTAACATCAGTTTTTGTTATACGTCTCTATAGCCTAGAACCCTTGTTACTTATGCTTTTAAGCCTGTTTAGGGGCTGCTGTTGGCATAAGAGATAGTGATTGCACTTAGTGCCTAAAACGGTTGCACTTTGGTTTGAAGTTGGCTATAACTGAGACATGGGGAAAGCAAAGCAGCAAGTAACCATTCAACGAACAAAAGGGCATTGAAAACCAGTAAAGACCATCGCTGGCAAAACCTGGTAAAACGGCTGAAAGCTATTCACTTCAAACACTTCAGAGGATTTCAAGGCTAAAAATGAAAACTACCACGCTACCAGAAACAACCACTAATGGCAGTAAGCATCAGTCTTTTGCCGCTGGGATCGATATTGGGGCAGCAAACACCAAAGTGTTCATGGAAACGATGGAAGTCGAGTTACCCAGCGCTTTAGACTGCCCAACTTCGATACCTGAGGCTCCGTTAGAAGGGGCTAAAGGTGGGTTTGTTCACTACTTGTCTGGCGATCGCGTTGACTTGATTGGCCGTTACTGGTACGGCGGGGACACCGCTATCAAGGCAAGCCCCAAGGGTCATACAAAAGTTTCTGATGACGCAACGGACAACAAAATCTCGATGGGGTTGCAGCTTTTCCTAGCCTCTCTAAATCAGTCCACCCACCGCGATGTTTACAAAGTGAGAGTCGTTCTCTCTCACCACGATGCCAGTGAGGAGATTCGAGAGCGAATCACCAATGCGTTTACTGGAATCCATGAGGTTTTGCTAGGTCGCAGATCGAAACCAGCCCTTATCCAGATCGATGTTTTGGGGGTTGTTAACGAGGGAATGGGGCTTGTTGTAAAGCAGCAACATCGGATTACTGAATCGGATGAGGTGATTGCCTTGGATTTAGGAGGACATAGCACCATCGCTACCGTCTTCGATGGGCGCGGGCAGTCGGTCGCTCGCAATCCAATCCAGATTGGGGTAATCGACTTGCTAGAGCGGATCTCAGTCAATCCATTAATGCGATCGCGCTGCAATGCCCAATGTGGAGATATCTCGCTATTGAGAGCTGCGCTAGAAAACCCTAAGAATCTCTATCAGTACGGGTTTGGGCAGAATTCTTTTGATATCCAAGACATCTATGAAGCTGAGTTGCAGGGCTGGATCGGTAGCACCCTGTCGAAAGCCACCAAGTCGGTAGAGAGTTACAGATCCCGCGCTAGCCACATGTACGCCATTGGGGGCGGCGTCCGGTTGCCCTACATAGCGGACTGCTTACGCGCCAAAGGGTTTGAGTGCTTGCCAGAGCCAGAGTGGATCAATGTTCAGGGACTCTATAAGCTAGCAGCCCAGGGGGCGGCATGACAGACACAAACAGCAGCAGCAGACGGGTTGTGATTCCCGAATCGTTGATGGGCTATTTGCGGCAGTACGGGGAAAAGTTTTCATGCGATGACCTCTCTGGGATTGTGATTCGAGTCATCCAAGATCACCAACTGCGAGGTCTTTCAACGGCTCTAGACCCTATCCCTCACGCCGCCCCGCCCTCATTGCAGGCGACAGCCCCGCCCGATGAAGTGCCACCAAGTCAGACGCCCCGCTTCAGCATCTAACCCCATGAAACTCCCCTCCACCAGTAGAGCCAAAGGCAGACCCATTAAGCGCAAGCAGCCTTTGCCTCACACCCAATTCAACCTTTTCACTCTGCCCAAGCCCAGCAAGTAGACAACCAAAAGGCGATCGCCATCCGAGAAGAGAAACGATCGCCTAAACCCTTAGAGGTTCACTCCCATGCTCGCACTGATTCGCAGACTTTTCGACATTCAGATCTTGAGAAACGAAAACCAGCAGCTCAAAGCAGCGCTGGCGACGGCATACATAAGCAGCAATTTTGGGTGCTTCAACCGGTGCGGTGGTGAATCCCACGGCACCACACTAATCAGTCTAGAGCGGCGGCGCTGTGCTTCAGGGGAGCTGGTGATGATCTGTGCCGATATCGCTGGCATGGGTGCACTGAATCAGAAGCTGGGCGAGACTGTCGTGAACAGCAAGGTGAGGGGCTGCCTCAGAACCCTCGCATCAATGCGGGGTGTGGAGTTTACCGCCCAGCTAAATTCTGGCGATGAATTCGTCTTCATCGTTGACGGCTCTGACTCAGACGGCATTGTGCAGCGGATGCGCAGCCTGTTTGTTGAGGCTGGCTTCAGCGGCCTGTACGCCGCCGGCGGGGCGATTGACCCAGGCAAAACTTATGCCGAGAATGCCGATCGATTGATGAACGGCGTCTACCTGTCAAAATCAGCCTAAGACCTTAAACCCATTACCCAAAGGAGATTCAACGTGTATAACCACATCGGTTTTTATCTCGCCGCAAACGTTGCCCAGCCATTAGCCGCAGAGTTTGGCGATCGCCTTGAAGATATGACCAAAAACGACAAGCTGTTGCTCATTCACATTTTGAGCGGTGGGCTGAGCGAGCTGGAAAGATTTCCAAATATCGAAGAGTATTCTTTTCTCGAATATGTCCAAGATTCGGAGATGGGCAGCGATTGCCTCACCCCTGTAATGCCGCTGCTCCGGCAGTTTGACGAGTACGACAGCAAAACCATTGAGACGATTTTAGTAGTTCTAGCCATGTCGTTACAGCAATAGCAACATCAAAAGGCGATCGCCATTAACACTGGCGATCGCCCTCACATGCCCGGTTCAGAAACACCCTAAACAGGACTACTCAATCATGCCCCAATCCAACGATGACGAAGCGCAGGACATCCTCAACCAAATACAGCGCGCAAGACTCAACGAAAGGCGTATCAGGCGCAACGAACACCTGGTAACCCTGGGATTCTTGGCAGTAATCATCCTGCTTCAAGTCAGCACCATTCTACAGATTAGGGCTATCCCTGTCAGTCGCGA
>Ga0335395_10002135_pt1 | contig 12256 bp, 4 predicted proteins | sample MAT02_FD_205744 | JGI IMG/M metagenome (GOLD analysis project Ga0335395, IMG submission 205744) | Freshwater microbial communities from Lake Fryxell liftoff mats and glacier meltwater in Antarctica - MAT-02 (spades assembly) (version 2) ...
TGCTCAAGAAAGCCTACGACAGTGACTAAATTAGGTGTTTCTGCGTTCTTCTACTGGGCACTCTAATGAACAGAGCCTGTTCTAAGTGCAACAAACATAATCTGCGTCTTGTTGTTTAGCCCCCTCAACTATATGCAAAAGTTACAGCTAGGTTTTCATACTTCGTTTGCTCTGAAAAAAGATGACCTAATCCGAATTTTAGAGGCTGCAACTGAGGATCGAGGACTGGACGATTCACTCGACAACTTGATCAACCGAACAAGGCTGGGCAATAAAAAAGTTGGACCAATAAGAAGCTGGGCGATGCGGGCGGGGTTGGTGAGTGGCGATCGCTTGAGTCCTGAAGGGGCGATCGTCTACAAAGCAGACCCACGGCTGCAATCGTCTACCACCGATTGGCTGATGCACTTTTACCTCAGTCTCAGTGTGCAGGGTGCAAAAGACGAGCGCAAAAGCAAATACACGGGCATTGGCGACATTCTGCAACCGCCACCCAATGATCCGGCAGATTGGGGTGGCTGGACTTACTTTGTTTACGCCTTCTTGCCCGAGCACAAAACCTTCACGCTAGCTGAATTGCAGACCTATTGTGCCTCGATTTTTGAGCCGGGAACGGGTAAAAATCCTGAACAGGATCTGAGGAATAACCTGCGAATTTTATTGCGGGCCTATGCTGAAACAGAGGCGATCGCAGGCTGTAGATTCCTTGTCCAAACGGATAAAGAAGCCTACACCACCGAAATCAACGCCTTGCCCAATCTCGATTTAATTGCTTATTTCCTAGCAAAGCTCTGGCAGCGAGACTTTGGCGATACCACGTCTGTGCTAACCGATGATATTTTGCATCAAACAATGGGGTTAGCAAGTGTGCTAGGCATAAACACATCAGCCTTGCAAACCGTTCTCAACCAGCTAGAAACTGCCGCTCTCATTGAGCAACGTCGCACCGTTTCTCCAGCCCAGATCATTCGCCGCTGGCATAACCCACTCACACTGCTGGAGAAATCGTATGCAACTGAGTGATTTACGCTTGTGGGAAGCCACCCCTAAAGATTCGCCCCACCTACTGCTGTGGGACAATCCACAGCCAGAGCAGTTGCGACAGTTGGCATGGCGAGAGAATGCAAAGCTGGTGAGCTACCGGGATGAATTGCTGAAGCGGATCGATCCGCAAAGTCGCTTTTTGGCACTCCATCATCAGTGCGATCGCGAATTAGCCGCCATTCGCGCATTATGCAACCACACACCCGAACCGATCATCCTCCTGCAAGATCTAGACTGTTTGACCGCCTATCTCTCCGTTCAGCCCGAAAGCCCGATCACGCTGTTTTGGCAAAGCTTGCTCAATACGCGCCACCTAGACCGCATTCTCTGGATCATTCTACCGAGCCAAGTCGCTCCCCCCGATTGGCACACACACCGTCTGCAACGTCTGTAATCTTCTTGATCCGTTGTTCCTGCCCTCCTGGCACTCCTCCTCACCCTAGGGTTTGTTCATGCAACTCCACGAAATCGTCAGAATCAATGAAACCGGATTGGTCGCCAATGCCGTTAGCTTTGAGTTAATGGATGATCCAGACAAAAATTTGCGCCTATGTCAGGGGTTTGTATTTAACTATGACGCTGACCCTAAGCAGATTAAAACATCCACAATTGGTGTATTGGACGCCCTACGGCGAAGTTTTCACAGCCCTAGTGAACCCAATGTGCATCTGATGGTGCAGGACTATGGCAAAGGAAAATCCCACTTTGCCCTGGCGATCGCTAACTTCTTTCAGAAACCGTACGACAGCGCCGAAGTGCAGGGCGTTTTACGACAAGTTGAATATGCGACCAACCAAGGAAGTGTGCTAGAAGGCTTACGCTCCCACAAAAAACGGGGCAGACACCTGGTCATTTGCTTAAGCGGTGATAAACCCATTGACCTGCGAAAACATTTCCTGCAAACCTTAAGCAAGCTGCTGGAACAGGAAGGAATTACGGATGCGATCGCCCAGCATATTTGCCAACGGCCACTGAGGTTTTTGGAACGCCTAAACTCAGAACAACGGGCGATCGCAGAGCAATATCTGGAACATCTCGGCAACCCCGAAGGGGATGTAGCAGCCCTAATGCAGCTACTAAAGGATGACAACTATCAAATCGTATCCCGTGTTAAAGATATTTTCTACGCCCTGCATGACGATTATCCGGGCTGGGATACCGATGTCGATGTGGAAAAAATTCTGACCGATTTAGTGACACACCTTTGCACTGGGGCAGAGGCGCGCTACCAAGGGATTCTCATCTTGTTCGATGAGCTATACAACTATCTACAACTGTGGTCAAGCGATCCAGTCCACGCAGGCAGTACCACCCTACAAAATATCACTAACATCTGCGCCCGATTTACCGGAAAAGTGGCCTTAATTGGCTTTGCCCAACGCAAGCTTAGTCGCGTTATCCCTGCCAAAAACGCTGAAGACTTCAAGCGCCTCGTCACCCGACTAGAACTGCTGCCCAGCACCTATGAGCCAGCCGCCAGTCTAGAGTTAGTGCTAGATGGGTTACTCAGTCAACAAGACCAAACCGCCGCATGGCAAGCCTTCCGCTCTAGGTGGAACGATACCCTCCGCGCCACCAGCAGCAATGCATTTGAAAATCGGACGGCGAACTATTATCGCAGCCATAACTGGTCACTGCAACACTATTGCGATCGCATTGGCGTCGGCTGTTTCCCGCTGCATCCCTTGACGTCCTACCTGCTTTGCAACCTCGATTTCACCCAAGGACGCACTGCTATTCAGTTTGTTCAAGATGAAGTAAAACGCTTCATTGACGAACAACCCGTCGAACAAGATGGTGTCCTCAATTACATCTACCCCGTGGCATTGGTGGATGCCTTTGAAGGCAACTTCTCTAATCCCCAAGTCAACCCAGCGTACCCTCGCCTATTTTCTGACTACAGTTACGCCGCCAATAAGGTAAAAACTTCTGCTGATGCCGATCCTAACTAGCTGATTGTGCTCAAAGCCTTGTTTATCTTCCACGCCAGCGGCACCAAACTAGCAAAGCTTGACCGTGAGAGGCATGAAGACACGCTGATGTTACTTTCAGGACTGAGCATCGCTAAGGTGAAAACCGTTCTCGACAAGCTGCTGAACACCCGAGATGTGATTCACCACAATCCGGCAACCAACACCTATCAGTTTTACTCAGGGGGGATTGCGCCAGACACGCTCAGGCAGAGAATTTTGGAAGAAACAGCTAATCAACCGGCGTCGTTGGCTCGGTTAGAGACATACTGTCGAGTCAATCTTGACCACTACGTTAGTCCCTACACTGTGCCCGCTCAGTTTATAGAAGAGAATCGTCTCCGCTTTGAAGACTGGCGCTTTCAAAATAAAGTCTTTACGGCTGCAAAGTTCCGCAAAGATTTGTTTAGCGACCAAACCCTCCGAAGTATAGATGGAGCAGGGGTAGTCGCCTATGTGATCTCTGAGACGAGTGAAGAGGTCTCGGCTTTACGCAATGAGATTGAATCGTTGCTAGCAACATCGCCCCTAAAAGGTCAGATTGTGGTGGCGATCGCCGTACAGCCCGCCTCAAAGCTGACACGGTTGCTCTTAGAACTTGACCATGCTGAACGAAAACCTGTGCAGGAGTTTGGTGCAGCTCTCACCCAGTTGCGTGACCAATACAAAAAGCAGGTCAATGATGGCATGGCCGAATTACTTAAATCCTGTATCTATTTCTGTCATATTCAAGCCAAGGTGCCGACGGGCGATCGCACAGAACCAGCCAAGATTGCCAGTGTGATATTGAGCGATCGTTTTCCCTACATTCCCCCCATTGAGAAACTCGATCGATTGACACTCAAAAGTCAAACGGGATCAGAGGTCATTGGCTATGTCGCTAAACGACTCTTAGAAGATGATTTACGTCCGGCAGCGTTTCCTAAGAAGAATTATGCTACCACGATCGATCCTGTATTCATGACTGCTTGGGGACTGTTGCAGAAAACCGATCAGAAATACACTGTTGCCACTCCTACCCAATCTAGAGTGCTCAAAGCCTGGAATGAAATTTCTGAGATGATAACGCTAGGTGATCAATCCGAAAAGGTCATTGAGATTAGCAAGATTTGGCAAAAGCTCTCCAACCCCCCTTACGGCTATAACGAGTACACGTTTACAATGCTGTTTGTCGGTTGGCTCGCTTATCACCGCGCTGAACTCTGGCTAAAAGGTAGTTTCGGCATTCCTCAAGGCAAATTGAGTTTGTCAGTTAGAGAAGAACCCATTGCAGCTTGGGCAAATACTGACATTCTGACTAACCCCAAAAAGTTTGTCAACGAGTGGATCAGCAAAGGACAATCGCCAAAGCTCATTCGGCGTAAACCAACCAAAGAACCACAAGTCCCATCCTTGGTTGATTATGATCAGGCAAAACAATTCATTCAGCAAATTGAGCAATTCTTAGTATCAGGCAATCACAATACAGTGAAAATCGATCAATATCAGCAAAAGCGGGCTTTGCTGATAACAAGCTGTGATCGCCTAGATAAACTACTAGAACCCATCACTCAGGCAGAAGATCAACTAAAAACCAGCCTTGCCGAGCAGCCTAAAGTAGAACCGTTTACCCGGCTTTGGCGGGATTTACAGCATCCGCTTTCAACCATCGTTGATCAGAGCCAGTCTGTTTCTCCAACTGCGTTACAACAAAAGCGGCGGGAGCAAGCCTTGCAAGCGATCATTGAACGCATTGGTCAAATTGTTGAAATCGAAAGTGAACGGCATCAACACCTGAGTACCGAAGCCGACTGTGGCACCTATAAAGCTGAAATTCAACAGCTCATCAGCCAGGTAGAGCAACTTGCTGATTTGCCACCCCGTCATATCAGTGCTCTCCAAACTGCTCTCCAGGCAGCAAACATCAAGCAAAACAACATCGTTGAACAACGCCGGGTACAAAATTGCCTTACTCAAATCCAAGGACTCCATAGCAACTTGAGCAACAATGCAACTCAAGCTGAATATCGTCAGGTTCAAGCCGAAATTGAACGATTGGTTGAAAAGGTTCCAGCGGCTAAAAATATAGATGCTTATCAAGCTGTAATCAATGGATTGAGTGAGAAACAAGATGCTTTGATTCTGAAAATTTCTCAATGGGAAGATCAGTTCGCATTGGCTCGATCAAAAGATCAGGCAATGCAGCTCAAGGACAGAGTTGTACAGCAAAAAAACCGCTTTACTGATACCGCTAGTCAGCATCGATTAGAAGAACTATGTCATAATCTGAACAAAATTATCATTGATGGCGAAAAGGATGAAGAGGATGAGAAGAAATTACAGAACATTCTTACCGATGCTGAGCGCAAATTGCAGGATGCAAAAACGCTGAAAAACCTATCTGACGCGTTTCAAGCTTATCAAAACCTGACTCAGCTAACATTACCTATTTTGGTAAATACTGCTGTTCAAACAGAAAAACAAAGACAGCTAGACGCGCTTAAACATGATGGGTATAAAGTCATTATCGACAAAATCACCCCAATTATTGAAGCCTGCGATCGCAAATTCAATCAGAAACAAGAGTATGATCAGCTCAAGCCACTGTTGCAAAAAAGTCAAAACTTGGTGGCTGATCATAAAGAATTTGCTGAGATCAGAAACAAGCTAGAGGAAGCCGAAAACCGGATTGAAACCCAATATCAAGATTTGCAAAAACGCCTACAGGATGCCCGCATCATCCAATCGATTCGCCAACAAACTCTGACAAAGGCAAACACAATTTGTTTATGCGAAGACTCAATCAAAAACATTGAAGCCCTCCGTCATAACTTGCGCGATCCGGTCGCCTTTGCTCCTGAAATTGCTCAGTTTGTCATGCGCTTTAAAGAAAAGATAGGGGACTACTGTAGAAGCTTACAAAACCTGAGCGATCGCCTCTCAACTATAGACAACAGCAGCCAACTCAACGACCTGCGAACTGATTATGCCCGGTTAGATCTCGTTTTCAAAGACTCTAGCGAGTATCCAACCTACCGACAACTTCAGGAAAAAATCCGCCTGACTGAGGCAGACTTAACCCGAATTCAGCAACTCGAAATACTGCCCCAACAAAGCCAGTCTCTTGCTAGCTGTGATAAGGCCCTAGAACAGATTGGTGATGAGCAAGTTAAACTGCATGATTTAGAACGATTCCAGCCAAAACTGCTGATGTTTGAAACCGCACTGCGAAGCAAAAAACAAGGGTATCGCGACCAGTTTGATCAACTTCAACATCGCATAATCAGCCTGGAGAACTTAAAGGAGGCGGCGAAACTGCAACGGGAAGTAACTGAAAAATCTGCCTGTTACCGCAATTCACCTCAACAAGAACCATATGAGGCGATCGCCTTAGAAATCGGACTGCTGGTGTCGCTATTCCAAATCGCCAACAATCAGAAAACCGATACTGCTCAGGCTTGTCAGGATGAAATCGATCGGTTACATCAGTGGCGCGATGCTACTGAGTCAGTCACACCTACAATCCAAAATAAATTAGAGCAACTGATCGGCAAACTAGAGCAAACTCGGCAAGCACACCAGGCAAAACGGCAGCGGATAGCAACGTCTTGGCTCAGAGGTTTGGAAGAGCAAGAAACCAGCCTCAAGCAGCTAACTGAACCAGCCCAAAAATTAGAGGCTGCCAGTCAATTGCTCAAACTCATTCGCAAGCAGCGTAACTCTCATGAGGAAACATTGGAGCTGTCGCAAAAACAGATATTGGAACGTATTATCCAATCCTGTAGCGAGATTCAAAGGCAGACGGCAGAGAGCCAAATCATTACTTTATTTCAGGAACTAACCCATGAACAAAAGATAGATTTACACCAAAAACTTGCACACTACCTGGCAACTACAACGGAGGAATTACATGGCTAAGGTCATTCCCTTTGGTGAACCAGAAAATGAATTAGAAAGGGAAGCGATTGATCTCCTCCGTTATCGGCTGCCAAACGACGACTATATATTGTTCACGAATCTTGAGATTCGTCAAGGGCTGGAAATTTTTGAAGTTGACTTAATTTTGCTCACTCCTCACGGCATCCATGTCATAGATGTTAAAGGTACTCGCGGAAGAATCGAAATTATTGATCCTAAGTGGTACCCCGACAACCGCCAGCCGTTCCCCTCTCCAGTTAGGAAGCTAAGACATCATGCTAAAACGCTGAAGGCTCTTATTTGTGATACCAATCGTGCCATGAATGACTTGAACAAAATTTATGTTCAAGCCACCGTACTAGTCATGCATGATGTGTTAGTTGCTGATCAAAGCAACACTAGAGAAGGAGACTTTGTTACTTATCTAGATGAACGCGGTCTGACATATCTCCAAGATCAGGCTGTGATTCCAGATCGAGCACTCAAAAATATTAAACCCTTTTATTCCTTGATTGAACGGGTAATTCGAGGTAGAGGAAGCCGTAAGAGTAGACCACAAATTTATCGAGATTGGAAAATTGAAGATAAGTTAGGTGGTAACGATCGCTATACCGAATATCGCGCCCGCGAAACCACAATGGGAATCGGCGGTTGGACTGCTCGTCTCAAAATCTATGCTATTGATCCATTTTTAGAACCTAATAAGCACCTCGCGCAACAAAAACTGATTGCAACTGCCTTCCATGCGGTGCGGCAACTGCCTCTTCATCCCAATATCTTAGGGATTCAAGCCTGCTTTGCCAGCGATGAAAGTGACTGCATCATCCAGGTGACGGAAGATATTCCAGGACAGACTATCCGGCAGCATATTAAAAATCAAGATCTTAATTTGGAGCAAAAATTTGCGATTATCCGTGGGATGCTACATGGGTTAGATCATGCTCACAAACATGGTGTGATTCATCGTAATATTACACCCGATACTATTCTAATTGATGCTGATGGACAGGCACGGCTAACTGGATTTGACTATGCCCGCATTAGTACCAATAACAGCACGATCGCCCAGGACATAGCTGAAGATTTAGAATCATACGCGCTCTATCAAGCGATTGAATGTCAGAATGATCCATCTCAAGCCAGTATCACTTCAGACCTATTTTCGGCGGGGCTGGTCTTTTATGAGTTATTGACCGACGTGTCTGCATTTGAATCCATTGATCAAATGCACACTCAAAAGGCAGCTTTCCCGGTCAAGGCGAGCGATCGCAACCCTGGGCTTCCCGCTGATCTGGATGACTGGTTGCAAAAACTCTGCGCCTTTAAATCTAGCGATCGCTTTACCAACGCCTATGCTGCCTTGGATGCCATGGCTCCGCTGGCAACCTTGACAACGCTCGATATTACAAACCTGCCGACCGACCATATCCTTGATGAGCGTTATCGTGTGATGCAGCGATTGGGTCAACCAGGTAGCTTTGCCGTTGCCTATAAAGTTTTTGATACCCTGGATGACACTGTTCAGGTACTCAAACTAATTACCCGCGATCGCCGCTCTGTCTACGAACGGCTTCAGCAGGAATATAGAATCCTGCGTCGAGTCCCCAAGCATCCGCATGTTGTGGAAACCATCTGGGCTGGTAAATTAAGCGATGGTACTCCGTTTATTCTGTTTGAGTATGTAGATGGGCAGAACGTAGAGCAGTTGATCGAATCGCAGGCTTTGTCGTTAGAACAGGCCGTTAAGATTGCTCGACAAACTGCCCTTGGTTTAGATCATTTGCATCAGCATCAGGTTCGTCATCAAGATATAAAGCCTTCTAATCTGTTGCTAACAGCCGAGGGGATTCGCATTATCGATTTTAATGTTGCTGTAATAGATAGCGACGAAACTGCAATTAGTGCAGGGACGCGGCGGTACCTGCCCCCCGATTATCGGCCTACAGCTCATTCCAGCCTTGCTGAAAAAGTCGATCGTGATCTCTATGCGCTCGGTATTGTCTTTTACCAATGTGTCACCGGACACTATCCCTTTGCAGAACCTCATCCACCGATTGCTGCTGTCGCCCTGAACCCAACTGAGTTTAACGGCTGCGACGATCTAAGCCAGGAACTAGTTGAGCTACTGTTGAAAGCGATCGCACCCAACCGTAGCGATCGCTTCACCTCAGCGGAAACATTTGCCACTGCCATCACCCAGTTACAAAACCTGAGACAACCCGCAGACCAGTCTGAAGGCACTGAACCCCAACCGTTAATAGAAGCGGTAGCTGAGCCTATTCTGGCTCCTGTCTCCCCTGAGCTAAACACAGCAATATCTATTACTAACCTGCCGTCCTGTCCTGAGACGGTTTTGCCAATTACCACTGTTGACCTGTTTGGAACATTACCAGGTGAGTCGGCTCTGCCCGATCCATCCCGCCCCATCGTCTTAGATCCGACCGGACTTTATTCCATTCCCTCTGGTTATGTGGCCATTACTACCGAGGTTGAATGGTTGCTTTCTTTTGGCCTCGGTGCCTCGCCCTATTGGGTCAAGGGAAAACGCCTATGTGATTGGGCGATTGAGTGGTTGCGGTTGCGAGGACGAGAGGCGACAGTCCAGATTAAGCAAGAGCCACGCCCCAGATTGGAGGCGCTGTTTTATCCGGTGCCACTGCCAGATGCGTGGAATGCGGCTCATTTGCTGGCGCTATCTAACAAATTGGATGAGTATCCTCAGCATCCGATCGCTCACATCTTGGCAGACGTGACCAACCACGACTTACAGCTATGGCTCGGTGAACCTTCGATCCCGCATCTAGCAACATGGTTGTCAATGCAAGTGCCAATGTCTTATCAAATTTTTGAGCAAGTTTGGCAACATCAGGTTCCAACCAGTCCTTTGAAGCAGTACTACCAGACTCAAGACAAGCGATCGCTGCTGCGGCGTTGGGTAGGGATTGATCAACCTACGATCCTTGAACTCGAACCCTATCCGTTGTTAATACCTGATTGGTTAACCGGTGAGTTTGACCAGTTTTGGGAGCAGGCACTTTATCGTAGCGATGCCAGTATTCTCGACAATTTGACTTTGGCAAATCAACCTGGGCGCGATCGCATTACTGCGCAGGCGTTCAAAGTTCTGAAGAACCGCCCCAGTTTGATTACGAAAACGAGAGAAACAAAGCTTTCTGCCTATCTAACCCACCAGCAGAAAGGGGAGTTAAGCGATCGCAACGCTCCTGTCCAACCTCAACTTCTGCCACTCAATGCTAGCCCCCAACAGGCGATCGTCTGGGCAACCGAAAGCTATTTGCCTTTTCGCCGCTGGGAAGTGGTGACACAGGTTGGTTCTGATCAACGAATCAGCGATCGCCTTGCGGACAGTTTCGTGGAATGGTTGCTTAAGCACTATCCTAGTCTCAAAGGAGAATTCGCTGGCGATTCGATTCTCAATTACAGCGTCGCGTCGCTAGTGCGTCATTATTGCCAGGATAGCTCGGTACTATGGGTTGTAGTGGATGGTTTGGGGTGGCTAGACCATCAAGAGTTACTCTCTTACTTGACGCAGAATCAGCAGCTTGGAGTTGAAATTGCCCTTCAGCCACGCTTCAGCATTTTACCGACCATTACAAAATATGCAAAGTGGAGCCTCTACACCCAGCTTTTACCAGAACACACTGCCTGGGCAGATAACATGGATAAAGCGTTCGCAACCGTTGGCATGGGGGAGCGCTATACCGATAACCGCAAAGCTGAGCTGCTGCGAGATTTGCGAACAGGTAAGCATCGGCTTTACTGTTGGGATAATACCCAACTTGACAAACTCTTTCACAATGCAAGAGACTGGAAGCATTTTTACAAGGTTGAACGTCAAGCGGTTTTGAGAACAATCGCCGCAGAAATTCAGTCGTGTGTCAGCGAGTTCCCCCAGCCCGATCAGCTTCGATTAGTTGTTGCCACCGATCACGGACAACTCATGGGTGAATTAGTCCAGATTATTCACTGCCCAGATGGTTTAAAAGTAGAAGGCAGAGTGGCGATTGGTGAGACGAGCGATCCGCGATTTGTTGTCCTGAAAGGCGATCGCTACGGATTACCCCACGATTTCAGTATCGTCAGAGGCGCTGCCAGCTTTGGTTCGTATAGCTACACAACCGATAAAGCCATTATTGGTGCTCATGGGGGACTATTTCCGGAAGAGGTCGTCGTCGGTGTCTCTGTGTTGCGCAAATCCGTCACTCGTCAACCAGTGCTGATTCAATGTCAGGGTACCGGAGAAGCCGGAAAACCTGGAATATTGGAAATTACAATTAACAACCCGAATCAGGTTGAATTGACCAATCTGTGTTTACAGATCAAAGAATTATCATCCCTTAATGCGGGTCTACTATTGGAGCAAACCATTCCAGTCAACCAAAAGGTTTCTTTCAACCTGACGATTGTTGACTATCCTACTTTGCCACCTGATCACCTAGGCGATCGCCTGTTCCTGTCCGGTGAACTCACCTTTTGCTTTGCCGAGGCAGAACTGGGAACAGCCTCTCTAGACACGGCTTCAGCTATTATCGTTCAGCAAATCTTTAGTAGCGGAGGGTTAGACATTAATGAATTCCTCTGAAGCGATCGCCTACGATAATAGTCTGGTGCAGAGCGTGTTCAATACCCTCAGTATTGACAAAGCCCGGTTACCTTCCAGTGGTTTAACGGCGATCGGGATTCCCAGCTTTGTTGCCGAATGGTTATTAGACAAAATTGTGCCTGGTACAGGGGCACTTACCAGTAGCGAACTCGAAAAGGTTAATAACTTTGTCAAAAAAGCGTTTCCACGCAAAGACGATCGCAACGAAATTATTTTCGACCTGACTCAGGGAGATGTTCACAAACTCATTGCCCTGATGCAAGTGCGAGTTACGCTCGACCAAAGAGCCGGAGTCATTCCCGATCCCTTTGCTCGAATTCCGGTGATCAACCTCAATGACTGCTCGATTCCCACTGACCTGATTGAACGCAACAAAATGCTGCTACGCCAGGGAGTTTGGGGGAAAATCAGCATCTCCATGCGATCGGATGGCAAAGTTGAGGTGATGGATTTCGATCCGTTTCAATGCTCCAAAGTTGATCTGCGAGCCTATGCTGCCTGTCGGGCAAAATTCACAACAGAAGCATGGCGTGATTTACTCTTTTGTTCTATGGGCTTCAATCCCCAACATCGCAATTACAATCAGATAGCCAAAACCTGGATGCTTGCCCGTTTGTTGCCATTGGTTGAGTCCAACTACCATGTAATGGAATTGGCACCCAAAGGGACTGGAAAAAGCTTTGTGTTTGAGAATATCAGCAGTAAGGTGGCACTCATAAGT
>Ga0335395_10002137_pt1 | contig 12251 bp, 8 predicted proteins | sample MAT02_FD_205744 | JGI IMG/M metagenome (GOLD analysis project Ga0335395, IMG submission 205744) | Freshwater microbial communities from Lake Fryxell liftoff mats and glacier meltwater in Antarctica - MAT-02 (spades assembly) (version 2) ...
TATTAAAGCTCAGAAAAAACAATTAAGTAATAGGTATTTTTTCATTGATAATAGTATTATTGATTATAATATTTTAATATCATATTTTAAATCTGGACAAAGTATATCTGTTTATTTGGATGATTTTGTTTCATTCAATAATCTTGCTTTATTTCACTCAATTGCTGCTGAGTTAAACGCAGAGATATATTTTTATTCAGACAATTCTGATATAGTATTCATCACCGACTCCTACCTCGAAGCCTTTCGCATCAAAGAAGAAAACCGTGGGATCAAACTCACCAAAGAGCAGAGCCCTGTGTTAGAGTCATTAGATGATCAGTGCCGATGGTGGTACATTCCGACTGATAATTTAGAGGCGATTTTTAAAACGCTGGGCATTCAAAGTGCGACAAAGGAAGCTGAAATCACGACTATCATTGACGATGTGCAAAGAGAAAACACGATAGCAATAGCTACGTTTATGAGACATACGATCATATTTGGGTGCAATGCGCCATATATATCCTATACTGATTTAGAGACTTACCGAGAGGTAGGTGACAACCATACACACCACCTACAACAAATGTTAAACAAACTTAGCAAAGTTTTTGGTACGGCAGCATACTTTGAGTACAACCATGATGATGAGCAGATCGCTTCACTCGCAATATCCAAAAAAGGAAAGTTTACATACGGTAGATTTAGCTCGGAAGGTCAAGGAGAAGAGATATTTGGTACACAAAAAAAGTCCATGGAAGTAAATCAAAACACCATCCTAAAAACAGCCAAAAAGCTAGGAATGACACCAGAAGATATCCTCGTAGGGATGATGAAACAAAAGATGTCAGTCAGATGTTTTGATCAGCCAAACTGGTTCATCCAGTCTATGTTAAATTATAAATAGAATTATATACAGACCTAATAAATCAAACAAAAATGACAAAAAAAATCATATCAGCAGCATTACTGTTAATCCTTAGTTACACATCTACATATAGTCAAGACTTTATTTCTAGGAAATTTGGGGAATCAGGCAATAAAGGTATAGAAGATTTTGATCAAGATGGCAATATAGACATTCTTGCAATTCCAGGTTATACATCCGAGCAGTTTTATATGAACTACCATGATGGATCGCTTCCTCTAGTGTTTAAGTCACGCAAAATATTACCTAAGGGATCATATAGAGCAGCGTTTGATACTGTAGATATGGATGCTGATGGGGATATGGATGTACTGACGGTCAAAGACAATAAGCTTGTATATCTTGTTAACAAAAGCACACCAGGCAAATTTGTATTTGAAGTATTGCCTTTACCTATAGATTTTACTACTAACTTCGTTAAGTTAAAAGTTATTGATATGGATGCTGACGGTGATATGGATATAGTTTCTTTTGATTATAATACAGGCCACATCATGATTTTTTATAAAACGGATTCAGGTTATACTACATTTCAAGTAGATATTATAGAACCTTCACCAGTGGATGGTAATATTAGAAAATTGGAATTTGCTGATTTTAATGGTGACGGATTGATGGATTTTGTAATTGGTTGCAACTTTACAACAAAAAGTGGATTGACTTATTATGAGACCATAGGTAGTGGATTTAAGAAAATAGTCCTGATTGCTAAAATAAATATTAGAGATTTAAAGTTGGTCGATTATGATCGAGATGGGGATATGGATATCGTCCAAAGTGGTGATGTAATATTTGATGCGGAACTCAATTGGTGGGAAAATACAGGAGGTAGTACAGATAGGTTTAAGAAAAAAACTTTGATTTCACGAAAATGGTTCATAAATGGTTTTAATATAGTAGATATTAACAGTGATGGTATTTACGATATAGTTGTTGCTTTTGCTGACCGAAGCCCATCATTACCGGGAGGGGTGTTTTTATATATTTCAGACGGAAATATACAGGCACCAAATTTTATAATTTCAAAAATAGCAAACTTTCAAGATAGCGTTGAAGATATCCTTATTATTGATTTAGATAAAGACGGGGACATTGATTTCATTCTAAGTGGATGGGCATACTGGCTTGATAATCAAAACACACTATCTTCGACAAATAAAATCAAAATGTCCGAAGAATTAAGTGTTTTTCCTAGCCCAACAAGTCATCTATTGTACATAAATAATGAAAAAGCGCAAGAGGTAGAATTATATAATGTTAATGGTTTAAAGGTATTATCTACAGCTATAGCTCCACGTGACGGAATCAATGTATCTTCACTTCCCTCAGGAATGTATTTTGGCATTATAACAGATCGTGATGGTCGGAAAGATAGGATAAAATTTGTTAAGGAGTAGTTGTTGCTTTTGGAAACGGGAATGTAAAATTAAACTGCATCTATAGTTTATACTAAATTTTTTAATATACAATTGTAATAATAGGGGTAAAGTATTAAAAATATAAATTTAAGAAGGGCAATCAAATATTCAGTTCAAATTGAATACCTAGAAATCATTGGCATTATTGGGGGCGAATTTATTAAATATTATGAGTATGAAAAGGGTGATAAATTTGAATCAGTCTTTGATGTATTTTATAAAAATTTTCAAATCTTTTTCTCAAAAGAAAAAGCTAAGTATGGATATCCAGAACCATACTTAGTTTTTATTGATGAAGAAGGAATAAATGCTTTTGCAGGGAAAACAGATAAAATTTCAATTATAGGAATAAATGCTGATACTATAAAAAATTTGCATCAGTTGTTTAATGGAATTAAATTCTATTCTATCTGACAGCTTGACTAAGTACAGATTTATGGAAAATGTAGGTCAAGAAAATTTTGTAGCTAAACTGCACTATAACTGTCAGATGTTCATTTTCTTTCATGAATTTGGTCATGTAGTTCAAAATATTGATGGGTCAAGCAGGTTTCATAATGAAATGGCGAACCAAACTGATTATTCAGAAATTCAACATCTGAAAGAGTATGACGCTGATCAATTTGCCGCTATTCATACGGCATCTTCAACGGGTCATTGGATGGAAATGCTGGAGGGAGAATTAAAGGACAGATATTATAATAAGGATGTTAGTGAAATGCTATTATCAGTGGTTTGTGCAGGTTGCTTTATTCCGTTTTTAATATTCCAATCATTTACACCAGATTTCTACACTAAGGATTGGTCTCATCCACATCCGTCTATCAGGGCTGGATATATCCTTAATACAATTGTAGATGCGTTTAAAAAAAACAATAAAGGTAGTTTTGAGATTGACCCTGAAAAAGTATTTGATGATGCCTTCGAAATCACTAGAAGAGTTGTAATGGATGCAGCATCAAGAAATATCATTTTTGAATCAGAAGATGATTTTAATAAATTTTATGAAACATGGGCAGACAATTCAGATGAAATAATATCTTACTTTGATTATTTGAATGAAATGGCAAAAAACTCATCAGGGTTGGCATGTAATTATTTGGCAGGATAGAAATAGAAATCTCTTGCAATTTTAAAATCAAAATTAAACTTAAAAAATGTCAAATTCAATTACTGAAAAAAAAAAGTCAGTAAATCGTTTTTACATTTCTTGCGGTATACTTACTACCTATGCGTGTTGATGTACTTACTGGATGATTATCTGATCTGGAAATCTGGCTACTATCTGAAATTTGTCTTTATATTGTGCTACAATACCAGTTACGCATACTTTTTGGTTTTTATAATATTCAGTCGGAACAAATGGAAAATTGGGTGAATCTTTTGCAAAAACAACAATCGTAAAAGTGTGGTTTGGATATTTTCCACCAAAATTAATATATGTATTTTTGTTATCCCCCTTGGGTTTATAAATGTCAGCGACTGCATCGCAGATTTTGATATGTTGACCGATATATGCTGATGCGCTATCTATCGTTATTAAAGTTTGAGCGCCTAGGATATACGCACACAAACTCAGGCCTATGGTGGAGAGTATTCTGAACATGGAGATTGATTTGGGTTACAAGAGACAAAGGTAAGAAAAATGATAGAAGATTTATAATTGTAAGCTATCGCAAAGTTATATATTCTCAATTTGCAGATGATTTATATCCCCATTCGATTCGTTTTGTCATTATATAGAATGTTCTTTTGCTACCAATGCCACCAATCAATTTTTCAAAAAGAATATTCACAATAAACTGCTAACCTCCTGAGAATACAAGACTAAAATTTGATTATAAATAAATATATCCTTACAATTTCATTATTTAACTTAAATTTGGCCTTTAAAAATCAAAGATTTGGGTTTAGTCATTTCTTTATTTAACGAAATACAACAATACTTAGCAGCAATGAATATCAAAAGTAGCAGCAACACTTCTCAAATAATCAAACTTTATTTGCAATTTTTTTCTATCGCCTCAGTCTTAAGCATTACAGCTTGTGTACCCAACACCGAGTCCATGGAGACCGATATTAATGTAGCTATCACTGACAAAACTTACCAAAAAATCATCGACCTTCAAGATCTCCAAGATTCTAAAGCATTGTACCCATTTTTTAGAGATGAAAGCCCGGCTTATCGATATCATGCAGTACTTGCCTTTGCATCACTCAAAGACAAAACGGCTATAGACTCACTGATCCGAATGCTAAATGATCCGATTTTGGAGGTTCGTGCCGCTGCTGCTTATGCATTGGGACAGACGGGAGAAGCCAAGGCAGTGACTAAACTTATCGCTTCGTTTAGAGGCAAAGACACACTGGAGGTCAATAATATCTTTAATGCTAATGTTCTAGAGGCTGTAGGCAAACTAGGCAATTTAAACGACCTAAAGGCCCTCGCCACTGTCAAAACTTATAGAACTACTGATAGCCTGCTGCTGCTAGGACAATCACGCGCTATATACAACATGGCACTCAGAGGTATCACCGCCGATGAGGGTACTTCTAGGATGGTAGATCTGTTATATATAGAGGCCACACCTGAGGAGGTAAAGCTCGTAGCAGCCAATTATCTAGCCAGAGCCAAAAATATCAATCTGTCTATATCCAAAATCAGACTTGCCGAGATTTTTTCTAAAACCCGAAATCCTGATATTGCCATGGCGCTAGCTACTTCGTTTGGCAAGGCCAAAGACATCGACTTGCTCCCAGCACTCAAAGCGAGATTCATCACAGAGAAAGATGATCGAGTCAAAATCAATATCATCCGTGCTATAGGCAACTTCCCTTACATTCATATCAAAGATAACTTATTGGCTGTAGCCAAAGACTCAAATATCGTACTAGCGCAGACCGCTGCAAAGATTTTTGTTACCAATGGTATTATAGAGGATGTACCATTGTATGCAGCCTTTGATACAGTGACTACGCCGTGGCAGGTACGCTCTGCTATGAATGGCGCTGTACTAGCACATGCAGCCCTGTATTTTACCAAGTATAAAACTTTTATCACCGACAAAATCCTTTCTAACCTTAAAGAGTCCACCACGATATACGCCAAAGCTACATATCTAGAAGCCATCAGCAGAGATCCATACAATTTTCAGGTGTTGATAGATAATTACAATACTCAATCTGATCAACTTTTAAAGATAGCTTGCCTAGAAGGGCTTGTAAATATTCTAAAAAATCCTTTGTTTTTTAAAGCTTTTGGCAACAATTATGGCAAGGTGAAAGGAGATGTACTAAGCATGCTCATCACTGCTATCAAAAGTGGAGACCCTGGACAAGTAGCTGTTGCATCTATCACTCTACGCGAACCATCGTTAGGTTGGAAGGAATGGGTCAGGGACTTTTCGTTTTTTGTAGAGGGCATTAGCAGACTCAAAATGCCTAAAGACGTAGAAGCAATCCAGGAGCTAGGTCAGACGCTAGCATATTTTGAAGGCAAAGTTTATAATCCTACCCCATATATCAAGTCCAAAACCATCGATTGGCCACTACTAGCTACCTTATCAGACAGTAGTATAGCAGCTGTCAAAACCACCAACGGTCTCATCAGAATCCAACTAGACAGAAAATCAGCTCCTGCAACGGTAGCCAACTTTGTGCAATTGGTCAATGATAAGTTTTATAACAACAAAGTTTTTCATAGAATCGTACCCAATTTTGTAATACAGACAGGTTGTCCACGTGGTGATGGCTATGGTTCATTAGATTATATGATCAGATCAGAACTGCCACAACGATATTATGATCGGAGTGGATATGTGGGCATGGCCTCCGCGGGCAATCATACAGAGTGTACACAGTGGTTCATCACCCAATCTCCAGCTTTGCATTTGAGCGGCAACTATACGATTTTTGGCAAGGTGATAGAAGGTATGGACGTCGTCAACACCATGAAAATAGGTGATAAAATCAACGACATCATCCTAGTCAAATAATCATCAGTTTCTAGTAAGTAATTTTTATAAAAAAATCAAGAATAATGAATATCAAAATCATCATGCTAGCAGGTATCTCACTCATAGTTGTCCTAGCAGCCATCACATTTTACAACACTAGCGCTATAGACAAAGTAAAAGTCGAGCAGATGGTCAGTGGAGGTGCACTTCTGATAGATGTGCGTGCGCCTGATGAGTTTGAAGGTGGTAGTGTCCCTGGTGCTATCAATATACCACTAGATGAGATTCAGCGCAGAATCGATGAGTTTAAAGACAAAGGCAATATCATAGTGTTTTGTCGTACTGGCAACCACAGCAACCAAGCAATCACCATCCTTGAGTCTAATGGCATCACTACAGCTATCAACGGCGGCTCGTGGGGCGATGTAGCACAGTTTGTCAAGTAGTTAGGGCTTTGCGCCAATAAGTTACATCCAGTTATTACACATATCTCTAAATCATTAAAGTAAAATACTCATGATCCGATTACTTTATTTTATACCCATACTTTTTCTCGTGGGTTGCAATAAAGACTACGAAGTCGTACTTCCAATTGATTATATCCGAATGGCTTAAACCGACAATTTCATCACCGAACCATTTGAAAAAGGATATACAATCCAGTTTCCTAGTAACTATGAGGGTTCAGGATTTTATTAATGAGAACGCTATTATACTTTTTATAAAAAAAATGATTATGAAAGAATTATATTTACCTATCAGTATCACAACGAAAGAATAACTGATTTTTATTCAGTGGAAAAGCTCGATGACCCTATCCCTGATGAAATAAAACTTGAAGACCCTTCAAAAGATTTCAATTTAAAAGTAAAAAAAGTTGAGTTTTGTAGCATCAAAGGTATAGAATTAGTTTTTTATTATGAATCCAATGACACTGACTGTGGCTGTAATATTGGAGTTCTGTATATTAAACGAACTGATGGATATTTCCTAGGACTTGATGTTCAATTTGGGAGACGAGATCAAATAGGAGAGATTTTAGTTATCTTAGCTACGGTCAAAAAACTCTGATTGATTGAGATTTCCGCTTACGCAAATGGCTGATATTTGCCGTTTTATTCCCATCGATAATCTTTTCAAACGTCAAATATTTCTTTTTAGTAAATAAAATTTGTTTGCTTAATTATAACCCTGGTATTTTTAAGTTTTTATCTGCTAGCTCAGATGCTTGTTTTATTCTTTTTGCTCGTGTTTCAGTTGTCTTAGCTATCTTAATCCATCGTAATATGAACCGTTGGCTTGATGCCCCAAATCCATTAAAATTATTAGTTGCATTTTCATATTCATTCAAACATACTATAAAATCATATGGTTTAATAAGTGCATCAACATCGTTCATAAAATCCCAAAGTCCATTTGCCTTGGATTTTAAAACAGCTTCTATCCCTGCATTTTCAACAAGTCCTTTTCCTTCAAGTTTAGAGTACCTGTCCTTATAAGTTTTAGTCCAATGTTCAACTTTTCTCGGTGCGATTAATTGCATTGTTCTGTTTTCATCTAATTTTCTTCTTAAGCCATCTATCCATCCAAAGCATAGTAATTCATCTAATACTTCTTGAATAGAGACATATTTTTCTATAGTCTGCTTCTTATAAGTGACCAACCAAATACTTTCCTTTTGATTATGGTTTGTCGATAACCATTCTCTCAATTGTGTTTGAGAAGTTATTTCAACTTGTTGAAAATTTTCAGTTTTTATCATTATATTCTTTACTGCCTTTTTTTGAACTTCTTAATAGTATGGCTGTTTTAAAATGATGCAGCGATTTAACAACGCATATTAACATGAGTTGCAAGTGCCTGGTTTTCAAACTGATGAGCTTTTTAAAAATTCATAACTAAAGCTACGGATTAATTAAAAGCTAATATATTGGAAATTAATAACTTGCAAATAAATTAAGAATATGTTTTTTAATCACTACGATTTATAATTATTTATCAAAACCCCCTACCTATTCACTCCCTGAAGGAATGGTACAAACCTAAACTCGCCATGTAGTTCGGTTTTGAGTGTGCTATCTGCTTGTTTAACTATACGTTTCATCATCTGACTATCTCCTTCAGTATGTGGTATTACGAGGATTCCACCTGGTTTTAGTTGGTCTATCAGTGCAGAAGGTATATCCATCGCTCCTGCGGTAACTAAGATTTTGTCGTAGGGTGCATATCGAGGTGCACCTAGGTATCCATCACCAAAAAGTGTCCTGATCTTATCAAAACCTATGCTGTGAAGAAATTTTTCAGTTTTGTCGTGTAGTGCTTTTTGTCGTTCTATTGTATAAGTCTTTGCTCCTAGATATGAGAGAACACAAGCTTGAAATCCTGATCCAGTCCCAATCTCTAGGATTTTATCACCTTTGTGCACATCTAACAGTGTAGTCTGAAAAGCTACTGTATAAGGCTGTGAAATCGTCTGATCCGAATCTATGGGAAACGCTACATCCCTATAAGCCCAGTCTGAGAATGCTTTGTCCAAAAAATAATGCCTAGGTATTTCTATAAAAGCTTTAAGGATCGCTTCATTGGTGATTCCTTTTGTCCGAAGTGTTTCTACGAGCTTGACTCTCAATCCTTTGTGTCTATATGTATCTATCAAGGTAATTAAAATTTGTGCAAATATATTAAATATTTTTATAATATGTCTAGTTGTTTTAAGGAAAAATTAATTTTATGTTCTATTTGCGATTTGTCGTCTTTGCATTATATCGATAGTAATTATTGATATTTTTTTCATTTTTTGATATAATGTGTGTAATTTTACGATTGAGTAATGAACATAATTGCCGATTTGGTTTTATTATATCAATCGTTTATCGTTTTGGAACGCACTGAGTTCCTTATTTGCTTCGAAAGATGGTTAGTTTGAATTTTTAAAAATTTTCGCCGTAAGGCAAATTATAAAATAATATTTAAAGTATGAAAGGTTTAATTTGGTTATTAGTTTTTGTACCTGGACTATTGATAGGACAGAGTTATTGGAGTGGCGCGGATGAGCAAGTGCTAGCATCTAGAAATACTGTTCGCAATATCGTGCCTAGCCACTACTTGACTTATAGTTTGTCATCATCAGAGATAGAAGCAGCTCTAGCAAAAGCACCTATTGAGTTCGTAAGCAAAGAGCTGGGACAAAATATATTTTTGCCATTGCCTACAGGAGCGATGGAGGAGTTTATAGTCGTGAAATCACCAGTCATGGAGGCTCCACTTGCAGAAAAATATCCAAGTATTCAATCATACAAAGGTTACATGAAGAGCAATCCTTCTGTGACCACTAGGTTTATGACTGGCCCAAACGGATTTCATGCAGCCATCCATACTGAGGAGGGCATGGTATATATAGATCCATATAGTAGTGACGATAAGCAAAATTATATATCTTACTATACAAAAGATCACAACGATCCTGAATCACAGCAAGGTTTACTCTGTGGTACTGATGGTTCAAAGATGATGAAAGAGATGAGGCCAAAGTGGGGTTTTGCACCGAGACAAGCACCTGAGAAGATGGAGTTTCGTATCTACAGACTGGCGTTAGCATGTACGGGCGAGTGGGGAATTGGACGTAAAACTGTAGAAGGAGCGCTTGCAGAGATGGTCGTTTTTGTGGATCGTTCCAATATTATTTTTGAGGCAGAGGTTGCCCTTAGACTTGTACTGATTGCTAATAATGATAAATTGATCCACTTAGATCCGAATACTGATCCTTACTTTAACTCAGACAAAGGCCTAGAAATATTATCTCAAAATACATTAGAAATCAACAAAAGAGTAGGCTCTGGTAGCTACGAGATCGGGCATATATTCTCAAGATGTTTTGATGTAGGAGGAGTAGCAGGCGGACAGATTTGCACATCAGCAAAAGGAGCTGGAGTTACCTGTCACAATGGCAACAGTGTGACTACAGGAGTAGTACTTATCTTTGTCCACGAGGTTGGTCATCAGATGACTGCAAGCCATACTTTTAATAAATGTGGAGACACAGATCAGTTAGCACTAGGCACAGCCTACGAGCCAGGATCAGGCTCTACGATCATGGCATATCCAGGTGCCTGTGGTAGTGACAACTTAGGCATACCGAAAGATTCTTATTTTCATTCAGCCTCATTAGATCAGATGCTTAGTTATACCAATAGTGTTTCGAGTGATGCCTACATTTGTGCGCAGAAAGTAGATATCAATAACTTTAAACCTGAAATTATACTTGACTATCCTCGAGGTTTTTCGATACCTAGATCTACACCTTTTTATTTAGAAGGAAGTGCCACAGACATAGATAATGATGCTATGACCTACTCGTGGGAGCAGTTTGACAACTCCAGCTCTAGACCATTAGGCGATCCAGTGGGCAATTGCCCACTTTTCAGATCTATGAGACCGAGCAAAAGCCCAAAAAGGTATTTTCCTATGGTGTCAAGTATATTAGTAGGGCGATTTGGTGATTTCACAGAGATTTTGCCCACTTATGGACGTGACCTTAACTTTAGATTTACGGTCAGAGATAACAATCCTCGTGGAAGTGCAGCAGTATGGGAAGATATAAAGTTTAATGTAGCGTCAAATGCCGGGCCATTCTTATTGACCTTTCCTAGAGTAGATAGCAAGTTTGAAATAGGCGAATCAGTAAATATCACTTGGGATGTAGCCAATACTGATATTGCACCAGTCAACTGTAAGACAGTAGATATATATGGATCTTATAGCAACTCTTTAGATTTTGACGGAACTAATATGGTATTGCTTGTCAGAAATACTCCTAATGATGGGTCCCAAGAAGTCGTCATCCCTAATCGTGTGACCAATAGCTACAGGATAGTTGTCAAAGCATCTAACAATATATTTTTTACTACCAGTGTCATCAATAGTAGAGTATCTGAGCCTACTTCACCATCCATATACGTGGATGTAGAGAACAGTATACAAGAGGTTTGCTTGCCTGCTGTAGCAGAATACTCATTCTCTTCCATAGGGCTAGGTGGATACAAAGGTGACATCAAGTTTGAAGTACTGGAAGGTTTGCCTGATGGTGCAAAAGTAGCATTTGCTACCAATAGTGTAAAGTCTGGCGAAAGCAATAAAGTAACCGTAGATCTATCAGAAGTAGGCGGTAGCAACAGTTATGAGTTTGTGGTACTAGCCACAGCTGGAGATCTAGATACTATTCGTAGGACATTAAGGATCAATACTGTAGGTACTGATCTTTCATTTGTAGGACTTATATCTCCTGAAAATGGTATAAAAGGACTATCTCCCGTACAGAAGTATACGTGGGAGGCTAAAGCTGATGCTACAGAATATGATTTTCAAGTATCAACCTCGCCTAGATTTGCTGAGGGTGACATCGTTATCCAAAATAGTCAGAGTACTACCACATATTCATCTACCACCTTCCTAGACAAAGCTACGGTTTACTTCTGGCGTGTACGATCATCTAATGTTTGTAAAGCGGGCGAATGGTCTGAGATATCAGCATTTAATACTGAGGCACTTGCGTGTAAGACTGAAGAAATCAATGATATCAATGTCAATATCTCGGGATCGGGTGTAAGTAAAGCTGAGATAAAATTTGATGTAACGACAGAAGGCCAAATAAGTGATGCCAACATCAAAAACATTAAAATTAGTCACGAAAACGTCAATAACCTAGTAGTATCTCTCATAAGTCCAGACAATACCAGCGTCATACTTTGGTCAAGGAGATGCAGCGGCAGACTCGGAGTCAATATCGGATTAGATGATCAATCCAATGACTTTTTTAACTGCCCAGTTCATACAGGCACAGTTTACAGGCCTGTAGAACCACTCGCCGGCTTTAATGGCAAAGAAAAGAAAGGCACATGGAAGCTTATCGTAGATGACCAAGTGCCTGGCAACGGTGGCAGAGTTAGGTCGCTGTCTCTAGAACTGTGT
>Ga0335395_10002140_pt1 | contig 12244 bp, 14 predicted proteins | sample MAT02_FD_205744 | JGI IMG/M metagenome (GOLD analysis project Ga0335395, IMG submission 205744) | Freshwater microbial communities from Lake Fryxell liftoff mats and glacier meltwater in Antarctica - MAT-02 (spades assembly) (version 2) ...
CTGTTGGACAGCGCCACGTCAATCCTGCGCTCTTGCGCAACCTTGGCAACCCGGTCGATCGCACTCTCGCGAGAAGGTTTTTCCAGGTTCAGCGTGGGCGGAGCCACATTGTCCCGGATGGCCAGGATGGAGAAGATCGCCTCCACCGCGCCCGCCGCGCCAAGCAAATGCCCGGTCGAGGATTTGGTGGAAGACATGGCGAGCGACTTCGCATCATCGCCCCACAGGCGCTCCACGGCCGAAAGCTCGATATCATCGCCCATTGGTGTGCTGGTGCCATGCGCATTGACATATTGGACTTGGGCAGGGGTAAGGCCGGCATCGCGCAGCGCCGCTGTCATGGCGCGAAAGCCGCCATTGCCGTCCTCGGCAGGGGAGGTGATGTGGTGGGCATCGCCGCTCATGCCATAGCCGATGACCTCGGCGTGGATCGTGGCACCGCGCGCCTTGGCGTGTTCATATTCTTCCAGGACCAAAACACCCGCGCCTTCGCCCATTACAAAGCCGTCCCGATCGGAATCCCAAGGGCGTGAGGCTTGAGCGGGCGTGTCGTTGAAGCCGGTTGAGAGTGCCCGCGAAGCGCAAAAGCCACCAATGCCCAGTTCGCAAACGGCTGCTTCAGCGCCACCAGCGACCATCACATCGGCATCGCCAAGCGCGATCAGTCGCGCTGCGTCGCCGATGGCATGCACGCCCGTGGCACAGGCGGTGACCGCCGAATGGTTCGGCCCCTTGAAGCCATAGCGAATGGAGACGTGGCCGGAGGCGAGATTGACCAGTGCGGAGGGGATGAAGAAGGGTGAGAGACGGCGCGTCCGGCCAGACGCTACCAGAATGGCTGATTCCTGGATTGTCTCCAGTCCGCCAATACCTGAGCCGATCATCACACCCGTGGCGCAGCGGCCTGCCTCGTCTTCGGGCAGCCAGCCAGAAGCTTCAACTGCTTCAACCGCCGCCACAAGGGCAAGCTGGATGAAGCGGCCCATCTTCTTCTGGTCTTTGAAGGGCATCCACTCATTGAGGTCGAGCCGATTGTCTGCCTTCGTGCCGCTTGGGATCTGTCCCGCGATCCGCGCGGGTAAATCCTTTACGTCAAAGGCTTGAATGGCCGTAATACCGCTATCGCCGTTCAGCAGCCGCCGCCAAACATGTTCGACCCCGAGCCCTAGAGGACTCGCGATTCCCATGCCTGTGACAACGACGCGGCGCGGCGCGAAGCCCTGCGCAAACACGTGGCGTTCCTATCCCAGTCGAAGTGTCAGGCCGCAGCCTGCTGCTTCTCGATGAACTCGATAGCATCCTTGACGGTCTGGATCTTCTCAGCCGCATCATCGGGAATTTCAACGCCGAATGATTCTTCAAACGCCATGACCAGCTCGACCGTATCGAGGCTGTCCGCGCCGAGATCGTCGATGAACGAAGCCTCGGGGGTGACTTTCGCCTCATCCACGCCGAGATGCTCCACCACAATCTTCTTTACCTTGTCGGCGGTCTCGCTCATTTACTTGCTCTCCTGATGCGGGCTGCCCGCAGGGTCAGCCCCTTGGGTCAATCCGGGTTTGACCCTGGCGATGGACCGTAATTCCGCTGCCGGGACGGTTATCATGATCGTTCGGGCGGCACTAGGCTGCTCCGCGCCGTGTGGCAAGCCCGCAACATACGATTTATGACGATCTCGACCCCCTCTGGCCTGCATTTTGAGGTGCCAGCCATGTTCACATCCCGCTTCAGAAAATTACAGGCCTTCAATTGCTGGCTTTAGCCGCCGGTTAACCTCGTTTCTCCAGACTGCTACGGCGGCAGAAGGCCGCTTTGGGGACTGAGCTTGGCCAAGCGTGGCAAGGGGGATGGCGGGATCACCGTCATCAAGCGGATCGAAGCGGGCGGCCATGCACACCATGGTGGCGCCTGGAAGGTCGCCTACGCCGATTTCGTAACTGCCATGATGGCCTTCTTCCTGCTCATGTGGCTTCTGAACGCCACCTCCGAGGACCAGCGCCGGGGCATCGCCGATTTCTTCAATCCCGCCAACGATCTGTCTGCCGGCGCTTCAGGCACGGGGCAGCCCTTTGGCGGGCGGACTCCCCACAGCGCAGGCAACATGGCCTCGGACACGGGCGCCATCCGCATCGAACGCGGCCCCCGCCCGACCGACCAGGAAATGGAGGAGGATGACAGTGACCGCCCCGCCCAGCCCACCCGCCGTGTCCCCGGCCCTCCCGGTGACGAGGATGCCCGTTCGGAGCGGGTGGACAGCCTGGCCACACCTCGGCCCGATGGCGTGGGCGCGCCTGTTGCAGCGGAGGTGTCGCAGCCCGCTCCGGCCGAGCGGCCCGCTGCCGAAGCACCTCCCCCCACTGCGGAGGCCACGCGCCGTCGAGAAGCTGCCCGCGCCGAGCAGGAGCGGTTCGAGGACATGGCCGATGCGCTGCGCGCCACCTTCCTGGCTGATCCCGCGCTTGCCGAACTCGCCCGGCAGGTGTTGGTGGAGATCACGCCCGAGGGCCTGCGCGTGCAGCTGCTGGAGGCCGATGGCCAACCCATGTTCGCCACTGGCGGCATCGCTCCCACGGAGCGCGCGCGGGTAATGATCCAACGCGTCGCGCAGGCTGCCGCGCGCCTTCCCAATCCCATCCAGGTGACGGGCCACACCGATTCCACCCCCTTCCGGGGGAGCGGGCGCAGCAATTGGGACCTTTCAACCGAACGCGCGAATGCTACCCGCCGCATGCTCAGCGACGCGGGTGTGGCCGAATCGCGCATGCGCGGCGTGACCGGCATGGCCGACCGGGAACCGCTGCTGCCTGCGCAGCCGCAAGCCGCAGGCAATCGCCGCGTGGCCATCACCCTCCTTCGCGAAGCGGATAGCCGTCCATGAGCAAACTATCCCCCAGTGCCAACCCAATGAGCTTGCACCCATGAACTCGATTGCCGGTTTCGTCTTTCTGCTTGTCATGGTCTTCGGCGGCTACATGATCGCCGGCGGCAAGTTCGGAATCATCATGAAGGCGCTGCCTTACGAGATGATGATGATCGGCGGTGCGGCCATCGGAGCCTTCGTGATGGCCAATTCGATCCATGACGTGAAGCACACGCTGGCAGGCTTCGGGAAAATCGTGAAGGGGCCGCGCTTCAAGAAGGACGACTACACGGACCTTCTCTCATTGCTCTATTATTTCGTACGGCTCGCACAGACCAAGGGCGCGATGGCACTGGAGCCGCATATCGAAAAGCCGGATGAAAGCCCCGCTTTCGGCAAATTTCCCAAGATCCAAAAGGACCACCACGCGACTGACCTCATCTGCGACTATCTGCGCATGGTCGGCATGAACGCCGATGATCCCCACCAGATCGAGGACACGATGGCGCGGGAGTTGAAGAAGCTCAAAGAGGAGGAGCTCCACCCCTCGCACGCCATGCAGAACACTGCCGATGCGCTGCCGGCGCTGGGCATCGTTGCCGCCGTGCTGGGCGTCATCAAGACCATGGCCTCCATTGACCAGCCGCCGGCCGTGCTGGGTGCGATGATCGGCGGCGCGCTGGTGGGCACCTTCCTGGGCGTGCTGCTGGCCTATGGGCTGATGGGGCCGCTGGCCGCGCGACTGAAAGGCATCGTTGAGGAGGAGGCGCTTTACTACGAAGTGATCCGCGCTGTTGTTGTCGCGCATCTGCATGGCAATGCCCCACAGGTCTCGGTCGAGACCGGCCGCAAGGTTGCGCCCTCCTTCCTCATGCCAAGCTTCGCCGAAACCGAAACCGCCCTGCAGGAGCTTTCCATCGCCTGAAGCGGCAGGCATGGTCCGCGCCATGACCTTGCCCGACCACATCCGCGCGCAATCCCTTTCGCCCTTTCATGGGCTTCTCGGCATAGAGATGCTGCATTGGGAGGAGGGCCTGGTTCGACTGGTCTGCACCCCTGGGCCGCAGCATGCGAATCGCTCCGGCATCGTACATGGCGGCGTGATGCTCGCGCTGCTCGACCAGGCCAATGCTTTCGCAGGGTTGTTTTGCGCCACGCCTGGGCATAGACGCCATGCGGTGACTCTGGACCTCGACACCCGCTTTACTGGTCCGGGCAAATTGGGGCATCGGCTGATCGCGGAGGGCAAGCTGGTCAGTGCAGGGCGCAACATTTTTTTTGCGCGCGGCGAGGTGCATGACGAAGCTGGCGCGCTGGTGGCCTTCGGTGCCTCGACGCATCGCTACGGGGCGGGGAGCCACATGCTGGAAGGCGTGGTGGCGGAGTAGCTAGCCCCGTCCCGGCAGCCAGACCCTAAACTGCGAGCCCTGGCCGACCTCACTTTCAATGGTCAGCTGCCCACGATGTCGCGTGAGAATATGTTTCACGATGGCCAACCCGAGCCCCGTATTCCCCTCGCCCCGCCCGCGCCCCTTGTCCACGCGATAGAAGCGCTCGGTCAGGCGCGGAATGTGCTCGCGCGGGATGCCCTGGCCGTCATCAGTCACGGTAAAGGCAACGCCTTCGCGCGTGCCTTGGCGTGCGGCTTGGGCCAAGAGCCGCACTTCGCCTGTGGAGTGCCGCAACGCATTGTCGAGCAGGTTGCGCGCCACTTGGGCAAGCTGATCCGTATCGGCCGGTGCCGCGATCAGTACGTCATCAGGCAAGTCCAGTTCCAGATGGCGTTTGCGCGAGGCAAAGATGGGCTCCATCGCTGCCGCCTCTGCGCGCAGCAGTTGCAACAAATCCACCTCGCCCAATGGCGGCTGGTGCTCTGTTGTCTCAACGCGTGAGAGGCCCAGCAGGTCGTCAATCAGGCGGCGCATGCGCTCGGATTGCTCCGCCATGATGCCAAGGAAGCGTTCCTGCGCGGCGGTGTCATTGCGCGCCGGGCCGCGCAACGTCTCGATGAAGCCGATGACGCTGGCGAGCGGTGTGCGCAGTTCGTGGCTGGCATTGGTGACGAAATCCACACGCATGCGCTCCACCGCTCGCGCCGCTGTGCGGTCGCTCAGCATGACGACGAGTTTTCCGCCATCGGCCAGCGGCGGCTGCATGGGCACCACCTGCCCCGAGAGATCACGCGTGACGGCACCTGGCAGCACGAGTTCCACCGGCTGGGGCGTGCCCTCGGCCAGCACGCGGTCCAATGCGGCGGCCATGGTGGGGTGGCGCAGCAGGGAAGCGACATCGCCGCGCGCCAGCCCCTCACCGGAAAGCCCGAAAAGCCGACGTGCGGCTCGGTTGGCGCGCAGAGGCGAGCGGTCGGCGGCAAGGACCAGCAAGGGGTCGGGCAGGGCCTCGACAATGGCCTCGTCCGCGGCGCGCAGTTGCAGGACCAGCGCAGCACGCGCCTGGAGCGAGCGGGTCAGACGCGCCAGCCCCTCCTCGATTTCGCCGATGGCAGGCAGGCGCGGGGCGGGGAGGGGGGCGCTGTATGGCCCTTCCTCCTCGGCGGCGCGGCGCAGTGCGGCGTTCAGCCGCATCACGGCCGCCAGCCAATAGGCGGCCAAGCCCAAGGCCGCAGCCAGACAGAGCAGAAGCGCCAGCAGTCCCGGCCCGCCCGCCAGGTCACCTCGCACCATCAGCACTGTCAGGATCAGCACTGGCATCCCGCCGATCAGCGCGGCGGTGGCGAAAAGGCGGGTAGGCCTCAGCTGCCGGGGCCTCCGGGCAGGGGCGCGGGCTGGACCAGGCTGGGCTCACCGCCCAGTCGGATGGCGAAGACGGCCAGGCCACGCGCGATGGCACCGCCTTCCAACAGCCGCACTGGGCCGTCGGCGCCCATGAAGGCCGCGCCGATCGGCGGCGCGCCCTCGCGCGCGGTTCGTGCAGCGAGTGCAAATGCATCGTAGGCGACGCCCGCCAAGCGTGGCGCGCGTTCGTTGAAGGCGGCGTCATATTGCGAGTCGAAGCGCGCGCGCCCGGCAGGATCTGGCGCCGGAAACCAGGCGCCCGTCAGCGCAGGTTCATTCGCAAGGCTGCCATCAACGGCCCAGATCGCGGTCCCTAGCAGGCGTGGCGTGCCTCCGGGGAAGGAAGCGGCGATGGCGGCAGCGGCGGCACGTGCCCCGGCGCCACCATAGCCGATCAGCACCGCGTCGGGCGGATTGGTGGCGAGAAGCTGCGCGGTGGCGGTAAAATCACCACGAGCATTGGAGAGTAGGATTTGCGGCGGTGGCGCGCCCATATCGCCGGCGGCCACACGCAACGCTGCGGCAAGACGCTGGCCGAAGGGGTCATCAGGCGCAAGCAAGGCAAAGCGTCGCGCCCCGCCTTCAGCTGCGGCCGCGACGATGCGCCGCACCTGCTGCGAGGGGGTGATGCCCAGCACCCAGACCGCCCCGCCAGCCTGGGCCTCATCCGAGGTGAAGGCATAGACGGGGGCCCGCCCGCGCGTCACGCTGACGGCTGAGGCGGTCTCGTTCAAGGTGAGCGGCCCGGCGATGGCAACCGCGCCCTCGGAGAGAAGGGCCTGGGCGGCCTGGGCAGCGCCAGCCGGCGTTCCGCGAGTGTCGCGCGGGAGCATTTCGACCCGCCTGTCGCCCTGGTCGAACAAAGCGAGCTGGGCGGCGTTGAGCATCGCTTGCCCGAGCGGCGCATTGCCGCCGGTGAGCGGCAGCAACAGGCCGACGCGGACCGTTGGACCTTGGGTGGCAGGGGCGGCAGTCCAGGGCTGGATGCCCGCCTGCGGGCGGCGGAACTCGCCCGTCAGGGGTTGCGGGGCGCAGCCGATGAGCACAAGACACGCCATGGTCAGGGCAAGGCCCCATGGAAAGCGACGATTCATCCCCTACCCCTTCTCCCGCCGGTCTCATGCTCGTGGCCACACCCATCGGCAATCTGGCGGATTTCTCCCCCCGCGCCCAAAAGGCCCTGGCCGAGGCCAGGACGATTCTGTGCGAGGATACCAGAGTAACCTCCAAGCTGCTCGCACGGCATAGCATTTCCGCGACACTACTTGCTTTGCACGACCACAATGAGGAAAGCGAGGCCCCCCGGCTGGTGGCCCGGCTTTTGGCCGGTGAAAACCTGGCGCTGGTGAGCGATGCGGGCACGCCGCTGGTCTCTGACCCTGGCTTTCGGCTGGTGCGTGCGGCGATCGCGGCTGGCGTGTCGGTCTCCGCAATTCCGGGGCCAAATGCGGCGGTGATGGCGCTGACGCTGTCGGGCCTGCCGCCGCATCCTTTCCTGTTTCACGGCTTCCTCCCGCCAAAGCAGGCGGCCCGCGCGGCCGAGATCGCACGCATCGCAGGGATGGAGGCGGCCGGCCTGGCCGCTACGCTGATCTTCTACGAGGCGCCGCACCGCGTGGCCGAGGCGTTGGCCGCACTTGCCGAAGGCCTGGGTGCGGATCGCCCCGCGGCCGTGGCGCGGGAGCTCACCAAGCGCTTCGAGGAGGTGCGGCGGGGCCCCCTCGCTCAACTCGCCGCGCACTACGCCGAACACGAGGCGCGCGGCGAGGTCGTGCTGTGCGTCGGCCCCGCTCCACCCCCGGCCGAGCCCACGGGCGATGCGCTGGATGCGGCACTGCGGGCGGCCATGGCGAAGCTCTCGCTGCGCGATGCGGCGGCCACGGTGGCCGAAGCGACCGGCCTGCCGCGCAAGCGCGTCTATGCGCGTGCGCTGGAGCTGGCGGGCGGGCCATGAATCCGGCGCGGCGTGTGCTGTGGATGAACATCCTCTTCGCGGCCGGACTAGCGCTGGGGCTGCCCTGGCTGGCTGGCGGAGTGCTGGCGCATCTCTGGGGGCCGGCGCGCGGCACGCTTTGGGCCTCGCACCACGCTTACGCGGTGCGGAGCTTCTGGATCGGCGTGATGGGCATGGCGGGTGCAATCGCCGGTTCCCCCATGGGATTGCTGGAGCCGTTGCTGGCGATGACCTGGCTCTACTGCGCCCTTCGCGTCGGGCGTGCCTTTCTTTTCTGGGACAAGGCCGAGTGGATCACCGATCCGGGGCGGTTTCTTTGACCTTTGCATAGCCGGCCGGAAGTTCCGCCACCACGCGCCGCCGCTGCGCCACCGCGTCCGCTGGGATAGCGGAAAAAAGGTCCTTCTCGGCCTCAATCAGCATGACCCCGCCAAGCCGAGGGGCGATACGCCGCCCGAACCGGTCCCAGATGGCCGCTCCGCGCAGGGCGAAGCGCCAGGGGAAGGGCGGCACGAAGAGCGCTGCGTCGCGTCGGGACACGCGGAACATCTGCTGCTCCAGCAGACGTGCGAGCTGGCCCTGGGAATAGGGGCGGCCCTGGCCGAAGGGCGTGTGATCGAACAGTGACCAAGAGCCCAGTCGATTGGGCACGACGATCAGCAGCCGGCCGTCGTCGCGCAGAACCCGCCAGCATTCGCGCAGCAGCGCCTGCGCGCCCTCGCTCGCCTCCAGCCCATGGATGAGCAGGATGCGGTCCATGCTGCAATCTGGCAGGGGCAGGTGGGTGCCCAGCGCCTGAGCCGAGCGGGGCATGAGGCCGAGCCCGGGGGGTGTCAGGCCGATGCGCCGGCCTGGCCCCTCTGGCCATAATGGCAAATAAGGCGCGCCCCAGCCAAGTCCCAGCACATCCAGGCCCTTTGCCTCAGGCCAGAGTGATTTGATGCGCGCGGCAACCAACCGCGCCGCCACCTGGCCGGGGGGTGCGCGATAGAATTCTGGCAGGCCGTGGACCTCTCCGCTCATGCGGGGGATATAGTGTCTGCGCCGCCACGGAGAAAGCCATGACCCTCACCGTCAAACCCATCCCCATCCTGGACGACAACTACGCCTGGTTCCTGCGCGACGAAGCCACGGGCATGACCGCCGTGATGGATGCCGCCGTGGTGGAGCCCATCGCGGATTTCATCGCGGCCGAAGGCAGGCGGCTCGATTGGCTGCTGATTACCCACCATCATGGGGATCATATCGCCGGCATTCCGGAACTGGCGAAGCGCTTCGGCGCAAAGATCGCCGGCAACGCCGCCGATGCCGCACGGCTGCCCAAGCTGGATACGGCACTGAAGCCAGGCGACAGCTTCGCATTTGGCGAGAGCCAGGCGCGGATCATCGACAGCCCCGGCCACACGCGGGGCCACATCGCCTGGAGCTTTGCCGGCAGCGGTGCGCTGTTCAGCGGTGACACGCTCTTCGCGGCGGGCTGCGGGCGCCTGCTGGAAGGCAACGCCGCCGAGATGTTCTCCTCGCTGGCCGCCTTCGCGGATCTGCCCGATTCCACGCGGGTCTTCTGCGGGCATGAATACACGCTCTCCAACATCCGCTTCGCGCTCAGCGTGGAGCCGGAGAACCCCGAGCTGATCGCCTATGCCGCCCGGGCGAAAGCCCAGCGCGAGGCCGGCCAGCCCACCATTCCCACAACCCTCGGCCTTGAGCGCGCGGTCAACCCGTTTGTGCGCGCGCAGGACGTGGCGCAACTTGCTGCGTGGCGCGCGGCAAAGGATTCGTTCTGATGAAGCTATACCATTCTCCTGCCAGCCCCTTCGCCCGCAAGGTGGTCATCGTGGCGCGGCATCATGGCATCGCGCTCGATCTGGTGCCCACCAATCCGCATGTGAGCCCTGCCGGGCTGCTGGCGGCCAACCCACTCGCCAAAATCCCGGCACTGGTGACGGATGAGGGCCTGACCCTGCCGGACAGCCCGCTTATCTGCGAATATCTCGACCATGTCGGCACTGCGGAAAAGCTTTTTCCCGCAGCGGGCGGCGCGCGTTGGAAGACGCTGCGCCTCGCTGCCCTGGCCGATGGGATGATGACCGCGGCCGTGCTGTGGCGCGGCCAGTCCTTGTCGCCAGTGGAAGCCGCCCGCACTGCGCTGATGGAGCGCCAGAAGGCTGCCATCTGGCGTACGCTGGACCTGCTGGAGGGTGAGGGCGTCGCCGATGCGCTGAATATCGGCACCATCGGGTTGGTTTGTGCGCTGGGCTACCTCGATTTCCGCTTCGCCGCGGAGGATTGGCGCGCTGGCCATCCGCGCCTCGCCGAATTCCAGGAATCCCAGATGCGCGCCCCCCTCTTCGCCGAGACGGCGCCGCAAGGGTGAGACTGACCGACCCCATGCTCGCCCCCCGCGCCGTGATCGAGGCGCTGGGCCTGCAACCGCATCCCGAGGGCGGGCATTACCGCGAAATCTTCCGCACCGAGGCGAGCACGGCAATCTACTACCTCCTCGGCCCTGGCGAGAGCAGCCATTGGCATCGCGTGAACGCGGATGAGGCCTGGCACTGGTATGGCGGCGGGGCCCTGGCGCTGCGGCTTTCCGAGCAGGGGCAAGGGGTGGAGACGCTGCATCTCGGCCCTGATCTGGCGGCTGGGCAGCGGCCTTTCGCCATGGTTCCGCGTGGCTGGTGGCAGGCTGCCGCACCGTTGGATGGCTGGGTGCTGTGCGGCTGCACCGTTGCACCCGCCTTCAACTTCGCGGGCTTCGAGATGGCACCGCCTGGATGGCAACCCGCATGAGCACGTCGTTGGCCTGGGATGAACGCTATACCGGCGGCGAATTCCAATTTGGTCGCGCGCCGAACGAATATCTGCGCGCGCAATCCTGGCGCTTTTCGCCAGGCATGACGACGCTGGCCGTGGGCGATGGCGAGGGCCGAAACGGCGTTTGGCTCGCGCGCCAGGGACTGAGCGTGACCTCGCTCGACTGGTCGGCGATCGGTGTGGGCAAGGCGCTGGATTTCGCGGCGGCCGAAGGCGTAGCGTTGGACGCGCGGCAGGCGGATGTCGCGCAATGGGAATGGCCCGAGGCGCGCTTTGACCTCATCGCCTGGATCTATCTGCATCTCCCGCCCGAGGACCGCGCCATCGCCACCGCGGGCTGTGTGCGGGCGCTGAAACCGGGCGGGCTGCTGGTGCTGGAATGCTTTTCGCCCGCGCAGGAGGGGCGGCGCAGCGGCGGGCCGAAAATGCCGGCGCTGCTGTGGGACCGCGCGATCATCGAACGGGAATTCCCAACGCTGGAGGTGCTGGAACTGACGGAGGGCGCGGTGCGTCTCGATGAAGGCCCACGCCATCAGGGACTGGCGGAAGTGGTTCGCGCGGTGCTGCGCAAAAGCTGATTTCCTTGGCGCGGCGTTTCATGGCAGCCTCACCGAAAATGATTCGGGAGGATCACATGAAACTACTTCGTCGCACATTGCTCGCCACGCCACTGCTGGCTGCTCCAGCCCTTGCGCAGGGCTTCCCGCAACGCCCCATTCGCCTCGTGGTGGGCTTCCCCGCCGGCGGAGGCTCTGACCTCGTCTCCCGCCCCATCGCGCAGCGCATGAGTGAGGCGCTTGGCCAGCCTGTGGTGGTGGAGAATCGCGGTGGCGCGAATGGGAATCTGGGTCTGGATGTGGTCGCGAAATCCGCCCCCGATGGCTACGTCTTTGGCCATGTGAACAATGCGGTGATCGCGGTAAATCCGCTGCTCTACCGCAACTTGCCGTTCGACCCCGCACGGGACCTGACGCCTGTGGCCATCGCGACGGTGGGCGGCTTGTTCCTCATGGTGCCGGCCGATCTTCCTGTCCGCACCCTGCCGGAATTCGTGGCCCTCGCGCGGTCGCGCCCAGGGCAGCTCAATTTCGGCTCGGCCGGGCAGGGCTCGATCACACATCTCGCCTTCGAGCTTTTCACGCAGCAGGCTGGCGTGCAGGTGGAGCCCATTCATTACCGTGGCAGCGCGCCCGCCCTTCAGGACATGCTGGGCGGGCGGGTGCAGTTCATGATTGACGGCATCAACCTGGCCAAGGCGCAGGTGGATGCGGGGCGCGTGCGCCTCATCGCCTTCCTGGGCGACACGCGGCGCCATCCGCATTTCCCCGATGTGCCGACCGCGGCCGAGCAAGGCATGACCGAGCTTGTGGTGCGCGGCTGGCAGGGCTTCGTGGCGCGCGCCGGCACGCCGGAGGTGATCCTCGAAACCTTGCAGAATGCCATTCGCAACGCCCTGAACGACCTTGCCCTGCAAGCGCTTTTCGCCAGCCAGGGCACCATCCCGCGCTTCGATGATCGCGCCGCCATGGCCCGGCTCATTCGCGAGGAGACGCTCACCTGGCGGCCCATCATCGAACGGCTTGGCCTGCGGCTGGATTGACGCTCAGCGGTTGCGCTTGGTGCCCTCGCCGTGCTGCGCTGTAGGGATGGCGCTTGATCCCACCTCCCTTGCCGGCAAGACGTTTCCATTGCGCACGGTCTTTGATCATGCGGTGATCGGCGGCGGTGAGGCTGGCATCGCTGCCGCCCTCGATGCGGCGGCAATGGGCCAGAGCGTTATCCTGCTGGATGAACAGCCGCTCGATCCGGGGTTGATCG
>Ga0335395_10002142_pt1 | contig 12242 bp, 11 predicted proteins | sample MAT02_FD_205744 | JGI IMG/M metagenome (GOLD analysis project Ga0335395, IMG submission 205744) | Freshwater microbial communities from Lake Fryxell liftoff mats and glacier meltwater in Antarctica - MAT-02 (spades assembly) (version 2) ...
CGTGAGCGTGCTCGGGGTCGGCTGGCGGGGGACTCGGTAACGCCAAGCGTGCAGCGATGTACGCGGCGACGTTGCCCAGCAGGGCTGGTTCGTTGTCGTCGCCGAGGTAGAGAGGTCCTGGCGGTTGGGGTCGGGTGAGCAGATGAATCACCGCTGCGGCGGCGTCGTCGCGGTGGATGCGGTTCGTCCACCGACTCGGGTCGGTGACCTCGCCTCTGGCGACCTTGTCCACGAAGCGTGCCGGCCCCCGGCCGTACAGACCGGCCAGTCGCAGGATTGTGCCGTGGGGGACTCGAGAAGCGAAAAGCTGTTCGGCTTCGAGGAGCACCTGTGCGGGCCCGTCGCTGGGTTGGGTGGTGGTGTCTTCGGTGCAGATGGTGCTCGGGTCGCTGGTGCCGAAAATCCTGGTCGAGGAGACCAGCACGGCCCTTGATGGTCGCTGCCCCTTTTCGTCGAGGCAATCCAATGCTCGCCCGAGCCCATTGACGTAGATGGCTCGGTAGGCGTCCTCGGTGCGCGAGCTCGCAGAGAGAGCAATGACGAGGTGCCCCAGGTCGAGGTCCGGAAGACTCGGAGCCTCACGAGTGAGGTCGGCCGACACGCCAATAAGCGGCGGCGGAACACGGTCGGCGTTGCGTCGGATGGCGGACCACGCGATGTCCCAGTCCCGCAAGGCGCAATCCGACGTCGGCGCCAAGGTCGCCGCAGCCCACGAGTAACACGTCTGGAATCATTCGAAAAGATTACGACAAGACGATGCGACCAGAACCGGACCGCCTGACCTGCGCGACATCGGCACTTGAATCGGGGCGGACGAGGGCGTTATCGGGCACGTCGCCTGCGACTGCCCGGTTTCACCGAGCAGTTGGTGTGGTGGGCGGATCGAGTTCGAGGTACATCTCGAGCAACTCGTCTCGGGGTCCGACGTTGCGGTCGGCGACCTCGGGATGGATCTGTGTCCCGGTCGCGAACCAGTCGTACATCGTCCTTCCCATTTCCTGGCCTCGGCGGGTGTGGATGCACAGCGCTACGTCGGGGATCGTCGGTGCCGTGTCGTGGTGCAACGCGAGTTGCATCAGTTCGCCATTGATTGGATCCTTGATCGTCCGGGCGAGGTAGCCAGCAGCCTGGGCGGCGAAGACCAGCCGGTCGTACGAGCCGGGCTCGGTGTCGTCGGCGCTGTCGTGTAACGCCTTCACGATCATGATCGATGCTGGTTCGCCCATCCCGATGTCCTCTGCGGCGAGTACTTGGAGTCGTCGCCACATCTCCGCTTCGTGTTCGGCGTCGGTGCGCGCCATCTCGAGCGCAGCGAGAATTGCCTGCTCGGCGTCGCCCAGGCGGACGTGCTTGTGGATCGATGATCGCACCTCGTCGCTGGCGAGGCCGTGGATGGTGGTTTTCCCGGCGAACGGGTCGGTCGACCAGTGCGGGATCGGCCGTTCCCACACACTGTCCGAGGGGAGGGGTGGGGGTGTTGCCCGGTCGTTCATCGTGGTGCTCCTGGGAGGATGTCGAGTCGGTGGACCAGGCCTGCGGCGTTCTTGGTCATGTCGACATGGTCGCCGATCACAGCGTCGGGCCGGTGCACCGCGAGAGCTCGGACCATTTCGACGATCTCCATCCTGCCCAATGCTGCGCCGAGGCAGAAGTGGCGGCCGAGGCCGAACGCAAGTTGTTGCTTCGGTGGGTCGCGGTCGATGTCGAATCGATGTGGATTGTCGAACACGACCGGATCGCGATGTGCCGCCGCGATCCGGATCGTGAGGAAGCCGCCCGCCGGTATGTCGACACCGCCGATCGACGTATCGGCGATTGCATGCTTGATCGTGTGGCGGATTGCGGGCTCGAACCGTCCGCACTCCTCGACGCAGCGAGCGACCAGATCGGGATCATCGCCGATTCGGGCGTAGTCCTCACGATGTTGCAGGAGCGTCCAGATGGCGAGCCCAGTGGTGTTGGCGGTGTTGTCGACCGAGGCGCTCAGCAGTTCCTCCACTAAGTAGAAGAGGTCGATCTCGTCGAGCGCGCCGTCGGTCACGCCGGCCAACATCATGGAGATCACGTCGTCGCCGGGTTCGCGGCGACGATCCTCGATCAGACGTTTCGTCAGGGCGGCCATTTCGCGTTTCGCTACTCGCACTGGTTCGACCATTTCATCGGTGGCGGTGAAGACGGTCAGCAGCGTCTTGGAGAGTTCGGCGAGGTGGGTTGCCTCGGACTCGGGGGCACCGACCATCCAGCAGAACAGTCGTGATGGGACGATGTCGGCGAGGTCGGCCATCACGTCGAACGGCTCATCGGGTGTGCTCGAAACGATCAGGTCGGTGGCGAGCACGCGCACGCGCTCGCGGAGTTCCTCGACCCGCCGGGCGGTGAACCATGGTCCGACGACACGTCGGAGCCGGCGATGGTCATCGCCTTCGGAATCCGTCAGTGTTCGGCCGGCCTCACCCCAGAGGGGCTCGATCCCGAGTGATTCGAGCAGCGGATCGATGCCGGGGACCAGTGCTTTGTCCGTGAACGCTTCCGCTGACGTGGCGTAGTCGAGCGTCGACCACCCGATCGGGTCGGCAACGACGGGCGAGACCGCTCGCAGACGGTCGAACACAGGATGAGGATCGGCCAGAAACCCCTCGCCTGATACGTCGAGGAATGGTGTGTGCTCGATGGTGTCCATGATGTGACGGTCATCCAAGCGCCCGTTTGAGAACTCAGTGCGACAGGTTTGTGAACGCTCAATTTCGTCACGCCGGAACGCGGGTCGAGGGTGTTTCATACTCGACAACACCGCTGCGCGAACTGTCTGCCGAGGAGCATTCCAATGGAGATGAACGAGTTCTTGAAAGCCATCCCCAAGGTCAGTTTGCACCTGCACCTGATGGGATCGGTCCAGGCTGCAACGGCCGTCGAACTCTGCCGCAAGCACAATGTCGAACTGCCCGAGTTCGACGAACCAGAGGATCTCTACGACTACCCGGACATCTACAAGTTCCTCCACATGTACGACAACACGGCGCTCGGTGTGATCGATCGAGAGGACTTCGAGCGCATTGCCTACGAGACGCTCACTGAGGCCGCCGAGCACAACGTCCGGTACCGCGAGATGTCGTTCAATCCGACCACTCACATGGCCGCCGGCGCGAGCTACGAGACGTGTGTCGATGGTCTGATCGATGGGATCAATGCAGCGCGCGTCGATCATGGCGTCGAGTGCAGGTTGATTGCCGCGGTCAATCGGATGGCAAGCCCCGAGTTGGCGGTCTCGATGGTCGAGACGATGCTGTCGAATCCGCGTCCGGAAGTCATCGGTATCGGGATGGACTACGCCGAGGCCGGGTTTCCACCCGAAGGATTCTGGAAGGCGTACAAGCTCGCCAAGGACAACGGCTATCACCTCACCGCCCACCAGTCAGAAGACGCACCGCCGCGCAACATCACAACAGCCCTCGATCTCCTCGGTTGCGAGCGTGTCGATCACGGTTATCACGTGATCGAGAGTGACGAGGTGATGAAGCGCTGTCGCGACGAAGGCGTCGTGTTCACGTGCACGCCGGTCTCGACGGCGTGGGTCTATTTCGGCGACGACTTCGACAATCATCCGATCAGGCAGATGCGCGAGTACGGCTTGAAGATCAGCCTCGACTGCGACGATCCGCCCATGTTCAAGACCGACCCGACCAAGGACATGGTCATGGCCCACGAGCACATGGGTTTCGAGGTCGAGGACTTCCGTCAATCGATGCTCAACGGCATCGACGGTTCGTGGCTCGACGAGCCCGACAAGCGCCAGATGCGTCGGCAGTGGGCGATCGAGTTCGACGAGCTCGCCACCCAACTCGCCTGAGCGGGCGCGCATCGATCGTCGTCATTTCATCATTTGTCATTCCAACATCCGTCAAAGCAACAGCAAGGGGAGAACCATGAAGAAGGATCCAAAGTCCGGTCTGTATGTGCCAGGTGGCACTCCGATGAGTCGCCGGGGCGCGCTGCGTCTGGGTGCCTTCGGGCTCGGTGGCATCGCACTCGGCGGTCTCGTGGCGTGTGGTAGCGACGAGTCGGGTGACGGCACTGCTGGCGAAGGCAGCGCCGGAACCGCACCCGCCGGCACAGCGGCCGGCTCAAGTGGCGGCAAGGATTCCATCAAGTCGCACTTCGTGTACATCGGGCCGCCCGACGACAACGGCTGGACCCAAGAGCACGATCGTGGGCGTCTTGCCGCGCAAGCTGCTCTCGGCGACAAGATGGAGTCGGCATTCACCCCGAACATCGGGTTTGACGCGTCGACGACTCTGCTGTTCCAGCAGCTCGCCGACGATGGCAACGACATCGTGTTCGCGAACACCGAGTACGCCCAGTTGCTCGGCGAGGTCGCCGCCTCCAACCCCGACACAAAGTTCGTCGAGACGAACGGCCACGTCTTCACCGACAACCTCTTCGGCTTCTACCTGGCACACGAGACGGCTGCGTATCAGATGGGTGTGGCGGCAGCGCTGCTCACCGAGAACGGACGCATCGGCTACATCGGTTCATTCCCGACTGCCACGACGTTCAACGACGTCAACGGCCTGCTGCTCGGCGCCCGCTCCATCAATCCGGAAGCGACGGTCGAAACTGTCCTCGTCAGCACCTTCTTCGATCCTCAAAAGGCGGCACAGGCCGCCGACGCGCTGCTCAGCAACGGTATCGAAATGCTCTTCGGAGTGATGAACGAGCCAACATACCTCCAGATCGCGGAGGCGGCTGGCGTGTGGACCGGCTACTGGAATCTCGACTTCCGCGAGGCCGCACCGACCAAGTACGTGTCGCACTTCGACCTGAGTGCGTTCGGCCCGTTCTACACCGAGCAGTGTCAGGCCGTGCTCGACGGAACGTGGTCGGCGCCAGGAGAAGTCGTCTTGCTCGACACGCCGTTCGGCGCGTTCGGCGACGAAGTACCCCAGGACGTGCAAGATCAGGTGAAGGCCATTGCTGCGCAACTCTCCTCAGGTGAACTCTCGGTGTACAGCGGCCCGCTGAGCGATAACACCGGTACCGAAGTGCTCGCTGCGGGTGAGACGATCGACTCGATCGGTGCCTACGCTGTCGAGTTCGCCGTCGAAGGTGTGTCGGGAATCTGAGTCACTTGAACGACACCCAACGCGACGTGTCGTGTGCTTCGGATACGCCTGTCGCTGTGGTGGCTTCGGGCGTGTCGAAGTGGTTCGGCGCAGCGGCGGCACTGGATGCCGTCGACTTCGAACTGGCTCGAGGGGAGGTCCACGCACTCCTTGGAGAGAACGGTGCCGGCAAGACGACTCTGTCCAACATTCTCTCCGGGATTTATCGCGCAGACGCGGGCGAACTACGCGTCGACGGCCAGGTGTGTGACTTTCGCACACCGTCACAATCGATCGGCGCCGGCATCGGCATGGTGCACCAACACTTTCGACTCGTCGACACGATGACGGTGGCCGAGAACATCCATCTCGGTTGGTCGCAAACGCCACGAGTCCTGCGACGGCGTGCCCTTGTCGAACGTACTGATGCTCTGATGGACGAAGTTGGCCTTCGAGTCGACCCGCACGCCAAGATCTGGCAGCTCTCCGTCGGGGAGCAGCAGCGCGTCGAGATCTTGCGTGTTGTCGCACGGGGTGCGCGCACGCTGATCCTCGACGAGCCAACGGCCGTACTCTCCGCAGTGGAAACGCTCGAGCTGTTTGCGGTGGTCCGCAGATTGGTTGCTGGCGGCCGATCAGTGATCTTCATCAGCCACAAGCTGAACGAGGTGCTGCAGGTGTCGGATCGGATCACGGTGTTGCGAAACGGCAGTCGTGTGGCAACCCTGCCGACCGCCGGCGCGACCGTGCGCGACCTCGCCCGCCTCATGACCGGCGAGGAACGAGAACTCGGTGTCGCTCGACGCACCGTGACGGGCGATGCGGTCGTCCGATTGCGTGGCGTCAGCGCGCTCGACGATCGTGGCGTGATCGCTCTCGACAACGTCGATCTCGATGTCCGGGCAGGAGAAATCGTCGGAATCGCTGGTGTCTCGGGTAACGGCCAGACCGAATTGGCGAATGTCATCACCGGATTGCGGCCAACTACGTCGGGCGCAATCCATGTTGATGACGCGGACGTCACCGGGTGGTCCGTTCGGCGCATCTGCGATCTCGGCGTCGGCCACATTCCGGAGGACCGGATCGGGATCGGGATGGTTGCGTCCGCGCCGGTCAAGGACAACGCCGTGCTGCGCAACTACTGGGGTGACGAGGTCTCGTCCGGCTTCGGTTTGAACCGTACTGCGGTTGTCGACTTCGCTGAGCGACTCGTCGAGTCAGGACGGGTTCGAACTCGCTCGGTGTTTGCAACGGCGGGACAGATGTCTGGTGGCAACCAGCAACGACTCGTCGCTCGACGTGAATCGCTCGTCGCTGGTCGGGTGCTCATCGCTGCACAGCCGACGCGAGGTCTCGATGTGAACGCAACCCAGGAGGTGCAGTCGGCGATCATCGAACGGCGCGACGCCGGGTGCGCCGTCCTTTTCATTTCGGACGATCTCGACGAGGTGGTGCTGATGAGCGATCGCATCGCCGTCATGTATGAGGGTCGCATTGTCGATACCTTCGGCGCTGTCGACGCCGACCGTGAACGCCTCGGACTACTCATGGGCGGCCACGACCCGAACGCATCGATCGAGGACGTGGCCAGCGAGACGATCGCACGCCTGCCCGCCGACATGCCCGACGCCGACGAACTCGAACTCTCGTGACGATCGCCGAGAAAGCGACGGACTCGAGGAGGGCGGGTCCTGGCGGTCGCACGTTCCGAATCGAACGACGCGTCGATGTCGACCAGCGCGCAGCCGTCAAGATGCGTGTGCTCGGCGCCGTCGTCGCGCTCTTGGCGTCGGGGCTCGCCCTGCTGCTCAGCGGCCGCAACCCGATCGGTCTCGGCATCGACGCTCTCGACGCGGTGTTCGGGAGCCGAAGAGGCATCGAGGGCACGGCATTGCGGGCACTCCCGATTCTGATGACGGCGCTCGGCGTGGCACTAGCGCTCCGCATCAAGGTCTGGAACATCGGCTCGGACGGCCAGTTCCTGATGGGGGCATTCGCCGCAGTGGGCGTCGGCATTCACCTGTCGGGTCCCGGATGGTTCGTTCTCATCGTGATGGCGCTCGCTGCGACGCTTGCGGGAGCGGTGTGGATCCTCGTCCCTGCACTGGCTCGCGCCTACTGGGACGTGAACGAGATCATCACGACGCTGCTCCTCAACTTCGTCGCCGTCCAACTGGTGACGTGGGCCGCACTCGGATTCTGGCGCGACACCGGCGCTGCAGTGATCCAGTCGACCGAACAGGTTCCCGTGGTCCTGGCCTCGCTGCCCGGCACCCAGTCGCTCACGATCGCCCTACTCGTGCCGATTGCGATCGCCGCTGCACTCGCCTGGGTGTTCAGATCATCGAAATGGGGCTACGAGGTCGACATCGTCGGCGGCAACCCGAAGGCCGGCGTGTTTGCCGGCATCAATGTCCGGCGACGCATCCTCGTCGTGATGCTGATCAGCGGGTCAATCGCCGGACTCGGCGGGATGTTGCAGTTGAGTGCACCCGGTGCGCAGGCGTTGAGTTCGGGATTCTCAGCCCAGTTCGGGCTCGCCGGCTTCATTGTCGCCGCGCTCGCAGGTGGATCGTTTCGCGGGGTCATCGTCGCCGGGTTCTTCATTGCCTCGATGTTCTTCGCCGGCCTGGTCCTGCAGACGAAGGGCCTGTCGGTGTTCATCATCTTCGCCATCTACGGGGTGATCCTGACGGGCATTGCGATTGGAGAGGTCGCTGCTCGCTACCGCCTCGTTCGAACCGACGTGGCGCCCCCGAGGCCCGGTGGGGTCCCGGCATGATGCTCGCACTCATCGACAATGCGTTTCTCAGTCTCATCGCATCGGCGATTCCGGCGAGCACGGTCGTCGTGCTCGCAGCGACCGGCTGCCTGCTCGGTGAGCGCGTCGGCGTACTGAACATGGGTCAGGAGGGTCTGATCGGGATCGGTGCGGTGTACTCGGTCATCGCCGTCACGTCCTGGAACGTCACGAGTCCGTGGACTGCGATGTTGATCGGCATGGTCGCAGCAGCGGTGGCCGGCTTCGTGTTCGCGATCGCCGTGGTGGTCGTGCGTGCAAGTCAAGTGCTCGTCGGACTTGCGTTGGCGTTGGGTGGCGTTGGATTGTCGAACCAACTCGGAACGAACCGCAACGGGACCCCGATCACGACGTTGTTTCGCGAGGTCGACCCGGGTGGGGCATTCCAGACCGGCGGAGTGGTCGAGGCATTCTTCTTCCACGATCCGGTCGTGTACATCGCCTACGTCGCGCTGCCGGCGTTGCTGTGGTTCGTGATGTTCCGGACCCGTCACGGGATGAACATGCGCGCCGTCGGCGAGAACCCGGCCGCGGCCGACGCCGCCGGAGTGAGCGTGATGGGATCACGACTGGTGTACTGCGTGCTCGGTGCTGCCATCTCCGGTGCAGGCGGCGCTTACATGGTGCTGTCGTTCACGCCGACCTGGTCACCAGACATCGCACGCGGTCGTGGTTGGGTCGCGCTCGCCGTGGTGATCTTCGCCGTGTGGAAGCCGTTCTGGGTGGTCGCCGGGGCATTGCTGTACGGCTCGATGATCTCGCTCGACGCAACGGCGCAGGCTCGAGGTTGGTCGCTTCCGTTCCTGGGCGGAAGCGACCTCGGATTTTTCTTGTCGATGCTGCCCTTCCTGGCCACGCTGGTTGCGATCCTGGTCCCCGCAGCGGCCGCCCAATTGGGCCTTCGATCCCGCTCGACTGCTGCGCCGGCCGCCCTCGCTGTCCCCTACTCCCGAGAAGAGCGGTAGCCCGACACCGAGGGGAGTGAACGCCACTACAACACCTTCGTGACGTCACCTGCCTACGGTGTCTGGATGATCACGACCGAGCAGGCCCGAGCGTTTGCCGAGAGTCGGACCGCACTGCCACATCGGAGGAACGGTGCGCGCCGAAGCAGTGCGTTGACTCGCTCGTGCCGACGGGATCGCACTGCCGAGCGAAGATGTGACGACCCTGCACAAATGCGACGACGAGACTGGATTCCTGAGCGTCTTCTGGCTTGTTCAATCGACGCTGTGCGCTGAGTTCGGACTGGCGGTCGCCGAGGAGCCCATCGCGTAACTCGTGGTGTTGAAGCCGGCAGTTGCCCCGTCGCCGATCATGTCTCGGTCGTAATGGAGAACTTGGTTTCGGCAGTCACGAGATAGCTGATCTTCTCCGGGAAACAGCGATACTCATCACGATCGTGGAGGGGACTCGGATGCGTCCGATGCCAATCGTCGGTTGCTGCTTGGGATCTCGAGCGCGTCTCAAAGTGGGGCGTTCGTCGGACCGGACTTTGCAACTGATTCAGAGGCCTCCGAAGAACCTCTCCCTGGTGACTCCGCTGTTGGGTGGCGTCTCGTCAACCAAAAAGCGATCGAGCTGAGCCTCGACGGTGAGGCCCTCGACGTAAACGGGGCTGGAGGGGCTCCCGCTCACCCCAGAATGCCCCGGCGCTCGGCTACGCCGGCTAGATCAGCAAGCCCGTACCAGCCGGAACTGGTGTCGCCCCTTAGCGGACGGTCGAATTCTTTCACAAATGGCTTGATGTCAAGCACAGGTGTGCCGTCGATGATGTCCACGCCACGGAACTCGACACGTGCGCCGTCGACGGCCACGAGCTCGACCAAATGCAGTCCGAGTGGCGTCGGCCTGAACGGACCGCGAGTTGCGAACGAGCCGACGCTGAGGCCTAGGTGAGCGACCAGGTGGGGCACCTCACTCATCGACCCGGCCCCGCGAACCGCGTCATTACCTAGCCAAGTGATGAGCCAGGCGTAGTCGAATTCATCGAGCCCGTGCAACCCGTCCGCTATAGCCTCGTCGATTTCCACCCATGCTGACTCCTCGGGGTTGAGGGCGGCTTGCTGGGGGGTGGTCTTGTGTTCAACGTACGACGATCGGATGACGCCGATTTGAGTGACGTTCACGATGCTGAATACCTTTCTTTGCGATGGCCCAGCGAGACGCTGGCCTCACCGCTCCTCGCTCGAGTGTGGGATTCCGAGCGCAGCGGGCGCATCATTACCGTCTGACGTACGGCCCGCCTACCAACGAACTGGACCGGCGGATGGACTTCAATACCATGCTCGAGATCTTCCGAGTGCTGCCCCTCACTGCCGGGTTTAACCCTGCCTGGCGGTCCGACGCGCCGTAGATCAGACCCAACGTCACGAACCCCTCCGACCACAACCAAATCTGGTTCAACACACCTCAACACGACACGAACCCCTCCAGTACCACACCAGATCGCAGACAGCGCCGACACCAGCCGCCCAGAGGTCACGCGGTGGAGTCAGATTTCAAGTAGTCAGATATCTTCCGGACGCTGGTCATCCGATACTCGAGTCGCTCGCCAGCATTCCAACTGATCTGGTCCCCTCGCGGCGACGCAGCAGGTCGATTGTGCGGCCGTGGATTTCGGTCAACGCCGCGTCTTCGTCGATTCCCAAAACTCTGCGGTCAGCAACACAACGCCGGCCCTGGATCCAAACGTCTCGAACGTCGCTGGCTCGGGCGGCGAACACCAGATTCCAAAGAACAGGGTCGTGACCCTCAGACGGAGCGATCGGCAGCAAGTGGGGTTGCCAGAGGTCGATGGTGATCAAATCGGCCTGCTTGCCGGTCTCGATCGATCCGACATGATCCTCGATGCCGAGCACTCGGGCGCCGTCGATCGTTGCCATCTTCAGTGCCTCGGGTGCCCCGACCGCTGTGGCATCGAGGTGGGTGACCTTCTGGAGCAGAGATGCGGTCTTCATCGACTCCCACATGCTCAACGAGTTGTTCGAGATGGCGCCGTCGGTTCCAAGTCCCACTGGAATCTGCGCCGCCGAGAACTGCGGCAGAGGAGCCGCGCCGCCGGCAAGCTTCATGTTGCTCGTCGGACAATGAGCAACGCCTGTTCCCGTAGCGGCCAGGAGATCGATCTCGCCGTCGGTGAGCCAGACGCAATGCGCCAACAGTGTTCCCGGTTTGAGGATGCCACGGTCCGCAAACACCTGCACGGGCCTCCCTCCGAACAGGTCAGCGACGACCTTGACTTCTTCGCTCTGTTCGCTCGTGTGCGTGTGGATCGACACCCCGTACTGATCCGACAGATCCCGGACTCGCTCGAACATCTGCTCTGAACAGTAAGTGATGTGTTCAAGCCCCAACCACACCTTCACCCGGCCTTCTTGGGTGTTGTGATGGTCTCTTATCAGTTGCTCGTTCTGATCGACCGTCTCGAAGAAGTGTTTCGTTGGGTGGTCTGCGGCGTAGGGGACGAGATGAGCCCGCATCCCGAGTTGGTCGGCCACCTCGGCGCCTCGGTGCATGTAGCGGAACATGTCGAGGACCGTGGTCGTGCCACCCTTGAGTGCTTCGAGGTAACTCACGAGACATGCGTAGTAGGCGTCGTCGTCGGTCAGGACTTGGTGCTCGCGCTGGTACTCAGGCAGCCAGTCCATAAGTTGGGCGTTCTCCGAAAAGCCCTTCAGCAGGCTGGAATGGCTGTGGACGTCGATGAGCCCAGGGAGCACGGCGAGTCGCCCGTGCCCGTCGATGACTTTGGCATCACTCGGAATTTCGACGCTCTCCGAGGGGCCAACGTCGGTGATGATGCCATCGCGAAAGACGACCGTTCCCGACGGATACGTGGCGAACCCCGAGTCACAGCAGTACACCGCGGACCGGGTGATTGCAGTCGTTGAGGCCTCGAGGCTCACGCATTCTCCAGCACTTTGGCGTACGCCTGATAGCGGATGTTGAGCCATTGATAAAACTGCAACAGCGATTCCTCTTGAAAGGAGTAGCGGCCGGGCTTGCGAAAACGCGACCTGTTGCCACGCTGCACGGATTCGGTAGATGCGGCGTCCTGGTTGTGGAACAGAACAAGACCGTCTTGAGCGATCTTGTAGAGGTGCTCGAACACAGGGTGCCGGGTGCTGCTCTCCGGGTAGAGATGCCCGATGCGCAGGTTGATCTTGCCTGGGCCCGCCGGAAGCACGAGATAGTAGAAGAGACCTTCCGGCACGACGCCGAAGCCGAGGTTCGGCGGAATCGACGCGAAGATCACTTCTTGACGCTGCTTCTCGCTGAGAGTCTCGATGACCGGGAGCAGTGCGCGAGCTGTTGGGTTGAACCCGGCGTCTGGGTTGTAG
>Ga0335395_10002143_pt1 | contig 12240 bp, 11 predicted proteins | sample MAT02_FD_205744 | JGI IMG/M metagenome (GOLD analysis project Ga0335395, IMG submission 205744) | Freshwater microbial communities from Lake Fryxell liftoff mats and glacier meltwater in Antarctica - MAT-02 (spades assembly) (version 2) ...
CCTGATCCTGGTCACCTATCACTTCGGTGACGAGGCTGGGCAAGGCTTTGTCCACACCTTCGCTGGCATGGTGCTGTTCGGCGTGGGTTTGATCATGATGCTTGCCACAGATGCGGTGCTAGGCCGCGTTCTGGGTCAGGACCACAAGCCAAGGAGCACGAAATGACCACTGACACAGTGCAACCGTCCAGCCCTGTCCGCGCGCCTGCAGCCTTGACGTGGGTACGCGTGGGCGTACTGGTCGCTTTGATGGTGGGCGCTGCCATAGCTGGCGAAACCATGCAGCCCAGCTATCGCATAGCCGAAAACAAGCCGCCCATCCTGCTGGAAAAGCAGATCCCCGAGTCCTTCGGTGAGTGGCGTCTGGACCCTAACGTGCGCCCAGTCGTTCCAGACCCAGGCTTGCAAGCCATGCTGAACGCGCTGTATTCGCAAACGCTGGCCCGCACCTACATCAATGCCAAGGGAGAGCGCATCATGCTGTCCATCGCCTACGGCAGCGATCAGGGCAATGAAGCCACTGCCGTGCACCGGCCAGAGTTTTGTTATTCGGCGCAGGGGTTCAGGGTCAAGACTCTGAATAAGGAACGGATCGACGTGCACGGTACCAGCTTGCCCGTAGCCCGTGTGGTCGCTCAGCTCGGGCAGCGCATCGAGCCCATCACCTACTGGGTGACGCTTGACGAGTCGGCGGCGCTTCCTGGCATCACCCGCAAACTTCACCAAATCCGCTACGGGCTGAAAGGGCAGATCCCGGACGGCATGCTGGTCCGCGTTTCCAGCATATCCAGCCAGTACGATGAAGCCTACGCGACACAGCAGGGATTCTTGGATCAGCTGTACCAAGCCGTCCCGGCTGAGGTTCGGACCCGCTATTTCGGCTCTAACAAGGCAAACGCTTCGGCGGGTCTTCTAGACACAGCCCCCACAGCTGCCGCAGTTACAAGCCCGTCGTGAGTCATGGGCCCCGCTGCCGTCCTGTCGGCGCGTGTGCGTAACCGACTAAGCTTTCTCAGCTTCACACCTTTCGACCAAACTACTGCCGAAGGGCGGGCCAATGAGCGCCATAGGCGGGTGGCTTTGACAGCAGCAGCCGCGGCGTTGGCGAAAGTGCTGTCCGTGGGTACAACGCTGATCTCGGTGCCGCTGACTTTGCATTACCTCGGCGTCGAACGATTCGGCATGTGGATGACGATCAGTTCGTTGATTGCGATGCTGGCCTTCGCTGACTTCGGTATCGCCAACGGTGTTCTTAGTTCAGTGGCCGACGCGAACGGCCGCGACGACAGCACTGCGATCGGGCGCTTCGTGGCCAGCGGATTCTTTCTGCTGGTCGGTATTGCTGCGGTGCTCATGGTGGCGTTTGCTCTGGCCTACCCTTTTGTGCCCTGGCACAAGGTATTCAACGTACAGACCCCGTTGGCGCGGGCCGAGGCTGGGCCGGCTTTGGCTGTCTTCGTGGCATGCTTCGCGCTGGCTATTCCGTTGGGGGTGGTGCAGCGCGTGCAGATGGGCTTGCAGCAAGGTTTCTCTGCCAGCTTATGGCAATGTATGGGCAGCATGTTCGCACTGACCGGAGTCCTACTGGCCATTTACGCGCAATGCGGGCTGCCCTGGCTTGTGCTGGCCCTGGCCGGCGCGCCCTTGCTGGCGGCCGCTGCAAACAGCTTACATTTCTATTTCTTTGCCAGGCCCGATTTGCGGCCCAGGATGTCGGCGGCGCACTGGGCTTCAGTGCGCAAAATTGCTGAGACCGGCGCATTGTTCTTCGTACTGCAGATCACCGTTGCCGTGGCTTTTTCGTCCGACAGTATCGTTATCGCTCAGATGCTGGGTGCTTCTGCTGTTGCGCAATACGCGGTACCTGAAAAGTTGTTTGGCCTGATTTCGTTGGCATTAGCCATGGTCCTGGCGCCGCTCTGGCCAGCTTATGGTGAGGCGCTGGCGCGTGGAGATGGTCCGTGGGTTAGGCGCACACTAGCACGCTCGTTTGGTATCTCCTTTCTTCTAGCCGCGAGCCTTGCCGCAGTTTTGACTTTGGTTGCACCATCGATTCTCAGATTTTGGGTTGGAGATTCTGTAGTCGTACCCCTTATGCTAATGGTGGCGTTAGCGATCTGGAAAACTATCGAGGCTGCCGGTAATGCTGTAGCAATGTTCTTAAATGGCGCCCAAATCGTACGAGTTCAGGTTATCTTTGCGTCTCTGACGGCGATCTTTGCGTTGGGACTTAAGATACTTTTAATTCCGATATTCGGCATCGCAGGTGTAGTTATTGCAACAATAGTTTCTTACTGTGTATTTACTATTATGCCTTACTCAATATTAATCCCTCGATTGTTTCGGTCAGAGAAAATGATGAGAACTGCCTCGTGAACGTGGGGCTTAAGCCAGCGGAATTAAACAATGTCATGAAGAGACCACTGCTTTTTAGCCCATTGTGGTTGCATGTGTCGCTTAATGTTCCACGTAGTCTACGTTCCCCGTGTCGTAGGCGGAAGCAGAATGAATGTCGACTATTTCACCGGCAGGTCTGGTTTGCTGACGAATGAGATTGCAGAACTGCGCGTTTTCGCGTGTCGGTTCTCCTTGTCTCAATTTGGTGCTGAAGTTCGATCAGGAAGATATGCGAATAGGCTTACGAATAAAGCATCACGCCTGCCGAGTAACGGGCGTTGAGCAACGCCGTCAGCCTATGCATAAATCTCCGGGTCGCAAGCAGACTCGGCAAGTGGCGGCGGTATTGCCCGAGTCACTGGTAAGCGCAGAGTTCCGAGTCTTTTCGCAGTGGGGTGGGGACGGAATCGTCCAAGACCTGCTTTCCCGCATCAACACTGGACGCAAGGATTTTTTCGAACTCGATGTACAGAACCGGTTCGAGTCGACCACGCGCTTCTTGCCCGTCAACGAGAACGGCGCGTGCCGGATGATCGATGATGACGACGCAGACACCCAGAACATACCCAACGAATCGATCTTTTGGCAAGACGAGCTAAAGCCAAAGTGTGTTTTTTTTGCGGTGGACAATGTCAATACGCTCATAAGTAAGAGCAATATCTTCAACGCGGTCAATTTGCCATCAATGAAGTTAGCGGCAGACGATTGCTGGCGTCGAGAAGCTATTGATGCCGTCCAGCCAGTACTGCCGCTAGCCACGATCTACCTTTGATTATGTCGATAAGCATCCTCCAGTCCATGTGTTTGGATATCAAGCTTGCTTCTTTGGGGCTGAAGCCCCAGCTGCTCTTCTGGATCAGGCAGGCCCACCGCAGCAATCGCTATGCACGGTCGGCTGCATGTGTTACGCCGCCTACAATTGGCAGCGCGACGCTTCTGCACACTAAGCCGTCTCTGTGACTGTGGAAACAGTAGTGCATCGTGCAATTCGGCCCATGCCAACTCCTGCCAATGCGCAGGTGCTCGTGGTTGGTCTGGTCCGTAATGCCAGCATTACGATCGACACTGACATAAATCGACTGCTACTTGCTTTAGGGTCGTTTGGCCGTGTCAGTTGGCTGCTGATCGAATCCGACAGTACCGATCGAACTGTTTCGGATTTGCATCGGTTGGCGAAGTGTGTGTCCGGCTTTCGCTTTCTTTCTCTCGGGAGGCTTCAGCCGTTTTTCCCACTGCGAACCCAGCGTATTGCGCATTGCCGTAATGCTTATCTTGAGGCACTTGAACAAGATCCGGACTATGCCGATATCGATGTAGTTTTGATGGCCGACTTCGATGGTATTAATACCCTGGTCAACGATGCAGCGATCCTGTCTTGTTGGGCGCGCGACGGTTGGGACGTCTGTACAGCCAATCAGGTAGGGCCGTACTACGACATCTGGGCATTGCGCCATGAACAATGGTCGCCAAACGACTACAGATCTGCCTATGAGTTTTTGGCGGGGCATGGAGTCAAGACAGAGCAGGCCCTGCAGGCAGCCTTACTTGCAAAGATGATCACCATTCCTGATAAGAACCCGTGGATCGCTGTTGATTCGGCCTTCGGCGGCTTGGCTGTATACCGGCGAGATTTGCTCCACGGCCTGCGCTACACCGGTCTAGGCGCCGATGGGCAAGAGGTATGCGAGCATGTGTCTATGCACGCTCAGATCAGGTCGCGGGGCGGCAGGATTTACATCAATCCCGGGATGATTTGCGCTGGCGCTAATGAGCACACGCGCGCCTTGCTGCCGCACAGCAAGCTGCTTCGCCTTCTGCGAGTGATTGCAAAAAATTTTTTGGTGGCTGTATGGCCAAGTCGCTTTTCCAGGAAACTTAAGCCTGAAGGCAAGTCATGACTCCCGGTGATGAGAACTCCCGTGTGCACGATGGCGGCTCGTTCTGTCGACTGTGTGGCGGAGCGCTCTGTGAAAGCTTCAAGAAAGAGGTACTGCGCAGGTACCAGGTGCGTTACCTCAAATGCGCGAGTTGCCATTCCATGCAGACCGAGGCTCCGTACTGGTTAGATGAGGCTTATCGTACTAACCTATCAAGCCTGGACACCGGAGCTGCGCAGCGTAATTTGCGCAACCTTGCGGCGAGTTATGCAGTGGCGCATGTCTTCGGGGTTCGCAACCTACTGGACTTAGGCGGCGGTGACGGACTGTTGTGCCGCTTGCTGCGCGACACGGGCCTGAACTGCTATGTGAGGGACCGGTACGCTGTGCCAAGCTACGCACAGGGATTCGATCAGCCGGACTTCGATGCACCTGACATGGTCACTGCCTTCGAGGTCTTTGAACACTTACCGCACCCGGCAAAGGACCTGGCTGAATTCTTTTCCAGCCAGTCGCGCGTGGTGCTGGTCAGCACTGAGGTCTACGCGAGCCAGGGGCCCGACTGGTGGTACATCTCAGCAGAGAGTGGGCAGCATGTTTTTTTCTACAGTCGCCAGGCGCTCATTCTGATAGGGCAAAAGTTCGGTTATAGCGTCTTGCTAAGTGGTGAATTCATCCTTTTCATCCGCACCGATATCGACTCAGGTTGGCTGCGTTTCAAAGCTTCGGTATTTCTCAAGCGCAGGGTGTGTAAGCTTACGGCGGCTCGTTTAATGCTCGGCGCTGTGCCGGGTATCGCCGCCGATTTCAAGTTACGTCGCCAGAGCCCTACGACCCGAAAACCCAATTCATATGCAAACGAGGACTCGTATGAGCAGCCGCTTTGAACAGATTTACGCCCGGAACGAATGGAGTTATGGCTCGGGCGAAGGCTCGCTGCCTGAACACAACATCGGATATGTCCAGTTCTTAGAGACGTTTTTGGTGCGCCACAGCATCAAGTCCATAGTTGAGATGGGCTGCGGTGATTGGCAGTTTTCTAAGGACATCCGCTGGGGTAAATCCAGCTATCACGGATTCGACGTTGTGGCGGCCGTGGTCGAGTTCAATCAAATGACATACGCCCGCGACCAAGTGGCCTTCAGCCTTTACAGCGGCGATCCGGCTGAGTTGCCGGTTGCCGACCTTCTGATCGTGAAGGACGTGCTCCAGCATCTCAGCGACGCGATAGTGCACCGAGCGCTGATGCACTTCCCGCGATTCAAGTATGTACTCGCTACGAACTGCGTGAACCCCAGGGGGGCCACGGTGCATCGCGACATTGAGGATGGCGATTTTCGCTATCTTGACCTCCGGTTGCCGCCCTTTGAGTTGCAGGCTGCCGAGGTCTACAGCTTCCATCCGCGAGGTACTCTGAAGGAGCGTCTATTGAATCGCCCAAGCTGGCGCAAAAAGGTTCTACTCGTGGAGTCTCCGGCTGCTAATTGAGCATTTCTTTGGCCCGTAAACGACCGTGTTGTCGATCGTCTTAGTCACACGCAATGCCCTAGTACGAGGCCTTGGCCTGCTCGCGTTAAGCAAAATCGACGCCGGTATGCATAACGCCATCAGACGTTGCCGCGTTAACGCAAAAGTCGGTCAGCTCAGAGTGGCAGGCGGCAGAACTATCGATTACCACCCACAAGTGGCGCCCCGGCTTTTTCTTGTGCAGGCGGCGCGTCTAGCTCTACATGGAACTGATCAGATTTATTCCGAACTCAGCGAGTCCCACCACATAACTGCACTCTCCAGGCGCGGTCGGTATCGACCATCCTTCCAGCGCTCAAAACGAAACTGAGTTCCCCATGACCGAAATCCTGATTCTTCTTGCTGCTTTTGTCGCTGCTCTGCTGGTGGTTGACCCTTTTTTCGCAGGTGCACTTGTGAACACGGCGTTTGCGAAGGGCGTTGTCCTCTTGCTTTGTGTAGGGTCGTTGTTGTTCCACCTACTCGGGCGTGCGGTCACAGCACCCGATCGCTTGGGCAAGGCCTTTCGCGACCTTGTGGCGCAGTGGTGGCCTCTGCTGTTGTTGACTGCTTTCATTTTGGCCGGCAGCACTCACGCAATCCTAGCCTCTGACGTCAAGGAGAGTTTTTTGAGCATGGGCCTCGGGATGCTCTTTTTGCCTTTAATGGGTCTGGCAGTAGCGTCTTCGGCACATCCAATGCGGATGGTGAAAGCGCTCGCGGCCATACACGTGTTGATATTTCTGACCATGATCGGGTTCATGATCGTGACCGAGAATGTGTTTCATGAGCGCATGTTCCTGGCAGTCCCGCTGGGTGTTTATTTTTTGATGGCGCGGGAGGGCCGTCTATGGCAATGGCCGCTGGGGTTAGTTCTTGTAGCGGCTTGCGCCCTATCGTTCAAAAACACGACTTTCCTGATGATCCTGGTGTCGCTTGGCGCATGCGGCTTCGTTTGGATCACCCGCGTGGTTCGCAGATACGAACGCTTAACAGCGGTCATGTGGATCTACGTCGGCATCGTTTCAACCGCAGCGGTCATTGTCGGCGTGTACTTGGCTTGGATTCAGGTCAAACCAGAACTGCCATCGGGGAACACAATCTACCGGATCGAGATGTACGGCATTGCGTGGCAACGTTTCCTGGATTCGCCTGTCTGGGGGACTCTATTCGCCGAATCAACGGTGACCTACTTCACCTTGTTTCGCGTAGCGGTTGGCACCCAGAATCTGCCCACCCACAGTGACATTCTCGACATCATGGCGCATGGCGGAATGATAGGGCTCTTGCTTTGGGCCTTGGTCGTCTGGCGCCTGCTGTCCATCGTCTGGCTCACTGTGCGCAGGCTGACAGAAGCAAACTTAGCCCGGGACTTACGCCCGTGGCGCTGGCTATTTGTGCTTGGTTTAATGCAGATAGGGGCGATCGTCACCTACGCCGTCAATCCGCCGCTGATTAAACCAGTGATTGGTTTTTGGATTTGGGGCGGCATGGGCGTGATGTGGGCGCTGCACCGACATCTGGTAAGTGCGGTGGCAGTGGTTGAGCCTGCTCAGCCGTACCCGATTGACAAAGCCGCATCGGCATGATGAGCTCGCCCAAAATTTCTTTGGTCACGTGCTCGTATCAGCAAGGCAGATTTCTAAACGCCACGATTCGATCTGTACTGGAACAGAACTATCCCGCTTTGGAATACATCGTCATGGACGGGGGATCAACCGACGAATCCTTAGCCGTCATTCAACGTCATGCGCCGAACTTGGCCTATTGGGTGTCTGAAGCCGATCGTGGGCAAACAGATGCGTTGGCCAAAGGTTTTGAGCGCTGCACTGGCGACCTGATGGGCTGGCTTTGCTCAGACGACTTGCTGTTGCCCGGTGCACTGGAAACAGTAGGCCAATTTTTCGTTCAAAACCCCACCGTGGACTGCGTTTTCGGCGATGCCATTTGGATCGACGCTGTCGGCAGTCCGATAAGGCCGAAAAAGGAAATGAGCTGGAACCGGACAGTCTTTCTGTTCGACCACAACTACCTGGCGCAACCCTCAGTTTTTTGGCGGCGCAGCTTGTATGAAAAGGTTGGTGGCTTGAATCGCCAATGGAACCTGGCAATGGATTCGGACCTCTGGTTGCGATTTGCACAGCATACCCGACCCCAGCACTTGGCCGAGTACCTTTCGTGCATGCGCTATTATCCAGAACAGAAGACGCGCTCGCTGAAACCCGCAGGTCGCAAGGAAGACGAGGCGCTGCGGCAGCGCGAAGCCCCGGTTCTCAGCCGGCTGCCACGTGCCCCCACCCGAGCTCTGGCAAGGGTTGCCCGAATCGTCATCAAGGGGCTGCACGGCGGCTACGGCACCCGCATACCTGAGCACATGCTGCCTTGGCTTGAAACCATGCGCACGCCGCCCGTGGGCGGGTAGCAAGCGCAGTCAATGCAGTCAATGCGTGAAACGCAATAATCGCTGTAAACGGCGCCTCACCTCTGTGAAGCTATCAATTCAGCCCGGGTACTGCCAGGAAGCCAGGGATTTCAGACGCAGTCAGCAATCGTTTTTCGCCAATGGCCTGCTTCAGAGCCACAGGCATGGGAATCAACTGTTCAGTGGAGTTGGCGTCGTTTGATGTCGCTGTGCGCCATGTGGCGAGCAGCGCGAACGCTGGGTTATTGACACCCATGAAACCGAGAGACATGCGCCCGAGGAGGCCTTCAGCCGCGAACGAATTGCGGTCCGAGTAGGTATTGAAACCAAGCCCAGGCAACACCAGTTGCACCCAGTTGCGATTGAAGTCGTTCCAGGCGATCGCGTTGCCGGTAACCGTGTTGTTTGCGGGTATAAGCTGAGGGTTGCCCGCCGACCGATCGCCATTGACGACACCAATGCCCTCCATCACGTTACCAAACGCCGCGTTGCCGGTGACGACGCTGTTCGCTGACTCAAAAAGGTAAATGCCGCGCATGGTGTTGCCGTAGGACAGATTGCCGCGGATCGTTCCCGTCTGCGAGGCTTCGTAGTGAATGCCGAAGCCTTCGTTGTAAGCCGTCGTGTTGCCTTCGATCAGATTACCGGTGTTCAGCCAGTCGACCCAGATGCCGTCGCCTTTGTTGTAGGCGACAAGGTTGTTTCGAATCACCGAGTCGTGAAGTCCCGTATCGCTGATCAGCTTCATGCCGCCAGCCTCCCACCACTTGTTGAAGCCGCGAGTGTTGCTGTGGGTGACCCGGTTGCTGGCAATGGTCATGCGTAAACCGGACCCACTGATCCCGGTCTGCCCGCAGCGTTCGATGGTCGAGTTACTCAGCACGTTGTCGATGCCCGACAGCTGCACGCAAGTGCCGTCCATGTGCTTGACGACGAGGTCGGTCAGGACGTTCCTTTGCCCGGTGACTTTTACGGCCCCCCAGCGGTTTACCACCGTGGTGTTTGAGTGTTGAAAGTCGATGCCTTGGATCGTCAGACCGATGGCGCTCTTTGCCTGGAGGACGTGACGACGGCTGGCGACTTCAACGATTTGGCCTGCAGTCATTACGACCGCAGGCTTGACATACAGACGGCGTGACGCCGCGTCGTACGTAAAGCTGTTTGAAGTTAACGAATCGATACCGCCACTCACCCGTCCAGGCCAGATACCGCCATCGTTGATGTGAGCCGTAGCCATTGGGTTAGAGGGGTCCGCGCCGAATACCGTGCCGCCCACCTGCTGCATCGAGACGCCATCAAGAAACACCTGCTGCGGCTCTTCACCCGCCCAATGAACCCAGTACAGCCCGCCGGAATTTCTGGTCCATCCCGTCACAACATCAGAGCCTTTGATGAGAACGGTACGCGGGGTTTGCGCACGAATCTGCGTCTGCGCGGCGCCCCAGGCCAGCGCCGGTACAACCACCCACTCGCGGTAGGTGCCTGGTGCAATGACGACGTCGTCACCCGGGCGCAGTTTGGCCATAGCTGCACCGATGGTGCGGTAAGGCGCACCCGCGCTGCCGCTGCCACTGTCGTTTGCAGCAGGATTTGACGGGTCGACGAAAACTGCTCGTAGGCCGCCCTTTGCAGTGTTCTCACTGGCTTTGCCAACAGCTGCGCGATCTTTCAAGCGCGTTGCATACGCTCGTGAATCGGTGATTCCGATGGCGACGTCGCCAAACGCCAGCCCCGTGGCGCCAATAGCATCTGTGGCAGGTGGGCCGCTGTCCGAAGAGGATGTCGCGGGCGCCACTGCACTGATCAGACCTAGGCTTGTGGCAATGTTCGCGTTGGCTGTCGCCTGCCCGCTGGGTTCATCCATGCCGCCATCGCCCCCGCCGCCGCACGCGGTGAGCGCTGAAGCGCAGATCAAAAGAGTGGCGAAAGGCATTCTTGAGCTTGAGTTCACTGAGATTCTCTGAATTCTGCCGTGGGGGACCATTGACAACCCGCAGCTGTGCTTGCGCGGGTCGCGGCCAGTCATGGCGCCAAGAACGGTGGGGAGCCGCGAAGATGCGAACTGGCCTGAGCAATGCAGGGCGCGCACAAGCGCTGCGCCTTGAGTAGATGTCGGCTGCGTTCAGCAACCACTTGAACTGGAGAGGTAACCAGGTGTGAAGCGTTTTGACGCCGTGACGGCCATCAATACGCGCCGGTCGGGGAGGCCGACCGAACAGGTGGTCAGCGCGTGCGAGAAATCAACTGTCGAAGCGCACAGAACACGAAGTAGGTGTTCGTAAACAAGTAGCGACGCCATAGCCGCCGTGGTTCGCTTGCCAGGCGATGCAGCCACTCAAGACCGACTCTTTGAACCCAAACTGGTGCGCGCTGTAATGTGCCAGCGTGGTAGTCGAACGCAGCTCCGACACCGATCATCGTGGCGTTTATTCGCCCCCGATGGCTGTCCATCCAGAACTCCTGCTTCGGACAGCCTAGGCTGACCCAGACCGTACCAGCGCCCGATGCGTTGATAGCGGTTACGGCGGCAGCGTCCTCTTCATCGGTCAACGGCCTGAAGGGCGGCGACGCCAGGCCAGCGATCACCAGATTCGGGAAGGTTCGCATCAGCCGTTCTGTCAGTGCCGACAACGTAGCTTCCGCGCCACCGTAGAGGTAGATGGACTCGCCATTCGCTGCAGCCCATTCGCAATAGCGCCACATGAGGTCTGGTCCGTTGATCCGCTGCTGGTTGGCGTGGCCCAGACGGCGGAGCATCCACGCGACCGGGGCGCCGTCGGCTGTACACGTCTCGGCGCGCCCAAGTACGGCTGCGAAGTCTGAGTTGATACGGGCCGTCACCAGTGAGTGGGCATTGCAAATGCAGACCACCCGGCTGGCGCGCTCACGCGACCACTCGCCCAACCGTCCGATGACGTTTTGCCAGCTAAGAACGTCGATGGAAGAGCCTATGACCCGTTCCGTCTGGCGTGCGCTCACCTTGCCGTCCTCCTGGCGTCCGAATCGGCTGCCTGTCGGTCATTCTCCAGAAGCCGATGACAGTTGTCGTCTGGCATGAAGAGGCGCATGCAGCGTTCTAGTGCAGCCCTTCTCATCGTGGCCCTGTATTCGGGATGGGCTGGGGCCGATGACATCTTGGTCTGCGGGTCTGCGGCGTCGCGCTGTGCCATGAGTAACCCCGGTTTGACGATCACCGCGCGCTTTGACATTACGTCCATGCGAATGGCGATCTCCCGCCTTCCCGAACCGAAGGCACTATTGGTGTCAACTGCTGCCAGACTTGCGCAAAGGTTACGGATGGTGAATAAGCGTGAGCGCTTCACGTCGACAAGGGAGGCCAAGTAGACCGCAATTGTGTCCGAGCGTTGCCTTCTTGCCTTACCTGTTCTACTTTGGCTGACTGCCCCCCCGCAATACTGCGTGTGCTGGACGTTTCGCAGGTGGCTATTGGTCAGTGCCGATGCTCTGCCTCGGACCCGGCTAGCGCGGCGCTGAACAAAGACCCTTGATTCCGGTCATCCAGTGCCTTGATCAGCGCGCTGTGCGCGTGGCCTGTCTTGCTGTGCGATGGGCGAGCGATGAAGTCGGAGGAGCCAGCCGCTACCATCCGTGTCCCGAATGCCGCATTTTGTAAATGCCAAAACGCATCGTCTTCGACGCCTTCGAATTGGCCCCAGGCACGGGAAAAAGTCTCGGTGTCTATAACTATGCCGACCGTCTGCTGGCCGCAATGGCCGCGGTGCTGCCTGTCGGTGTTGAGCTCGTCGTGCTGTGTAATGCAGCCAACGCGCCCGATGTGCGGCGTGCCGTTGGCGAGCGAGCCGCTGTGCAAGTAATCGGCAAACATGCGCCGGGTCGGGTGCAAAGGCAGGTCTGGCAATTCACCACCGCCGCGCTTTGGGTGCGCGAGCTTCATGGCGATGTCTATTTCTCGCCGCGTGGTTATTTGCCGTACGGCGTAGGGCGAGGTGGAAGGGTGCGCCGCGTGGTCGTCTGTCATGACCTCATCCGGCTCTGGTACTCCGATCACTACCCGCA
>Ga0335395_10002146_pt1 | contig 12231 bp, 11 predicted proteins | sample MAT02_FD_205744 | JGI IMG/M metagenome (GOLD analysis project Ga0335395, IMG submission 205744) | Freshwater microbial communities from Lake Fryxell liftoff mats and glacier meltwater in Antarctica - MAT-02 (spades assembly) (version 2) ...
GAGCATTTTGGCCAAGCCGTGTTGGGGCGTGAGCAGGAGGTAGAGATTTGTGGCAATGGCGGCGGAGCGGTTCCAGATGAAGCGAAAGGGGGCTTTGTCCTGCGTGCCGCGTCCCATGTAGGTGCTGAGGAAGGGGGCAAACGCTCGATGAACACCTTGCGGAAATTCACCAACACCCGAAGACTATCCCGCTCCTGATAATACGTCGGCAGGGGACCGAAGAGCTTGGAGCGGATCGCATCCACCTTGGATTTCTCAAACCCGGATTCCAGCTCCAGATCCGCCAACCGGTTCCGCGCCGCCTCCACCAGCCGTTGGTAAAGCTGCATCTCCGGTTGTTGGAAAACCACCAGCCGGCCTCTCCAATTTCAGCTTTTCAGCTTTTGCCCCACATCCTCACGCTCCTCCTGATACCGCCTGCCCTTGAACTCGCCGAACGGTGCCGGAATGGCTCAGGGTCATTCACTCTCGACAGACCGAGTCAAAAAAGATACCCACTGGTCATCAAACGAACGCACCGTTCGATTCAAGAATTCTCACCGTGAACGCTTCGAATGGCCTACAAAATTACCGGAAACTGGAAGAAGGGAATCGCGTTCGACAAGCACACGCTGTCGAGTTCCTATCTCGGGGTTGACCAGTTTGGCCACGATAAATGGGACAACACCCGTAGCGAAATGGGCGAGTTGGTCTTCCAACTCAAATACAAGAGCCAGTCCGATGTGATTCCTAAAATCATCCAACTCCTCGACAGAATCAAAGGCATCGAAGAAATGGATCTGATCGTCCCAATTCCACCGACTGATGCCACTCGAAAATTCCAACCTGTTTCCTTGATCGCGCAAGCTCTCGGGAAGCATCGCAACGTGGAAGTAATTCTTGATTTGCTCGTGAAGAAACCCGGAGGTGCCCAACTGAAGAACGTGGATGACCCCATTGAACGACAAAAATTGCTTCGGGAATCCATCGCGATCTCCGAGACTCGCGATGTTTCCGGCCTAAAAATTCTTCTCGTCGATGACCTTTTCCGGTCGGGCGACATTATCGGTTGCGACCGATCTTCTACTCAAGCAGGGTAAGGCGAGCAGCGTTTCGGTGCTCACAATGACCAAAACGAGATCAAAGCGATGAAGACCGTATTTTTATCAGGATCAAGAGCCATAAGCCGTCTCAATCAGGAGATCCGGGAGCGGCTTGCGGGCATCACCTCGCAGTCTTTTCAGATTTTGATCGGTGATGCGAACGGGGCGGACAAGGCACTACAAGGATTTTTAAAGGAGCACCATTATTCAAGAGTCACGGTTTACTGCTCCGGCGGGCATTGCAGGAACAACGTCGGGTCATGGGAAACATACAGCGTGCAAGTCCCTGCGGGAGCCAGAGGGCGCGATTTCTATACGCAGAAAGACCGACTGATGGCGAAGAACGCCGACTACGGTTTTGTCCTCTGGGACGGTAAAAGCCCGGGATCAATTGAGAATGTGATCGCATTGCTTAAAGACGGCAAAAGTGCGTTGGTTTACTACTCGCCGGACAAGGAATTTGTCCTGGTAAGTTCTCCTGCCCAACTAAAGCGCTTATTGACCCGGCCAAGCCTTGAAGCACTCGATGCGATTGAGAAAAAAATTAAATTGGGAAGGCTGGTGAACGAACTGGAACCGCAAACGCAAACGCAAATGAGTTTCGATCTGCCGCAATTTCTCAATGAGGCAAATCGCACCGTATCTCCGTGACTGGCCACGGGAGTCAGCCACGAGGCGAAGGGTTTTACTACAATGCGACACCTGACCCCGAGGGGCACGTGGAGATCCGAATGGAACATGCGCACCAGTTTCTTCCAAAGCTGTTTCAGCCGCGCGTTAGGTTCTGTGGAAAGTAGGATAGCCGTCCCGGCTGTCTCGGCAGCCGGGCGTCCCGCCCAATGCTGTCAGGTTAAGACTTTTTTAACCGCAGATGGACGGGATAAACACAGATGAAGAACACAGATAGGACAAAAGAAATCGAGTTTTCTGCAGGATCTTATCCCTCTTTCATCTGCGAGTATCCTGTCAATCTGTGGTTTGATTGCTCCAAATTATTGCTTAAACGGACGGTATTGGGCGTCCCGCCTGCTGCCTGCGGAAACACAAATAGCAAATCACAAATTCCCTCGCGCTGATAGTCGCCCGTCGTGGCCTCGGCGGCTTCCTCGCATTCCGCCAGCAAACGCTCGATGAATGCCTTGCGAAAATTCACCAACACGCGAAGCCGATCTCGCTCCTGATAATACGTCGGCAGGGCACCGAAGAGCTTGGAGCGGATCGCATCCACCTTGGATTTCTCAAACCCGAATTCCAGCTCCAGATCCGCCAACCGATTCCGCGCCGCCTCCACCAGCGAAGGATGCTCCGGCGTCAATACCACATGCACCACCTCCGCCACCGCATCCGCCGGAAGTTTCGGGTTCAACCGCCCAACCGCCTCCGCCAAGCGCCCCTTCAAAACCACCGCCCGGAAATCCTCCCGCTCCGGTGCCTCGCCCTCCGGCGAAATCACCTTCCTGTTCACATAGCTCCACCCCGTGTCCTAGAACCACTGGATCGCGAGCTGTTCGAGTTGGTCTTCGGTGATCATTAGGAAAAAATCAATCCACCTGCCCGGCCACCTGCGGAACTGCCGGTGTCATATCGACATAGCGGCGGAAAAGCTCATCATCAAATGTCTGCGGTGCCGTCGTAAGAACCGTCCTAACCTCACCGAAGCGAAACGTGTTCTCCCTTGGTCGCACCAGTTCATTAAAAGCGAACTGGCAGGTCTTCGGGTCGCGTATGCCCCTCTTCACCCTCTCCAATTCCGTGATAAAAATCGCCATGGATTCCTGATATTCCCCGGCATCCTGCTCAGGAAACAGTGCCTTGATACGATTCGAAATCGTCCTCTTCATTTGAAACCGGAACAAGCACGGCTGGATACAATTCACCAGCACACCCACGTTCACGAACTCACCGCTCTCCGGGTAAGGGAGAAAACGGAGAAGGGCGTAGTTACAAGCAGCTTGATCTGTATTCATGGCAGTTTCCAGAATGTTTCGGGATCGATGAATGGCAATTCCAAAGCCGATATTACCCTCTTTATATCAAGTTGCACAGGCAAACTCTCATCCCCATCCAGATGCAGCCATTCCAGCGGCAGCTCCGCAAAAATTGTCGGAACCTCCTCCAGTGCGACCTTTAGCCTCGGCTCCATCCGCTCGCGGAATCCATCCGGCCACCTCTCCAGCATTCTCCCGAACACATGCGCCCCGAAGAACCGCTCGCGATTGAAATCCTCGTCGAAAGCCAGATTGAAATCATACGCCCACAAGCGTTTGTCCTCCGGCTTACCAGTCGCCGATGGCACACGCGGCACCAAAAGATTCGGATTCCCCCCAAGCTCAGTTAGACTCCTATCCTCATTCTGGAGCCAAAGATCCAGCAACAGCAGTTGTGCCATCACCTCTTCCGGCATCGTCTCCACACGGACGACCGTCGGCTCCCTCACATCGTGGATCGTTTGCGAGGCAAACACCATCCCTTCGCCCAGATCGGCGATATCCGCGCGCCCGCTCGCCGCGATCAACAGCCTCGGAACCATCGCCATCCTGAAGTCAGGGACAACGAGAGGACTCTCCAGAGCTATCAGTCCTGCCAATCGGTTCGCCACCCACTCGCAGCAAAGCGAATTCATCCCCGCATAAGCTCCTTTGACGAAATACTCCGTGGAGCCAGCAGCACAGATAAACGGACGCGTCATTCCCTGCACAGCTCGTTCGCGGACTTCGGTGATGGTGATCGGGTCGTTCATTTTCAGTTAGCCATCATATTCCCATTCTTCCGCCCCAACGGGGCATCATGCAATAGCCCAGGGCATCGCCCTGGGTTTCCAATCATAAAACATTCGCAGCCCTGAAGGGGCGAAACACGAACCGCATCCGCCAAACGCCCGTTCTTCCTCCCTCTCCGCACGCGGAAACCGCAGGCGAGAATAGCTCCCAAGCGGTAATGCCGAAGTTGGCGCGAAACCTCCCGTTTTCCTTCCCGGCGAACTTGTAAGTAATCCTTACAAGTTGCCGTCTCAGCCAATTCACCCTCGGCGAAGATCGCTTTAAGGTGCAAGGTCACGTTCTGCGGCGTGGTTTGAAAAAGCTCCGCAATCTGTGCCTGCGTAAGCCACATACTCTCCTCCTCAAAACGGCACTGAACACGCGTACGCCCATCTTCCGTCTGGTAGAGGATCATCTCGGATTGTGGCATGGGATCTTCACTCATCGTTTCAGGCTAGCTTATGATTGTCTGAGTTGCCTTCCCGTCCGCAGCAGTTGTTAAGTATCGCTTAATCACTGAAAATATCTCCCGCTCCGGTGCCTCGCCCACCGGCGAAATCACCTTTCCATTCCCGTAGTTCCACCCCGTGTCTTGGAACCACTGGATCGCGAGCTGTTCGAGTTGGTCTTCGGTGATCATAAAATTAAGCAATCGCCGCAGGGACGGCCGCCCCTCCTACAAAAGCAACGCCAATCATCATTTTGAAATGCTCATGATTATCAAGCGCTTAGTCGGCCATTTCTCACACCGGATTTCCTACCGCCCACCTCCCATTCAAATCCACCTCATCCCTCCGTCCATGCACCCGCCAGCTCCTCCGCCTGCTGCAGCACCAGCGCAATCGCGTCATCATACCCTTCCGGCGGATACTTGTATTTCCTCAAAAGCTGCCGGATCAAAATCCGCATCCTCGCCCTCACGCTATCGCGAAACTGCCAATCCACCGTCGTGCTGTTCCGCAGCTTCTAGGTGAGTTCGCTCGCGGCAAGGAGGGGCTGCAGGATGCAGCCCCACATTTATCCCGGCACAGCGAAGCGACGACGGAACCCAAGGATACATGCCCAGCTATTTCCAGATTCTTATCGGGCAGCAGAATGCAGCCCCTCCTTGTTCAATCATTCTTACGATTCTACCGTAAGCGTCCTAAAATTGTCCTCGTTGGATTTTGGGCGCGGTATGCGAAGATGGCGGACGATGGAGTCTATGCGGCTTTTGGTTCGGCTTCATCTCCCCCTTGCCCTTCGCCTGGGTATAGATCGCCAACGCATTTTTCAGCTCCGCCGAGCTTTCGATGTAATCCACCACCAGCCCGCCTTCCTTCCCTTTGAAGACTCGGTTCACCCGCGCAATCGCCTGCACCAGATTGTGACCGGCCATCGGCTTGTCCACATACATCGTGTGGCAGCACGGCGCATCGAATCCCGTCAACCTCATGTCCCATAAACTCACTATACGGGAGCAAATTGTTTCATTCCTTAGCGGCAAATGCCTCGATGATTCGGCAAAACACACTAACTGAAGGTTCTAGGGATTCGCTACCTCGATTAATTACAGATCTCAGAATATTGGGAGGAACTTTTTTCAAAATGGGTTCAAGGCACGACAGAATACCAATCAAATTCGGATGCCGTTCCTGCGAGCGAGGGATACCTTCAAAAGTTGATCTGATCCCTCGCAGAAACACCGCCTCTGAACTTGGAGAGGCAGTGCCTCCATTTGCCCAAAGAAGAGCTGGAAATAGCATATTAGCCCACGGGTTAGAAATATCTCCAGACTTCGGGTGCCAAGGAGCCTCGTCAAGTTTGGTGATCGCATGCTCCGCCGATTGAATAAGGATTTGCCTCGTCTCGTTTAAGACCTCCTTTGAAAGCCAATTACAAAGGAGGTCGTAAAGAATGCCGTGCAAAAACGAACCGTGATCAGCATATTCGTTGAATACCACTGGGATTTGCTCGTCAAGTAACGCTCCTCGTAATCGGAGAACGTCCCAAGCGATTACTAACTTCCACACGCTTCCCTGTCTGAGTTCCCGATCCAACGCAGAGAGATATGCCTGAGCTGCCTCGTCATCGTCGGAGATCACAGACGCCCTTACCAACCTCCAGACACGAGCTAGCTTTTTCAGATCCGGCTTCTGGAGCTCCTCGTCCCAAGTCTTCGCCAAAATATCGAGTAACGGGATTGTATCAGAAAGTTGCTGCTCCGTGCCATAAACGAACCGTAAAAAAGTGGCGATGAGTATACCAGGTTTCCCGATGGCCGCAAAGTCATTCAAAATTGCTTCATCAATTGCCGGATACGCTAAAGCCTCCTGAATCGTATCAAGCAGACGGGGGTGTAGGTCGTATGAATCGCGGCTAAATTCCTTGAGTTCTACAACAACCTCACTCAATCCAAGGGATTCCATTGGAATAGCGAGAGCTTTGCTTCGTCGGCGTTGTTTATCGGTTGAAAAATTTTCAGGAATAAACCCAAGTCTCGCAATCAATGCGGTAGTAGCCGAATAGCCTATCGGCTTTCCGTGAAGTATCACACTGCTGAGCGTTTCCTTATCAAGACCGACAAACTCGTCGGTAAGTAGAGCAACCCAATGGTAAGCAGCATGCCATCGATTCTCCTTAAACCTAGGATCCGACAGGCATTCTCTCGCAGCTTCGCCAATGAATTGGCGAAGGTTAGGAGCTTCAAACGCCAACAGCAAAATCGTCATACCGGCATACTCGCTTTCCGAACTTCCACCGAATCCGGTATCGTCGCAAAATAACGCCCACAACAGGTCTTTCCATCCGACGTTCTCGGTAATCGCTCTCGCAGCAATGCACAATATCGGAACTTGTCCTCCCTCCTCGACAATCTCCTGGCATGCCGCAATTAGATTTTGAGCGAAATCAGGTTCTACAACGATTCTCCTGAAATGCTCAGCTAAATCCCTGTTCCATGATATTCCTGAGACGCGAAGAGCCAAGCACTTCGCCGTCTCTTTTGGGGTTAGGCGATCCAAATGAGAATCCAGCAATTGCTCTGCTGCTTGTTTCGCCAACTCTGAACCTGGGTTCTTGAGATATTCTTTGTAGCATTCATACGAAGAAGTAGCTTGCAATAAGGCTACACCAGCCGGATCGCGGAATAAATGCCGGTTCCCGGGAGACTCCAAGGTCTCGAACAACTCTGCGCTCAGTTTCGGATCGAAACTGAATCCACCCTTCTTCAACAAGACATACGAGAGCGCTCGAGATTGGCACTCAAGTTTGTCTATCCTGCTTTTAAGCGACGAAAGAACGCTGGGGCCGAACTCGAGCGTAAGCAGGAAGATTTCCCACTCAGCCCATTCGTAGCCACCTCGATTCGCGCGGGATCGTATCCCTACGAATAAGGCATCAGGTTCACCGCTGGGGTCAGCAGTGATCAAAATTACCGCAGCCCCCCGGCGAGCATCTGGATCAAAACTTTTTAGCTGTTTGCGCAGCGCAGCACGGAACTCAGAACCTCTCGGACCTTTCAGCACCTGTGCTAAGGCCTCACGGACTTCCGGTCTACGTGGAATGGTATATGGACCAAGACTCCGGACGCAGTAGGCTAACATTTCTGGGCCATCTTCAACGTCTCCGATCAACGGGAGCAATACGCGCCACCATCCAGAATGCCCTCCCTGCCACTCCTGTGAACGAGCAATTCGATCGGCTAGCCACCGAACACCATTCTCGCCTTTGAGACTGACCAATTCAGATAGTATCTTTTCGGCCTCTGCAATGTATCCGCCGTCATGCATCGCAGCCATTGCAACATCTCCAAGCAAACTTAAACGGCGTTCGCCTCGATCAAAAAGAACTTTGGCAGCGCCCAAAGCAACCCCTTCATCCTCAGAAAGGACAAACCAGCGTGCAAACTGACCCCACTTATCATCACCGAGACGTTCTTGACATTGAGTGGCGATTACTTGCGCGCTTGTAGATTTTTCATAATGTGTTGCCGAGCGCATCGCTAACCGCACAAGTTCGCGTGGTATTATTGATGTCTTATTTCTTTCCAGCCATAGCCGAGCGGCCGAAATACTACCACCACATCTCTCCGAGAGCACACGATCCAAAACACGCGCTATGCTAGGATCATTCGACGCAACCCGGAACTCGCTTACAACCCAATCGGTAAATAGTGGGCGATCCATTGCGATGGACTGCTGAAGAACTCTTTCGTCAGGGGTAAATGCATTTGGAACGAGTATAGAAAGGATCGCTAGTACGCCATAAAATTGCCCTTCATCTGACGCTTGGTAGGGCTCTACCAGGCCCCCAAGCTTCTCGGTTTGTTTGGATGTCAATATAGGACGATCAAGAGCGGCCCATTCCGCGAACACATCGGCAACAACAGCAGCCCCGTAGTTGGGAGTCGGATAGCGTGGATCCAAATAATCCGAGAAAAACCATTCGAATCCAGCGTCTCCCGCCAGAACCAGTGTCTTTGCAATATTTCGTGCGGATGCTCTTCGTTCGTCCTGAAAGTAGCGAAGAGGTCGATATTCAATATTATCAATAAGGCCTATCGTGAACCTAGCAAGACAAGGATCGGCTGATTCAACCACAATATAGCATGCCGCAGGAACTAAGCCTGGTTCTGATAACAAGAATTCAATTATCGACTCTAGCTTTCCCCGAAGCTTACCTATCAGACCTCTTCGTCTGGCTATTGCCGCAATAAATGATACAATACGCCACTGGTTTTGTTCGTGCAAAGTCGAGTGTTGGCCTTTGGAATGCCATTGTGCGACGAGACGCGTGGCTGCACAAATCTCAGCGAGCGGCTGGAGGGGAAAGTCCACTGTTTCTGAAACCGCTAAGAGCCCTAACCATTCAAAATAGGAAATTGCTTCTTCAGCGAGAAGATGGCAATTCGCCCCATCAATTTCAGATCCCGCGTCGTATAATAACGTTTGAGCTTCGTCTTTCTGCAACTGCTTTCCAGTCGCATTCTGCAACGAAAGAACTCCAAGGTATTCGGCCTTAGCTACAGCAGTTGGCAACATTTCGTTTAAATGTCGAAAAGCCGATGGTTTGTCATCACGCTTTTCCCATCCATCTAGACGATCAATCAATACGTCATACAGGAGATCTCCGAGGTTCAGCGAGTCATTTGTATTGAGAGCATTCAGCCGTGGATAAATCAATCGGATGGCTAGGGGTGAATTTGCAATGGAATCTAGGGAGGTGTTTTCTTTTAGTGAACAAAGCAACTCCGTTGCTTTTACATCAACCAAGGCTTCCGACACCCCCTCCGCGATAAGCTCTTGCTTCAAGAATTCAATTTTCGCCCCGTCGTCTAGTAAAACTGTATTGATTATGCACCAATCGGAGAACGATGCCCCAGCGAGTTCTACAGGGCGAGCCGTGGCAACGATTTGAATGGTCGGCCAGTTTTCGACGATGGCACACGCTTCTGACAACAAACGCCCAGCGACATCTCTAGAAAGTTCATCGAGGCCATCGAAGACGAGCAGCACTTCCACTTGCTGATCTAGCAAATCCTCCAGGGAAAAGCCATTCGATTTCAGCCAAACGCCGTCCGTAACATAGTTCGTGACACTTGAGAGTAAATCACGCCGATTGAAACGATCTACCAATCGCAGCGCCTTTACAGGAATCAGTATAGCAATTGTATTTTCAGATTTATCGAGTGTTTCGATTACCAACTGTGATGCGAGAGTGCTCTTGCCTGTTCCCAAATCGCCGAGCACGAGCGTACGTCGCGCTTGGCGCACTGCCTCATAGCAGGAGAGCGTTTGTTCATCTTCTTTTGAGCGAACAAGACGCCCAGCCTCATCAAAAATGTCACGTTGATCGCTTACGCGAAGCGAAACTGGACGCTGAACGATTGCAGGCAGAGGCCCGGCTTGCTTAAGAATCCGTGATTTCAGTTCCACGATTCTGATAGCCTCCTTTCTACAAGCGGCCCGAAGGTCAGCCGCATTAAAGACGATTTTAGGTTCCAAGACTTCGAGCTCAGGGCGCTGGATGTGAGATAAAAGACGAGCTTTAGCTTCGCTAGATTTCCATTTTATTCCGGCCGCAGTTGGATCGAATTCGAATGACCGGTCTACAACGGAGGTGCCTTCAAAACGAATGAGCCGGAAAGAATTGAAATGCGAAGCACCAGCGTACGCCGAACCTCCGGTAAAATGCAGAGCTTTATCAGCGATTCGATCAGGTTGCCGAACCTCGCCATGCGTGTGGCCAGTCAAGATTAGATGGCATCTATTTGCCAAATAGTCCATCACATTTGGGCGAGGCGCATAAGCGTGGATCTCAGCGTCCTGATACCATTCTTGCGGATGATGAACCAAAGCGATTGTCATTCGATTATCCGGGGACGGATTAAGAATCAACTGATCGTGCGCTTCCATGAAAGTCATATGAGGATAGCCCATCCACAGCTTCCCTTTGTCGTGGCTGTCTTTACAGAACCAAGCCGAATTCAGCACCACAAACCGGAATCCATCAACGGTTCTCTCTCCGACAAGATTCGATTTTGACGAGCCAAAATTGAGAGCCTGAATTCCAATTGTCTCGCAAAAGGAGACAAATGGAGCGAAGCTGTTTTCAAAATGCGGGGCCACAGGAGCGGCCAGCACCTCGTCCGCTTCTATTGCCGACTCCGGCCGCGGAAGCTTTTTTGCGATAGACCTAACAATATCGTGGTTTCCAGCACAGACAATCAACGATTCAGAGCTGAGGTCGCATATCTGCATTACTTGTACGAGCCACTCTTTCGCCGCCTTGTAATCCGATTCAACACCCCTCCAACCGATGTCGTCTGTCAAACAAATGACGGTCGGTTTCCACGCATCATCCAGATTTTTCAACTCATTTAGGAGGCCATTCAAGCAAACCTTTCGATCCGCAAGGTCTTGTTGCGAATCCCCTTCCCAACCAAAATGTATGTCTGTGAGATGTAAAATTGTCTGCATTATGTGATTCTGTGCCGGCTTCCAAAGCGATGTTGAAAAAAATCGTTAGACGCGGTAAATTTCGATCTCCTCACAGTAATCGATTTTCCCCTTTACCCTGGTCAAGTGCCAGCAGGCACAACCGTTCTTGTAAGTCGCGGTCTTCCCGTTCTTCATAGCGATTTCCGTCCCCATAGGAAGCTTCGCTGAATCCTGCACCGTCTTCCACCGCGCAAGGGCGGGCACCCAGAAGACGTTTTTCTCGATAGAATAGTCACGCTCCTCGAGTTCGGCGCGGATGAGTTCTTCGTAGGCTGCCGAGGAACCGGATGGTGTTTTGGCATGGCGGATGCAATCCGCCGCCACGGGGTCGATCAAGCCAAGCACCGCATGCTTGTAAGCAGCGGCATCAAGATTCGACCGCAGCCTGTCGGCAGCGGTCCAGAGCTTTTTATCAAGCTCACGTAGGAAGGTCTGGGAATCGGTTGCGGCCATTCGTTTTACTATGGGGGGAACTTTAACCGACTTGCGGGCCTGGGGAAGGTAATTCCATCTCGGCTTTCACGGTAGTTCCTGCACTCGGGAGGATTTCAGAAATGTTATTTTTGGGTCAGGTGTCGGATTGCAACATTTTCAACGTTCGGGTGTGAAGCTACGGCTAAAGAGCGGCATAGCGTATCGGCGCCGTGAGCGGCGGAAAGCGTGACGGCCACACTTGTGTCTGTCACGACAAGCTCACCAAACTCCCGCGCCGTTACGTCAGCAGCGAGCGCCCGGCTGGGCAAAAATCTGTGGGTTCGCAAAATCCGCCCACCTTCGCGCAATTGGCAGGAGGAAAAAACGCCTCGCTCGGTGAATTGGTCAGCGCCCTCCGCCCCAAAAGCATCGGTGTCCCGGATGGTTTCGCCACCGCTACGGAACTGAAAGGCAGCGTCAATAAATAAACCTTACAGGTTGTTACAAAAATGATATTTCGATCTTCGCTTGAAACTTATGCGAACAATCCGAAAAAAGATGAGTCGAATCTGGCCGCACCTTAACGAGCGAAGCGGAGCAACTTCCGATGAAAGAAAAAACTACCCGCCCCACCACACGTTCGGCTCTGAAACAGCGGGCGCTGGAACGGTGGGAAAACGGAGGCGCGAGGTTCCCAACGTCCCGACTCTCCAGCCCGGAGTAATTTCCCCAGTGGACGTTTGCCCTGCTGTGGTTTAATCTCTCCAGTTGCGTGGGCATGCTCGGCATTTGTTTTTTTGCGGCGAAAGCGAACACCAACGGTCATCCTGAAAACACTCCGAGTAATGACGCCTGAAACAACTGAACTGCTGCGAAAGCTGCAACTGGACTCGTTCAGTTATTTCGTCCACCAGACCAATCCCGCCAACGGACTGGTGCGCGATAAATCGCGGGAAGGTTGGCCGGCGAGCATTGCCGCCGTCGGGATGGCGCTCG
>Ga0335395_10002147_pt1 | contig 12228 bp, 11 predicted proteins | sample MAT02_FD_205744 | JGI IMG/M metagenome (GOLD analysis project Ga0335395, IMG submission 205744) | Freshwater microbial communities from Lake Fryxell liftoff mats and glacier meltwater in Antarctica - MAT-02 (spades assembly) (version 2) ...
ATTTCCGCTTGACAATTACGACCGACTTTGTTTTTTAAAAAACGTTGTCAAAAATCCAAACATTATTGTTGGCGACTACACTTACTATGATGACTTTGAAAACGTTGAGAATTTTGAAAAGAACGTGAAATATCATTTTGATTTTGTTGGCGACAAATTGATCATTGGGAAATTTTGTATGATTGCTTCAAACGTAACTTTTATTATGAACGGGGCAAATCATTTGACAAACGCATTGACAACTTATCCTTTTGCCATTTTTGGGAACGGCTGGGAAAACGCAATGGAAGGAAAAGCATATCCGAGAAAGGGAGATATAAATATTGGGAACGACGTTTGGATTGGCTACAATGCTACAATTATGGCGGGAGTTACCATTGGCGACGGCGCAATCATTGCGACAAATTCAACCGTAATAAAAGATGTTGAGCCTTACTCAATTGTTGGCGGAAATCCTGCCGGAGAAATAAAAAAACGATTTTCGGATGATGTAATCAAACAGCTCTTAGAGCTAGAATGGTGGAACTGGGACATTGAGCAGATTACAAGAAATATTCAGAACCTCACAGGCAACAACATTGACAGCTTAAGGGGACGGAAACAATAACAGGTGGAGATATAATAAAGCTTAAACTTAAAAGATATAGAAATTACTTACAGCCAAGGTTTCGCAATAGAAGGTCTACCCGCTTTGTAAAAATATTAGTACTACTTCCAGCAATTTGCTGGTATGAATTGTTATGCCAAAAATCCGCTCCATCGACAGGCCGAAAAATGTTTGCTGTAACATAAAAAAACAAAGTAAGGTTTTGTAACATTCCCTTTAATTACCCGTCTTAATCAAAAAATTAAAACCCAAATAAAATGAATTCAGAAAGAATATTTGCATTGGATGCGCTTAGGGCCATCATGATGTTATTAGGTATCGTTTTACATACAGGAATAACTTATGCCAGCGCAGATTATGCAAATTTCTGGCCATTAAAAGATCCTGAAAATTCAATTGGTTTTGATATTATTGTAGCAATCATTCACTTTTTCCGTATGCCTGTTTTTTTTGTTGTATCAGGATATTTTGGAGCGCTGTTGTTTTACAAAAAAGGGGCCCAGCAAATGCTGAAGAACAGAATAAACCGGATTTTACTTCCTTTAATAGCAGGTGTTTTGATTGTTTATCCGCTCGCTTTTTTTGCATTTACTTTTACAAAGTCAGCGTTTTCTGGTGTTGGTTATCCATTGACTATTGCCTGGGAGGAAATGATTGCAGGTAAATTTTTACCGTTCAATGTAGTGCATCTTTGGTTTCTATACTTCTTGATTTTCTATTCAATTGGCGGTTGGGCAATCGCAAAAATATTCAATCGAAATACAGCATTCACGGCGTTTGTTAATAAAGTTTTTTCTTATATACTTGAGCGATGCTGGCTTAGACTTGTTTGTTTAACGGTGTTGTTTTTCCTTTGCCAATTTTGGATAGGTGAACCCTTTCTCACAACAAACAATAAATGGAGTATTGACGTACCAATCTTCATGACTTATTTCTTATTTTTTGAAACAGGCTGGGTTATTTTTAAAACCAATAGTCTTGGTAAATTAAAGGGTTACCCAATTGCGCAACTCGTATTAGCAACAATATTATTTTTTTTATTTATCCTTATTCCCTGGCCAGATTCAACTGGTTGGCTTTACCTTAGAGAATTACTTTCTGCCTTATTTGGGTCCTTGTTTATTTTTGGATTTATTGCATTTTTTATGACCTATTTCAACAACTATTCGCCCCAGCTTAGTTACATAATGGAGGCTGCATATTGGGTTTATATCATTCACCTTCCCATAGTAGCATTTATGCCGGGCTTAATCAGTGGTTTAGCAATACCAGTTTTTTTTAAGTTCTTAATTTCATTATCAGTCACCACAATCATCTGTGTTGTGAGTTATCATTATACAGTGAGAAATACTTTTATTGGAATGTTTTTAAATGGCAAAATACATAACCCAATTAAGAGAACTGTTGTAAATGAACTGGCTTCTGAATCGTAGATTTTTATAGCGTGCGTTTTTTAATGTAAGAAAACCAAAACTGCGGCGAGCATGGTTGACCGATTTCGTGTAATAGCTGATATCGTTTTCTTTAGAAACATTTTTACTAAATTTAAAAATGTGGAGTGAATGAAAATTGAGGCTAAAAAATAACGAATGAAGCATCAACCAAAACGTTTATTCGCAGACAAGAATACTTGTATGCTGGAGTGCGTCATTGTAATAATACGAATAAGGGATATTCGCAATTGTATAAATAATTGCAACGGGCTGCCTTACACGCCCTGCAATAAGCGTTTAGAATCCTCCCTTTGGTGCGCTGTTCAAAAGGCAAAACATTAGGTATTGCCACACCTGTTCGTTTTTTAATTCCTCCATTCTTTTAACATATCATTTTCATCTTCAATTTATTTGTTAACCTAAGTTAAGAATATTGTTAGTTGGTAGCTTCAAATTTGCATTGTATAAAAAACACTGATCAAGTTGCAAAAGCTGTAAACAACCATCGCTATGTTCTTACTAAGCGCCCCTTTATTAAAGGCAAGCGGAAAAAGGCTTTCAATAAGCACGTTGACAAACGAGAAATTAGCTTACCTCAATTTGCTTTTTAAGATGTTGTCTGAAGGCAAACTAAAGATAATAATCGACAGGATTTACCCATTGGAGCAAATTGTAGCGGCACACAATTATGTTGACTTAGGGCAGAAAAATGGAAATGTAATATTGCGCCATTAGTTTTTTTATATAATTCTAACGCAAATCTAAATTCTAAAAATTGAGAACAAATTATTTTTTATCCATTATACTAAGCCTAATGCTGGCTGCTTGCGGGAAAGAAGAATCAGCAACCCCGGTTGTAAGCGATAAGATGAAATTACTCACAGAAAAAGAGTGGGTAGTAGTGAAGGCAGAAGAAAAAATTGGCACTGCAATTTGGGAAGATTTATTTCCCCAATTTCCTATTTGTGTAAAGGATAATAGGTTTAAATTCAATACCAATCTAACAGTGCTTTACAGCGAAGGCCTGAACGCTTGTACCCCCAACAAACCCAATGATGTAATTGATACCCAGACCTGGAAATTCAATGCAAATGAAACTGAGATAATCATTGATGATGTTGTTCATAAGATCGTTCAATTGGATGCATCGAAACTTATTGCAGTAACAACCGAAACAATTGGAGGAGTTACGAACGAAAACAAAGCCACCTACGGACATTAATTTTTACCAAATATGATTATAAATGTTACAAAGCTTTCCGTCCTCTTTTTTTTAATTTGTACGCCTCTTGTTTCTTATTCGCAGCTTAATAAAGAAGTATTGCAAACGGATATGGAACCCTACAAAATGGGAGGAAGAAAGAATCCATTGAGCAAGAACCTCTCATTTGCTGAATATAAGACCTCAAACGTTCAGCGTAAAGTCAACACCTTTCTTACAGTTGGTACTATAGATCCATTAAACCAAATCCTGGTGATTGAATCAGTTCCACTCAGGCGTAACGATAAGTACAGAAATAGAGATGCATTCCGGTTTAATTTGGAAACGGGCGATGGTACTTACTTAACTACGGAGTGTGCTGCTTTTTTGAAAGTAGATGAAAGATTCAGCCTGTTACAAAAACAAGATTCAAGTTTTTGGGGAAACCGTAATACCGATTTTTTAATTGCATCAATTGTACAGGGTAGTGAACCTTCAAGAAAATGGAGTTTGGTAGCGTCCAATCTAAATGCATCAAAAGATGCGGAGCAAAAGGGCAAATTAGTTTGTAAGGATGATGAAATAAGTTTTACTGTTATGAACCTGTTGCTTAAAGAAGATAGTAATCAGTATTTACGGGAACAAAAGTTTACCAGTCTCAATATGGTGTATGCCTTTACTTATAGAAACGAAATAATTGGAGCCGTTAGTGTTAAAGAAATAGGAAGAAGTTTCTGGATAAAAAAGAGTGCTGATAAAAAAATTAGAGATGCAATTGCAGCAACAGCAGTTATATTAACAATTCGTAGAAATTTATATCAATAAGCAAAAAAGTATGAGAATAAGTACAAGTAAAATAATGAGCGTAACGATAATGGCAATAGTTATTTTATCGTCCTGCAAAGCTCCACAAATGTTCATGGCTGTTCCTGAACAGTTTAAAGCCGAAGCCGTAAAAATGTCAATAGCAGGCTTAGGGAATGGCAACGGCAAAAAAGGAATCGATTTTGGAAACTATAATACATCCCGCATTAGCAGAGGGTGGAATATGACAACCTCCCGGGAAGATAGGAATACAAATATTTCCAGTGAAGAAAGAGTATTGCGGGCATTTAAAATTGACAGAACAAGCATTACCAACAATCAGAAAGACAAATTTAAATTCACTATTAATGACGGTAAAAATACCGCCGAGGTATTTGCTTTGGAAAGAAAAGTGTCTGAAGAAACAAGGATAACCACCAATAATCGTTGGCTGAGTGAGCTGAGTGATCCAAAAAATTTCCAATATTCTTTTTCAGCGGTAATATTATTGCAGTCAACAAGCCAGCCATCTACATGGAACCTATTCCTTTACAGCAGTTTTGAAAATAAAGCGGGTAAGAACAGGTTTGACATGACTGATACAAATGGTATAAATGAAGGCGGCATACTCACCAGCGAAAAGGATACCATTATTATAAAAAGTATCAATAGTCAAAATTTGGTTAGTGATAAAGGTGAAGCCAGAAACCTTCCTTTTAAGATGCCCACTGGCTATGAACTTTCGGTTGATGATAACGTGATAGCTGTGATCGACTTTTGGGGCAAAGTTATCTGGATGAATAGTAAGTTAGGTGAAGACAAAAAGATAGCAATTGCTGCTGCTTCATCCGCTATTTTATTAAGAAGAATTCATAATAAAATAGCATTGGTTTAAAGGAATCCTTTTTATTCCCGACAACATCCTGCTTACGAATTTTTTGCCGTACAGGGACGTTGCGATACATCATTTAAATTTAATTTAGTTGAGTTACATTCTTATAAAAAATAACGATCAATCAACCCCAACGTATGGGTGTTTACATATGCCTGTACGGGGGACGTTACTGAAAAAAAAAGTTGTTATGGAAATACTGGTGTTCAAAACAAGTCTGTCAAATGTTCACTGTATTCAGGATATTGAACCATCACTGGATGTGCATCCGGATATATACCAATGGAATGTAGATTTGAATGATGATGATAATATTTTGAGGATCATGGCCAACAATATTGCAGGGGACGAAGTGGAAAATATGTTACTCAGTGCCGGCTATTATTGCGAGGAATTGAAATGAAATAGTTGGTTGCCCGGAAATAGAGGGCATTTAAATAGGAAGGTTTGTTTAAGCCTGCCACATTTTTTCATTGTTTAGGTTTTAAGATTAAAACGGTCCTCACTATGCAGGGCCGTTTTTTATTGAACACAATCCAATAAGGTATTCCGTTGCATTAACTGGCGGAAGATTCTTTTAAATGTAGCAAAATAGAGTGTTGCAAGTGATTAATGTAGCGATGTTTAATGATTGTCAAAATCCTATTCTATAAAGAAATACCCGACAGATTTCGGTTCAGCAATATCTTGTTTCAAAGGCTGATGGAAACTTACGGAAGGTATAAATACATTTGGTGTATGGTGAATATTTAAAATAGATTTACTTTCAAAATCCATTTCTGTGGATTCATAATTAAACGTAACCAACCAATTATTTTATAAGATATTACAATGGCATCCATGTAGCTTTACTTTGGACACATGAAGTGAAATGTTACTTCATTTAGTAAATTTTTCTATAATTGAATTTTAACCATTTAAAATATCTACTTAAACAGCACCTCATTTCTAAACGCCTTACCAACCGGGATTATTTTACCTTTAATGCCCACTTCGGTTTTATTGTATGTTTCAATTTTATTAATCGAAACAATGTATGACCTGTGAATCCTGATAAATTTAGTTTTAGGCAGCAGGGATTCAATTTCTGTGGTGGTTATTTTTGATATGTACTCGCTGTTTAGGGTAACTACTTTCACATATTCTCTGCAGCTTTCAAAATATAGTATATTGTCATAATCTATTCTTACCCTTTTGCGGTCAATGGTTAACGTGAGTGATGATTCTTTTTGTATTGCCTCTTTTCCATTGGATGGATGGCCCTGAATAATCTTTGACACCTTATTTACAGCAGTGATAAAACGTTGAAAGGAAAATGGTTTGAGCAGGTAGTCAACCACATTCAACTCAAAGCCTTCAACCGCATACTGGTGATAAGCGGTGGTGACAATAACTGCAGGCGGATTCGCCATTGTTCTTAAAAATGATAACCCTTTTAATTTAGGCAAATGAATGTCCAGAAAGATGAGGTCAGCTTGCTCATTTTGTAAATGGTTACCGGCGCTTAATGCTTCTTTAAACGTACCGGTTAGTTCAAGAAAAGATACTTGAATGATATAGTCGTGCAGTAATTTGGCCGCAAGCGGTTCGTCTTCTATTATTATACATTTAATTTTTTGCATAGCTTCTTAGGTTGATAAACATGCGGGCAAAAAATGATTGCTCCCTTGTTTCAATTGTCAATTCATGTTCGGTAAAAAGTAGTTCCAGTTGTCTTCTCAAATTTCTAATTCCAATGTTTTCTTTGATGGCTGCTGCCGTTTCATGAATGTCAGTTGAGTTCTCAACAGTAAAGAGCAGGTTGTCATTATTGATAGAAAGGTTAATATTAATAAACGGAGAATCTACTGTTTCTGAAACTCCGTGTTTAAAAGCATTTTCAATGAGTGGTATCATTAATAAAGGCGGTATATCTTGCTTTATGTTATCAATTTCTTTTGTAAAATTAAGTTGTAGCGATGCGTCATACCTGATTTTTTCCAGTTCAAGATAGTCTTCAATAATTATTATTTCTTTATCTACCGGTACCAAATCACTTTCAGTTTCATATAACATGTACCGTAAAATATCTGACAATCGCAGCACCGTATCGGGCGCCAGATCCGACTTGTCTCTCGTAAGCAGGTAAATATTGTTTAAGGTGTTGAACAAAAAATGTGGATTGGTTTGAGATTTAAGATAACTCAACTCAGCAGTTTTTTTTTCTATTGCCAGCTCCTTATTTTTTAATTTCAAATTAAAGGAATCCAGAAAAAAATTGATGGATGCAAAATAAGCCAGGCCAAAGAACTGAAAAAGAAAACTCTTAACAATAAAGTCCATATCAATAGAATCATCAGGTATTTTTGGAACGATGGACAAGTAAGTACCTAATTGATTCCAATATTTAAATCCGACAGTCATTAAAAGTAGCAGGCATACCATGAGCAATACAATCCATATCCCTTTTTTTGTTCGTATTCTTATAAAAGGAATAACTAACCAGTGAAGCAACAGGTTTGTGAAGGTAACAAAAGTTACTTGCCAGGAATATACACTTGCTCCTCTATAAAAATTATTCACTTGCCCTCCCGTAGAGATTGATACAACTATAACCCAGAACATATAATAAGACATGCTGATTATTAAACCAGAGCGGGCATTTGTTATTGAGACTCCTTTCATACTATGAATTTACCACTTGTAATTTAGCAGCTTTTGTATTTAAAATACGCTTTCTATCTACAATATATTTTTAATGGTCTACCAAACTAAATTAGGTGTCTACCAAAGGAGGTATGCTAAGATAACGTCAATCATTATTTCAATTTTTTAGAATTTTTTGCGTTGCAATTTTGATGTAGATACAAATAATAATTTTTTTTCTGCATACCCGAAAGTTATTCTCTTTGGTATTTAATTACACCAGGCAAATGAAAAAAACGATAAAAATAAGATCTGAAATAAGCGCTTTAATAATATCGGGATGCAGCGCTTCCTTACAAAGAAATATCGTTCCACATACGACTATACTTTTTCTTTTACTTTCTTTTTCCGGAGTTGCTCAAAAAGTAATTAATGTCAGTGGAGAGGTGAAGGATGCAGCAGGTATTCCATTTGCAGGTGCAGCTATTTTTCTTTACACGGCAAAAGATTCGGTTTTAATGAAAGCTGCATTTACTGATAATAAGGGAATTTATTTATTTGAAAGCATTAAAGAAAATACCTACCTGGTATCTGTATCCGCAATCGGTTTTAAAAAAAGCTTTGTCAACATCGTTGTTAGCGATGCCAGGCCAATGTTGGTTCCGGTTATTACATTAGTAAATGAAGTGAAAGGACTGAAAGAAGTTACCGTGCAAACCACCAAGGCTTTATTTGAACAAAAGGCAGATAAAATGGTCGTAAACGTTAACGCATCTCCCAGTAACGCAGGTGCAAATGCGTTGGAAGTTCTTGAGAAATCTCCCGGCATTACAGTAGATAGAGATGGCAACATCAGTTTAAAAGGAAAGGCTGGTGTACAGATTTTTATTGACGGAAAACCTTCCTACCTATCCGGGCAAGACCTGGTAAACTATCTACGCAACTTGCAAGGAACACAGTTGGACCAGATTGAAATTATGACCAATCCACCGGCAAAATATGATGCTGCCGGTAATAGTGGAATTATCAATATTAAAACTAAAAAAACAAACCAGGTAGGTTTCAATCTTTTTCTAAATGCAGGTTACACACAAGGTATTTACGCAAGAAATAACCAGGATATCATTGTCAATTACCGGAAAAATAGAGTAAATCTTTTTGGCACGCTCGGCCGTAATGAACGTAATACAGATAGAACTTTTATAATTGAAAGAAAATTCAGACATACAACAACAAAAGAAATTAAATCATTATTGGACCAGGTATCAGGCGAAAGAAACTGGAATGCATCCAACACTTTCAAAATAGGCGCTGACTTTTCAATTTCCCCCAAAACTACTGTTGGTGCAGTTGTGAGTGGATTTTACAATCCCGAGAACTCAACCAGCACCGGCAATATATTTATAGCTGATCCTAATAACACATTGCTGGGTAAAACCTTTTCAAAGTCTATTAGTAAAGATTCATGGGAGAACGTAAGTTCTAATGTTAATTTTCGTCACCTATTCGACAGCACAGGAAAAGAGTTAACTGCCGAACTTGATTATATTACTTACAGTTCAAACAATACACAAAACCTGAGCAACTATTTTTATAATGCTTTTGGAGCAATTAATGGGAAACCGGATACCTTGTACGGTGATTTGCCTCAAAAAATAAGTATCTATTCTGCAAAAGCAGACTATGTGCATCCTTTAAAAAAGGGCGCAAAATTGGAAGCAGGTATTAAAGCTGGTTATGTTGAAACAGATGCAAATGCTGTGTACGATAGCTTGATTAATAAGATTCTGGTCCGTGATATTGGAAGAAGCAATCATTTTATTTATGATGAGCGCATTGCTGCAGCTTATATAAATTACAGCCGCCCATTTACAAAAAAGATAAGCGGGCAATTTGGTTTACGATTGGAGAATACGTTGGCGAATGGCAGTCAAATAACCACCAACGAAAAGTTTAGGCTGAATTATACACAGTTGTTTCCAACGGCTTATATATCCTACCAGGTAAATCAAAAAAATAATTGGAGTGTGAACTATGGCCGTCGCATTCGCAGGCCCGATTATGCAAGTTTAAACCCGTTTGTTACATTTTTAGACCGGTACACGTTTGAACAGGGAAACCCAAATCTTCGTCCTCAGTTTAGTGATAATGTTGAAGTGTCACACACCTTCAATAGTTTTCTTACCACTACATTGAACTATACCAAAACCAGTAACATTATTCAACTCGTGCTGGAGCAAGACGAACAAACCAATCAAACATTTGGAAAGCAGGCAAATATTGCAAACCAACGGCAATATGGTATTTCAGTGAGTGCATTTAAGCAACTGAAAAATTGGAGTGGCAATATTTATGTGAATGTTTACAACAATGAATTTAATGGATTGGTGAACAATACTTTTGTATCCATTGGTGCTACCACTGTTGTGCTAAATGCTTCTGCCTCCTATAAATTCAAAAAAGGTATTGTTGCTGAACTGAATGGCTTTTACAGAACAGCTGGCGTAGAGGGCGTATTCCGTATTAAAGCCTTAGGTGCCGTTAATTTTGGGGCCAGTATGCCTCTGCTAAAAAATAAAGCAACAATCCGGCTCAGTGTAAGAGATATTTTTTGGACACAAAAGGTAACTGGTGAAAGTCGCTTTGGAAATGTTGATGCAGCCTTTCGCATGATACCCGATTCCAGGACTGCAGGATTAAGTTTTAGCTACCGTTTAAGCAAAGGGAAATTAAATAATAGTAAACGGAAAAATGGTGGCGCAAGTGACGAACAAGGTCGGGTAAAAGGAAGTGATAATTAGAGTCACCCGGGTGATTAAAAGCAGGCGGCAATCGTAAGTACTGTACCATACCGGAATTATAAATGCTTTAATTTAAAAGGACAAAATGAACATCAGAGAAGCAAAATTTGAAGACATCAAACAAATGCAGATAGTCAGAAAATCTGTTACAGAAAATATTCTATCAAATCCTGACCTGGTTTCAGATAAGGATTATGAGGAATTTATTTTTGAAAGAGGGAAAGGTTGGGTTTGTGAAATAGACAGCCAAATTGTAGGTTTTTCAATAGTGGATTTAAGGGAAAATAATGTGTGGGCATTGTTTTTAAAACCCGGTTTTGAAAAGCAGGGAATTGGCAGACAACTGCACGACATTATGGTTGATTGGTATTTTACCCAAACAGAAGAAACGATCTGGTTAGGAACGACTCCAAAAACAAGGGCTGAATTGTTTTACCGCAGAGCTGGTTGGATGGAAATTGGAATGCATGGGGAAGATGAGATTAAATTCGAGATGACTTATGAAGGCTGGTCAAAAAAAGGTACAGTTTGTAGCATTAAGGGCAAGTATTTCTAACAATCCTTAAAAAATATCCCTAACAATTAGCATACAAGGTGATGGGGTTAAAGAATAACGATAGATACACTGAAAAATATAAAAAAATTATGAACGAAAAGATCCTTTACACCTATCGCCTCTATTTTACAGGGGGTATAACAATTGCTATTTGGTCGCTATTAGTATGCACTCATTATAATGGAGGTGTACAAAGCCACCATTTGCTTCATCGTGAAGAACTACCTGCAATTTCTAACTGGTGGAGTGGTTTATTAATTCCTTTGCTTTCCTGGTTCCTGCTTTATCGTGTACAGAAAAGAATTGTTCACAATAAGTGTGAAGAACCACAACTACCGAAACAATTTGGCAATATTATAGCCGGATTTAACGCTGCTCTTTGTTATGGCGTATTAATAGCGATTTTTTTTACTTATCAGTTTACATCCATTCCCGGTTTTATGCTTTTGGGCATTTTGTTAATTGCATTTTTATATCCTATTCACCAGTCAGAATGTATACTTGGCTTTATACTAGGTATGACTGTTACTTTTGGCGCATTCATTCCAACATTAGTGGCTTGTATTTTTTCACTAATTGGTTTCTTGATATATCGATTTGTTCGTCCGGCTAGTTCGTTTATCATTTTTAAAATTTCCCCAGTGTTTCTCCGAAACAAAGAGAATCGATCGAATCAATTAATCAGTAGACTAGTGGAATCTATGTTTTCACATTCAGCATTTATTTATGTTTTCAATGATAAACCAGTTAATTTTCTGATGGACCCAACCAGAAAATTCATTGCAAAACATCTGTAGAGAAAAGAAATTAATAGAAATGAACCAACTATTCTCACAATAAAATTTCATAAATTCTAAACTTTCTTAAAACTAAAACAATGTATATTAAAACAATGAGAATTTCAGCCATTTTGATGTGCTGTTTGGCTGCAAACTTCAGTATGGCACAAGATACAATTCGCATAACTGCACAAAATATCAATAGCAAAGTGCTGAAAGAAGGAACCCACCGCTACCTGGTGTATTTTAAAATGGGCAAAGATGCAACTCGAACACAGACACAGTTCTGGACAAGAACAATTAAACGAACTGAATATAATGGAACACCGGTAATTGAAATCATCCAGGAATGGGAAGACAAGGACAGCATCGTGCATGTGGTAAAATCAATTGCTGATGTAAAATCAATGCAACCAATTTATCACAAAACATGGTGGAAGTGGCCCACTTCAAGAGATGGGTCAACTTATAAAATCATCAATACGATTGTTGATATAGAAAATAAAAAAGTTGAACTAAATGGTGCAGTA
>Ga0335395_10002150_pt1 | contig 12223 bp, 10 predicted proteins | sample MAT02_FD_205744 | JGI IMG/M metagenome (GOLD analysis project Ga0335395, IMG submission 205744) | Freshwater microbial communities from Lake Fryxell liftoff mats and glacier meltwater in Antarctica - MAT-02 (spades assembly) (version 2) ...
TTTTTTAACCGCAGATGGACGGGATAAACACAGATGAAGAACACAGATAGAACAAAAGAAATCGAGTTTTCTGCAGGATCTTATCCCTCTTTCATCTGCGTGTATCCTGTCAATCTGTGGTTTGATTGCTCCAAATTATTGCTTAAACGGACGGTATTGGACGAGACGTCCCCGCCCCTTATCGATCTTCTGCTGTCTTCACTTGCCGGAAAATCCACAAACTCAGCAAGCTTACGCCGATGGCTAACAGTCCGAGTTTATCATAATTCACCAGCTTGCCATTGGCACCTTCCACCACGGTCATGCCACCGATGCTGGTGGTGATGCCGGAGGCGAGATCGCGCGAGCAGGCAACCAAGCTCATATAGGCCCCGCGCCTTGCAGGAGCGACGGCCATTGATATAGTGGCCTGGCTGGGAATGAAGCGGCCACCGGCGAGTATGAAGAAGAAGCCCGCGATCACCAATACCTGCCACTCAGGCCGCATTTCCGAAGTGGTCAGCACGCGGATGACAATACACGCGCCAAATACCAAAATGGCATAAAGACAGAATTTTCCAAAACGGTCTGCAAGCCGCCCGATCAATGGCCCGCTGAAAACGGTGACGAAGCCGCCCACCATATAGACATGGAAAAGATCAGCCTCTTCCATGCCCACATTTCCTACGAGGAAGGGCGAGAGAAATGGAATAATCGTAAAATGCCCGAACACCACGGCCATCATCAGCATGAGGCCACGCCAGGCGTTGGCGTCCCGCAGTAGCACTAAAAAATCTCGCGCGGATTGCACTTTTCCCTCTGTGAGATGGCCATTCACCGGTGGCAAAATCCGATAGAGTGCCACCCATACCACCGCTGAGATTCCAGCTACGGCGAGGAAGGGAGTTTCCCACCGCCACCATTGTGCAAGCTTGAGCCCGAATGGCACACCCAGTGCGGCGGCTACGGAAAAGGCAGTCATGATGAAGCCCATTCCACGCGCGCGGCGCTCGGGCGGCACCACATCAGCCACGATTGCCATGATCGTCGCCCCACCAATACCGCTGAAGGCCCCGCAAATGGCACGGGAAATGAGCAATGTTTCCCGCGAATTTGAAAGACCACAAGCGAGCGTGCCAAGCGTAAATCCAGCGTAAACAATCAGCAATAGCTGCCGCCGATCAAAGCGATCAATAAATGGAGCAGCCGCCAAACCCACCACACCAGCGGTGATGGCGAAGGAGGAAATCAAGTTGCCAAACTGCTGTGGGGAAATTGCCAACTCCCGCATGAGCTGGGGCCCCAATGGCATCATGATCATGAAATCCATGATCTGTGTGAATTGGACAGCAGCGAGTAACAGCAAGAGTTTCCGTTCCGAGAGCAACTTGTTCATTTTATCGCCCATATTCGCCGACGACAGGAACATCTCTCAGATTAAGATATTTTTCAATTTGCTGTTCAATGAAAAGCGCTTGATCCGCATCAGTGAGGCCTGAAACGATGGTTCGCCGGCTATTTCCTTGCAACACGGCTTCCACTCGGTAGTGAGCGGAAGAGCTATTTTTCCGATGGGAAATTTTTTCCACGCAATAGAGTTGCACAATCTCTCCCGACGCAATTGTTAGATTCCCCTTCCATGGCAGTGGCCCGGACTTCACCACGATTTCGTGTTGGCTGGTTTTGAAAACAGTGGAATTGATAAAGAGCGCCACGACGAAATAGATGAGAAAAAGGCCTACTCCCGTGTGCAGCATTCCGAATAGAGACATGCTCCAATGGCCACTGCTGATCGCAATGATCTGCCACACGATGACAAAGGAATTCCAACAAATCGCAAAGAATAGAATCAAATAGGCATGGTATCCAAACCAGCGTCGTGTGATTTTAAGAGTGTGTAGAGCCTGCTCGACTCGAAAGTTTTTAGGCATTGCCACTTCAGGCCGCAGAATCATTTGGCTTGGATGGTTCATACCTGCGATGGCAAACAAAGTATGACATTGCGGACAACGCGCCGCCATCAACTGAGCGGAGTAATCCATCAGTGAAAGCTGAGCACCACAGTTCTTACACTTTAATTCAAGCAGCGCTGGAGAGTGAGGGGATGGTTCCATAATCGATAAGCCCAAGGACTGTCCAAGACTTCTTAACTCTCAACTCTCAACAATCAACTCTCAACCTCTTCAATCCACCGGCACGTGAGGTTCAAAAGTCATCGAGCGTTCATGTTCGCGGGCTTTGGCGGCTTTTTTTGCGTTTTGATAAAAATAGTCCTGCACGCGGAATGCCTTTTGGCCTTTGGCGCGGACGAGGCGTTGCGAGGTGCCATCCGGCAGCAGGCGAGAAGCTTGGACGTTGTCTTGGAAATAGGCTTCGAGAATTCGCACAAGCCGGCGTTTTAATGCAGGTTCCTCAACTGGGATCATCAACTCGATGCGTTTTTCTAAATTACGCGTCATCCAATCCGCCGAGGCGATATAGACTCCACCATCGCCGCCTTGGTGGAAATAGAAGAGGCGGGCGTGCTCAAGGTAGCGATCGATTACGGAGATGACTTCGATGTTTTTCGAATATTTAGGATCGCCGGGTTTGAGGCAGCAGATGCCACGGACGTTGAGTCGGATTTCCACTCCGGCTTGCGAGGCTTTGTAGAGTGCCTCGATCATTTCGGGATCTTGCAGTGAATTTACCTTGGCGATGATGCGTGCAGGTAGTCCTTGTTTGGCACGTTCCGCTTCCTCGGTGATCATCTCCAACAGCTCTGGCTTCATCGCGGTGGGGGCGGGGATGAGGCGTTGGAAACGTAGCAATTTCGAACGACCGGTGACGGCATTGAAAAAGAGTGAAGCGTCATTCCCATAAACAGGCTTACACGTGAGGTAAGAGATATCGGTATAGAGGCGGGAAGTGGTTTCGTTATAATTTCCTGTGCCCAAGTGCACATAGCGGCGGAGGTGGCCGGACTCGCGGCGGACGATCATGCAGATCTTCGCATGGGTTTTAAGGCCTTTGACGCCATAGACGATTTGCGCTCCGGCGCGTTGAAGTTCATCGGCGCGGGTGAGATTGCGCGCTTCATCAAAGCGGGCCTTGAGCTCGACGAGTGCGGTGACGTGTTTGCCATTTTCCGCAGCTTTGATCAATGCATCGATGATTCGGGATTTTTTTGCGGTGCGATAGAGCACTTGTTTGATCACGATGACATCTGGATCTTCCGCGGCTTCCTCGATGAGGCGTAGTACCGGCTCGAAAGATTCATAGGGATGAAATAACAAAACATCGTTGGAGGCAATGGTCTCAAACATTGAGACACCCGGGGTGATGGCGGGGGAAATCTGACCCGGCCACTCCACATCACGGAGATGATCGAATCCTGATAGAAACGCGAGTTCCATAAACGAGGCGAGTCCCAGCGGGCCATCGACGCGGTAGGTTTCTTGGACGCTGGCGGAAGTCACAAACTGGATCATGCGGGCGAGATCGCGCGGAGCATTAGAGCAGATTTCCAAGCGCACGGTATCGGCAAAACGGCGGGCGGTGAGCACATCTTCCATCTCGCCTGCCAGATCGATGGCATCTTCTTCCTGGACCATAATATCACCATTGCGAGTGACGCGGAAGGAGGTGGTGGCAGTTAATTTTTCACCTGGGAAAAGTAGGCCGGCATGGTGGGCGACGAGATCCTCAGTGAGGATGAAGGCGTGTTGATTCTCAGCGGCAGTCACACTTACACGGCGGGCAAGTGTTTCTGGAATGGGGATGAGGGCGTAGCGGCTGGTTTGATTGTCCGAATCAAATAGACGGCAAGCGACGATGATTTGGAGTGCGGGGACCATCGGCGGCGTGCCATCAGCATCCACGGCCAGCGGGGTGAGCAGCGGGTAGATAAGGTCTTGGAAAGTGGCAGAGACTTGGGCGGATTGCTCAGTTGTTAGATCAAGTGCTTGCAAGGGGCGGATGCCTGCCTTTTCTAAAGCAGGGACGATGGACTGGGTAAGGAGGGTATATTGGTCCGCGCTCATTTTGAGAATGCGCTGGCGCAGAGCGGCGAGATTCCGAGTGGGTGTGAGGCCTGAGGCATCCGGGGTCTTTCTACCGCTGCGGCGCAAGAGCATCAGGCCGCCGATACGCACTTGGAAAAATTCATCTAGATTTGAAGCGGTAATTGCTAGGAATTTCACCCGCTCCAACAAGGGTAAGTCCTCGCGTAGGGCTTCGTTGAGGACACGTTGATTGAACTCAATCCAAGAGAGCTCGCGATTCAGATAGGGGACAGGCATTGGGTGGATTGGAGATTGGAGATTGGAGATTGGAGATTGGAGATTTGAGATTTGAGATTACATCTCTTCGTCGATGACGACGCTGAGGCCGAAGACTTGTTCGAAGAGATCTGCCTTGGAGGCCATGGCGAGGCGCTCTACGGCGGCATCGGCGAGGCCGGGCAGGCGGATGCGCAGCTTGGTGCCATCGATATGGATCTCGAGTTGGGATACCCGCTGGGCATGGGTGCGCTCGAGTGCATCTGCCACGCGAAGGAGGGCGGCTAGCTTGGAGACGCGGATGCGATCGTCCGTGCTCAAGGCGCTGTAAGTTGGGTGATCTAGCCGTGGTCCGGAGTGGCGATGGTAGCGGGCGACGAGGGCGACGATGGTGACATCCAGGCGGTTTAGACCAAAGATTTCTGAGTTAAGAATGATATACTCCGAGTGCTTGTGGTGCGCCCGTGGGCTGACGTAGGTGCCCACCTCATGCAGGATGGCAGCCACTTGGAGAAGCAGTGCATCGTGATCCGTCAATTGATGGAGATCGGTGAGGGAGGTGAAAAAACGGCGGCAAAGATTCCCGACGTGTTCGCCGTGGCTGGGGTCCGATTGGTAGCGCTCTGCGAGGATGGATGCGGAGCGCAACACTTCTTCGGCGAAGGCCCCGCTAATTTCGCGAGACACTAATAGATCGTGAAGCAGGCCTTGCTCGTATTCGCTATTCGGGATGTGGATCTCCTTTAGCTTGAGAATTTCTGCGATTGCGAGGTTGATTTCCAACGCGGGCAGCAGGGCTTCGGCGGTTTGGTAATCGAGTTGAAAGCGTTTCACCAATTCCACATCACTGATGGTTGCGACGGCAGCGGTGAATTGGCGGAAATTCTTGACCGAGCACGATTGCTTGGCGGTGGTGATGCTGGATGCCACCGCCTGCACTTCGTAGCCGATGATGACGAGGCCATCAATGGTGACGTCTGAGAAATCAAAGCGGATCTGCGCGAGATTTCCATAAGCATGCTCGCGGATCACACGGAGCATCGTGGCACCCTCAGCATGAGAACCATCCACCGCTTCGCGGGTGCGGTGGGTGCCCATGCGGTAGCTGGTGTAGCGGGAGATGAGACCATTTTGAAACAACAAGGCCCGCGTATTCCCGGGGCCTACATGCAGCACCAGCGTGGTATCCTTACGCATGGCGGGCAGATTTTGGAGGCGGCGCCGTGTTTTCAAATAGATCAGCCGCGTCATTTCCCCATCATCAATCGTGCCGACCTTCAATCCGCAGGCGATGCGGATTCGATTCATGACTGTCTCATGATTGGCGGCCTCGCTAAGGATGTTGGTGGCCACCGCACGCGTCACCGCGTGGGGATCGAGGCCAAGCTCAGAGAGAGATTTCTGATAGCCCTTGATGATGGAAACGACGCGCTCGGTGGTGCTTGGAGTGACATTTCCGCCGCGGAAAATATCGCGGGCGACGGCGGCCGGCTGCTCAAGGAAATCGAGGGGGGTGAGAGAACCATCCGCTGCTTGCTCGGCGACCATCATGGAGACGGAACTGGCTCCGATGTGGAGTGCGGTGAAGAGATTTCCCGTGGCAATCGATGGTTTTTCAAATGTCGCAAGGTTCGGCATCGCACAAAGACAACGCGGCGGGGGCAATCTTTCAACTCCCAAAATGTGACAAGCAGCATCTTCTCTCAGTCCACGCTTGTCAGTGGCGGCGGATGGGGGGATAAATTCTTGCATGCCAGTCACGGGAGCGTCGGAAAAGTATCGGGTGAAGCAGGGTTCCAAAGTGGAATTTGCGAACCATGATAGCAGTGATAAAATTCTCTATCGCGGGACTAAAGATGAGGCGGAAGCGCAATTCGACGTGCTCCAGGATGAGCTTCAGCAACTGCAGAAGATGCTGTATGCGCAGAACAAACATCGCGTCCTGGTGGTGATGCAAGCGATGGACACCGGCGGCAAGGATGGCTGTATCAAGCACGTATTCTCCCGCATCGATCCGCAGGGCATCCACGTCCGCTCCTTCAAGAAGCCCACGGAAGAAGAGTTGGCGCATGATTTCCTCTGGCGCGTCCACGCAAAGGTGCCGCGCATCGGCCAGATGGTGATTTTTAATCGCAGCCACTACGAAGACATCATCGCCGTGCGGGTGAAGAAGCTCTTTCCGGATGAGGTGTGGAAACGCCGACAGCAAAATGTTCTCGATTTCGAGCGGATGCTGGTAGAGGAGGGGACTACGATCGTAAAAGTTTTCCTGCATATCTCCAAAGATGAGCAAAAGAAACGCCTCGAATCCCGCCTCATCAATCCGGCCAAGCAATGGAAGTTTAATCCGGATGATCTCGCCGATCGCGCCCGCTGGAATGAATTTATGGCAGCCTACCAAGATGTGATTGGGAAAACTTCCACCGATCTCGCACCATGGTATGTGATCCCGGCGGATCGTAAGTGGTATCGGAATCTCTGCGTCGCGCGGATCATGGTAGATACCTTGAAGCAGCTGAATATGGAGTTTCCCAAGATCACGTGGGATCCAAGCGCCATCAAAATCGAAGATTAAGGCCGCTCGTCCGCCATGTTTGAAGATGTTGCCCAATTCTGAAAAACTGCCACAGCCAACTTGCGATCCCGCCATTACGGAGGAGGAAATCCGCAAGCAGGAGATCTTCGAATTGGAGACGCCGGATCACTCGTTGTTATCTGGGCCTAGCACTCGAATCCGAGATTTAATGACAATTTTCCGAGTCGGACTCGATTTGCTACGCGGTTTCAGGGCACTCCATTTCGCTGGCCCGTGCGTCACCATTTTCGGTTCTGCCCGGACTCAGCCTGGCACTGATTACTACGAACAAGCGCGGAAAATGGGCGAGGCCTGTGCCCAGCTTGGCTTCACCGTCGTCACTGGCGGTGGGCCGGGGATCATGCAAGCGGGCAACCAAGGTGCCTACGAGGCCGGTGGACGCTCGCTAGGCGTAAATATCGAGCTGCCATTTGAACAACACCTCAATCCCTACGTCCATGGCTCGGTTACAATGAGATACTTCTTCACCCGCAAGGTCGTATTGGTGAAATATTCCTTTGCCTTCATCGTGATGCCAGGCGGTGCAGGGACCTTGGATGAGATGTTTGAAACGATGACCTTGATCCAGACCGGCAAGCTCAAGGTTTTCCCCATCGTGCTGATGGGCAAGGATTACTGGCAGCCGCTGATGGACTTCGTCTATCAAATGGCGGAAGCCGGAACCATTAGCCCAGAAGATCCCGAATTGATTTTTTTCACCGATGATATCGAGGACGCCAAAGCACACCTACAGCGCCACGCCGTCCGCCAGTTCGGGCTTAGGCGGAAAGGCGTGCCAATACCGATCAAGCTACTCGGCGAGAAGAAGGTATGAAACTTGCTTTGATGGGATTTCGAATAATAAGTCTGCTCTGCCACGCATTCTTCAACACTTACTGAGTGCTTTCTGGTGCAGTCGGCTCAATTCCGAATCTGAAATTTGGACGGGGTCAGGATATTCGAAAATCTCCCCCTCGAAGTTCCGCAGAGTAATATTTCCTGATGAGGTATCTACCACGTAGTTCGGGTTGATCGGGATTTTCCCGCCTCCGCCTGGTCCATCGATCACGAATTGCGGGATGGCGTAGCCGGTGGTGTGGCCACGCAGTCCCTCAATGATTGCCACGCCCTCCGCCACCGCAGTGCGAAGGTGAGACGAGCCGTGAATGAGATCACATTGGTAGAGATAATAGGGCTTTACGCGGCACATGAGCAGTTTCTGAACAAGTGCTGTCTGAACCTCTACGCTATCATTGATGCCACGCAGCATGACGCTTTGGTTGCCCAGCGGGATCCCGGCATCGGCGAGGCGGCCGAGGGCATCGCGGACTTCGGAAGCAAGTTCACGCGGATGGTTGGTGTGTACGGACATGAAGAGCGGGTGGTGCTTTTTCAACATGGTGCATAGCTCCGGAGTGATGCGCTGGGGTAGAAAAATAGGAATTCGCGAGCCGATCCGGATGAACTGAATGTGCGGAATCGCACGCAGGCGGGTGAGAATTTTATCCAATTTATCATCAGAAAAAATCAGCGGATCGCCACCCGAGAGTAGAACATCGCGGACCTCCGTGTGGGTTTCCAGATATTTGAAAGCCATTTCCCACTGAGTTTCAAGGTGTTGCTCGCCCACACCTGAGACCACGCGAGAACGGGTGCAGTAGCGACAGTATGAAGCACAACGGTCAGTGACAAGGAACAGCACGCGATCCGGATAGCGATGCACAAGGCCGGGCACCGGCATGTGTGAATCTTCACCGCAGGGGTCCGCTACTTCTTCGGGTGCGTTCCACGCCTCCTCGATGCGGGGGACCACTTGCCGGCGGATTGGGCAATTCGGGTCATCGCGATCAATAAGGTTGAAAAAGTGTGGGGTGATGGCCATGGCCAGCTTGGTGCCAGCAAGGAGCACCCCGGCCCGCTCTTCATCGGTGAGATTGAGATGCGCATCGAGATCGGCAAGGGAATCGATGCGGTTGCGGAGTTGCCAGCGGTGGTCGCTCCAGTGCTCCATGGAATCAGCAGGCCAGTAGCCGGGAGCGTGGGAAATGAAGGTGAGATCAAGATCAGTGGATCGCATGGATAATTGGGGAATTACGAGGTAGGCCCGGATGAAGCAATCTGAACTGAATCCGGAAATCTGCAATAGGGAATGTTACTACCGCCCAGTAGTCGGCGCAGCAGCGCAGCGGCGAATCAACTCGATGAGGCGACCCGTGGAAGCAGCAACGGTGGGGGCGAATGGGAGACGATCTGGATTTTCAGCAGGAATCATCGTCCGGCGGGTTGAAACACGGACAGCGGGCAGCCCAGACTCGGCAAGAATGCTGGTGAAGTCTGTATCCTCACCCATGCAAACATCCTCAGCCCCGTGGATTTCTCCAAGTCCGCTGACGAAACTAAGCGGCGTAGCAGTAGTCTCGCGGGAACTGATCCAAAGCGCCTCACCCGCGCCCATCGCCTCTACGTAAAGCAGGCTGCTTTGTGGTGCGGAGACATTGAATAATTCTAAGACTTTTCCCACCGTCTCTAAAATTGGGCCCTCGGGATCGTTGGCATGAGGGAGAAGTAGGAAATGAATCGAGCCTGCGGGATCGTCATTTGCAAGTGCTTGAGCAGTGGCGAGGGTTGCGGCAAGTCCGGTGGCATTTGCCTCGGCGCCACGTGAGCCGGGCGGGCTATCGTAGGAGGTGAGCACCCAGATGGCAGGTGCTTTGGAGTCTTTTCCGAGGATGCTGACTTGAAGCAACGGCCATTCGCTAGGGCCAGAATGTTGCTTGATTGCATAGCCGGTATTCGATGGGCCCAAGAGACCCTCGATCATCGAACTCGTTCGAGACAAATTTCCCGCTGCCTTTTCCGAAGAACGATTTCTCTCACCGATGACCTCGACGATTTTACGAAGATCATCGCTGAGCAAAGGGATGGAAACCGATTGGGAAAAACGCTGTTGCTCGACTAGAGCTTCCTTTTTCTCCAAGTGAAAGTAATACCAAATCGCGCCGATCCCAGAGACGATCAACCATGCGGGAAGTACTACTAACAATAGATTAATCCAAAGAGGTCGTTTCACAATTTCACTCATCAATCAGTTCTTTTCGTCTATCCTAGTCGGGTCCTCTTCCAATTCCACCTCAATTTCTTCCCGGAGTTTCTGGGAAATCCAAGGTCTGACGAGTAGCCCATATAACAAGTATGCGCTAAAGAGCACGACAGGCATTACATAGCGGAACTGCACCGTCACATACAGGAGCAAAACGGCAATGACGATGGCTCCGAGGGTGCCGCGTGTGCTCCAGTCCACTTTTTTAAAACTAGGATAGCGCACATCGCTAATCATCAGAAGTGAGATTCCGAGCATGGCCCCGGCGAGAATGAATTTCCAAGCACCTAGCTCGTGATCATTTTTATACAGATCGATGAGTAAGAAAGTGAGTGAGGCGATAAATCCTGCGGCCATGGGAATCGGAAGCCCACGGAAATCACTGGAATTGCCGGGTTTCTTTGGCATCAAAGCAAGGCAGTTGAAGCGGGCTAGCCGCATTGCTCCACAAATCAAATAGACCAGTGCAATCGCCCAGCCAACGTTGCCCAAGGGGAACAGCACTGCTTTAGATAGCAGTATCGCAGGAGCCATGCCGAAGGAGATGATGTCTGCGAGAGAATCGAATTCCTGGCCGAAAGGGGATTCTTGGCCACCGAGTCTGGCGAGGCGTCCATCGAGTAAATCAAACAAACATGAACCGAAAATCAGTAGAATTGCGTATTCGTAATACTGTTTGACTTGCTCGTAATATTCTTTTGGCGGCAGCCGCGTGCTACCCACCTCCACTAACCCACGAAAAATCATGACCACCGCGAAGAATCCGCAGGCCAGATTACACGCCGTCATCAAGTTTGGCAAAAAGTAGATTTTTGGTTCGTCTGGATCGCGTTCCTTCGGCATGACGAGATTTTATTTCACAGATCTGGATTAGAAAACAGCGCAAAGATCGAATGACGCGGGAGAAGGGGTTTGCAACCCCTTTCACTGGACAAGGACTTTTTCTGCTAAGGGGCGGAGCAGACTCTTCATCCCACTTCCGAGCCCCCTATTATTTACGGCGCGGGTGTGATCAGCCCCGTTCATGTAAGCAGTAGATGCGGTGGCGGAAACGACAGTGGATGGAGCACTCTCCAGAGTGCCACTGAGGGTGATCACACGGTAATATCGGGTTTGCCCAGGAGTGGCTGCGGTATCGACATAATTTGTCGCGCCAGCCGCTGCAATTGCGAGACTTACCCAACCAGAATCGCCATCGGCGCTGTGTTCGATGCGGAAGCCGGTCTCGACCGCAGAGTCATCCTGCCACGTGACGGAAATTCCAGCCACTCCTGCCGTTGCCGTGGGTGCTATTGGAGCGCGTGGCTGCACTGGGACAGTATGAAAAGTGTGTGTAAGACGCGGAGTCAACTCAGGGGCACGCCAGCCGGTAAAGGTAACCCCGAGCGGTGAGTATCCACCGGCATCGGTGATGTCTAGTAATCCATATTGACCGAGAATTCCGTTGTCGGGGTTTTGAACTGGAGCGCCGCTAGAGTAAGGCCCACCTTTAGTATGCGCACTGTTTCTCCCGAGCGCGGCGGCGTGAAACACTTTGAGCGGAGCGCCGCCACCCGTGGCATAGTCGCTGTTAGTGCCATCATCATATGCTAGGGCGTGCATGTCGCCGGAGAGCAAAGTCACGTTTTTGATGGAATTTTCCTTAATAAAGTCAGCAATTTCACGTCGCTCGGTGGTATTATTCTGCCAAGTATCGGTGCCCAAGCTGGCTGTCCCGATCCATGGGGCGCTGCACACCCATAAGATTAGCGGGGCCTCCTCATCGCGCGCGGCGAGCAGCTGCTGCTTGAACCAAGCTTTTTGGGCGATGCCCATTTTAGTCTTCGCTGCATCGTCAGGCTGCGACTGAGGATCGGCCTCACCGCGGAGATCGGTCATGATGAGACGAACCAGGCCCAGTTTGAAAGTTTGATTGATGGTTCCTTGGCCGGGGACGAGCGGGTCATGCGGCACCCACTCGCGATAAACTTGCCGCACCGTGTCCTGTCCGATTGAATTTCGGTCGCTGTCATTGCCGCAATAGTCGTGATCATCCCAAGCGTAGGCGGTTGGGACGTTTCGATAGAGCGCGGCTTGGGAGGTGTTGTTGAAAACATCCACGTAGTTGGCGCGGTAGTTGGCAGGGTTGGTCGAATTCGTATCCCTGTAATGGAAATCGCCCATATTGATGAAAAGCCGAGGTGAGGCTGCGAGTAGGCATCAAAAGAAAGGCGAGCGACGTCGGTCTGAGCACACGCGCCGAAGCCGATTCGCACATTGCTCGCGCCAGCGGGAAAGGTGCGAAAACTGCCACGACGAATCGTTGATTTA
>Ga0335395_10002151_pt1 | contig 12215 bp, 10 predicted proteins | sample MAT02_FD_205744 | JGI IMG/M metagenome (GOLD analysis project Ga0335395, IMG submission 205744) | Freshwater microbial communities from Lake Fryxell liftoff mats and glacier meltwater in Antarctica - MAT-02 (spades assembly) (version 2) ...
ATTGCTCCGATGTCCACCTTCCCACTGCCTATCCGCCTGCGTGGAGACGCTTCGGCCAGCTCGGGCCCATCTGGCCAGATCACCCGCCGCTGCTTGCCTCGGACACCGAGCGCCTCGCACGTTCCTTCCTCAAAGATGCCGAGTGGGATCGCCTCCAGCATCATGGCGATATCGATTTCGCATACTCTTCCACCAACGGTCGCTATCGCGCCTCAGTCGTCAAGCAACGCCTCGGCTATGACATGGTGTTTCGGATTATCAATTCTCAGGTAAAGTCACTCGAAGACATCGGGCTACCGCTCGAGCACATCCTCCCACTCACTCGCTATCAGAACGGCCTTGTGCTCGTCACCGGCTCAGTCGGATCAGGGAAATCCACCACCCTCGCCGCCCTCGTCGATTTCATCAATCGAGACCGTGAAGACCACATTCTCACACTTGAAGATCCCATCGAATACGTCTTCCCATCCAAGGGTTGCCACGTCAATCAACGCGAGGTCCACACCCACACCGAGTCCTTTGCCAAGGCGCTGCGGGGTGCTTTGCGAGAAGATCCAGACGTCATCATGGTCGGTGAAATGCGCGATCTAGAGACCATCCAACTCGCCCTCACTGCGGCGGAAACTGGCCACTTAGTACTAGGCACGCTCCACACCGGCAATGCTCCGCGCACACTCGACCGGGTACTCGATGTATTCCCCACCGATCAACGCGATCAGATCCGGATCATGGTCTCCGAGTCGCTCCGCGGTATCCTCTCCCAACAGCTCATCCCCCGTGCTGATGGAAACGGCCGCGTGCTCGCCCTTGAGCTGCTCGTCAATACTCCTGCCGTATCTAACTGTATTCGCGAAGGTAAGACTTTCATGCTCCCCGGCGTGATGCAGACGGGTAAAAACGTCGGCATGATCACCATGGACGAGTCTCTCCGCCGCCTCTATTCCCAAGGCATCATCACTCGCGAAGAAGCGCTATTCCGCTCCGATGATAAGAACCAAATGAAGGCCTTTTTCGAATCCTGAGCCGCCTTCTCTCTGCCCTACTTCATCTCTCAAAAACTCTTCTCATCTGCGCCATGGCCAAGATTGATTCCCTTTTCCGTTACCTCATCGCCCATCGTGGTTCAGACCTTCACCTTGCCGAGGGTCAACCACCAAAGATCCGCGTCCACGGCGCCGTGACCGTCATCCCTGACCAAGACGTCTTACTGGGAGAATCCTTTAAAGCGATGCTTGCAGAAATTTGCGATCCTACTGCTTTCCAACGTTATTTAGACACGGGCGACCTCGACTTCGCCTACGAGATGGACAAGGACTCGCGCTTCCGTTGCAATTACCTCAAACAACAAAATGGCCTTGGTGCCGTTTTCCGGTTGATCCCCACCGAGATCGCCACGCTTGAGAGCCTAGGCGTGCCCGAGGTCGTCAAGGAATTCGGGCACATGCGCTCCGGCCTCGTGCTCGTCACCGGTCCGACAGGCTCGGGCAAGTCCACCACTCTCGCAGCGTTACTGGATTACATTAATATCAATTTCAATCGCCACATCATTACCGTGGAAGAGCCGATCGAGTTCGTGCACTCGAACAAGCGCTCCATCATCACCCAACGCGAAGTTCCGATCCAGACCCCGTCTTTCGCTGATGGGCTCCGTGCTGCCTTGCGGCAAGATGCAGACATCGTTCTCGTCGGCGAGATGCGAGATCTGGAAACCATTTCGCTCGCACTTACCGCTGCGGAGACTGGCCTACTCGTCTTCGGCACTCTCCACACCAACAATGCCCGCAAGACGGTGGACCGGATTATCGACGTCTTCCCGTCTGATCAACAATCCCAAGTCCGCACCATGCTTGCCGCCTCGCTGCGCGGCGTCGTCGCCCAGCTGCTCTGCAAACGCGTCGATAAACCTGGCCGAACTGCCGTCCACGAAATCATGTTTGCCACTCCGGCTGTCTCCGCGATCATCCGTGAAGGTGCCACCCAAAAACTTTACGACGTCATCACCGGCGGTAAAAACGAAGGGATGCAGTTCATGGATGAGTCGATTTGGTCGAAACTCCGCGAAGGCATGATCTCACCTGAGGAAGCTTACATGAAATCAATCGATAAGACCCGTTTCAAACGTTTCCTACCCGATAATTTAGCCCACCTCGGCGATGCTTCTGGCGATAGCCCGATGGCGCACTAATTCGGCCCCTTCAAGGCGTGATAACAGGAGTGTAAAACGGCTCCACCGCCACCCGGAAGATTCCTACGCCTGAGGTTGCGGGGGTGAGGAAGACATGGCTGCTGGGTCCCTTGATACCCGTTTCGCCAATTACAGTAGCCCACCCGAGAGATACCGGATTGCGTAATTTTTCAATCCTTCCCTCCAATCCAGGGCCTGGAGTGAACTCCAAACGTAATTTTCGCGGCGTCCCATTTGTCACAGAAGTCGCTATTTGGGGGCCCACCACCGTCGGCTCCAGCGTTACGTTGTCCAATCCTATTCTGCTGCCACCCGCTGAGTTCAGCTTGGGGACGAAGTTGAAGATGACCTGTTCAATCCCCGTGAGTGACTTCGGATCCACAGCCACCCAATCAGTGCCACTTAAATAATACCATGATCTGTCGAAATGGTAATTCAGTGTCCACCATCCTCCACTTGTGAACTCATCCGCATAGTAAGCGGTGCTGTAGTAATAGGTGATTCCATTGGGCCCCGACGCCAATAGCGCACAATCCATATATTCCAAGGCCGGGAGCGAGCCGATAAAGACATCGCAGGTGATGCCTGAAATCTTCTTGGACGTGTAATTTCCGGTGAAATCATTCGTTCCCACAGTCTGCTCCGCGATGAAGGAGAACGAGTTATCTCCGGCAAAAGTGAAATAGGCATACTCCTGGTTCAATGGACTACCTGACCATGAAGGAAAGTAGTCCTTTCCGTCCGCATAATCGAAGGCGATCCACGCATCCGTATTTTTTTGATTGAAAAACGTCTCCCATGCGCCCGCTACGGCGCCCTTGGAGTTTGCCACACTGATGAATAACGTAACTGTGACTTTTGCTAAACGAGAATTGAAAAATTGCGTGAAATTCATATCCAATGTGACGGTCTGCTTTTCGTGATCATTCAATCAATTTGTGATTCAGCCAGACGCCAATTAAATCCCTTGAAAGATTTATGAAATTCAACTCGAGCATTGTTGGGAATTACTAGTTCTTGAGGACAAACGCAGCAAGGTGACTACGTTTAGTGTTCCCGAACGTTTGACATTTAAAGGCGAAAACCGCTAATTTCCTTGGAAATCAACGGTTTTCATTGGTTGCGGGAAGAGGATTTGAACCTCTGACCTTCAGGTTATGAGCCTGACGAGCTACCTGGCTGCTCCATCCCGCGTTTTTAACCATGCGCCTTTCGGCGCGGGGCGGAATAGTTACGTGAAGCCGATTCGATTCACAAGGGAAATTTTGCCATTTCTTTGCGTTTGTGCTTTTTTCCCTTCACCGCATGACTTCTCACGCCTCTCTTCCCGTTCTTCCCATGGCAACTTGGGCGCAGCGACTCGCAGACCACAAGCGGCTCGCCCAACTTTACACTCTACCGGCGCGTAAACGCAGAGACGCAGGAACCATTCATCCTGTTGAGGACTTTCTATTCCAGTATTATCCCTTTCCAATCGCGCTTTTGGAAAAATGGCATCCCGGAGTAGGCATCGGCCTCGCATGGGATTTGCCCGAGGCGTGCAATCCTTTCACGAACCGATGTTATTCTGTCAAAGATCGGGTTCTATTTGCGGATCCGGATTTATTGCCTGCCAAACGCCGGGAATCTTTAACTTGGATCCTTCAACTGCTCATCGCAACCCGCGATCGGCTGCCAAACTTTGCCTGCCATGGACTCCACGAATGGGCGATGGTTTACAAAGGCCGACAAATCCGACACGAATCCGTGGCAGAACTTCGTTTGCCACAAGCAGAAATTGATGAGCTGGTAGAATCTCATCCGATCTCATGTTCTCACTACGATGCCTTCCGACATTTCGCCCCGGACGCCCGTTCATACAATCGTTTGAATCCAACGATTGAACAGCGAGCGAATTTCGAACAACCGGGGTGTGTTCATGCAAATATGGATCTCTATAAATGGGCGGCCAAGGCAATGCCATGGGTGGGCACTGAACTTCTCCTAATTTGCTTTGAAGTGGCAATTGAGCTGCGGGACCTAGACATGAGAGCCAGTCCCTACGATCTCACCGCGTGGGGTTGCGAACCGATTCAAATTGAAAATCCCGAAGGTCGAAAAATTTATGAAAATGAACAGAAGCGCTTAGCATTCAAGGCATTAGCAGTAAGAGAAAAATTAATTTACAAACTCCAATTCGCCGCATTCAAACAATCGATTTAAACGGGCGTTGTGCCTCCCTGCCATCCCAGTTTCTGACGCAGTGCTTGGTAAAATGAGCGGTCTTGTAAACGAAGTAAGTGGAAAGAATGAGGTGCTTTTTTGACTTCGACGAGATCGACAGGCTCAATTCGGATGGTGTCTCGTCCATCGACGGTGAAGATCATCGGCCCGCCATCATGGTCTTCCGAAGAGAGTGTGATTACGGAGTTATCTTCGAGAATTAAAGAGCGCTGGCTCAGGCTGTGAGGGCAGATGGGAGTGATCACAAAAACGGCAGCATTTGGTGAAATTAGCGGTCCCCCGGCTGAAAGTGAATAGGCCGTGGAGCCAGTAGGAGTGGCGACGATGAGCCCGTCCGCGCGATAGTCGTTGAGCAGCTCGCCATTGACGGTGGCCCGTAGCGAGACGAGCCGCCCAGTTTCGCCACGGGTGAGAGTGACTTCGTTGAGCGCGATGAATGCTTGCGGCGGGCGAGACGGGCATAAAATCGTCGCTACCAGAAGCGTGCGCGGACTGGTCGAATAATTTCCCAGTGATACGCTGCGGGCAAAGAAATCGAGCTCGTCATCAGTGCAACTGGTGAGAAAGCCGAGCGTGCCGATATTGATGCCCGCCACAGGCTTCGGGAAATTTCCCAAGCGCAGGAGCGCATTCAGCATGGTCCCATCGCCACCAAGCACGGCGGCGACGTCCACTTGATCGGAGAATTCAGCTGCTGGAATGCCGCCGGATTCCCCGACGAGTGCTGCAGCTTCCAAATCCAGAATCGCCTTACAGCCATGGGCCTCCAAGGCGGCTCGGAGCGCATAAAGTGTGGGAATGGCTCCTGCTTTGACTGGGTTTACGAGAATTCCGACGTTCACGCTTGAAGGGCTAACAACAATTCTAGGCGCTTGGCAAGCGGTAGGATTCTGATCATGCGGCTTATGACATTACGGGCATCGCTGTGATGCTAAGTTTTTTAATCGTCGGGACAAGCATTTCCAACTCATCCACGACCACAAATTCCCCATCGTAACACCAATTAGAAAGCATCTCGATGAGAGGGTCCCAGAAGCGCACACCATTGGCATCCAAGCGATTAAAGATCACCACCGGTTTCCCAACCATGGAGGGATGGCCCTGATTTTTGAAAATCATTAGAGCCAGCATTTCCTGCACTGTCCCGGAGCCACCAGGGAATATCACGAATGAATCCGAGTGCTGAATCATGACTTCCATGCGGGTGTAGATATCTGGCTGCAGCCAGAATGTCGAAAGCCCCTCTGGAAGTCCTTCCAGCTCAATGATGTGCGGGACATTGGAGCCCGCCGTCCAGCCGCCGGCATCTACCGAGCCACGGACGACTTCGCCCATGATCCCGGAGCTTCCAGCACCGGAAACGCAGCCTAGATTATTGAGCGCGAGAAGCCTGCCTAGTTCGTAGCCATCGTTTAAATAAGCAGGGTCCTCAATCGAGGCAGAGCAGAAAACGCAGACGCTACCTTCGTGGTCAGCGGGTAGCGGAGTTTCAAACGATCCTCCAGAAATAGCCCCTGTTTTTTCCCGGTCCACACTGGGAATCCCCTTGCTGCGAGCAGATTCCAAAAGTGTCAGGACTTCTTCAGGAGAATCCGCGAGTAGCAGGTATTCTGTATGATTTTGGCGGACTGTACCGAGCTGATTGAGATGCGAGAGCAACGAAAATAGTGGTGCCCAAGAGCGGTCTGAGTTCAGCAGCACCGTCGGCTTCCCCGCGAGATGAACATCCAGCGTCTGGTAGCCCACGAAGATCGAGACAGCTTTGAAAATATCCTCAAGTGTCGCACCCGGCGTGAAGACAAATGCTTCAGACTCGATAATTTTCCGCTCGATATTGGAGAGCGAGATTCGTTGATCGCCGTTGGAGTTGTAAATATCCCAGCCTTTGCTGAAAAGGCTGTATAAGAGGCGGGCGCGAATTTCCCGGTTAGGGTCTTTCTCTCCACGAACGGTTCCGGCAAGGCGAACTTTGGGCATAATGTTTTTTAGTCGGGAAGACCATAGCGCAATTTCCGTGCCGATTGGGATAAATTTATCAGGATGACGATTTTAATTAATGCAGATTAAATATCTAAGATTTACAAGTGAGCGTGATTCCTTCAATCTTCGAGCCGATATGAATCCGCTCTCAGCGACTCTCCTTATTTTCTTTGCTTGTCATCTCGCGGCGCTTGCCGCACCTCGCGTGGCCATAGTTCGCGTGAGAGACATCCACACAACCGTGCCCTCGTCACTTCAAGAGTACATTAAAGATGAACAAGAAGCTATCAAAGGAAATGAGCGGGTCGGGAAGTTGAACAAGCTCTTCGAAGAGTTAAAAATCCTGCAAGCGCAGCTTGAAGAAGAGTCCAACAAAACCCGACCGGGCGAGGCTTCCGACTTAGCCGACGAAACGGAGAATTTTCAAGAAACCGAAAAAATCAAGGAGCCCGCCGACCCTAAAAAAGCAGACGAGTCCAAAAAGCCCAAGCAGGTCAATATTCGGGAACTAGCCCGCAATTATGAAATGAAGCGCCAAGAAGCTGAAACTCTTCGGAATGATTTCGAAGCATTTAAAATAGAGCGTGAAAAAGCTCTTAAAAAGAAAATGGTGACATCCACGCGGGCCACACTCGACCGTATTATGGAAACCAGCCAAAAAGTCGCCATCGAGAAAGGCTTTGATATCCTGATCGACAGTTCTGGAAACTCCAACACTGGTGTTCCATTTATCCTCTACAGTAAAAATGTCACAGATTTAACGGAAGATGTGCAAGCTGCGCTCAAAGCTAGCCAACCCGCTGCCGCCGCGCCAGCACCAGCGGCAGCTCCCGCCACCAAACCATAAATCACTCTCACGATGGATTACCTCACCGCCGCTCTTCAAAATCCTTTCGCTTGGGGTCTGCTTCTTGGCCTTCTCATCGCCGCTTTTCTCTGGAAATCCGGCTTCACCGCACGCCGTAGCGTCGCCCGCGAGCTCAAACGAGTAGAAGCAGAATTGAAAGACCTCCAAGGCCACCTCAATACCCAGCTTAAAATCAATGCCACCGGCAATTGTACCCTCACCTCCGAGCTAGAATCCCTCCGCAGCCAGAACGAAACTCTCCGGCTCAATAATTCCTCGCTGCAGCAAAAGCCTGGGCGTGCGGAACAACGGGTTCTGCAAATTCAGGAAATCGCCATCCGCACCATGCGCGAGCAAGCACCCGGCTTCGCACCCGCTTGGGAAAAAGCCCTTCGCCAAGGCGAGTCGGAAGTGGATGCCGCGGAATCCGGCCTTAAAAAACTCGTCCGCCGCGTAATTCCTGGCCTTGGCAATACTTCCAGCCAGCCGATCCTCACCGTCAAAGAGGATTGCAACGAGCGCGCTTAATCTCAATCACTGCGGTGGCTGCGAATTTCTCCAAAACTCCAGCCGCTCTTTGATCCGTTTTTCCAGCCCCTGCTCTCCGGCTTTATAATAGGTGCGGCCCTCCGGCAGATACGCCTGAGGAATGTAGGCACCTTCGAAATCATGAGAATACAGATACTTCATCGCCTCTTCGGATTCACCCGAGGCAGCGGCAAGTTTCTTGCGGGTCTTGGTGCGTAAATGCGGCGGCACCGCCAAGGTCCGGCCACTTTCCACATCTGCCATTGCCCGGCCGAGGGCGGCGTAGGCGGTATTCGACTTTGGCGCGGTGGCCAAATAGACCGTGGCATGGGCGAGTGGAATCCTACCTTCTGGCATGCCTACGAACTCCAACGCGCCGTGCGCATCCAAGGCCACTCGCAGGGCATTCGAATCTGCTAAACCAATGTCCTCGGAAGCCGCAATCACCAAGCGGCGGGAAATAAATCGCGGGTCCTCACCCGCATGCAGCATTTTTGCCAACCAATAGAGTGCCGCATCCGGATCTGAGCCGCGGATGGATTTGATAAAGGCCGAGGCGGTATCGTAGTGCGCATCCCCGTCCATATCATAGACCACCGCCTTGCGCTGGATGGATTCCTCAGCCACTTCCAATGTGAGTTTTACGATCCCTTCTGCATCCGGCAGCGTTGTGAGCCCGGCGAGTTCCAATGCGGTAAGTGCCTTTCTCACATCGCCATCTGACTTCTCCGCGAGATGCCGCAGCGCCTCCGCCTCCGCCACGATTTTATATTCCCCTAGCCCACGTTCACGATCGCTTAGTGCGAATTCCAACATCCTCACCACATCCGCCACCGGCACCGGCTCGAGTTGGAAAATTTGCGACCGGGAAACCAGCGGCGAATTCACATGAAAATACGGATTATGCGTGGTCGCACCGATGAAGCGGACCACACCTCGCTCGATGTGGGGCAGCAAGACGTCCTGTTGCGCTTTGTTGAAACGGTGGATTTCGTCGATAAATAAAATCGTCGTTTCTCCGCGCAGTTCGCGCCACGTCCGCGCTTGATCGATCTTTGCCCGAATGTCCGCTACGTTCGATTCCACCCCATTGAGCGATTCAAAACGAGAACCCGTCGTCCGCGCGATCACATTCGCGAGGGTCGTCTTGCCAGTCCCCGGCGGCCCGTAAAAAATCAACGAGGTAAATCGATCCGACTCTATCGCCCGCCGCAAAAGTTTCCCGGGAGCAAGTATGTGTTGTTGCCCGGCCACCTCATCCAGCGTCCGTGGCCGCATCCGCGCGGCAAGTGGCTCGGCAGGATTTGGCTTATTAGGTAGCGCGGCGGGAGTGGTAAAAAGATCGGACACGGTAGAGCTTCGGCGAAGACTATCACTCCGGCCGACGGGAGATTCCAGCTCTTATTACGGGGCCGGAGCAGCGATAAAAAACAACCAATACTCCGGGTTTGGCCAACTTGATAGTTCCGAAATTCGTCAGTTCAAACCGCAGATGGTCAGGAATTTACGCCGATGGAAAGTGGGATGAAATCGGAATTTGGACAATAAATTTTAGCCGCAAAAAGACGCAAGAGGTCGCAAAAAAAAGCGGATGAAACGGTTTTCAGAACTGAATCCTCCTCTCAACTCTCAACTCTCAACTCTCAACTCTCAACTCTCAAACTCTCAAACTCTCAAACTCTCAAACTCTCAACTCTCAACTCTCACACTCCACAGCCCCCCGCCGCAGCTTTCCCCCTTTCCTCGCCACTTTCGCGCACCATCCTTCCGCTTCGGCCCAAATCGTTCTCGCGATTTCTCGAAAACCTTTTCCACAAAACCCCGGCTCCCAATCACCGCTCCATCTGCAAAACATCTAACCCGGCAGCGCAGCAACTGCGCCATGCCCAAATCTTTTAACACGGTTCCATTGTCTTCGCCTTCCAACATTTCCGCCGTATTCATCACACTCTGGCCTTGATTAAAGCGTTCCAGCAGGGATTTCATAATTTCGCTCAAGTTATTCATTCTCCGGGTGTAGCGATTGCGGATTTCCTTGAACATGGGTAGGAAATTGCGTCTGCACCAAGGAGGGGCGAAACGTGTTCACCCACGCCCATGAACTGCCAATGAGATGAGCAAAAGCACTCTTCAATGGCCACCCATGGACATCGGCGGACACGTTCCGCCGCTCCTTGAATTTGGGTAGGAAATTATGTCTGCACCAAGGAGGGGCGAAACGCGTTCGCCCACGCCCATGAACTGCCAATGGAACGAGCAAATGCGCTCCCTCATTGGCTCACCATGGACATCGGCGGACTCGTTCCGCCGCTCCTTGAACATGGATAGGAAATTGCGCCTGCGCCAAGGAGGGGCGAAACGTGTTCGCCCACGCCCATGAACTGCCAATGAGATGAGCAAAAGCACTCTTCAATGGCCACCCATGGACATCGGCGGACTCGTTCCGCCGCTCCTTGAACATGGGTAGGAAATTGCGCCTGCACCAAGGAGGGGCGAAACGCGTTCGCCCACGCCCATGAACTGCCAATGGAACGAGCAAATGCGCTCCCTCATTGGCTCACCATGGACATCGGCGGACTCGTTCCGCCGCTCCTTGAACATGGGTAGGAAATTGCACCTGCACCAAGGAGGGTGCGAAACGCGTTCGCCCACTCCTGTCAAGCGACAATTATAAATTCCCTCGACGACAATTTCAGATGAAAAAAGTCTGACTTGCTGTTATGTGTGACTTGCTGTTATGTGATGCTGAGTTTGACTGGCACTGCGGTCAGGGATCGTAGCGGTGCGACAAGCGCAACCCGTCGAGCATCAATCGTAGCAATGATAGTTTTTCCGTGCCTGTGATGAACTCTTAGATTCCACACTGCCCTCTCGATCCACCATAAGCATTCAATCTTCGCTAGCCTCAACTTTATCGGGTGCCGAGTAAACAGGTAGTGGCCTGACTAGGTTATTAGGAAGCGGGAAGACCCGCTCATAGATCCCGGGCACGATTTCATTGGCCTGTGAGTAGGCATCACGGACCATCTCAAGTTTCGCATCGAGGTTATCAATGTGGTGAAGGGCGAAGGCCTCCGGTGTGCGGGGCAGTACGGGTGAACCAAATTCAAATTGGCCGTGGTGACTGCCGATTAGATGAAGGAGGTGCAGCCGGGTGATCTCGGTGGTGGGTTTGAGTGATTTCCATGAATCAGTTTCTCCGACATCTAACAGATCCACCCATAGTTTATTGACCAGCTCAATACCGAGTGGAATGTGACCTAACATTTCTCCGTAGATGCTATGGATTTGGGCGAAGCCATCCTCGGGGTAGGAATTTTCCCAGAGTTTCCCGCAATCGTGGAAGAGAATTCCGGTGAGCAGGAGATCGCGATTCAGGTGCTGATAAACGGGACAGAGCGCTTCTGCGGCACGCATCATTTGCGCCACGTGCTCGACGAGACCACCGCGACGGGCGTGATGATTCTTGCGAGCGGCGGCGCTGCGGCGGAAACGTGGCCCCATCTGAGTTAGGAAAATTTCGCAAAGTCCGTGCAGCCGCGGGTCTTGGATGGAATCGCAAAGACGGCGGATTTCGGCGAAATCGCGGTCTTGTTTTTCGCGAGTCTCGGGATCTCCGGCAAGGAAGTCTGCGGTGGCGATTTCATCGAGGAAATGCCAGGTGAGATTGTTCGGATTTACGCCGTAAGTGTTTTGTGTCCACTCGGCTTCTAGGCGGACGACGGTGTTCTCGGGAAGGTCCGCAGCGGCTTGGTGGAGTGGAGCATCGGACCAGATTTTGAGCGAAAAATTCCCTGTGGCATCGGCGAAAATAAGTTCGAAATACGGCTTGCCACCCTTGGTGGTGCGGGTGGCGCGGGATTGGAGCTGGGCATGAATGGCAGCATGGATGGGAGTTTCTCCCGATTGTTCTTTGATGGCGGCAATGGTGATGGGGGACATAAGATCTTGGGAAAGTTGTTAGAATTAGTCGTGAATGACACCGATCACGACCAGAAGAGCTTTGCTAATGGTGACGAAGTGGTAGCTGTCTGGTCTCGAAATGTCGAACACATTTCCGCAGCGCAAAGTCTGAGCCTATAAGTAGCGCGGATGATGGACCAATGGGGCGTCCGAAGGGTCTTTCCATTGTCATTTCATCCTAACGGCGGACGCGTTTCGCCGCTCCTTGAATTTTTTATCCTACACCAATGCTGAATTGCTGAACGAGTTGAAGATTCAGGGGTTGACACCTTCCCCCATTCGACTTACCCACTTGCCCCACGCCATTCGATTGGCGGAGTAGCCAAGTGGTAAGGCAATGGTTTGCAAAACCGTCATTCGAGGGTTCGATTCCCTCCTCCGCCTCCAGCGGCTTATTCTCGATTAGTTTTGTTGGTATTCTAGTTGGGTGGCGGATGGTGAAGCGTGCAAATTTATTATCATGTCCACCCTCAAGGAAACGATCTATCA
>Ga0335395_10002152_pt1 | contig 12213 bp, 9 predicted proteins | sample MAT02_FD_205744 | JGI IMG/M metagenome (GOLD analysis project Ga0335395, IMG submission 205744) | Freshwater microbial communities from Lake Fryxell liftoff mats and glacier meltwater in Antarctica - MAT-02 (spades assembly) (version 2) ...
GGCCCTGCTGCCACCACAGCACCTCGCTGGGCGCGTAGGTGAAGCCTTCCAGCTGGCACATGGCCCCGGCCAGCATGGCGGCGTCGTACTCGGGGTTGATCACCAGGTTGCCCCAGCGGTCGGTGCTCAGTAATGTGGGCGCGAGTTCGTAGTAACGGAAACCGCCGCCACCTTGCCAACCGGTGGCCTGCGTCACACCGCCCGGGTCTTGCCCGTCGATCACCTTTTGCAGGCGCGGCACGATGTGCGTGTGGCAGTGCTCGCCCAGCTCCACCATGATCCAGCGGCGGCCCATCTTGTGGGCCACCGCGCCGGTGGTGCCGGAACCGGCGAAGGAATCTAGAACTAGGTCGCCGGGGTTGGTGGCGATATCCAGCGCACGCAGCACAAGCTTCTCCGGCTTCGGCGTGGCGAATACGTCCGCCGAGTTGAATTTTCCCGCCTCACGCTTTGCGTCTTGGTTGTCACCGACTTCTTCACGAGTCCACCATGTCTTCGCAACGACACCATCTTGAACTTCTGACAAAAACCGCTTGAACCTAGGTACGTTATTACCGTCTTTACCAAACCAAATCCGGTTGTCTCCAACCAGTTCAGCGAAACGCTCTTGACTCGCAGCCCAACACCGTCCGTTCGTTGGGCTCAACTTCCTTCCAGACGGAGTCGTAATTTCAAAGATATTTGGGCTGATCCCCGTCTTCGCGAACTGCGCGCCTCGGGCTCCCCCTGTCAAACTGATAGTAAAGTTATCGGACATCCAAGGACCACGCGGATCATTGTCAAGATTCCCGTACCGAGCATCGGCTTCTTGCGTTCGATCAAGTAGGCTTGGCCGCCAGTTTGTCTTTTGCTTACAGAAGACTAAGACGTGGTCGTGGCTATCTGAAAGACCTATAGCGTTTGCTTGCGGCGAAAACTTCTTTTGCCAAACCACATTTGCAACGAAGTTCGACCGTCCAAACACCTCATCACACAATACCTTTAGGTAATGCGCCTCGTTGTCGTCGATCGTGATCCACAGCGAGCCATCGTCGGCCAGCAAGCGCCGAATGATCTCCAGCCGGTCGCGCATCAGCCCCAGCCAGATGGAATGCTCCAGCCCGTCGTCGTAGTGGGTGAAGGCGCTGCCGGTGTTGTACGGCGGGTCAATGAACACACACTTCACCTTGCCGCTGAACTCCGACTCCAGCGCCTTCAGCGCCAGCAGGTTGTCGCCTTTAATCAGCCGGTTGTCAAACAAGTCGTTGTCCGTCACCCGCGTGGAAGCGTGGTAACTGCGGGCTGGGTCTTCCAGCAAAATACGCGGCTCCAGCCGTGGCCGCTGGTCTTTGCCGATCCAGGTGAGTTCGAGTTTTTGTCGGGTCATGGGGTCATTGGGTCGCAGGCTTGAAACCTTCGATTTTCAAGAGCCAGGCATGGAAATGGGGGCAGGCTTGGCGCATGGCATCCAGTCCGATTTCGCTGGCGATCAAGGGGCCGTGAAACGTTTTTTGGTAGCTCGGCATGGCGGCGAGCACGCGCTTGGAGGGCGCTGTCATCGGCTTGTCGTTGATGTCTTCCGGTGCACTGCCCTCGACGGCTTCTGAGAGGGCGGCCACCACATTGGCGTCATCCGTCCACTCGGCGAATTTCTGGGGAGCGGCGAACAGCAAGGCCTCGAACTCGTGCACCAGCAAGTTGGGTAGGAAGTTGGGCTCGTTGATGTCCAGCTTCATTTTGGTTTCCAGGTAGTCGGCCTTTTGCACGCCAGTACCGGTGGCCGGGTAGGTGGCGTCGGTTTTCCCCGGGAAGTCCTTGGGCAGCGCGTACAAGTCAAACAGGGTACTGACCTTGGCCTGCGCGTCTTGTCGGCACAGGCGCATGATCTGCGGTTTGACCTTCGTGTAACTCACCACACCGCCTTTGTGGCCCCGGCTGGTGCTGACGATGATGGGCGTGATGTAAAGCTCCATCCGGGCGTAGTGCGGGGTCAACAGTTCGCCAACGAAAGCCTCTTCGGTTTGGCCCTCCACCAGCAGGTAGATGCGGCTCATCGGGTCGGCCTCCCGCCCAGCACGTTTTTCTTCCACAGCTCACCCAAGCTGTATTCGTCCAGCCACGCTTGCAAGGCCGTCACGTCAGGCCGTTTGAAGGTGGACGCCCCGCCGACTTTGTCGACCACGATGAGGTCTTCGGCATCGAACTCGTTAACCAGCTCTACCGACTGGGTCGACACGATCAACTGGTGCTGCTGGGCAGTGGCTTTCATCATGCCGCCCAACACCGCGATGGCGAACGGGTGCAGACCCAGCTCAGGTTCATCAATCAGAATCGTCGCGGGCATGAATTCTTCAGGCTGCAGCAACACGGTGGCCAGGCAAATGAACCGCAGCGTGCCATCGGACAGGGCGCTGGCGCTGAAAGGCACATCCTGACCGGCCTCGGTCCATTCGAGCTGGATGGTGTCTTTGTTGTCCACCGCAGGGCGCAAATGGAAGTCGCCAAAGAAGGGCGCCACCATCTGGATGGACTTGACGATGCGCTTGTACTGCGCTTCGTGGTGGCGCTTCAGGCGATACAGAAAAGCGGCCAGGTTGCGGGCATCGTCGCGCAGGTATTCGTTGTCGTTGATGCTGTGAAGCTGCTTGACCAAGGCACTGCGGCTGGTGTCGTGGAAGTGGTAGACGCGCCAGCTTCGCATGGCGGGCACCACATGCTGGTAGATCTGGGTTTTGTGCTTTTGCGCATCGGCGTAAGACTCGAAGTGCCCCGACGCTGGACGCCAATCGCCGCTCATCCCGTTCCACCAGAGCGCCTCGTGCGAAAACATCATGCGGTTGTCTTGCGTAGGCTTGAGCCTGAACTTGTAGCCGTTGTTGCCAAAGTACAGCTCCGCCTTGAACTCCTCGGTTTTCTTGCGGCCAAAGTGCAGCAAAGCATCGGGTCCGCCTGCGTCACTCACGTACACCTGCAATTGCTGGTCGAGCAAGCGGTTGATCAGTCGAAAGAAGCCGATGAAGTTGGACTTGCCCGCGCCATTGGCGCCAATCAGAACATTGAGGCTGCCCAGCTCCAGGGCGAACTGCTCAATGGACTTGTAGCCGCTCAGAACCAGCTTGGAGAGCTGGTTCGAATCAGACAGGTTTTTTTTCATGGTGAAACCTCTTGGCTTGGCGGATGGCTTGCCCGGGGTGAAGGCTCATCCGTCACCCCCTTGCATTTTCTTATTGCCCAGCATCCGCCCGCATGCCTGGTCATTGCAGCTCCCATTGCAGGGTAAACACGGGCGTCAAGCGCTCTTGGCGGGAAAGCCGACCCTCCAGTTCGTCAATCAACCCGCTTCTCTGGGCATCGATTTCATCCTGCCGGTCAAAGATGCGGCGGCGCAGCTGGTTGCGCATGCCTTCCAGCTCACGCTGGCGCTTTTGCCAATGCAGTTTGTCTTCCAGCGTGGCAGACACCAACGCGGTGCGCCGCACCTCTTTGATCTCACGGTCCAGCTCTTTGACTTCGTTTTCCAGACCGCCCTTGAGGTCGTCGGCCCAGGCGTCGAGCTTTTGCACCTCGGCTTCGAAATAGCCCAGGTTGCGCAGGTTCGCTTCGCGCACGCGTTGGTCTTGCTGGGCTTGCAGCGCTTGCTGAAGGCCTGCGGGTGCGATGGACGCGGAAGGCGCATCGCTCAACAACTCAGCGGGCAGGCACAACAATTTCTCGGCATCTTCTTCGTGCAGGGTTTGCCCAGCTTCGTTGGTAGCCACGAGGAGCAAGTGGTCTTCTGCGATACCCAGCGCTTCGACAGTGAGCACGCTCAGGGCCAGCCAGCCGCTGGCGCCGCGCAGGGCTTGCAGGGTGGAGACTTTGGTGCCGTAGCCGCCGTAGCTGAAGCGCAGGTGGGCGGTGGGCAGGCTGCGCTGGCGGGCCTGGTCGATAAGCGCTTGAGCCAGCGGGTGACCGGTGCGGTAGAGGTGGGCTTCGCTATTCCCCAGAAACGAAGCGCCGCTGCGGCGTGGCAGTTCGTAGCGGCCGGGCGGTGCATCAGCGGCTGTCAAGCCGGGCGGGGTCTGGTGGAGCGCAAACCCGGAGTCGTCGAACTCGGCATGGCCTTGCAGCTCGGCCTCGGTTAGGTCCATCAGCAAGCGCTCGTAGCGGCTGCGGGCACTGGTGCTCTCGGACTGGCGCACTCTCAGCTTGTCTTGCACCGCTTCGTCAAAGTTCTCCAGCAGCAGTTGCCTGGTGTTGAGCATGGCGGCGTTGATCTCGGTTGAGAGGTCCAGCTGCAGTTGCTGGAAGGAGCCTTCGATTTGCTGCGGCGTGCGGCAGGTCTGGTAAATCTCGGCGATGCGGCGCTCAAAGTCCACGCCGCTGCCAATGGCACCGAGCACTTCGTCGCTGGCACCGAACACGCCTTCAAACAGTTGAAACTTCTGCGCCAGCAGCTTGTAAACGCGGGCATCGGCGGGGTTGCTGCGGTCGATGAAGTTGACCACCACCACGTCGTGCTTCTGGCCGTAGCGGTGGCAGCGGCCAATGCGCTGCTCAATACGCTGGGGGTTCCAGGGCAGATCGAAGTTGATGACGAGCGAGCAGAACTGCAGGTTGATGCCCTCGGCCCCGGCCTCGGTGGCGATCATGATCTTGGCGTTGTCGCGGAAGTGTTCCACCAATGCGGCGCGGGTGTCTGCCGTGCGGGAGCCCGTGATGCGGTCGGTGCCAGCGTGGCGCTGCAGCCAAGCGGCGTGTATTTGCTGGGCTTGCGGGCTGGTGTTGGTGCCGTTGAACAACACGGTTTGGCTCGCAAAGGCGCTTTGCTCCAGCCGGTTCCACAAATAGTCTTGCGTGCGGCGTGACTCGGTGAAGATCAGCGCCTTCTGGTTGGCACCAAGCGTGTGCAGCTCAGCAAAGGCCTTGCCCAGGGCCTTGAGCAGGGCTTCACCCTTGGCGTTGTCGCGGATGCTCGTGGCGAGATGCTGGAAGGCGCGCAGCTCGGCCAGTTCGTGGGCCACGCTGGCGCGCTGGATGGTTTGGTTTTCTTCTGGTTCGGTCCACTCTTCCTCGATTTCGTCGAGCGCCTCGAAGTCTTGGTCCAGCGTGTCGGCCAAGTCCTGCGCGGGTTGGCTGGCCAGGCTGTCTTGTAGGCGCTGGGCCATGGTGCCGAGCGCGCCGCCGATGGCGTAGCTGCTGGAGGCCAGCAGCTTCCACAACACCAGCGAGATGAGTTGCCGCTGACCAGACGGTAGGGCGTTGAGCTGGGGGCGCCGCAGGTAATCGGCCACCAGATCGCGCAGGGCCTGCTCGTCCGGGCTGGGGGTGAACTGCTCCACCATGGGAATGCGCCGCGTGTACGAGATGTATGGCTGCACCTGGCGCCGCAGGGTACGCATGCACACGCGTTGCAGGCGGGAGCGCAGTTTTTCCAGCGCGCCCGGTTGGCCGATGCTGCCGAACTGGTCGCGAAAACTGGCGAGGTCACCAAACACCCGCTCGTCCACCAGGCTGACCAGGCCATACAGCTCCAGCAGGGAGTTTTGCAGCGGGGTGGCGGTGAGCAGCACCTTGGGCGCGTGAGCCAGGGCCTCTTTGAGAGCCTTGCCGATCACGTTGCCGGGCTTGTAGACGTTGCGCAGGCGGTGCGCTTCGTCCATGACCACCAAGTCCCACGGCACGCGTTGCAGGTCGCAGGCTTTGGTCTTGGCGAACTGGTAGGAGCAAATGAGGAGCTGGTTGCTTGGCTCAAAGGGGTTCTGAAGGCCGTCTTTGCGGGCTTGCTTGTAGCTGGCGGATTCCAGAATCTGCGCGCGCAGGCTGAACTTGTCTTGCAGCTCCTGATGCCACTGCTTGCGCAGGTTGGCCGGGGTGATGATGAGAATGCGGCGCTTGCGCTCAGCCCAGCGCTGTGCGATGACGAGGCCGGCCTCAATGGTTTTGCCCAGGCCCACCTCGTCGGCCAAGATCACGCCTTTGGTGAGCGGACTCTGGAAGGCAAAGAGTGCGGCTTCGACCTGATGCGGGTTCAGGTCAACCTGTGCGTCGACCAACGTAGACGCCAACAGATCGGCCGAACCGGCGCCCATGCGGCGCGACAACTGCCAGGCGACGTGTTGGGATTGGTAGGGAGTCAGGCAGTGCAAAACGGGTGTGACGCTGGAGGCGCGTTTTGGTGTGTGCGGGATTATGCGGGGGCGTGTCGCAGGGGCAGGCGGGTGGACCGCAGGGACGCACTCAGCGTTCGATGCCGAACTCTGGGCCTGCTGTTCACTACTTACGATGGCTGCGCAGGTACCTGCTGCTCGCGGTTCACAGGCGCTATTTCGCGCACGAAGCGCTTGAAGGCGGACGTAGGAGTGGCCTGCCGCCAACTCAGATGCACCGATCTGCCCGTTTTCATGAGGGTGGTTCGGGCTATGGCCTAATAGCTAGGTTTCAAACCTTTCTCTGGAATTCGCCATGGGCAACTCAATCGTCACCGAAGCCGACCGCAAGCGCACCCCGCGTCCGACCCCCGTTCCCGGCGTGTCCCTCACCTCGCCTGGCCGCGGCCAGCGCGTGAGCCTGGAGCGCGGTACAGCCACACGCAGCAAGAAGAACCCGGGCAAGCGCTCGAAGAAGGGCGGCTGAGCGCCGCGGGCGCGGCAACGCAGCCCGACCGACTCACCAGGAAGGCTCCACCAGGGGCCTTTTTTTCGTGGGTGATGGCCTTTGGTTCTTTGTTGCGGCGTGTAAATGGTCTGAATGGCCAAGCCCAAAGTAGGCGCGGCCGACGCAAGCGGCGGCGGTGGCGTGCACCGAGCGGGGCGAACCTACAATCGACGTTTTCACCGGGGGTGCCCTTGCAGCGATGCAGCGGCTGAGAAATACCCCTCTCACCTGATCTGGGTTGTGCCAGCGTAGGGAGCGTGATGAGCCGGCCGCCATTGCTTGCAGCCGCCTGGGTTCAACGCTTTTCGCAGGCTGCTCAGGTCTCGCAGGCGTTTTAACAAGGCGGTCTTCATGCAACGGCGTTTTTTGTTTTCGGTTGTCCTCTCATTCGCGCTGGTCGGCCCAGCCGCCCTGGCCCAGACGCCAACGCCACTGCGCGTGATCAGCCACAGCTCGTTCGATCTGCCCAAAGCGCTGTTGGCTGGCTTTGAGCAGCAACACGGCGTCAAACTGCAGATCGTCAAGGCGGGCGATGCCGGCGAGATGGTCAACAAGCTCATCCTCACCCGCGCCCGCCCGATCGCCGATGTGGCGTTTGGCATCGACAACACCTTGCTGCCGCGCGCCCAGGCCGCTGGCGTGATCGAGGCCTACACCGGGCCGGCTGCCCAGCGAGCCGCTGCGGTGAGCCTGGGCGGTGGCGTGGTGCCGGTTCCGGTGAGCTACGGCTACGTGAACCTCAACATCGACAAAGCCTGGTTCGAGAAAAACAACCTGGCCCTGCCCACCTCGCTGGCCGATCTGGCGAAACCGGCCTACGCCAAGCTGCTGGTGGTGCCGAACCCGGCCACCTCCAGCCCCGGGCAGGCGTTCTTGCTGGCCACCATCGCCGGGTTGGGTGAGGCCGCGGCGTTTGACTGGTGGGCGCAGATGCGGGCCAACGGGGTGAAGGTGGCCAAGGGCTGGAGCGAGGCCTATTACACCGAGTTCAGCCGCAACGGTGGTTCGCGGCCGATCGTGGTCAGTTACACCAGCAGCCCGGCGGCGGAGGTGTTTTTCAGCAAGGAAAAAATCAGCGAGCCGCCGACCGCCAACCTGTTTCTCAAGGGCGGCGTGTTTCGCCAGGTCGAGGGCGTGGCGCTGGTCAAGGGAGGCAACCCGGCGGCGCGTGAGGCCGCTGGGCAGTTCATCGAATTCTTGCGGTCTGCTCCGGTGCAGCAGGCGCTGCAAACCACCATGTGGGTCTTTCCCGCCGAGGCTGGCGCGCCCCGCGTGGCCGTGATGCAGCAGCACGCGGTGGAGCCTGCGCAGTTTGACGAACTGCCTCAGCCTTTGACCGAGCAGCAGGCGCGGGCCTGGCTGCAGCGCTGGACACGCACCGTTTTGAAGTAACGGATCGGTTCCGCAGACAGCGCCAGTCGGAAAAGGTCATATGCAGCGCCTGACTGCGCGTTCGCTGGCGCTGCTGCCGCTGGCTTTTCTGGCGGTGTTGCTCGCCGCGCCGGTGCTGCGTCTGCTGGCCGAGGGTTTTGGTACGGGTGATCTTGGGGGTGGCGTTGTGCCGGGTGAGCCGTTGCGCTGGCTCGCGCTGTGGCAAGACGACTACCTGCGCTGGCGGGTGGTGTGGTCGTTCTTGCAGGCCGCGATCACCTGCGTGCTGGCGCTGCTGCTGGGCCTGCCGGTGGCCTGGGTGCTGGCGCGGCGTGAGTTCGCGGGGCGGGCGCTGGTGCTGCGCCTGTTGATGCTGCCGTTTGTGGTGCCCACGCTGGTGGCCGCTCTCGGCGTGCTGGCGCTCTGGGGGCCGCGCGGCTGGCTGGGCGCGCCGCTGGCCGAGGCCGGGTTGTCGCTGGAAGAAACCCCCTGGCTGCTGCTCTACGGCAATCTGTTCTTCAACCTCTGCCTGGTGGTGCGCGCCGGGGTGGACGCGCTGGAGCAGGTGAGCGCGCCGCGCGTGGCCGCTGCACGCACGCTCGGCGCCACGCCCTGGCGTGCGTTCTGGCGTGTGGAGTGGCCGTCGATCGCACCCTGGCTGGCCTCTGCGCTGTGCCTGGTGTTTCTGTATTGCTTCTCGGGCTTTGGGCTGGCGCTGATCCTGGGCGGCCAGCGCTACGCCACGGTGGAGGTGGAGATTTACACCCTGGTGGCCTATGAGCTGGCGCTTGGGCCCGCCGGGGTGCTGGCGGTCTGGATGCTCGGGCTCACCGGCGCGGTGGCGCTGGGCTACGCATGGCTGGAAAGGCGACTCGCGGCGCCCGGCCGTGTGACGCCGATCGCGCGCACCCGACCACGCGGCGCGCTGCAATGGCTCGCGGTGTGGGCGGCTGTGGCGGTGTTGCTGCTGGTGTGTGCCGCGCCGCTGATCGCGATCTTGGGCCATGCGGCGCGCGCGTTCTGGCAAGGGCAGGGCGCGGCGGTGTTGGCCGAGCCCGAGACCCTGGCAGCGCTGTGGAATACGCTGCGCTTCACCGCGATGGCGCTGACACTCGCCACTGGCCTGGGCCTGTCGCACGCGCTGGCGGTGCGTGCGATCGACAGCGCCGGTGCGGTGCGCGGTGCCAGCGCAGCGCAAGGCGCTTGGGCGCTGGGCTGGCGCACTGCCGCCTACCTGCCGTTTGTGGTCTCGCCGGTGACGGTGGCGTTTGGTCTGCTGTTGCTGTACCCGAGCTGGACGGCCAGCCTCGCACTGCTGATCGGAGCCTATGCGCTGCTGGCCTATCCGTTCGTGGCCAAGTCGCTCATGGCCGCGCTGGACAACCTGCCCGCCAACTACGCGCAGGCCGCCGCCACGCTGGGCGCGCGGCCGTGGCGCGTGCTCTGGCGCGTCACCTTGCCGCTGGTTGGCAAGGCGCTGCGCCGGGGCATGGCCTTTGCTGCGGCCACCGCGCTGGGTGAATTCGCGGTCACGCTGTTTCTCTCACGCCCCGAATGGACCACGCTCACCACGCTGATTTACCAGCGCCTGGGGCGGCCGGGCGGGGCCAACCTCGACGCCGCGCTGGTGCTCGCCTGCGTGCTGATGGGGTTGGCGTTGCTGGCGTTCACGCTCATCGAGGGACCAAGCGATGACGCTGATCCCGCAACCAAAACCCGCGTGGGCTGAGCGTGTCGAAGCGCTCGCCCTGCCGTTGATTTTCCCGGTCTCACCCCTTGCTTGAACTGCGCGACATCCACAAACAATGGGACCACCGCCCGCTGCTGGCCGGCGTGAGCCTGAGCGTGCAGGCCGGCGAAACGGTCGCGCTCCTCGGCGCCTCGGGTAGCGGCAAGAGCACGCTGCTGAAGATCGCGGCCGGGCTGGAAGCACCCGATGCGGGCACGGTTTGGTTTGATGGTGTCGACATCACGGAGCTGCCGCCCGAGCAGCGCGGGTTTGCCCTGATGTTTCAGGACTTCGCGCTCTTTCCGCATCTGAACGTGGTGGACAACGTGGCGTTCGGGCTGGTAGAGCAGGGCGTGCGCAAAGCCCAGGCGCGCGAGCGCGCGCGCACGATGTTGCAGCGCTTCGGTCTGGGCGCGCATGCCAATTCACGCGTGTGGACACTGTCCGGCGGCGAGCAGCAGCGCGTGGCGCTGGCGCGAGCGCTCATCACCCAGCCGCGCGCCCTGCTGCTCGACGAGCCCTTCTCCGCGCTGGACGCCACGCTGCGTGAGCAGTTGCGCGGCGAGTTCCGCGAGCGCATCCGTGAAGCCGGTATCGCCGCCATTTTGGTCACACACGACGAGGCCGAGGCCCGCGCCATGGCGCAGCGCGCCTGGGGCATGAAAGACGGCGCTCTGGTGCCGCTGTGGTGAGCAGCGGCTGGCAAAAACGCGCTGGCACAATGAACGCGCACCCGACTGGCGGTGCGTTTCAACTCGCGAGGTTTTTCAATGGGCTGGTTCTCCAAAAGCACCGACGGCTTTCTACTCAGCACCACCACGCCACCCGGTATCGAGCTGCGCCAGTACCTGGGCGTGGTCAACGGCGAAGCCATCATCGGCGCCAACATCTTTCGCGACATGTTCTCTTCCGTGCGCGACGTGGTGGGCGGTCGCGCCGGCGGCTACGAGCGCGCGCTCTCCGGTGCGCGCGACGCGGCTGTCGCCGACCTGATCGAAGCCGCGAAAGAGCTGGGCGCCAACGGCGTGATCGGCATCGACTTCGACTACGAGGTGCTGGGCGAGACCAACGGCATGATGATGGTTGCTGTCAGCGGCACCGCTGTGAAACTCTGACCCCTGCCCATGGACGCTTACATCCTGATTGGCAACGCCAACACCCGCAAGACCTCGATCGTGCGCAGCCTGAGTGGCTGCTTCAACCGCAGCGTGCGCGACATTCAGCTGCAAAGCAGCAAGCGGCCGGTGCGCTTCTATGCCCGCGTCGGCGCGCTCCAAAGCACCCGCACCACGGTCGATGAGTTTGCCGAGGAAGTGGCGCGCTCGCGCTGCGAGGCGGTGCTGTTTTGCCTTTCGCCCAACGCCAACAAAACCGATCTGCTGGAGTACCCCGACGCCCAAGCCTATGTGACCGCGTTGCGCGAACGCGGATGGCGCATCAAAGCGGTGGCGGTGCTGGGCCAAGACAGCGGCGGTGTGCGCGCGCCCAACCTGCGCCAGCACACCGGGGCGCCGACCGCGCCGGTGAACGTGACGGCGCGGGACGTGCGCGCTCAGTTCGGCTGGGTTTGAAACCGCGGGACGTTGATGGCTCTGTTGCACGCGGCGCCACCCCGCGAGATGTGGGTGACACAGCCCCGAGGCACCTGTCAAAAAACGGATTGATTGGCCTGTTGATCTGCCCCTTGCACAATAGGCAACACGATTGAGAACACCGAGCCGACACCTGGCGTGGACTCAACGCCAATCGCTGTGCCATGCAGTTCCGCAACTTTCTGGCACAACACCAAGCCCAACCCAGAACCCGGAACCGATGCGGTAGACGCCAGCCGCACAAATGGGCGAAAGAGCTGGTTTTGGTCTTCGACCGAGATGCCCACGCCGTTGTCGCTCACCGTCAGCAGCACATGGTCGCCCTCGACCTGCGCGGCGATCCTCACCATTGGAGTCACACCGGGCCGGGCGTATTTGATGCCATTGACCACCAGGTTTTGTAGCAGCAGGCGCAGCCAGACCCTCGCACCCATCACAGTCGTCGTCTGCATGCCATGCGTCACGACCGCGCTTTGTTCCTGTATCAACTCGCCCAAATCTTCCACCACCGATTCGCACAGGCTCCCAAGGTTGACTGGCTCAACGCGTATGGCTTCTCCATCAGCCCGCAAAAATGCCAGCAGATCGTTGATCAGGATCGACAGGCGCTTGCCACCGCGCTGTGCCCGGTGCAGGAACCTCAGGCTGTCCTCAGAAAGCGTTGTGGCTCCCTCATCGATCGCCAGCGAAACATAGCCCTGCATGGAGCGCAGGAGCTCGCGCACGTCGTGCGCCATTACGTTGATAAATTGCTGGTGATTGATCAGACGCCGCTCAACGGTTTGATGTGCCAGCACGATGTCGTGTACATCGCGCCCTCGCAAAACCACGCCTTTGACTGCCTTGTTTTCGTCCAACACAGGAACAAATCGACGTTCATCCAACGCAGTCCAAGGGTTGGAAATT